>SDBS01007999.1_pt1 | contig 10249 bp, 4 predicted proteins | sample 2277091 | NCBI WGS metagenome assembly SDBS01 (sample SAMN10404972, study PRJNA504765) | marine sediment metagenome | isolation source: marine sediment core GS10_PC15, 163 cmbsf | place: Arctic Ocean: Southern Knipovich Ridge | collected 2010 | reverse complement strand
GGTACAAGCACCTTCCGAAACAGGAACTTATTGGTTTGCTTAGACTGGGAAACCGGCCGGAACAAATATATGGATAAGTGTGTAGGTAAAGTATCGCTCACATACGCTGATGGAATGCTGTATACGCTAAGCATAGATGGCGTAATGGGACTTGTCCGACCGACCCCGATGGGCCAAGAACTGGTCAGCTCATTCAAGATTCCCGAAGGCGGAAAAGGTAACAGTTGGGCCCATCCCGTGGTCTGTGGCGGCAGGCTGTACATTCGCCACGGCGAGTTCCTTTATGCATATAGTGTGAGATAAAAAAACCCAGCACTAATTTCACCAATTCGTTTGAAGTTGAAAAAATTAGTGCTGGGCTGTCCTTTGCGTCTTATATAACAGGCCGGAGTTGTGAACTTATTAAGGGGATTTGGTGTTCTCTTGCGATTGAACGGGGAGCTTGGATATTCCAAACAAGGAAGGTTCAAATAAGCAATTTTCTCGATAAATTTTATGACTTAATCGAAAGGCAGGTGACATAATGAATATCTCACGAAGGACTTTCCTGGGTTCTCTGGCAGCAGGTTATCCTGCACTGCATGGGTTGCTTATAGCCCAGGCTCCATCGGACGTGAAATACCACGTTCGTTATCAGGTTCAGGGTCGTACAGCTTATGGTCTGCTCAAGAATGAAACCGTTTATGAATTGAAGGGATCGATATTCGATCGACCTGAAAAAACCCGAGAGACTTATTCGCTTGCCGAGATCAAATTGCTGGCACCTTGCGAACCAACTAAAATATTGGCTGCTGCCTTCAATTATTCCAGCCATCTTGGTGACCGTCCTAAGCCCAAGAAGCCGGAATTATTCTTTAAGGCCCCCTCGGCTATTCTCGAACCGGGTGGCTCCATCGTGATTCCACCGGGAACAAACCGCTGCGATTATGAAGGTGAATTAGTCATCGTGATAGGTAAAAAAGCTAAGAATGTTTCCGTAAAGGAAGCACCGAATTACATTTTTGGCGTGACTTGTGGCAATGACGTCAGCGCAAGAGACTGGCAGCAAGAAGATGTACAGTGGTGGCGAGCCAAAGGTTCTGATACATTCGCGCCTCTGGGACCCGTGATTGCCAGCGGACTCAATTACAACGATTTGCTATTAACTACACGTCTCAACGGGCAAATCAAACAGCAGCAGAGAACCTCGGATTTGTTTTTTGACGTACATGAAATTGTTAGTTTTGCCAGTCGGTTTATTACGCTTTATCCAGGTGATGTGATCTATACCGGCGCACCAGGGGAGACTTCTCCAATGAAATCCGGTGATGTCGTGGAAGTGGAAATTGAAGGTATCGGCATCTTGAAAAACGGCGTGGCTTAAGCCCGGCGCGCCGGGATGCCTGAGCGTATTGCGCTGGATCGCGATGCATCGTATCGAAAGCCTGATGAAGTTGAGGAGAGACAAAATGAGGTATTCAACTTTTATGTTTCTGATTCTGTGTTTAGTTACGCCCTGCATTTGTCGGGGCCAAACACTGACTCGCGGCACTTTGGTGGATATTGTTATTTCTGGGGAGGCGGCCCCATCAGAAAAGATTGCAGCTAAGGAACTGTCGCATTATCTTGGCAAACTGTATCCAAATACCGGCTTTGAGGTTGCGCGTGCGAAGTCCCGTAAAGCCGATCATGTGATCTACCTTGGCTGTGTCAAGTCGTTGCCCCAGCTTGTAGAGCATATTGGTAACAAGGAACTTACCAAGCCTGAAAGTTACGTGATCACCACCGCCCGCATCGATGGCCGGAAGGTAGGAATTATCTTCGGCAGCGATCCTGGCGGCGCTATGTATGGAGCTTACAACCTATTGGAAAAGCTGGGTTGTGGGTTCTACCTCTCATATGATACGTTGCCATCGGGCCGAGGGAAAAACTTCTCGTTCGATGGCTGGGAGCTGTCCGATGCGCCCCTGGTTCAAGATCGTATCCTATTCAACTGGCACAATTTTCTCAGCGGATGCTCGACCTGGAACCTCTCCGACTGGAAGCACTGGATCATACAAGCTCAGAAGATGGGTTACAACGGCGTGATGGTACATGCGTATGGAAACAATCCGATGGTGAAGTTCTCATTTAACGGAGTCGATAAGCCTGTCGGTTATTTGAGTACCACACAGAAGGGCCGCGACTGGTCCACACAGCACGTAAACGATGTACGCCGGCTGTGGGGCGGTTTCGTGTTTGACGGCCCTGTCTTCGGGTCCGAAGCAGCAATAGTATTAGATGCCGACCGGGCCGATGCGGCGATGCGGCTGATGAACAACGTGTTCGCACACGCAGAGGAGCGCGATATGGACGTATACTTCGCAGTAGATGTCGATACGGCATCAGCCAATCCACAAGCTGTGATTGAGACGCTACCTCGGGAGGCCCGTTTTCCAATCGCTGTTAAGCAGATGCGATGGATGAACCAGCAGTCGGGCATAATGTGGCTTGCAAATCCCGACACGCTGGAAGGGTATCGATACTACAAGGCGCAGGTCGAGGCACTACTAAGTGCATATCCACAGATCGACTGCTTAGTCGTCTGGTTCCGACACGGCAATACGCCATGGATGGCTATGAAGGCTACAGAGATGCCTGAATCGTGGCAGAAGGAATACCGGGATGAGCTCGAGAAAACACCCGAGGCCGCCAAGCTATGGAAATCGCACAACTTCTTCGCGCTGGGCAAGATAGTGACGGCATTTGAGCGGGCACTCAAGGAAACCGGGCGCGACAACGTCCAGATTGCCATAGGCAGCTGGCGGTTCGACTTTCTGCCCGGTTGCGACCGATTTCTGCCGGGGCATGTCAAGTTTATCCCGCTTGATTGGGAGGTGCTAAACGACCGTTCGCGATTGCGAAACAGCGAATCGCGGCAGGTCATCCGTGAAGCTGGGGCGCATCGGCCGGTACTGCCGGTGGTATGGGCGCACCACGACGACGGTAATTACATGGGTAGGCCTTACACTCCCTATTCGGATTTCCACTCAAGGCTCGTTGACAGCCGGGCCTGTGGTTTTGGTATCATCCACTGGACAACCCGGCCTCTGGATTTATATTTCAAGAGCTTGAGCCGGCAGGTTTGGCGAGCCACACGGAATCAGCCGCTTCAGGTCGCCTGCAATGAGATGGCAGAGCGGTCGTTTGGTATAAGCGCTGGTGAGAAGATGGGTGAATATCTATATCGCTGGGTGACCGAGGCCCCGAAGATCGGGCGCGATACGAGTGACAGGTTCATCGACCGCAAGCTCGCCGACACAGCCGATATTGTCCCCGGCTATGAGCAGCGTATGGAATTAATCGACAGCGTAGAGCAGAGACTGATGGACGCGGCGGGACGAGATCGGCTTAACTATTTCAAAGGGCTGGAGCGATTTATTACCGACGTCCACCGCACGGAGGAGGCTTTCCGGCGTTCACAAGATTTGTACAAGGCCGGTGACCTTGCTGCGGCGCGACGTGCGATGGCGTCATGCCGGCCGGGCCAGGTGATCGAACGATACGCACGTTCTTCAAGTCTGGGCCGGATCAGTCGCGGGGAGCAGGGACTTGTCGCGTCGATGAACCTGCGCTGGCTGACGCACTATGTGCGTCACCGTCAGATGCTGGGGACCGAGCCGGTGCGTTACAACTTTGCGCCGACCTCCCATGACCCATTGGCACAGAGCATGGGTACTTTTACGTTTCATTTCGGGCCTAAGCGTCAAGTTTGGGAATGCTTCGGTACGAAGGAGACGAGCGCGCCGACATTCGTTGTTCCCGACGATGTCAACATTACACGGAGTGACGAGGTCCCGTTTGCTTATGAAGAAATCTGTCGCAATGGTATAGAAAGCGACAAGCCAATCACAATAACGCTACAGCCAATTATGGCTAAAGGCGGGCGAGGTTCAGTCAACCTCGCTCGACTACCTGCAGGGAAATACCGGCTGGAGCTTCTGATGCTCGAACCGAAATCAACCGGTCCGGATCAGCGTCTCTTCAATGTCACCCTGGTATCGCATAGAGCAGTGACCATAGAAACGGACCGAATTGACATTTTCAGGCAAGCCGGCCAAGCCAACAAGATTCTTGTTCGCAGGTATCCTATTACGCTCGAAGAACCAGGGCGAATCGATGTTATCCTGGAGCCGGTAAAGGGCAAGGCCTTACTGTGCGGTGCAATCTTAGGGCTGGTATCCGATGGTGACAGCACGAAAAGTGACGGCGCAGAGAGTAATAAGGACGGTGAAGTGTTCTCAAAGGAGAAGAACATTTCGATAATGAATAAAGTCAATCATTATCAGCTCACACATCCCTGGAAAGAGACTGACCGCAACTGGATCCGAGCGACCTACTACACAGGCGTCATGGCGTTCTATAACGCAACGAAGGACGCCAAGCTCCTTGAACAGGCCGTGAGCTGGGCGCAGAAGCACAAATGGCAACCGGGGAATGAACGGGCCGGCAGCAATATACTGACCTGCGGACAAACATACCTTCAAATCTATTTTCTGAAGAAAGATCCATCGATTATTGCCCCACTTATTCGATGGGTCAATTCCGGCAAACCAAATGCGCCATCGGGCCAGGAAATATGGTACCTGGAAGGCGGTAGACGGTATGCCGATTCATTGTACGTTGGTCCACCGACCCTGGCGATGCTAACTAAAGCAACGGGTGATGAGAAATATCTTAAGTACATGCACGCGATGTACAAGGACGTTGCGGATTTACTATTTGACAAGGAACATAGGTTGTTCTATCGCGACAAGCGGTTCATTGGCACAAAGAGCAAGAACGGTAAGAAGGTGTTATGGTCGAGAGGTAATGGTTGGGTTATTGCCGGGATTCCTCGAATTTTGGAATATCTTCCTGAAGATGACCCCTATTACAGCAAATACGTTAATTTGCTGCGCACTATGGCCAGGTCAATCGCCAGGGTGCAGGGTAAAGATGGTCTGTGGCGGACCAATCTCGGCGATCCTGACGAGTATCCGGGCCCTGAGACCAGCGGGACAGCATTCTTCACCTATGCCATCGCCTGGGGGATCAACAATGGAATCCTCGAAAAGAGCAAATATCTTCCTGTTGTTAAAAAGGCGTGGACGGGTCTGGTCAATTCAGTTCACCCAGACGGCAAACTCGGCTGGGTGCAGCCGGTAGGGGATCGGCCCAAACTCGTGGAGAGCCACATGACCGGCGAATATGCAGTGGGCGCGTTCTTATTAGCAGGCAGCGAAATCCTTAAACTTAAAGAGTAATTGAGGGGGTACAGGATAACATAAGTGACTGATAATGCTTATCGCTGTACAATTTCAATGGGGATGGCTGGAAGGACACCCATCGAATAACGGCGTTTTTGATTTGAGGATTTGCCGCCTTTCTGTTTGGGCGTAAATTTCCTGAAGGCCTCGATAATCAGATTGTCCGCGAAACCACTTTGCAGAGCATCCTTGTCGGCCTTAAGCTGGAACGCCAGGCCTTCGGGCACAACGGTTACATTGTGAAGGGTCAATCCCTCAGGCGGTTCATTGAGTTCCAGCTGCAATTGCTTCAAGATCGAAGCTTTCTGGGTTTTGATACGTACTTCGGCCGAGCCGCCCGCGGGGATCCGGACGGGACTGTCACCTGCCAGTTTAACAGGGGGCATACCCCATCTGGCTTTCTGGATCGAGACCAGGAAATTCTGCGTCGGTACCAGGTGCCGGTAGAGGAATGCCTGCATCACATCATCTGCGCCGAGTACCGGATGGCTGACCGTCTGCCCGCCGATCCGGATGCTGCCTTGCAGTTGCAAGGCTACCGGTTGCCCGGGCGCCTTTGGGGGTGCCTTCAGTGTCATGCGTACGTGATCACGTCCCGGAGGAATCCGCCCGCCCTTTAGTTCGAAACCGGCAGGGGCATCTTTCAACGCCACCATGATCTCGCCGTCGAATCCATCTTTCCTCAATGCGTACACGCTGATCGGAACGATGCCCCCGGCGCGCACGCTGACGCTGGATGGTGTCACGCGGAGTGCGAAATCGCCCTGCGGGAAAGCGATGCGTAGGCGATAGCCATACGCCTGGCCTCCATGGTTTTGTGAATCGGCCAGATGCACATAGTACGTTCCGTCCTGCGGCAACCCGGCCATTAGATACGAATCGGCGTGGTGCGTGAGCAATCCCATCATATTCTTGTGCAGGTGACTATCCTTGAGAACATAATCATCGTTCCATTCCAGTACGTTACCCGATGCATCGGTCAGCCGCAGGAGCGAGTCCAACGGAGAATTCAACCTGCGACCATAGACTTCAGCCACTACTTCATCTCCGGCGCGACCCTTGAACTGGAATACGTCGATATCGCCGGGCCGGTCAATGCGACCGTTGATGATCTTCGGCAGGTCGATCTGTTGCGCGTCCTTTGTAGTGTCGTTGGATTCGGTTTCATCGCACTCGGGCAGAGTATCCACAGCATACGAAATGGAATTGGAAAGCCGTTTTCCTTCATGGTAGGCCGTCTGGCGGATACTGTGGCCGCCGGGTTGGGTATCCAAAGGTAATTGGGTCTCGGGGAGGTTCCATCCGGAGACTGAAGCTACGGTTTTAACGCCTGCCTTAGCGCCCAACGGGAATGTTTGCGTAATGAAGGGTTGTTCGCTCACAGCAATACGATAGACAAAATCCTCCCGTCCTCGATAGATAGAATCGCGAATCTCCAGTTCATATTCACCGTCTTTGGGAACCCTGTAAAAAAGGACCGGGTCAGGGTTGAAACGGTAATCGTCCACGAAGGCCACTTCGTTGTCCCTGGCATCGTAGAGGGCCAGCGTGGCCTGAAACCAGCCGGGCACGGCATCGGCCAGATACGGGATCAAGCTCCGAGCCTGCGTTTCGATTACGAGCTGTTGTCCCTTGCGCGCACTGAAACGGAAACGATCGACGTCCCCCGGCATGATCTGTCCATTCAACAGTACAGGCAGATTGTGGGGTTTGTCCTTTGGCAGATTGAGCACCTTTGACAGGTTGGGCAGCTCGGGATAGGCTTCACGGTTGTTGGGCTCCAGCTCACGTATTTCCGGCAACCGCCCCACCTGGAAGACCATGGGATTAGTCAGCCCGGTATTGGTTCCGAGCCGGAGCTCCCGGTTGCCGGGCGCCGCATCAGGGTCGATGGTGACTTCAATCAACACCAACTCGGCAAGCTGCCGATTAGTCTGCTGCTTATTCCTGGGGAAGAAGATAACGTTCGCAATATGGGCCAACTCTCGAATGCTTTTATTATCCATGTCGTACAACAACGGATGGTCCGGCAGTTTGACTTCCGTTTTGGCAGTGTCTTCCTGCTTCGAGATTTTTGGCTTGTCCGCGGCTTTTTTTTCAGTTGTGCTTCTGCGGTTTCCGCCCTGACGAGACGCTCGTCTGGCGGGAGTGGAACGACTGCGACCTGTGGCGGGCAATTCAGCCAACCGCTTCTCCCTGACTTCTTTCAGACGCTTTTGGAGCAACTGGCGCTGTTCTCTCTGCAAATTTCTGAGGGGTCTGATGTACTTAATAACCGAAGCACGAACACCTTCACCGGAAACGTACACATACTTGGCGCCTCTAAGGGACTGGCCGCCTGCCGTAATCTGAATGACGGAGCCTTGCTGGGCGCCGCCTGGATAGAGATAGCCGATATGCGGTTGATTTGTATTCGACTGGCCCCAGGCAGTCGCAACGCTCATGGTCAACACCACAAAAATCAGTTTCCTGGTCAATGTCATGGTTTGGCTCCCTGGATTTAGGTAATCTCTGTGAGGCGACCGCCGCTGTCCTCTGTTGACGGCATGACCTTTACGTCCAATCCACGCGGGTTTGGCAGCGGGCCATCGGGATCGATACCGAGCAGCCCGTACATACTTCCAATCAGGTCTTGCGGATACACGGGACGGTCTGCAACTTCCATTCCCTTTTCATTCGATGCCCCGACGACATGGCCGCCCTTGAATCCTCCGCCGGCAACCAGTGCACAGAAACATTTACCGTAGTGTGACCGGCCACCGTTCCATGGCGAACCCCACTGTACTTTCGGGCCTCGTCCAAACTCTCCGCTCCACCATATAATCGTACTGTCGAGCAGGCCGCGGTCGGCCAGGTCTTGCAACAGCGCAGCCATACCTCTGTCCATTTGGGGGAGATTACGTCGCATGGCTTCGAAGTGCTGTTTGTGAGTGTCCCAGCCCTTGTAATTGATGGTGATGTAGGGCACGCCGTGTTCAACCAGCCGGCGCGCCATCAGGCAGGACTGGCCAAAGGTGTTACGGCCGTACTGTTCCCGGATTTCGTCCTTTTCCTCCGATAGATCAAACAGCTTCCTGCCGTCGCCGAACATGATGTCATAGGCATTTTGCTCGCAGCGGTCGAGCCGTTTGAAGTGCGGGTTTTGCGGCATGGCCTTGCCGAGCGAATCGAGGGTATGGAGCAACTGACGCCGGCTGCGCTGGCGACTGTCGGAAATGCCTCTTGCGACGATCCCTTCAACGGCGAAGATAGTTTGGTTGGGGTCACCGCCGGTGGCAAACGGTTTGTATCGTGGTCTCAGAAAACCTGCTTCGGAAAAGCGCCCTTGAGGTTGGGTCAGAACAATATACGGTGGGACAATCCCTTTATAACCATGGTCGTATCCCTTAAACCGTGACACCACGGCCCCGATACAGGGATAGACCAGGCGGCCTGGTTTGCGCCCGGTCTGCACTATGTAGGATGCCGTTTCGTGCGAGTTAATACCGTGGGTCATGCTGCGGATGATGGAGTACTTGTCGGCCTGCTGTGCCAACAGCGGCAGCATTTCGCCAATTTGGATGCCGTCTGCGTTGGTGGCGATCGGCTTTGTAAAAGGTCCGCAATAGTCGTTGCCTGCGTCCGGCTTAGGATCGAATGTGTCCAGATGACACGGGCCGCCCCACATCCAGATCTGTATAACCGACTTAGCCTTGGGAGGTAGAGCTGCAGATCGCGCCTGGCGATTGAAAGGATCGGTCAGCGCCAGTCCGGCCGCTCCGAGAAGCCCCCGTTTTAACGCTTCGCGCCGAGTGATGTAGTCTGTGGTTTGTTGCTTTTTCATATTACCATTTCCTAATTTTTCATCGGATGGCCAAAAGGGCCTTATCCGACCGGCTCAATGCCGGTATAGAAATTCCTTGCTGTTGATCAGCGCCCAGGCCAGATCATTCGTGGCCTGTCTGGTGCTTATTCCCTTAGTTTGAAAATATTTTTCCGCGGCAGCCAGTTCGGCCGGCATTGGATAACGTGATAAAATGTTCAAATAGATCAAACCGATCAGCATACTACGGTTACCCTTGGCGGTCCTGACCAGTCCATTTAACCGCTTGCTGCGTTCAATCTTGTCTTGAACATGGCTTGAATTCAGCAGGTGCAGCCTCTGTGCGTCGGTAGGCTGATTGTTGCGTTCGGATTCCAGGCCTGTATCGCGAGCCGGACGGCCGAACATTTCGAGGAACTGGCTCGTGATGCTACCGTCCGCCAGCTCGATGGATCGATGTTCTTCGGGAATAAAGGTGAAAGGTTCCGGAATGGGGCTCGAATAACTCTCCTGTGTTCCGGAAATCCAACACAGAGCATCAACCAGCACTTCCGCGTCCAGCTGGCGCACGGGATAATGCGCGAACATGGTTTCTGCGTCGGTATGGTTGCTGCGGGGAATCGAGTTCTGCTGGTAGGTGCGGGAATTGAGAATCAGGCGGTAAATACGCCGCAGGTCGTAGTTGGCTTTCACCAGTTCCCTTTCCAGATAGGCCAGTACCTGGGGATGGACAGCCGGATTATCCGGCCGGATGTCATCCGGCTCGTGGATGAGCCCACGGCCTAAGAGCCAGGCCCATATACGATTGACGATATTGCGGGCGAACCATGGATTTTCCGGAGCGATCAACCAATCGGCAAAGACCACACGTGGATCCACGCCCGGCTTGATTTGCGCAGTGACGCCATCGGGAAAAACAGCCTTCAAAGTATCAGCCGGCGCAGGATCCAGGTAGACAATTTCTTCTTTCCACTCGGCGGTTTGTTTGTACGCCACGCGCGAGAAGAAAGCCTCCATACCGGAACGACGGGCCTCGGGCCATTGATCCAGACGCACACCCATAAACGTCAGGGCCACCGCCCCTGCGATGGCAGAGGGTTCCTGCCCTTGAATCGCACGATAGAAATTAACCTGCGGCACGCGAAAATTGCTGCCGCTCGAGGTCAACAGCTCACGGGCA
>SDBS01007997.1_pt1 | contig 10250 bp, 12 predicted proteins | sample 2277091 | NCBI WGS metagenome assembly SDBS01 (sample SAMN10404972, study PRJNA504765) | marine sediment metagenome | isolation source: marine sediment core GS10_PC15, 163 cmbsf | place: Arctic Ocean: Southern Knipovich Ridge | collected 2010 | reverse complement strand
CTAGAAATTGAAATTGTGAACAATTACTATAGGAAATAGGGCTTTTTATTGTTCTCTGACTGTTCACACTCATCTAATCGTTAAAAACGGTAACAATTATCGTTATTTGGCTCTTATCTACCGTAATATTTATCGTTCATATCGTAAGAAATATGTAAAGTTCGGTGATGTCTCGGAAGATGCAGTTTATTTGTAAGATGTTGCCTTCTTTGTCTGTAAACAGTGTTAAAGTGACCAGAACATTTCTAAGATCTCCATTTATTCTCTTTAAGGTCACGCCATATTCCTGTAAAGATCCCTTCTTCATAAGCTCTTTAAATACAGTCTTTCTCTGCTTTGGGTCCGCATAGAACTCGTCTGTAGATTTACCAATCAGTTCCTCCCATTTCTTGAAACCAATTATATCCGCTGCAGCCTGATTAGCGGATAATATCTTACCTTCAGGTCCCGAGATGATAAGCCCATCTCGAGTGGGTTCAAAGAGTATTCGATATAGTTTCAGAGACTCATTCAATCTCACTTATTCCTCAACTCCAATAATCTAGAACTATTTTATCTATTATTTCTTTTACATTCATTTTTCTATTCTCATCTATAAACTAGGTTCATTTGAAGGGATTAGTCCCCACGCGATATGTTATATGCATAATTAAGACTAAAAGAATTTGGATTAAATTTTAGTCCCAAACCCAAAATATAAAAAACGGAACCATAATATGTCCTACTTTTCTTAGACAAGTAGAATTTTCTGAAGGATTTCTTCTATCTTAAACTTGATTATGTTTCATTTTCTTTTTTAAAGACTTTTTTCATTAGGACGCTTAACTTTAGGGTTTTGATTCAAGTCTGTAGCCAGATGAGAAAAAGGGTGACAAATTATGTCGATTGTAGAAAAAATTGAGTTGGAGCCGATAAGATTCGTCAAAACAAATACAATTAGAAAGGAAGTTAAGAAGAGAAGTAATGTTTCAGAGATAATACTTCGTGAAGATTTAGTCCACACCTTACATGGCATAGAAGATTTTTCGCATTTATATGTAATATTTTGGATGCATGAAGTCCCAAAAGAAGAGAGAAAGAAGGTGAAGGTTCATCCAAGAGGTAGAAGGGATCTTCCTCTACTAGGAATCTTTGCAACACGGACGCCACATCGTCCAAATCCTATAGGATTGACGTTAGTTGAGTTAATTAAAGTAAACGACAACACCTTAACTATTCGAGGTTTAGATGCTTACGATTGCACACCCATCATAGATATAAAACCCTTCGACATGTGGGATACAACTGAAGATGTTAAGGTTCCTAAATGGTGGACTAAGTTGGAAAAGGAGTGCAAGAATTAATCATTATTCAGCATGCATGGATAATTAGAGGCTTCAATTTTCTGGACTTAGACATTCATGAGTTAATTGCAAAACTATTCACAAATGCTAGACGTATACCTAGATCGCATGTATTGGAAGTGAGGATTGATGGATAATCATTATTACACAAAAGACAGCTTGAGAATAATCGAAAGTTATTATTGTTTGATCGGTCAAAAAAAGGATGAATTAACTTTTCTCGTCTCTGAGTCCTGCTTTGCAAATGGTGACCACTACAGAAAATATAAGTTATAATTAAGAATACTTAATTGTGGATGAAAAGAGCTAATGGTTGAAAATAAACGCAAAATATTGGGGTTGAACAGAGTCGCCTCTACCCTCAAACAGAGAAGTGGAACCATTCAAGATGTGGGTATCTTGGAACCTGAAACCCGAATGAAAAGATTCGGAAATAGGTTTTCGGAAGGTTCATTTTATGGGTTTGAATATGATCAGGCTTTGAGGCTTGAAAGGAAGCTTATCGAGGAATTTGATGGTGAGTCTCTTGAAAAGGTGATTCCTGGAAAAGTAGTCTCAAATGAGTATGGAGATTGTTACCAAATTTCGGATGAACATGATCTTATTTTTCAACAATCGAGCTATGAGGAGAGTAGGCGGTTAATTCTTTCAAATTTACATCTTCTCTACGGTATAGGTCCAGTTCGAGAAGAAGCTCTCAAAAAACTGGGATATAACACAATAGAGGATTTGAGAAAACATCCGATCTGGCGTCGATCTGCCATTGAATTCTTAACGCTGATTGATGCGAAACAGATTGGTCCATTACAGAATTGGTTGTGGCGGCGTCTCCCGAAATCTCATCCCCTAGTCCATTATTTGGCAGGTTTTTGTAGAGCTGAGGATTTTGCAATTGTTGATATTGAGACAATGGGGCTCTTTGGGAGGCCAATTATTCTGATAGGTGTCGCGTTTCCGAGGAAAAAAAAGATTTACACAAACCAGTATCTACTCCGAGATATTTCTGATGAGGTTGGTGCTCTTTGGGCATTCGTCTCCACTCTTAAGGCTGATCAGTCTTTCATCACTTTTAATGGAAGGTCTTTTGATATTCCTTTCATACAGCAAAGACTCGCATTTTATGGTATGGATGCCTCGCTAAATCATCCCCATTTTGACCTACTCCATTTTACCCGACGTGCACTACGCAGTAAACTTGAAAACTGCCGCCTTGAAACCGTTGAACAATATCTTGGTCTTAAAAGAGGAATCAATATTCCCAGCGGACTGGTTCCTCACTTCTATCAAACCTATCTTAAGACACGAAACATTGGACCGCTTATCCCCATTTTAGAACATAATAAACAGGATCTACTCACTTTAGCCTGTCTTTTCTCGAAACTTTATGAGGAATGGGACTTATGCTAGAGGATTTCATTCATTACATAAGGAGCTTAAAATCTTACAAGAGACAGATTGAACACATCGAAATAATCCCGCCCAAACAAGCATGCTATGGTGAACTTGACAAACCTCTCCCAGACAATATTCAAAACTATCTAGATAGAAAAAAGATTCACCTTTATTCTCATCAGGCAAGTGCCATTAATGCAATTCGACAGGGCAAAAACGTTATCATTGTCACTCCAACAGCTTCAGGGAAGACACTCGCTTTCAACATTCCAGTCTTTGAAACCCTGAGTGAAAATAGTGATGCAACGGCTCTATATCTTTATCCTACAAAGGCGTTGACTAATGATCAGCTTCAAGTTATAAAAGAGATGGAGAAGGAAACTGGAGTATTGATTGGTCCGAATATTTATGATGGTGACACTCCGACGCATCAGCGCCCAAGGATACGTGAAAAGTCAAGAATTATACTGAGCAATCCTTATGGGCTTCACCAGTATCTTCCGTGGCATTACAAGTGGAAAACTTTCTTTAAAAACCTCAAATATGTAATCATTGATGAAGCACATGTATACAGAGGAGTCTTCGGGTCTAACGTTGCACTGTTAATGAGGAGACTATTAAGAATATGCGAACACTACGGTTCTGATCCAATTTTTATAATCTCTTCTGCAACTATTGCTAATCCAGAGGAACACTCAAGGAAGCTGATAGGTAAAGAGTTTATAGTAGTCTCAAATGATGGAGCTGCCCGGGGAAAACGGTTTTTCCTCTTTTGGAATCCCCCTTTCATAGATAAAGCGAAGATAATTCGCAGCTCAACACATCACGAGACTAAAGACCTATTTGTGCTCAATGTAATCAATGAGTTTCAAACCTTATGTTTTACGATATCTCGACAAATGGCAGAGCTCATCATAAGATGGGCAAGGGAAGACCTCAAGAAACAAGAGCCAAAACTGGTAGATGCAGTCACAACATATCGCGCTGGTTATTTACCTAAAGAGAGACGCGAAATAGAACATAAATTGAGAAATAAAAGCTTGATCGGCGTTGTATCCACTAACGCTTTGGAACTTGGTATAGACATTGGTTCTTTGGATTCTGTGATAATTTCAGGTTATCCAGGCACAGTTATCTCAACGTGGCAACAAGCAGGCAGATCAGGAAGAACCACTATGGACTCCCTCGTGACATTGGTCGCTTTTCAAAACCCTCTAGATCAATATTTCATGAAGTACCCGAAAGACTTCTTCGGTAGATCCCACGAACAAGCTATAATCAACTTGGAAAATCCATACATTCTCATGGGACATATAATGTGTGCTTCTTCTGAATTACCCATCACAGAACGTGACCAAAAATATTTCTCACATCTCCTCATGGAAAGCCTGGCTGCTCTTAAAACGCAGACTTTAGTCTCTGAAACTTCACGAGGCTGGGTGTATTCTGGTATCGCAAGACCTGTTGATGCCGTCAATATTAACAATATTTCAAATAAAACGGTAACAGTCATACATAACCGGGAGATTCTTGAAACCCTCGATCTGACTAAAGCGTATCAAGAAGCTTATGAAGGCGCTGTCTTACTTCACCAAGGTGAGACCTTCATCGTTGAAGAGTTAGATCTTAAAGGTCTTACAGCCAAAGTTAGACAACAAAACGTAAATTATTACACTGAAACCCTAAAACATGTGGATGTTACATTGAAAACCCCCTTCAAAAAAGAGGGGAAAGGCATCGGTCTTACAGTTGGTGAGTTAGAAGTCACCGAAACATTTCATCACTACAGGCTCAAGACGTATAATGAAGTCATAGGAGTGAGACCTCTAAACTTGCCACCGTTACACTTTTCCACAGTTGGAATGTGGTTTGTCATCCCTGAGGAGATTAAGAGTGAGATCGCAGAAAGGGGCCTTGACTTTGAAGGTGGACTACACGCGGTTGAACATGCGATGATTGCTATGTCTCCGATTTATGCTATGTGTGACAGTAGAGACATAGGAGGCATCTCAACACCCATGCATTACGATACGGGGCAACCAACAATTATAATCTACGACGGTTTCGAAGGCGGAATCGGAATCTCCGAGACCCTCTATAGTTTAATTGAGGATCTGTTTACGATAACGTTGCGGTTGATTGTAAATTGTGAATGCGAAGAAGGCTGTCCATCCTGCATCTTTTCACCTAAATGCGGAAACGATAACGCACCCTTAGACAAGAAAGCTGCAAGCATCATCTTAGATAAACTCCTAAAGATAATAACAAACAAAAAAACTTAGAAAAAAGGATATTCCAATAATGAGACTCCTTCAATGATCTATTAATTCTTTGACTTCAACTTTTCTTCTAAGGCTTCAATTTGGCGTCTAAGCTTATCAAACATTTTATCTATCAGATTTTATTGTTCTTTTAAAGATTTTATTATAAGATCAATTGTATCCAATCTTTGGTTTACTTTAGGTGAAGCACTCGTAAATTGCTGAGGATTATAGATGTATTCAACAGTTGAATCCGGTTTAACTATTGCCCAGTCAATAGTAACTATTTTTCCTCTCTTCTCCAATAAATCTATGAAAACTTTGATTGATTCATTGATGTTTTTCGCTTTTTTCTTAGCCTCAGTAAGAACTTCACCTTCATTCTCATGCTCAATGAGGTTAGGTACACGAAAACAGGAATAATCAGCAGCACAATCCCTCTCTAATTCTTTCAGAAATCCAAACCTATGAAATGTGAGCTCATCTGATAACTTATTCTTAGCAGAGTAACGCTGATTGATCACCTGAAGATTAGTGGTCTCAGAGATTTTTACAATGCCATGTGGTCTGGTCTTAACTATTGTAAAAGGGATAGCAGATCCTAACATTACTATGAAAACTGAATTTCTCTCAACTATTGGTTTTTGAATTAATCTACTCTTAACGAATTTTACAAAGTCTGAATCCACATTCAAATGCATATCAACAGGCGCTAATATCACCTTTTGAGCTTCCTTTTATTTCACCCTTTTTTATAGTAACATACTCATCAAGTGTAATTTCTGCGTTTTTTCTTAACAAACCATCGATTCGTATAAACTTCTTTCCTTGATCCTCTTGATAAGCAGGCCAAGCTACAGCCGCAGTTATTTTTTTACCTTTAATCTCAATGACATCTCCTACCATGATTCTTAAAATACGCATTGTTTCATCATCTATTCGGGCTTTACCATGACCAGCGTCCCGCTGTTTTGCTTCAACGACTCTTACTTGAACTTTCTCTCTTTGCATAATACTCACGTAATTGTTTTTGCTTCAAAAAGTATACCTTATATAAAATAGAATAGCAATTCCATTTAATATCTATTAACTTTAAGTACATATTTACCATAATCATGTTTACAATTCTAACAATGGCCATAATCCCACATGATGGATATTTTTCTAATGTTATAACAGATATCTCGATTCAATTCAGAGCATCAGCAAAATTATCCTAAGAATGATTACTACATAAAACATAAGCCATCAATAAGATACGATTTAACGACTAAAATTTAATCCCAAACTAATTTAGAGAAGCTCCACAATGACAACAATATGTTGAACGTGCATTATTTTTTGTTCCGCAGTGTCTGCAAAAAAGTATCTCAATTTCTGTTAAAGTCTCTTTTTGTATGATAGGTGGTACTTGACCGGGTTGTGGTTTTGCCACTTGAATTGTATATGATTTTTGGAGAGATCTTTTTTCTTTAGATTCAATCGTTAAAGCTAAAGACCAATCGATATTTTGTTCTATGGACTTAAATGTTGGTCTCCCCGTGAAAGGAACATTTAAGTTAAAAGTTGTTTGCTTGATCATTCCTGACACTATACGAAATTTTAGAGGAATAATCTGGCTATCATCATACAAAGTTGCATTTTTTATTTGATTTTTCCGCTGTATTCTTTCAACACATGTAAGTTTTATTTTTACTTGTTCAATTTCTAAATTTTCGTGAGGTGTAAATGTTATGGTTCCCTCAATATTATCCCCTAAAAAGTAATATTGTTTAGATAATACTAAAAAGAACTCCATATCTGGATATGCCATACTATCTATGGCATCCGTAATTCGCTTTAAAAAAGACGTCATTGAATAACCATAATTATGATAATATCATATAAATATAAAAACTCTAATAAAGGGAACTCGAAATCCCTCTTACTGAAAATCACTTCTATCAGAAGATTTCATTATACGTTAGGTTTGGGGATTAAATTTTAATCCTAAAGTTGTTATCTGCGATATAACCCTTTAGGTGTTTATAGAGAAATACCCTAAAAACCTTCAATCCTCACTATCATCATGGTGAATATTAAATTTATCAGCCATTTATGGCATCCACCAAGGCAACCACTGTTCGTATGGAACAGTTTGGTACTTGGTTACAGGAACTTGGGCTTCATATTCATGGTATATATTAATATCTCCAGAAATAACAGCGGTAGTTCCCAAATATAATAATGTTGGGTTTTGGATGTTAAAATATAGTGAAGGCCCCTCGGTTATTACCGTATAATGATGCTCTTTCAAGGTCTTAATAACATTGTCTGACACGGATTTAATCCTAATTTCTAAGGTTTCAGTGCTTGATACATCAACTACTATCTTTAAATCACTTGGTAAATCTGAACGACCCCAGTCCAAATAATGACCATCCTTTAAAGTACCAAAGGAACCATAATTTACTTCAAGATCTGTTTTTATGACGGTTTCATATTCAATGTATGATTCTTGTCTTGTACGTGAATGAGGAGTTGGAAATGCCGTTACAACTATAGCAACAATAACTAGTAGAATAACATAGCTTCGCTTCAAAAACTCTCACTTATTTATACATTATTAACTTCAACTATATTTGATTTTGGAATTAATTATTTTTCCTTTTGGTTCTATTCTGATTTCTGAATAAAGCATTAGGTAAAAGCCATGAAAAAGGGCTAATTAAAACAAAGAAAGCCCTACGTACTCCCTTTTTCAAATCCCATTTCTATCTTATTTTAGGATTATAACCGGAAACTCTTTAATGACTTCTCTAAATTTTTTCATTTATCCATCGCCCAATAGCTTCCGACAAGGCTTTTTGAAGTGTATCTGCTGTGAATCCATATTTAGTCTTAGCAGATTCAATAAATTTTTCACAAATAGAATCACCTTACATGAAGATGTGTTTGGATCTAGGTCATGCAAACACGAATGAAGGCCCTGTAACATACATTCAGAACTTTAGTGATAAAATAATCAATGTTCACTTCCACGATAACATGGGGAAACTTGATGACCATCTAAATGTTGGAATGGGTATGATTCCTTGGAAAAATGTAGCTGATGCACTTAAGAAAATAAAGTTCCAGGGACCGTTTATCTCCGAATGTTTCAAATCAAAACCACACGAATCAAAAGAGGATTTATTAAAATATTTTTAAGAAATATCGTATAACCTTTTCAGTTGATTAAACTTACATATTTGTGGTGAGTCCATCATAAAAGTAGATGGTTTCTCTTGCTTCTAACATTTTTCTAAGTTTTGTAACATTCACTTTGTTATTTTTCTTTATCTCCCTTTCGCAAATCGATGATTTCCTTTATAATTAACCGACCAGTCCAACTACAATCGAGACATTGAAACTTTGGAGGGAGTATACCTATTGCACCCGTCATATCGCCTTCTAACGAACCTACTCTTTGAATTCGTCGACTTCGACATAGAGGACATATTTGGATCTCAACTTCAGTCTTTCGATCTCTTCTTTTCCTCATGAACCTCTAACCTAAACAATTTGAATAATAGTGATCTGTTTACTGAAACCTATACTATGCAAGGATAAGAACCTTAGTTTTTACATCAATTATTGCTTATTCACACGTTTAACATCCATATACCAACAGTTACATGTGTTGTAATGGTTATACCACTTTACATTGTAGTGGAAAATGTAAATTATATTAAAAAAACAATTAGGGACAACTTGCAGTATTCTGGGGGTAGAGCTTACATTCATGTACTAAATGTAAACAATGCAAAAAGTGTTAAAGGTTTTATTCTAACACGTCCCAGCCTAACGTAAAAAATGAAGAAAAGGTTTTTGGGTTTTATCTCTTAAACCCACCTCAGACAAGGATCAAGACAGGAAGATAATATGGCGCAGGGAGAGGGATTTTAGCACGAATTTACCGGTAAATCTTAATTTTTACGTTGACACTGCACTGACTATTCACCTGAGAAATTGAAGGAGATATACGATAAAGCTGGGCTGAAGATATTTACTTGAAAATCTTACAGATAAAATACTTAGATACTAAAAGTGAAGAAAAAGAAAAAATATGAAACATCCATTTTTATATCTAACGTTTATCATTATACTCATTGATGAGTTTACATAGTACAATCGGAATTATGTTGCATAAACATCTAAGGGTAGTGCTCACTAAGGGAGATTAAAATGACACTTTTAGAAGAATTAAATGTCGTATTAAAAAAGGATGAAAGACTGGTTTCAGATAATATCCTATTGAAAAATAGAATAGTAGAATTAGCTCTAAAATTAGATAAGATTCTGATAAAATTACTATTAAACAATGATAAAATAAGAGAACATTTCTTCACTAAAGTTGATACTGTATTAATTTTTGATAAAGAAAAATTCATGAAATTTATCAACAATAAAGGATTCTTACCTGATTCTTATACAACTTTTAAAATTAAGATCGGATTAACCGTTGATAAGGAACATATCGCTGCAAATAAAGACGTGGTACTTTCATGGCCATATAAGGATTGTATTTTAGAAGGCGGACAAGAAAAATTAGATGAAAAAAGAAAAGAGATATTTTATAATACAATTCTAGCATCAGATGAAATTGACCGATTATTAGATCCTAAAGTATTTACTAATTTCAAAAGAATTGATACCAAAGGAGAGCATACAATTTCAGAGATAAAACCAACTGATAATTTAATCATTAAAGGAAACAATCTTTTGATATTACATTCGCTAAAGAAAAAATTTACTAACAAAATTAAACTAATCTATATCGATCCACCATACAATATAGGAAATGATGAGTTTAATTATAACGATAATTTTAATCATTCAACATGGCTAACTTTTATGAAAAATAGATTAACAGTAGCTAAAGAATTATTAAGTGAAGATGGAGCAATTTTTGTTCAAATAGACCATCATGAATTAGGTTACCTAAATGTTTTAATGGATGAAGTATTTGGCGTTAAAAATAGAGTTCAAATAATTGCCATAAAAGTAGCGTCTCCTTCTGGATTTAAAGCGATTAATCCAGGACCAATAGATGTTACAGAATATTTGTTATTCTATACAAAAAAGAAATCTTCTTTTAAATTTAAAAGAAATTATGTTCCTACATAATATCATAAAAACAATAACCTTTATCTTAATAATTATAAATATATTAAAAAATGCAAATTTATACAATTTTAATATAAATGTCTGATATTAAATGTTTTTATACTAA
>SDBS01007996.1_pt1 | contig 10251 bp, 11 predicted proteins | sample 2277091 | NCBI WGS metagenome assembly SDBS01 (sample SAMN10404972, study PRJNA504765) | marine sediment metagenome | isolation source: marine sediment core GS10_PC15, 163 cmbsf | place: Arctic Ocean: Southern Knipovich Ridge | collected 2010 | reverse complement strand
CTGTATGAATAGATAAGGCTACTTAATTCTGCTCCACCGGCAGACCGGCTCGTTTCCATTCCGGCAGACCCTCTTCCAGGCGGATAGCTTTAATTCCGGCTTTTTTCAATATGGCGATTGCCTCCGGTGAAAGAACACAATAGGGACCTCGGCAATAGGCAACTACTTCGGTGTCACTGGATAGTTCACTGATTTTGTCTTTTAATTGTGCTATTGGCATTGAGATGGATTTTGGAATATGTGATTGCTCATATTCATAAGCGGGCCGAACATCCAGAACGACCACATTATTGTTTTGAATGCGCTGCCACAGTTCCGCAGCCGAAATAGTCTCCATCGAATCACGTTCCTCCATAAACAATCTGTTTATCTCGCGTATTTCAGCCACCCTTTTTTCGGCGATCGATTGTAGATTTTTCCAACAATCAAACACATCATCATTGGTCAGTTTATAGAAAATACGTACACCCTCCCGGCGGTTTTCCACCAGACGCGCTGCTTTTAAGATCTGTAAATGCCGGGAAGCATTGGCCACGGTCATCGCTCCTTCATGAGCCAGTGAATCCACATCCCTTTCGCCCTGGGCCAGAATATCGATGATTTCCAGCCGTTTAGGAGCAGCGAATGCATGGGCAATACGGGCAAATTGCTCAAAAACGACATTTTTAAATTCACGTCCCTTCATTTTTCCTTCCATTATTATTATATTCAATTGATTGATTGAATAATATAATAAAAAAATTCCATTGTCAAGAACATTATTATTTTTACTTTTGATATTATACCCCGGTATTTTTAAAAAACCAGGGATTTCAGTTTGTTATAAACATTTCACCCCGAGTACTCAGGGATTTTTCAAGGTTAATTAATTATACAATAGTTTTGTTTTAAACGCAGAGAACGCTGAGTTCGCAGAGATTATTTATATAAAATATATGAAATGTCTATTTAATTATGGCGAACAAATTAATCTCAAAAAGAAAAAAATCTTTAAAAGGAGACTGATTTTCTTAAATTAAAATAATACCGCCATAATTATTTAGATTTGTTTTCACATTACACTTTTTGATTTTTTTAATCGTACATTTCGCATCTCAAAAAATCTCTGTCTATTAATTGGTAAAAGTAAATGCCCGTAATCTGTTTTCATCGAGATCAAAAACCACGATTTGATCATTGTCAAAGTTACCTACATATAGTTCTGTTGAGTCGATCACGGCCATACCGGTCGGACCTTCGAGCTCCTGGTCGCTAAACTTTGTCAGATAGTGTTCGTACTTCATCGCATGAACTTTTTGAATCAATTCGCAACAGGTACTCCGCGACATCACAAGACACACCCGCAAGAAGTACTCTTCTGAAGAAAAGATCCGTTTTTCGTGTGTAATTGACAGGTTGATATGTTAGCTTGCTTTCATAATTCCAAAAAATCCATATTAATCACCTTCAGAAGATTGTTATGGGTAATATCAGTTTATATGTGACCTGATCATTGATTAGGTAAATTCTTATTGCATATGAGCGGGGCAATTTTTACTTTTCAGACATCCTATTCTGTCTTTGAATAAGCATGAAATAATCACCCAGGATCCGGGATTAATACTTCATTTTAGATGTATCTGTTATGCAAAAAAATATCAGACAACTTGCTGCTGTCATGTTCACCGATATGGTCGGTTACACTGCGTTAATGCAGACGGATGAGCAAAAAGCGAAAAAGAATCACGACCGTCATCGAAAAGTACTGGAAAAATCAACACAAGATCAGCATGGATTGATCCTGCAGTATTATGGAGATGGTACGTTAAGCGTATTTGGAAGTGCTATTGAAGCCGTTGAATGTGCCGTTGAAATACAGAAGGAATTGCAAAAAGAACCAAACCCAGCCATCAGCATCCAGTTCCTGAATCCTGTTCCAGCACTCCATATTGTCGCCCAAATACATCGCCTAAATCGTATCATCATTAATAGTATAGATACCGAAGCCTCTTTGACACAATTCTTCTCTGATTTTGCACAATTGGCCGGATCGATACCCACTACCGTTTTGCCGAATATAAACTGCCTTTTCATCTGTAATGCTTTAAATTTCATGGAATGGTCCTTTCATGTTAAATTAACTTGTGGATGGAAAGACAGATTTTAACTTGAATCTTTATTCACTTCAAGAAGATAGAAATCGTTTGGCCGCTAGACTTTGTGCCAGTAAAAAAAGAGTAGGCATGAGGAAAATGAAAACTCACGAAATTAGACAAAAAGTAAAAACTCGCTACGGCAAATTCGCTGAAACGGGTGGTAAGCCAGAGGCTTGTTGACCTAGCAAGCGACAGCCCAGTTCGGGCTATGCGGTTGACCAAGGACTCTATGGTGATTTGGAACTATCCTTAGTGCCAGAGGTCACTTTGAATCTCTCACGGGGTTGCGGCAATCCTACGGGCTTTGCCAACCTTCAGCCTGGTACTGTGGTTGTGGACTTCGGTTGCGGCGGAGGGATTGACGTTATTCTGGCTACTCACAAAGTTGGGAAACAAGGGAGAGTGGTTGGAATAGATTTCGCTCCCCAAATGATTGAACGAGCCAAGCAGGCTGTGGCTGAGGCGGGATTGAACGACAGAAACATTGAACTCCATGTGGTGTCCATAGAAAATACAGAATTGTCGAACAGTTTTGCTGATGTTGTCATATCTAATTGCGTTATTAACCTATGTCCTGACAAAGACGCCGTTTATAAAGAAGCCTTCCGAATACTAAAGATAGGAGGTGGTCTCGCTATCTCAGATATTATCCTTACTGAAGACATCGATTCTGAACTACGAGAACGTTTTCGGTCAACTTGGGCTGGATGTTTAGGAGGGACTATACCTGAAGAGGACTACTGGCAAAGGGTCAAAAAAGCGGGCTTTGTTGACATTCAGATTGTGGCAGGTCATATCCTTACTCCTGAAGAACTGCAAGCAATGGCTTGTTGTCCTGGCGAAGAATTCACTCCGCCTCCTAACAACGACGACCGCGCCCTTGTGGAGGGCAAAGTGGTGAGCGTTAAGTTCACGGCAACAAAACAAGGTATTTAGTTTTTTAATTAGAAGGTGTTTATATCGTGAAAGATCATGCACCTTATCCGAGGAGATCTGTTCAGCTTGCGTTCACATGGATGCACCCCGCCTATCATACGGGGATTCTTCATTTTACTGCTCCACATGTCCGACAATCCTGATTGAAGCTGTTACCCCTGTTAGCCTCCACTATTAGGCGGACACACGTTCTACTTGCAGCATGGTCAATATCTTATCGGCAACCTCCTGTGCAACTTCTGTCCGTTCAGCCTCCGGGACATCGGTATACAGGAATACATCTCCATACTTTTTGTGTAAAGGCAGGGAATCGATATGAATTATCCTCTCTTCATCGACAAAGTTTTTCAAGATCCTTCCCAAACACAGCAGGAAGCAACCGTCAATCATTACGACCTTATCGGCTTCCATTAGCCAACGCTTCATTGACGAATGGGGGACCAGGAACGTTTCCGCATAACAACTGCGAGCGTAGCCGGATTCCTTAGCTACGATGTTCGCGGCAAGCCTAGCGATTTCCCCCCGTATACAAGGCCCCTCGCAGGAAAAGACCGGGATTTTTCCTTCGGCCATTCTGTCTTGCGCGTGCCTTTCGCCCGCCGGGCAAACCCCTTTCACGCCGTTAACTTTAAGGGAAAAATTCGGTGTTGAGTTGTTCATATAAGCCTCCTTAATACTTTTATTTCTTATCCTGTACTGGTTTTTAATAATTCAAAAAGTATGCCAGGAAGAATAGTATTTTTAACCTGGGAATAACTACTTGTTTATAAACGAATTATGGTTAATTCTTGAAATGGTCTTTTTCACTGATACCACTGTGATCTTGGTGTCAATGTTACGTTGAAGAACAATTGTAGCAATTATTGAAATTAATATGCCAGGAATTATAGAGGCCGATATAGACACCCCATCAATAACGAGTAGCAGTATTGCTACTAGTGCTGGATTTAGATAAATGTATGCACTCACTCGACTTGGGCCAAGTGCTATTGTAGTTTTTTGATATAGATAAACCGTCGCAAGTGTTGCCCCTACTATGAGATATACCATATGTAAAATTGAATCATTCTGTATCATATTCCATTGAAGTGATTGGCCTGAAACTAGCAATGCAAGCACCATCCAGAATGAACCACCTATAAATGTACAGAATACTAGAACGATCATTTCATCATTTCGGTACAGAAATTTCATGGCCACAGAATAAAAACACATAAACATTATTGCCACCAAGAATATTAAATCACCCATATTTAGTGAAAAGGAAAATAACAACTCTAACTGGCCGCCAAAAACCACCCAAGAAGTTCCTATCACCCCAAGAAAATAAACAAAGATTTGTTTATTAGAAATATTCTCCCGAAAAGCAACGGTGGATAGTAGTGCTGTAATAAATGGTACTAACGTAAATAATGTTCCTGTATTTAAAGCTGTTGTTGTATTTAGAGACTCAAAAAATCCTATAAAAAACGCAGAATAAAAAAAGCTTATTACCATAGCTCTTGGCAAGGATTGTAATATCTTTGTTCTCCACTTGGATTTGGAAAGAACAATAGGAAACAATATTAGGGATGCACCGACAAAGCGTAATAGCGTTAAAGAAAATGGGTTAATAATTCCAGCAAGCTTTTCGGATGCTAAAAATGACCCTGCCACAAGAGTTGTTGCAAGCAACACAAGAAGATGATGTTTAATATTTTCCAATTTTAGAAATTCGCTCTTCATTGATACACGCGTAAACTTGCGAGAGACCTAACGCCCAGCTTGAGAGGTGCGAATGGAGCGCAGTAGAATAAGCATCCTTCTCCAAGCTGAGGTTTCTATCCTTTTCCCATTAAAAATGTGAATCAGTCTTGAACATGTCTTCGAAAAGGTGCATAAGCTGAAAGGCCTGCCACCTGTTTGAAAGACGTTCTTTCCTTTTCTCAACATAATGAAGAAAGTCAAACCCCAATGCTGCAATAAATTCACCTTTTTGTCAAGTTTACAAATCGGATTGTTAAAAAAATCGGGCTTTTATAAAGCAAGTGTTATAGCAGTATTAGAAACACTCACAATGGGTGTAACAGGCATCCTAACTAATGAATGAGGGATGCCAAAGTCCCACTGAATCAACTCACCGCCGGCTTTACAGCATGTTGCCGATGGGATTGGAAATAGGCATCTATCTCAGGCGGGATAGAAGTAAAATGAACTACGTGGTTTGGCCTATTCTCCCCTGAGCGCCCAATCACCTTTCCGTAGAAGTCCCTAGCAGAAAGCTTCTCATCCACGTCTCCCAAGTTCATCTTGAGATTGGTCATCATCTCAACCGGAGTGCTCAATGTAATCTCGGCGCGGTTCCTCGAAAGCCGGACAACAAAGCCTTCGAGCCCTTTCTTCCCAATATCTTTGCCTTCAAGCACCGTGTACCGTAATGGAATTTGCCGCACCAGAGTGACCAAAAGCAGCTCTTTCTCCTCCAGAGCGAGGTTAAATCGTCCGGCGATGCCACCCACCTCGTAGATCCTTAAGAACGTTTCCGATCCCTTGGGACGTACATCTCGCTGGGTGTCAATACGCAAAATATCACCCGCTTCCTGGCGCACAGATTCGGAAATCAGGATCTGTCCTCCCACGGTATATGACTCGATCCGGCTGGTCATGTTTACTCCGCTCCCCACCACAGCGTACTTGCTTCTTTTGGTGGAGCCGATATTACCAACGATCACCTCGGTCTCGTTGAGCCCGATTCCCATCTCCAACTCGGGCAGACCCTGTGATCGGCTTTGCCCGTTTACCTCTGCCATCGCGTTCTGCATCTCTATCGCGCAGGCAATGGCCCGCTGGGCCCGGTCCGGCATATCTTGTGGTGCACCAAAAATGATGAGCAAAGCGTCGCCAATGATCTCGTTGATGGTACCGTTATATTTTAAGACCACCTCCACCATGACCTCAAAGTAGACATTGAGCATCTGGACTACCTGTTCTGGTTCAAGACGCTCGGAAAGGGCGGTAAAACCCCTCAGGTCCGTCATCATGATAGTAACGCTTCGCCTCTCGCCCCCTAATTCCAGGGCCGACGGGTTCTCGATGAGCGAGTTCATGACCTCGGTCGAAAGATACCGGCCAAACATCTTTTTGAGAATGTCGCTCATCTCCGCTAGCTTTTCACGCTCTTCCGTAAGATTGAGCACTAACTTTTCAGATCTGTCATGCTCTCTTTGAAAGGCATTGACAAAGTACATCATCGAGCTAAAAATTATAATGGAAGGACCGATGAGGTTCATTCCAAAAAACATCATAGATATTTTGTTGGATACAGGAAAAGTCCAATCAGAAACGTGGTCATCGAAATAGAGAGAGATAGAAAGGAGCACAATATAAGCAAGGAACCACCCGGTCGCTTTTTTGATATTCTGAAACATTAGGGAGCTAAACGGAGCTAGTAGAGACCACAGCATCAAAACACCTGAAGCAGCAAAGCCCCCTAGACTCCATTGCATAGCAATCGGATTCCAGAAAATCATAAAGAAAAAAACATAAAGCAGAAAGTTAAATCCTTTAGTTATGAAATAAATCAGTATGGCTATTCCGAGAATAACTGTAAATCCATAAGTGAGAAATGTCGTAGTGGTAGGCCCAAAGATAACATAATAGAGGGTACCCCAAACAACACTGGCGATGGTACATAAACCGGTTATCACGACCAGGGTTACTTTACGCCTTCGTTCATCTGGGGAATCAGTACCCAAGGTACAACTCTTTTCCAAGAAACTCCTGAAATGGTAAAGGGAGTGCTTCATATATTACCCCCTAAAAATGTTGCTCCTTTAAGTTGTATCGTGAAAGATCGTGCACTTTATCCGGGGAGATCTGTTCAGCTTGCGTTCACATGGATGCACCCCCCGCCTATCAAACGGGGATTCTTCATTCTACTGCTCCACATGTCCGATAATCCTGTTTGAAGCTGTTACCCCCGTTAGCCTCCACTATTAGGCGGACATACGTTCTACTTGCAGCATGGTCAAGATCTATTCGGCTTCCATTAGCCAACGCTTCATTGACGAATGGGGGATCAGGAACGTTTCCGGCTGAGCCGCGCCAAAAGGCGTCGGTCTCAAGTCGATAGTCAGGGAACGGTACCATTAAATTGCACTTATGCCCCATTTCTCCTCTGACCTCAAATGCTCCAGTACTGTGAGGCAATATTTAGAACGATTCCCAATCCAAGCCCATATAACATATGAGCAACCGGAGTTGCGATTAAGGGGCTGGCGTTCTTAGGCGCTCTAAGCCCAAAGAAGCCCCAACCATATCCAGGATAGAGAATGAGCCATGGCAGAAGTGTTGTTGCCAGACCCCACACAACACTAGAAATGAGGTGATCTTGTGGCATGGCCGTGTTGAGGACGAGGTAGAAGAGAGGATAAGTCAGCGCCAAGATACCGCCAGTAAGGTAATGAAAGATCCAGCCAGCCGATGCTTCATTTTTTACGGGACTGGAGTCGATGATATTCTTATGTACAAAACGCCCGTCGAATATACCAAGCACCAAACGCCCAATAACCTGGGGTCCTCCACACCTCCCACCACTCGTGATTTTTAGTTTTTCTGCAGCGATTGCTGTGATATCCATCAAGACGGTACCTGCAAGGCCGCCAATGAAGGCTAAGAACAATAGCCCCATCGCACTGCCAGCGAATGAACTAAATCCAAGACCGAAAAAAAGAAAAACTACATTTAACATAATAACATTCTTCATTTGATTCTCCTTTGGATTTCTTTTTCCTGTACTGGTTTTTAATAAGTCAAAAAGTATGCCAGAAAGAATAGTATTTTTAACCTGGAAATAACTATTCTTGCTCTTCCCAAGGAAACTCATTTAACAAATAAGATATTAACGCATCAATATCCTGATCGGAAATTTGCTCCTCCCAGGCAGGCATGTAAAGAGGTGGATTTGGCCCCTTTGGATCTAACATTTGAAGATCCGGAGCTCCATCTTTTATTTTAGTTCTGATAGAATTATACTGGGCAAGAAAACGGCTGTAATTTCGAAATGGGGGATCATCTTCAAGTCGATCCAGATCAATTCTCGCCTCCAACATTTTTAATATAGTATCAGCATCTTCCCGCCAGTAAAGTTTCATTTTATCAGCGAGTGTATTTAATTCAGGTACATACTTGTTAACATAATTAGGATTATACACGCCACCACCGCCATTTTCTCCATGGCAAGTGACACAACCCTTACGAACAAAAAGATATTTTCCCTGTTCGACTAAAGATCCAATATTTTCTGATTTTCCATGCATAGTACAATTAAGATCCACAACCTCAATCTCACTTTTTACCTTTGTATCTGTATTGATAATTGAAATATGTCCTTGCATATAATAGTGACAATCCCCACAGACGATGATGCAATAATAGGTATAATCCCCGGTTTTGTCGCTTTGTATGATTACCTCTTCTGTATAACCGCCATCGACAATAACCGGACCTATATTTAGCTCAGGTACATAAAAGGTATGTGTTACATCAGAACTGGATAATCGTAATAATACCTTTTCACCCTTTTGTAACACCAGATGCGCCGGCTTAAATTTCTTTCTCCAATAGTTCCCGGCATTCACTCTGGCATCGGTCCAGACACCATCCCTGGTAACAGCTGATAAATGAATTACCCGCATCGATTTTTCATTTACCCACGGCGCATTACCAAAGATAACGTAGGGTAATCCAACAATAAATATAATCACGATCAATGCAGCAAGGAACTCTTTTATATGCAATTTCAATTTTCTTTATCCTTCATATCTTCATGATGCAATATTTTCACACTTGGATTTTCGGGGAAACATTCCACCGCCAAGTGGCAATCACAGGCCATACATTCTCCCACGCACTTTGGGCAATGAATAATAATCATCCCGTCTTCAAGGGTTTCCACAGGAATATCTTTTTTACATTCATCACAATATAATGTGGAATATTCTGTAACCATAAATTCCTCACTTAATAAAAACTAGCCGATAAAAAAACTCAAAAACGCCAGGGTAACCGCAACAGAAAATGATCCTATAGGTACCAAACCTTTTAGAGCAGCCTTCGCATTGCCGAACATGCTTTCTCCTGCCTCAAATGCTCTATTCAAGGCATAAAACAGGCCAATCAGTAAAAGAATAGTCTGAATAAAGCCCAAATATTCCGGCCATAGCGGCTGCCAGGAAAAATGAGCAGTACCGAATAAATCCCACCCCCACCCCATCGGATCGGAAATAACCGAAATAATATATGATCCATTAACAAACAAAAGCGGGACACTGAATGCAATCCAGGCAAGTAAACCCAGTGGAACCAGTACATAAGAATATCCAAGGAAAACTTCTTTTAGCGGATAATCTTTGGCTTTTGCCAACCGGCGCGCGACTATTACACAACCAAAAAATATTGCCGGAAGTATTATTAATGCCGATGACCACAGAATGGAAACATAGACGGCAAATCCGGACCAATTATTTGTTTCTGTGACATTGGCCCAGTCCTTGATCGTGCCATTGGTACCTAATAATATAACCGAATAAGCCATAGCCAGGGCCAGCATTATAAAACCTTTCCAGACTTCGTCAAATCCCTTTATCCTCGTATCAGTGGCAAACGGCCTTAAATTCAAACCAATATTATCATTAGGACAGGATTTTACGCATTCCATACACAGACCGCAGTAATTATTTCGGTCTAGCTTGCCCATATAAATAAACCAGGGGCAGGCCCAGCCATCTTCATTACCTACCCGGCAGGATTTCGTTTTACATTTTAAACATACATCGTCATCTTTTGAACGCAATTCGATTGTGGAGGTCATGGCATAGAGGCTGAGAAATCCGCTGACAGGGCAAATGTAACTGCAAAATGTTCGCATTCTGTAAAATAATGCCAGCACCGTTGCGATTACTACCAGACCACCCAAAGCAATCACTGTTACTATCGGACGGGTAACCAGCATGGCACTGAATGTGCATAATAATAAAAATGTTATATTTTGCAGCCATATGTTAGACAGTTTTTTCGGCCATTTTTTATTAAGACCGTACATTTTGTTTTTAAGGCCGAAAGTCTTTCCAGCACGGACTTTTATCAATGCTAATCGTTGCAGCCAATCTCCAAAAAAAGGCATCGGGCACATGGTACACCA
>SDBS01007995.1_pt1 | contig 10251 bp, 16 predicted proteins | sample 2277091 | NCBI WGS metagenome assembly SDBS01 (sample SAMN10404972, study PRJNA504765) | marine sediment metagenome | isolation source: marine sediment core GS10_PC15, 163 cmbsf | place: Arctic Ocean: Southern Knipovich Ridge | collected 2010 | reverse complement strand
GTCAGACCGTCGGTGAACACCCGGGCGACGTGTAAAGACTTCCGTCGCAAGATACGAACCCCCACCCGGGGTCGGAAAGGAGAACTGTGTCTCTTGACAACGCGCCTCTATTGGCTGTTAGGCAGACCTTGAAACTGATCAACCATCACTGTCATTACTTTCTTGTTCGGGGATGTCAACGGGAAAGGGCGCGCCGATGGATTCGCGAAGGAACACGTCGCGTACCGCAAGGCGTACCAGAGACTTTCCGGTTGGAAAAACCCGCCCTCCCCTTGGAAGGTCTCTAAACCTTGGATGCAGTTCGCATCGGGTAAAGGTGAATGCAAATTCCTCATATCCGTCTTCAGGTAGGACCATTTCCCCCTTGAGGGTCCTCCATTCTTGAACCTCTGCAAAAAACCATTGGAGCACAATGAGAGATGGGTAGTCAGAACCGCCGTGTGGTTTGATTGTGAAGCGGACCTTGTGAGAGCATTGATTGGTCGGTGGGGTATAGTCCACGCGAATTAGTCGAGGCGCGGCCAGAATTGGTAATTCCTTCCTTTTTGTCGTGAATATCTCGTGCTTCACCAGTCTTTTCCGGATCCGATACTCAAGCTCATAGCGCCGGAGTTCTTTGAGGGGATCAGCTGGAGAAATCTGAAAGTAAAACTCTCTGTTGCATTCTAAAGCTACGCTTTCGCGGCCAACTGGGCTAGTAAGAAAAAGTGCGACTTCGCTGCACTTCACCGCCCCCTGCATGAATATGGACGCTTCGGGATGCAACATAGGCGGGGATCCAACTGGGTATTTGACGCCCACCCACCCTTGAATGACTCTTGTCGTGGTAGCAGTGGCACATACTCCAAGCAAGGCTATGGTGATGACGAGCAATGAAGGGGATGAACGAGGCACGATTCTGACCTGCATGATTCGTTGACAGCCTAACGGTTCGAGTTCAGCGGACCACACCCCGTAGGGGTGGAGGTCCGCTGCAACGAGGGGTTAGGCATCTTTCGTGTCATTTGGCGTGGGCCCGAACAAAAACGCCGACAGTTCGCTCCCCGATCCGTACCGGTAAAGAAGTCCGCCTTTCGTCGATAGGTCAACCCAATATGCGTCATGAGTTCTTGACGGACCGATCGGACCGCCAGCGCCCCTGGTTTCGTAAATCGGACCTCCGGGTGTGAAGTGAATGAGAGCGATCCCTTGCTTCCTGGCGTATTCGATCGCGCCACTTTGGAACGGGGCTGTGGAGAAGAGCATGCCCTTTTGAGCGCTCACTGATCTCACCTTGTCGCGCAACACTTGAACCAGCTCTCTCTTGATCGGATTCGAATGATGCTTGCACTCCGCAACGACGATGAACTCCGCGCCGAGAACTCGGAATTTCGTTACAGCATCGAGCTCAAATTCACCATCAGGACCCGACAGCTTCTCTTTGTGAGAGACGCTGAATTCCGCGAGGTTTCCTTCCAGATCGTGAAGAAAGTCGACAACCATACGCTCAAAGCCTTCGGGCGAAAGCTGCAACCAGCCCCTATCCCAAGGAGGAAGTGTCATCGATCACGTTCCTTTCGTTGGTCAGCCTAACGGTCAGAGTTCAGCGGACCGAACCCCGCAGGGGTGAGGGTCCGCCGGAACGAGGAGTTAGGTGTTGTTTTCAAAGAAGTCTCTCAGTAAGTACATCTTCCTCAAATATCTCGCCAGCATGCGTAGGTTTACGAAACAGTCATCTCGGTCGACGACCCTGCCTGTGGGGTGGCCTACTTCGTTTCGGTATATACGCAGCAGGTCGAGAACAGAGTTCAGCCAGAGATCGAGACCATCTGATAGTTCCGGCGGCAGTTGACCTTTGTGGGAGCCAATGCGCTTCCTGAAGGCGCTGAATTTCGCTAGGTAGTTTTGTTTGCGGCTGTTGAAGGTTGACAGAAAGTTCTCGCGTTCCTTGCCATCAAGCCAAGCGCCAAATGATCGTCCGAGTTCGAGAAAGGCAGCCTCAGAGGCGACGCCTTGCATTACAGAGGATGCAAGGTAAAGCTGAGAGTTGTACGCATGAAGAGCCTCGGTGGCGTATTTTCTAACCAGGTCGCCGATTCCGGGGACGTCTTCGATTAACCTTGCTAGGAAACCCGAGGGATCGTTCGGGTTGTATTCCTCATCTTGAACCGCTGCAAGGCCGGCTGGAGTAAGCCTTAGTGACCAGTTTTCTGGTGCAGGCTGCCACATATCAATATAGGCGAGCCCCTGGGAAATCAACGCCCAGTATATCTCTTGGATCTGCGAGTAATTTACGTCCTCTGGTGCCACTTCGTTTTTTATTCGCTCTGCGAGGTGGTTCTGGCCTCTTCCGAGGCGCGCGTCTCCGCTGGTTCCAAGAAGGTGAAGCGTTATTCTCTGTAAATCATCGCGGTTCATATTCAAACCCAGTGTATGCCAAGCCTAACGGTCCGCTGGAATGAGCTTGTTAGGCGAGTGTCGCACTTCAATCTTGACCTCAGGCCGAGGGTCGATCACGCGTGTGCGAGGAAGTTGCGAAGCTCCCTCAAGGTGAGCACTTCGATGCGGGTATCGGCAGAGGTAGGTACGACTCGACCACGAGACCGGGTGGTTACCACGATGCCTCCATCCGCCTCCTCTAAACGAACCGATTCGGCGAGGCGTTCAATTGTATGGTTGAGTATTCTGAGTGGCATAGGGCGTTCCCACGCTTTCACTTCAATCAAATAGGTTTTCTTTCCCTTTTTTACCGCGAAATCAAATCCGGAGGCGGGTGACTTTGGATGGAAAGGTTCAAAACCAGCTCGTTTGAGAATCCTGGCGACCTCTCGCTCGAAACGCATGTAGCGTTCGGCAGCACTCGATTTGCTGTCGCGATTCGTTTCCTCCTGACTCTCTCGCAATCGATAGAACGTAATGAGAGACATAAGAACTACAAGACTTGCCGCAGCAATAACCCCAACCATCCCAATCAGTTCAGACGGCTTGGCTGCCGCTGTTTCGATGAAGCCGAAGCCTTTCGCTGACAACACGGCCACTATCCCGCCAGTTGCGGACGTGAAAGCCGCAGTCAATAGAACGAGGAGGGAGCGCCTCTCTCGTGCGTGCCGAGGACCTAAATCTCGCACCGCCTCTTCGTCTACTGGATCAGCCTCCGCCTTTGCGAGCACGGGTGTAATCCGGCCAAGGATTTCGGCCCGCTGTTCTCGCGTAACGAAGTCGTTCTCGACGATCCTGGTGAACGCGCTGTTCAAGACTTGAGCTTCTGAGTGGAGAGCCCCGGGTTTGACTCTGAAGTCTCTCGCCTTTCCCTCGAGAAGACGAGAAACGTCACATACTTCTGGCGTATACCCCTCAAGTATTATGCGTCGCAGAAGTATCTTCTCCATTTCGGCGTTTGCCGAACGCACTCGCTCTTTTCTTGCCCCGACGGTCTGTCGGTAAGTCACCACGAATAGGACGACAGACACTGCGATTCCGACGACGCCGATTGCGTAGTCTTCCATTGTCCCCTCTTACTGCCTAACGATTTCGAGCTAAGCGGACCAAACCCGGCAGGGTTTGGGTCCGCTTGAGCGAGTGGTTAGGCGGGTGTCGCAATTCAAACTTGAATCTAAGCGGTGGATTAGGTTCATTGTTTGCGGCGCGACAGCTCATGCCGCCGCGCCGTTTTCGTTCCCACCAAGAGTCAGAATGTATTCCTCGACCGTCTCGCCGGGTGTATTGGAGGGACCCTCACCCTCACCGGAGATCGTGAATCCACACTTCTTCAAAACCCGGAGAGAAGCAAGATTGTGTTTCGCAACACGTGCATAAAGAGGGCGCGTCTTCAGAACACGCAGAAACTCAGTAAGCCCCTTGGTGGCGATGCCGTTGCTCCAGTATTCCCTTCCGATCCAGTAGCCGATTGTCTGTTCCCCCGACTGCTTCCAACTCTCGATATTACCGGCCACTTGCCCATTGAAGAGTATGGTCTTCGCTGTAACCGTCTCATCGGCCAAAACCTTCTCCCTCCAATGTGCCATGAACGTCTCCCGGTCCCTGACGGGTACGGCTGCCATCTGGTTGGCGTCCCGGTCGATTTCCTGTTCGAAGAATATCGGAAGGTCAGTATCGGTCACGTCTCGCAAGAGGACATCGCTTTTCATAGTTTCTTCTCAACAAACCTCGGTGGGAGTTCAGTCATGTTCGTTTCTCGGATTCTGATGTGCCTAACGTTTCGAGTTCAGCGGACCGAGGCCGCGGCCGCCGCGGACTCGGGTCCGCTGAAACGAGGTGTTAGGCGGCAGCCGCACTTTGAATATGATCTCAGGCCATTGCCGCGCCACAAAGAAACACGCAGATCACCACAGCTGAAACGACCAAAGAACACACGAAGATCACGATCTCCTCGGTCGTTGCGTAAGGGTAATCTCCGCCTTTTTCGTCGCCCTCCTTGGTTCGGACAAGAGGCCTCCCGCCCTTTCTGAACAACCCGTAGTGCGCAGCCATCGTTATCGGATGGAAAGCTATGAGAACGTAGCCAGCTGCCAAAACCGACAGCGGAAACGGACCAAAGGACCCTGTTTTCAGGGGTAGCAACACACACGCGGCCGCTGTTCCCAAAAATGCAACCATATTTGCCAGATCAGGCAGGGGAAGCCAACTCTTCCTGTCTTCATCCGATACATCAATTTCTCTATTGATCCTCCATCCAAACGCAGCGAACTGCAGTGCCACCAAGACCGCAACCAGACCGAAATTACTATCCATCGATACGTCCTCCTTTACTAGATTCGCGGAACCCGCCTAACGCCTGGGAGTTGAGCGGCGACAGGGCGCAAGCCCTGGCGTCCGCTCCAACGACGTGTTAGGCGTCTGCCATGGATTCGTAGCATAGCTGGACGATCCCACTTGGGTACGTGTTGGCATGAGTCAGGCCTAGTTCATCTTGTCGCGAACTGCTCGCCAACAACGGGATGCCACTGCCAAGCACGACCGGGACAACCGCAATCATGTAGCAGGTGATCAAACCGTGCATGCGAAAGGACGCCGCCAAATTGCCGCCGCCCATTAGCCACACGCGCTTCAAACCAACGGCCCGCATCAGCTCCATCACCTCTGGCGGTTCCTGAGAAGTGAGGGTTACGCTTGTATCGGCAACTTCAAGGCCACGATGAGTGAATACCCAGCTGGGCTTGTCGGGAGCCATCCATGGCGGATGCCGCAGAGCAAACTCGTATGTGTGGCTGCCCATCATCAGGGAGTCCACGGTCGCGTAGAAATCTGCGAATCCGTGGTCATCTCCTTTGCCCTGGAAGGGTGTTAGCCATTCGACGCCACCATCTGTGGTGGCGATGTATCCATCAAGGCTACAGGCTGCGTAGTAGACAACGTCCAAGCTGGCCTCCAATACGCCTAACGAAGAATTAACCGGCTGCCGAAAGCCGCAGGCTGAAGGCAGTCGGGTTGAATGACAGGTTAGCTTGTCTCTCTAAATGTGTTCAGATATCAGTCTTGTAAAAGAGTTCACCGAATAGCTTATTGTGGAACCAATTTTTATACCATAAATATGAATCCAAAGAATCTTTTCGAGTGTCTTTACCCTTTTTGAGATTTTCTACGAGAGATAAACATAGGCCCTGAAATTGTCGAATATGATTCCATATATCTGTCCGAGGTGTTGATTTTAGAAATGGTTCCATAGCAAAAAATGTGGTTTCGAGGCGCTCAATTTGTTGCCTCAATACTATTGGATTTTGTTGATAGGCCGAATTAAAAGTATCAGATAGAGCTAACATAAAAGATGCATAACTCTTTTGTTTCTCAAGGAATGTCACTTCAAATTGTTTCAGTTCGACATCAGCATTTAGCCTTTTATTTTGAATCCATACCCCACTCATTACACCAGCAAGCGCCACTATTGTAGAAAGAAGCGGAATCCATATTTCTCTTACACGACTGGTTTGCATTTCCATTATTGAATCCTTATAGGTATTCTTGGCTAACGGAACGGGAGTTGAGCGGCCGAGCTGACGAAGCAGAGCACGCTTGCGTGCGACGCAAGGAGGCGATGGTCCGCTCGAACGACCTGTTGGCCGGCGCTGCGCGCCGGCCACAGGGCGTTAGTCAACTCCCGTTTCGTTGGCGCGGCGCGCAGCGCCGCGCCGACGGCAAAGCTCACCGGCGGCAATGGAGCACAGCGGAATTGCCGTCCGGTGGAGCGCCTTGTTCGGCGGCATCTTCAAAACTCCTCGTATTGAAGCCTTATTGTCTTGTCCAAGGAGGCAGCAAGCCATTTCTTCTCTTCCGTCGGTTCTCCCAGCAGCGACAACACATCCCTATCTATCTCTTTGTCTGACTCCGGGGCGCCACAGAAGACCTTTAGAGTATTGGAAACAACTTCCATCCGCGGGCGAATTGGCGACAGGGTTATGTTCCAGGCACACGCTGCAAATGGCCTCTCTGGCTTGAGATTCCCACCAATCACTTCGAGTACTATCTGGAGATTTTCTACAAAACTCCAGTGACACGTCCACAGCAGGTCGATGGCAAAACCCAACGAGAAATCCTCACCGTCCATCCCATGGAGCTCTTCAAAGGGGTTTGTCTCAACCGTCTGCCGCCAAAAATCCTCGTGTTCCTTGTAGTGGTCCGGACAGTGGTTCTGGCCATATGAGAGCCATGCATACTGTGTGCTTGGGTCCTGATCCGACCTCGGGAAATCGGTCCAGCTGCGGATCTTTTCGATCACCCGCTGGACCTGCCATTCTTTCAGTGGCGAGCGTTCCCCGAGGCAAGCAAGAACCCGAGACGCCGGAACAGTACCTATGGTTAAGTCGATCGATGTGCTGGGACATCCTGCAACCCAGGCTGAGAGGGCGCCGCAGGCATTCTTCGATACGATTTCAATGGGATGAACTTGGCCAGGCGTTCGGGTGCCCAATCCCTTGCTGGTCTGTCCGGTCGCGATTGCTTCAATTATGTTGCTGACCCATCTCTCAGCCTTGTGGTGGCACATTTCCAGGCTTCCAATCAGTTCTCGAATCCTCGATACGTTCGCTGCGATGGGGGCAATCCGGTCCTCCAGACTATCGATGGCCAATATCTCGGAATCGGCTTCGTGATCGATAGGACAATTCTTCCACCACTCTCGCGTCGTCATTTACTTCTTCCTCTTATCTATGAGTTGCCTAACGGAACGGGAGTTGAGCGGCCGAGCTGACGAAGCGGAGCACGCTTGCGTGCGACGCAAGGAGGCGATGGTCCGCTCGAACGACCTGTTAGCCGGCGCTGCGCGCCGGCGACAGGGCGTTTGTCAACTCCCGTTCCGTTAGCGGCGCGCAGCGCCGCTAACGTTTCGAGTTCAGCGGACCGAGGCCGCGCGAAGCGCGGACTTGGGTCCGCTGGAACGACGTGTTAGGTCTTGCTATCACAGGATTTTTGCTCCTCGGATATCAGCCTGCACTTCTTCCATCACGTCGGTAAGGACGTCGAGATTCTCCATGACGTCGTCGGGCGCTTTGCCCTGCAGGCAAATGTTGCGCACCAGGAGAAGTAGAGGAGCCATGTACTCGAGGTGGCGCACCACCTCCCAACTCGTGGCCTCGTCAATGTGTAAGAGTGCTCTGTCGGCTCCCTCGAATCCAGAGGAATCTGCGATGGAATCCCGCAAGACCGCCCAGGCGCCCTGCAAATCTGAGAGGATTCCCTTTTCGTAGAGCGGTGGTTCTGTCGGAAAGCCCATGATCCTATATTGACTCAGCCAAAGGTGAGCCTAACGGGACGGGAGTTAAGCTGCGGCGCATGATCGCCGGCGCACGCTTGCGTGCGACGCGAGCATGCGACCGTCAGCTTGAACGACCGGTTGGCCGGCGCCGCGCCGGGCACCGGGCGTGCAATTAACTCCCGTCCCGTTGGGGCGGCGCGAAGCGCCGCGCCAACGTTTGGGATAAGCCGCTTGGTGGCGAGCTTGCGAGCCTACCAAGTCGGCCTTGATCCCTTTGTTAGGCATTCCTATATGGCGTCTAGTGCATATATCTTGTTGCCAGGCAACGCCACCCCGTTTGTCTCTGCGATTGAAGCAATCTTCACCATGATCTGCCTGTGATCGCGCTCCCCTTGCATGCGGCTCCATTCTGAGAAAATGAGCTCCTCTTGTGACTCGTCTAGATACGGGGCCAGGATGCGCATGTGCTGTTTGAATGAAGTCATGAGCCGCAACTGGAGTTCGTTCCCACTCATAACCACAGCTCCAAAGACCAGGTTCGCCAGGGCGAACACAACAGCAAAAGTGAACACCGGTTTCCGGTGCGATCGCACAAATGTCGCAATTCGAGGTAACTGGTGCGAGGGAGGGGAAGTCCGGAATGCGCCAAGGAAGTAACGGAGTGAGACCGCAAACAGGGTAACGCTGATTGGCATTACTATCAACATCACCACATAGAATGCGTAGTTGCGTTCCTCGAGCATCGCTGCCTGGACAAAGATACGGTCGTAGTAGGCACTGCTCGTGAGGCGAGCCGTTTCCCTGATGATCACGAGGAACACGTCGATGATTGGTCTCAGGAAATAGAAGACGACAAGGCTGGCCATGATGCCACCTATGACCCCCTGCTTCAAACCTTTATTCATTGGCATATCGCTCTCTCCTTTCTATGGCTGCCTAACGTTTCGAGTTCAGCGGACGGGAGCCGCGCGAAGCGCGGATTCCGGTCCGCTGGAACGAGGTGTTAGGCCTGTGATTATGAATCACCGATTTTCCTAATCCTCTGTATCGTGTCTCTTAGTAGTGCGCAGACATTGAGACGATCTGGATCGAGCAGATGGGAATTCCGTCGTGAGTGGCGGGGGCGAATTCCCACCTTGAAACTGACTCAACGAGGGCATTCATCCGCGGACCCTCCTCGCCGCGGACTAAACCAATTCGTTCAACCCGGCCTTCAGTGTCAATCACCAGTTGGAGAACCGGTCTTCCCCTGAAGTAGACTTGACCATTGCTCCCGAAGTCTGGCCGTGCTGATTTCAGCAGTTCAGCCATTTCTAAACCCGGATCATCAGGGTCCGGACCATCTTTCAGTACCCAAGGCTCCTTCAGATCAACGATTTGGCAGTGGATTTTATCGGCTGCCCAGAGTGGTTTTGCCGTAGGGGGTTCGTGGCGGTCTCCTCCTTCGTCAGGCGAAGCCACGGGGATTTGAGCCAGAAGACAGACGGCTGCGAACATGAAAATGAAAGCTCGGTTTAGCACCGATTCCTCCCGTTGCCTAACGTTTCGAGTTCAGCGGACCGAGGCCGCGGCCGCCGCGGACTCGGGTCCGCTGGAACGAGTTGTTAGGCCGTTCCATTGTTAAAGCACCCACTGTTTAAGGAGTTCCTCCCCGGGATCCGTGATCTTGTACAAGGCGGTAACCTCTGTTTCACCCGTGTCGGTGGGTACAGTCATTTGGTATTCCACGTACTCCAACAGACCATCATCAAGAAGATGCTGCACTAGGAACGGTAACGCAACCACACCGCCTCGATTTTCAAATGCAAGCTTTAAGACGTTTACTCCTGGCTGAGTGAGGCGACTGCGAACAAGGTGTCGCTTGAGCCTCCGGATATCCTTGTCGGGGATGGTTTCGGTTTCGTCTACTCTGTTGTGGCAATTGAAGCAGAGAGCGATGAGGTTGTTGAAGTTCGTAGGGCCACCGTCCCGCTCGCGTTCAATGTGATGCATGGTCAGGTTTAAACCGTCTCGATGGCCGCAGTATGCGCACTGGTAACCGGCCTCTGTTAATACCAGTTCGCGGAGACTGTCAGGGATTTTCCCCTTACTCATCGACCACCATCATCAGGTGCCTAACGGTTCGAATTCAGCGGACCGGGGCCGCGGCCGCCGCGGACTCGGGTCCGCTGGAATGAGGTGTTAGGCGCGGACGTGCGGAAGATCGATGGAATTGGCACGGGGCTCATTGGACTGCCATGTAGTAGATTGCGTACGCGACAACCAACAATGCGATGGTGCCCAAGATCCAGTCCACCTTCCGCGCTAGAAACTTGCCTTCATTTGTATTCTTGGTCGCCTTCCGACCTGCGGGTCGATTTGCCACCGCGCAAGGTGTCGTAGGGCTGTGGTGCCGGCCGCAGATTCCGCAGTAAGACATTTGTTCCTTATATGTCCCAGCGAGCCTAACGTTTCGAGTTCAGCGGACCAAGTCCGCGGCCGCCGCGGACTTGGGTCCGCTGGAACGAGGTGTTAGGTGGTAACACTGGATTCGCCGGAAACTACGACCCAAATCTTGAAGTCCG
>SDBS01007994.1_pt1 | contig 10253 bp, 11 predicted proteins | sample 2277091 | NCBI WGS metagenome assembly SDBS01 (sample SAMN10404972, study PRJNA504765) | marine sediment metagenome | isolation source: marine sediment core GS10_PC15, 163 cmbsf | place: Arctic Ocean: Southern Knipovich Ridge | collected 2010 | reverse complement strand
TAAAATGACAATCTACGAAGAAGCAATAAATGGGAATATAACAAACGAAATGAGCCAAGTTGCTAATGAAGAAAATAAAGACATTAGCAAAGTAGTTAAAGGTATTTCAAGTGGTCAATTAGTTATAATGCAGAGCTTAAATTGCAAACCTTTAGGTATTGGAAGTTCTTTACGAACCAAAATTAATGTAAATCTTGGTACATCATCTTCATTATTCAACATTGATAATGAAATCAAAAAAGCGAGAATTGCCCAAAAATATGGTGCTGATACACTTTCTGACCTTTCAATGGGAGGAGATATAGATAAAATAAGGAAGGAAATTATTAAAAATTCAATGTTACCTATAACTACTGTTCCTATTTATCAAGCTGTTGAACAAGCAAATTCTCTTGTAAATGTTTCTGAAGATGTAATTTTCAAAGTAATTGAAAAGCAAATAAAGGATGGAGTAAGCTCAATAGTTATACATGCGGCTTTTACTCTTGAAAATTTAATAAAAATGAAAGATAAAAGGATAATGGGGATCATTTCTAAAGGGGGTAGCTTTACTGCTTCGATTATGAGTGAAAACTCAAGGGAGAATCCATTTTTAAGAAATTTTGATTATATTCTCGAAATGCTTAAAGAAAGAGATAATGTACTGAATTTAGGTAATGCAATGAGGAGTGGATGTATACATGACAAAATTGACGAATTCCAACTCGCTGAAATTTTATTGAATTCTAAACTTGCCCAAAAAGCTAATGAAAAAGGAATCCAAGTAATTCTGGAAAGTTTGGGGGGGCATGTAAATGCAAAGGATTTAATTGAATGGATAAAAATTCATAAAACATTAACAAACAATAGACCTTTATTTATTTCGGGGCCCCTTCCAGTTGACATTGCGGTTGGTTATGATCACATCGCAGCAGCTATAGGGGGGGGGCTTTCGCATCGGGTTTTGGAGCCGACTATTTATGTGCTATTACTCCCGCAGAACATCTTGGACTCCCCACAGTAGATGATATTAAAAAAGGTTTGATTGCTTGTAAAATTGCTGCACATGTAGGTGATTCTTTAAAATTTGGATTGAATCACCTTTTTGATGACGACCTTGAACTCTCGAAAAATAGATCCCTTAAAAATTGGAAAAGACAGTTCGAATTAAGTTTAGATGCTGAGACTCTCCAAAAAAATTATTCTGACCTAAAATCAGATTGTTCTATGTGCGGTAAATACTGCGCATTATCCATCTCAAAAAACATATTTCGGACCAAACCACAGGGTAGGACTAATTAAGATTTACTTTGTTCCACCAATTAAGAATAAATTTAAAAAAATTTAGGAATAAAATTCATCTATCTTATAATGAAGTGGAGCTATTGAATAACAATAATATAAGCAAAATTGAGAATATCTTTGATTTGATAGATAAAATTGAAGAACGGACTAGTATGTGGATTCCTGAAAAGTCAATTGAGTCATTATCAAATTTGTTATTTGGGTATTTAACGTGTTTAAAAAGCCATGATATCATCGAGAAAGATGTTCCTGATTTCAATTATTTTGGTGATTGGCTTAAGCAAGAATTTGATTGGAATCTAGCATACGGTTGGGCATACGCTATTAAGAAGAATTGTCTAGAATCGGAAGATCCTCTTACAAGATTTTTTAGTCTCGTTAAAGTTTTTCTTTAATCGAGGCAATAGTAATAGAATATAAAGACAATTTTAACCAATTATCTCATTCAAAAAAATCCTATAATGGAGATCTTCTAATCTATTTAAAACTTTAAGTCCTTAGAAAAAGGTTTTGTACTTTAAAAGCATATTAGCTGTAAGAAAACATAATAGATAACAAACTAAAAGAAAAAAAAAATGTGAAAACAAATTATTTCATATCTACAAATTTCCCGCTTCTAAACAAATCACAAGGTTTAAGGTATTCACTTCCAATCTTATCTGCGAATTCTTCTAATTTTTTTACATGTCCTTCCCAATTTTTTATACCGTACTCAAATGGTCCAGGAGCATTCATACCAGCCATATTTGCATCATCAATTACTTTCCAACCAGAAGCAATACCTTCTTCTAATATTCTACACCCTTCGTTCATGCTAATAGCAAGGAAAACTCCACGGTCTACTAATCCCGCTTTTTTGATTTTAGAGAAATCAGGTTGCGGTCTTCCCTTAGACCAATCATAGAATCCTTGTCCTGTTTTTCTACCCAATTTTCCTTCATTATACATCTGTGTTATCACTTTTCCCGGTCTGAAGTCTTCGTGTAGTGTTTCAGCATTATAATTTCTTACATGATAACCTGTATCGATACCAGTGTAATCAGATAAAACTAACGGAGACATAGGTCCTCTACTTCCAAAATCAGCGTCTAATGATTCAAAAGGAATTCCTTGTTCTAGGCAAGTATCAAGAAGATAACTCATATAAATACCAGAAGGGGAATTTAACCGGTTCACTATAAATCCAGGTCGATCTTTTAATACTTTAGCGACGTACCTGTCTCCTCTTAGACACGGTAAGCTTTTACTTACTTTTATTCCAATTTCCATTGATTCCTCAGAAGATTTTTCACCAGCAATAACTTCTATTAACCTCATTAAAGGTGCTGGATTGAAAAAATGCATTCCAATACACTTATCTGCTCTTTTAGTAGCACTAGCCATTTCAGTTATAGACATTGTAGATGTATTTGACGCAATTATAGCGTGAGGTGGAGCATTTTCATCGCAAGTCTTAAAAATATCCTTTTTAACATCCATCTTTTCAACTACGGCTTCAATGATATAATCTGCATCTTTTACAGCTGACGATAAATCTAAAGATGCCTTTAATCTTGACTTATTCTCTGCTGCATTTAAAACCCCTTTGGTTTCAAGTTTTTTTAATCCACCTTCAATACTTGCAACAGCTTTGTCAAGTATTTCTTGTGATATGTCAACCATAGTTACATTATATCCCGCCATTAAAGATACCTGAGCAATTCCATTTCCCATTAACCCAGAACCTATCACTACTATATTTTTAATATCAACCATTTTTATATCATCCTCTTATGTTTCTGCTAAGATTAAAATAAGAAAAATTTAATGATAAAATAAATCAAGAATTTATTATTAATTTTCTTTCAAAAAAAGATCAAATTTCGTCCCAAATTTTATTTAGTTTTAAGTTTATGTATATTTGGATGCAAGTGCATATATTCCTATAAATATAACATATTCCTAATCAATAATGCTAAGTAGCAGAAACTAGTTTACTTTCCTAAAGATTACGATGATAGAAGAAGCCCGTATTAAAAAAAACCTCAAACAATTTTCTTTTCCCAGATTATCTGGTACAGAATACGAAGCTAAAGCTTATAACAAATTAATTAAAGAAGTAGAGAATTTGAATTTAGAATATGAAGTCCAGTCTTTTACATTTAGTTCGTTTTATTCGAGGATATATCCTAAAATCGCATTTTCATCTGTTTCACTAATTCTGAGCTTATTTTACTTTAATATTATTATAACTATATCAATGGTCTTAATTCTCATCTTGTTTACAATACTAGCAATCTCTATAATATTGACGAGAAAACCAGAAAATATTCAATTCATTACAAAGAGGAATTCGCAGAATGCATTAGTAAAGATTAAATCTTTATCCGAAGAAAGGATAATCAATGACAGGATTGTGTTATTTATTAGTCATTTAGATTCAAAAGGACAAAGATTCACAATTAGAATCCGGATTAGAATAATTAAACTTTGGGTAACCTCCTCAATTATTTTGATCCCTATATTAATCTTTAGAAGCTTAATCTTTGTAGAATTTGAATTAACATTTAACATTATCGGTCTATTTCCTTTAATTTTGAATATTTTATCCACTATAATGATGCTTCTTAATAAAACTAATAACAGCTCTGACGGCGCTGTTGATAATGCTTCAGGTATCGTGTGTAATTTAGAATTGCTAAATTATTATAGTGTCCCTGAGAATAGGTTAATACATTATGATATGTGGTTCCTTTTTACTGGAGCTGAAGAATGTGGAACAATGGGTATTAGACATTTCTATAATAATTTGGAAAATTTTGATCCCCCAAAATCGATTTTATTTAATTTTGAGTCTATTGCAAAGCATGCTTATCTATTTCCAGGAAGAAATAAAGGAGATTATGTCAAAGATGTAGATAATTTAATTATAAATAACAATAGGAATCTTAGGATCCCATATTTTCTTACTAAACGAGTTTTTGGTACTAATTCCGATGGTGGTTTTTTAGGTGACCGAGGCTTCCAAGGATATGGAATAGGTGAAGTGGAAGCATACGCTTATATGCATTAAATGAATAAAATCTATGCATTTATTGATTATTAACCTCTCCTTAAGAACCCATAATTCGAACTTGATTATAATTCTATAGGATCAATTTAATATTTATGTGGCGTACGTTTCCCATTAGATTAATTCTCGATTCTATGTATTCCACTGATAATAAAAACAAAAAATGATAAAAATAAGATGAAAAGCGAATTTATAATGATACTAACTGAACTGCGAAATAGGCACTAATTAGTATTATGAAAGAAAGAAAGATCGGTTTTCCTAAGATCTTGATTACTTTTTTGAGATCTGTTTCAAAATATTCTGTACTATATGAAACACAAGGATGAATTGGAGTAATTAAATATCCTAAAAAAGTAGATATATAGATGAAAATAAAGTCTAAGAGTGGCATGATAAGGACAGCATTTTGGACTAAATAAATAGGGATTAAGATTGAAATTGGTAATTGAATCCGTCCTGTAGCAAAACCGAGAAAGAATCCGAGGAGTATTAAAAGAAAGACTGATAAATTTAAGGTGGCTATATCCTGCGGTGCTCCAGAAAGAATAAAAACTTCTAAAAATAAGAACATTGAAAATATTATCAATGGGAAACGCCAAATCTTCATTCTTTTTGCTATACTCTTAATCGTTGAGAACTTCATATCACTAAATCTTAAAGCTACAAATATACTAAAAACGAGAGCGATAAGGAGATAAATTTCGGGTACTGGTAAGTTAAAAAAAGTCCTCCCTACAAAATCTACTATTGGTGCAATAATAATTGGAATCATATTATGAAATACTCTTTTAAGATCTCTTTCTTCTTGGTCTGAAAAGGGAGTTACGTTTTTAATTAATATAAAATATCCTATTAACCACATTATTATAAGGCAAGGCATTAAACCAAGTACAATTATATAAAGTTCTATATTTGTGAGAATACTCGCTAAAATCAGCGTAGAAGATAAAGGATAGATAAGGATAAGCATATGTCGATACCATATATTGATTGATACTTTTATACTTGGTTCTGCTTCAGAATCAATTTGATCTACAATAGGGGCTGACATTAGAGCCCCTCCAGCAACGGGTAATAACCCAAATAAAGCCGGAATGGTCATGAGAGATGCTTTCTTTGAAATCCGCATTTTTTGAATCATCTGCATCATTAATCCCGACTCTTCTAATATCCCTCCCAGAATGGGAATGAGTGTCATAATAATGATTAAAATTAAAATAGTTGGATCTGTCAGCACATTGATTAGTGATAGTACCGGGTTAACTCCCGCTAAGAGAGCAAAAGCTACAGATCCTAAAGATAGGATGATGCCTAATTCATATTTAGAAAGAGCTATAACTATACCAATAATGATGATAAAACTTAACCAAGCAGGTAACATATCTATAAGAGAGTTTTTTTAGAATTATACGAATTTATTGAAACAATCCTGATCCTATAACATTTGAGATAACAGCTGACAAAAACAATTGTAAAATATTGAACGAGGCGATTAGCACAAAACTAAAACCCTATGTCTTTTCATATATAAGAGTCTATTTAAATTTTTACTTACAATAGAATGTGTCATTCTCACTTTCGATTCTTCGATACTTACTATTCTAACACCTACAAAAATAGTATCAGGATAGATCACCGGGGCTTTAAAATTACAATGGGTATATACTAGTATCGGAGCATCACCAATTTCTTCCATATCCTCATAAACTTTTAATTTATGGAATAACGCAATCCGAGAACTCTCGAAATATCTAAAATATACAGTATTATTGACATGCCCTCTTGCATCCATATCCCCCCATCGAACAGGTATCTCCTCAACCAAATTGAAATCTTGTAATTTTTCATTCATGCTCTTTCTTCTTTTATTTTTTAAAATGATTAAGTCTTAAAGGTAAAACAGATAAAAAAAAGATATTTAAACATGAAGGTTTTTAAATTACAACTTTCCATTTAATTTGATTTGTATACTAAAGTTATTATTAGTTTGAAAAAGAATGAATGTTATTGGTATATCAGGAACTCCCCGGAGCAATGGGAATAGTGAAATTCTCTTAAAACAGGCCTTAAAACCTTTTAAAAGTAATGAGTGGAATATTAAAACGTTCCTTTTAAGCGAATTGTCTATTAAACCTTGTAATGCCTGTAACTCGTGCAGAGAAACGGGAATATGTTCTATTAATGATGATATGGAAAGGATTTATGAATCTTTTCGATGGTGCAATGCGATTATTATATCTAGTCCTGTATATTATCGAAATGTAAGTGCTCAATTACTCTCTTTACTTGATAGACATTATGCAGTACGTAATGAAAAACCTTTAGAAGGGAAAGTAGGGGGTGCTATTGCAGTTGGGCGTGGGACAAGCGGAGGTCAAACGATAGTAATAAATGCTATTTATAGATGGATGCTCTCATGCGGAATTTTATGTGTTCCCGGTGAACTAAATGGAGTGACTGCTGTAGCTGACAAACCAGGAGATATTTTAAATCAGAAAGTTAGGCTAAAACAGGCAGAAATTTTGGGCTCCAACGTTTTAAAAGCTACAAAACTTCTTCAAAATAGTTCCTAATATTTTGGAAAATTTATTTTGAAGAATAAAAAAGAATGAATAAATTAGATTATTTATCGATTTAACTATTGAAAGTACCGGGAGATTTACCAGATTTTTTCCCATTAGAATAACTTCTTGTTTTTCTTTTGAAAAAGATTTAGATACAAGCTTTTTAACTTTATACTTCACTTTTTTTTACTTTAAAAAGAAGGATTTGAAATTCAAAACTCAAAATTAAGAATATCTTCGAGTTCTTGGGACTTACTTTACTTTACCCTATTTTAGAACTCTGACCTCCATCTACGGGGAGCATTACAGACGTTATGAATTTCGCCTCATCTGAACCCAAAAAAAGTGCAGCATAGGCAGTGTCCCAAGCATCTCCCATTCCCCCCTTTAAAGGAACCATGTTATCTCGCATTTTTATAATATCATTTTTAGGTTTGCCTGTGTGTCTAGTAATTCCCTCAATAGCCATAGGAGTATTCATCAAACCGGGCATGACACAATTAACACGGATTCCATTCTTTGCATACTTCATGGCCAATTGATGAGTCAAAGAATTAACTCCCGATTTTGAAATCTTATAAGCTACATAGCGAGTAGAACAAATTGAAGCTATTGAAGAGATATTTATTATTGAACCGCTACCTTGTTTTTCCATAACTGGTAAAATATATTTACAAGTTAGAAACATTCCCTTTAGATTTACATCAAAAATTTTATCCCATACATCTAAACTCAGATTGACCAATCTTCTATTCCTTCTCCAATTCCCACGTTATTGACTAAAATATCAACCCAACCGTAGACTTCAACAATTTTCTCTGCTATTCTACGACAATCATCTTCCTTAACAATATCTGCTTCTAACGTAAAAGATTCTCCTCCCTCTTTTTCAATCATAAATTTTGTCTCTAAGGCAGAGTTAAGATTGCAATCAACAAGCATTACTTTAGCACCATGATGAGCAAAAAGAATTGATATTGCTCTTCCATTCCCAATAGTATCTCCAGGTTGTTGCCCTGCTCCAATAATTATTGCGACTTTTTCATTCAAACGCTTCTCCATTTTTGTAACCCTTTTTTTTTTAATTTATTCACATCAAAAATTACATTTATAGACATTCGTAAGTTTAGAACACGAACTGTATAAACTACCTTTTAATAATAGTTTCTGATATCAAGGATTAATACTTTTTTGTCATGGAAGCCCAGCTCCAGGGATATCCACTTCTATAGTTTCAATTCGACCTGAGGAACGGTTATTTGTAGAGGTTGCTACAAACAAAGTACGTCGATCAGGACTTCCTAACATGCAAGCATAGGCCTGACTTGAAACATGAACTTCATGAGTAATACTACCCCCTTCGAGAACTCGTAAAACTTTACCACTTCCTGGTGAGGCAAACCAGATTCCCCGATCTGCATCTAGACATATTCCATCAGGGTACATGGAATCTAAATTTGCCCAAACTCGTCGTCCATTCAGTAAACCATCATCCAAAATATCAAAAGCAGTTAATCGACTACCATAAGTTTCTGCTACAATGAGAGTCTTATCATCGGGAGTTATAACCATTCCATTAGGAAAAGCCATTTTGTCAGCAACAACCTGAGCATTACCTTCTGGAGTTACTAAAATAATTTCGGCTGGTTTAAATTCCTCATTCTCGAAATCAAATCCAAAATTTCCAATGTACGCACTTCCTTTCTTATCGACAACCATATCATTGCAATTATGAGTCGCTAATAATTTCAAATCAGCTACAGTTTTTAAACCGTCTGGATCTAGTCGTAACAAGAGTTTTTTAACCATTGAAACTATTAAAAGTGTATTATCAGGAAGCCAACCCAACCCAGAAGGAGAATCTTCCAATTCAGCAACATTTTCTAATTTACCTTTGAGATCAACTGTCATGACTTTCCTCATAACCATATCGGAAAACCATAATTTGTTTTCATGCCAACGTAGCCCCTCAGGAAATTTTAATTCTCCTACTAGTTCTTTAGTTCTTAAGATCTCTGGATTACTCATATCATATGTAAATGACAGAATTGTTGATAAAAATTACGATTTTTTCAAAATTATTTTACATGTATACAAAAAGCAAAGATAAAGTAGAAGGAGAAAAAAATTATTTTAATAATTCCTTAATTTTTTGGGCTAACTCCTTAGCGTCCGAGTCCGCACTTTCCAAAATCTTGAACATCCCTTCGGGAGCGACTTTAACGGAGGCTTCCAATAATTTCTGAAGACCAATAACTGTATTAATTCGGTCATTCTTCTGTAAATGAAAAATTACCCTCCCTAATTGATTTTTTAATAACTTACTGTTAGTAGCCATGATAGCTCTTAGGAGTGCGGGACATACCTCGTCCAATGTGTCATGACTCACCCGCCTCGCTAATTCGTAAATTGCGGATCGTTGGACCTCACTTAGCCCAACTGCCTTTTCCTCAACATCAGGTATTTGTGCCATTTTTCGTACCATCCTTTATATTTGATATGATTTTTTTGAGTAGTTTTTTTATTTTTCTTTCCTATTTATCATAATTCAACTCGCATATTTAAATGTTTTCGGTCAAAAAAAGGCAGTAAAATTCCGTTTTCAGTCATAATCCGTTTTTTGCGCTTTTTTTTACCATGATCATGACTAAAAAAGGAAAACATATTGTATATTGCCTTTTTCATCAAAATTTCACAAATTATACATTTTTGCAAATTCTTAGGTTGACTGAAATCGGCAAATTGAGTCGTGAATCTGGCAAGAATGGGTGGGAAATGTCACCCTATCGGAATGAATGTACCAAAAAATGATCAAGAAATAAAGTTCTCCTCCCGACGATGATCAAATACGGCAATAAAGACTAAACTAATTTGTTAAAACATTAATATTTATTGAAAATATAATTTTCACTTCCGATCATTACTCTTTTTGAAAAGGAAATCTTTGGACGATGGCGATAACAATTGTTCGTATTATCGTAACATAATGATCGAAAATGTCAACATATATATATGCTTTTTTACTATTATAGGTTGGAGAACCATAATAAAAAAGAGGAAAAAAAAAAATGTCAACTAAAATTGAAGAGGCCCAGATGGAAAAATTTGATATTAATCTGGAATCTTATAAGGAGATTCGGGAAGGTTTAGCTGGCGTATCTGAAATCCTGGAAATAAATTTCCCAAAAAAGGATTTCTATTATTTAGCGGCTATGGATAATTTACAAGCCGTACATGACAATATTTTGGACATTTTAGAAAAGTTAAATCCTCGAGAATTCCGAAAACGTCTCAGAGATTTGGAATTTGATGAGGCTGAAATTGAGAAAAATTTTCCCTTTTAATAATTA
>SDBS01007993.1_pt1 | contig 10253 bp, 10 predicted proteins | sample 2277091 | NCBI WGS metagenome assembly SDBS01 (sample SAMN10404972, study PRJNA504765) | marine sediment metagenome | isolation source: marine sediment core GS10_PC15, 163 cmbsf | place: Arctic Ocean: Southern Knipovich Ridge | collected 2010 | reverse complement strand
GTTCAGGGTTCAGCACGCGCCCGCGCGCGCACCCTTCGTGCCTCCGTGGCTTCGTGCCTTCCAAATTCAACCGCGGAGATCGCCGAGAGCGCAGAGAGGGCCAGTGTTTGGCTGACGGCTGAGAGCTGATGGCTGATAGCTGAAGAAACACGGACGCTACCCGATGCGCTAAGGGCCGCGAGCGGACCGTCAAGCCAACCCACACGACCCCGCGCACCGGGCAGCGTCCGCATGATAGGCGCGGACACTCGCCCGGGCGAGGTTGTCTCGGAGGGGTTGCCACAACTCGCGCAAGCGCTACGTTGCGTTGACGGTCCGCCAACCGAGACGCTAAATCCTGCTGGCACATTTTGCCGCACGCGGCATAATGCGCTTTCTGAATCAAGTATAGCACGCACTGCTGTATTATGCAACAGAATTTTCGCTGTCAGTGCAGAATTCGCCGATGGGAGCGTCGATGATCCGCGTCAGGCTGCGCGAAGCAATGGAAGCGTACCGGCTAAGAACAGGCCAGCGACTCACGTATGCCAAGCTCGCGGAGATGTCGGGCGTGGCCGAGGGGACGCTTAACTCCATCGGGAGTCGCTTGGCCTACAACGTTACGCTAGCAAGCGTTGAGAGAATCTGTCGCGCCCTCGATATTTCATTCCACGACTTGCTGGAAATGATCAACGATCCGCCGAAGCCCAAGCGGCGGCGGAAGAAAGAACGGCAATCCTAGCTAAGGGTAGGGCGGGCCGTGCCCGCCGATTCGTCCCGCCGACCATGTCGGCAACGGCGGGCACGGCCCGCCCTACGGAACTGCGTCCGGGACACACCCTACGCGGCTGGAGCACCTATCGGGCGTGGAACCAACGCGTCGTCGGCCAGCTCACCAAAGACGGTACGGGTACTGTCCGAGTGCCAGAGGTGGGAGAAGTGGTCGATGAAACTCGATTGTATGCCCTTCCTCGAAGTATCATCGACTAGGAACGAGGCATTCTCACGGCTCAGAGTAATCCTGGAAACCGTGCATACCAAAAGCTGCTGGTCGAAGCGGTACGTCATCTGTGTCGGAAAGTCATTGTATACCTTGATCCTAACGTAGTCCTGCAATCCATCAAGCTGAATCTTCGCGAAGTCCAAGGAATTCTCCAACAGGTCCCGGTAGACTCCTATGTCCTTAGCGGAGTAGTTCAGCTGCCGCGCGCGTTCATTGACCCAGGCGCTTTGGGGATCCATCGTCAGAATACGCAAAGGGATTTCCTCTTGGACGCGTTGCTTGATGGCATGAATATGATCCGCTGTCACTGTTTGAAGGTTCGTTTGGAGGATATGAATACATTGTTTGCAACTGGCGATCATGTCGCCAATCAATATCACGTCACGACGACTAAGGCATTCTACGGAGAATCGTTCGGCATTCTGCCTCTTGACAATTTCTTCATCGATACGCAGAAGATGATTCGGAAGCTGCAAACCAGCGCTGTCGTAGTCGGTCGCCTTGATGCGAACGGTGATCATGCCTTGCAGGTCGCTGGGAACGGGGCCATCGATCAGGACGATTCCAGGTTTTTCGCGCCCCTGCGCATATCCGAGCTCAAGTGCTGCGTTTAGATTCTGCGCAGCAATCAGGGCAATAACGAAGTCGGCATTGTCGATGTGCTTCTTGATGCTCACGTCGAGGGCATAGTCGTAGTGGCGGTGCTCCGCCGTCTCGAGTGTAATTGTGCCGCCATGCTCCTTGCCCCACTTCTGAACCGCGTTCTGCAGGAACTGGCACCATTTGTCGAAGTTGATCTCGTAACCGGAAACGGGCGAATCACCTGGTGAATCCGTCCTGTCGCCCGCGTTGTCATGAGACACTATCTCCGCTTGGTCGTCAACGACGCGTTTCTTGCGGAAGGGGCCGATGTAGAACCCACGGTAAAGAGCATCTTTTTTCATGGCGTAGCCCGCAGCCCAGTCTTCAGAATACCGCCGCCTCGCAGAAACGCCGGATTCGACGGCGGTCTCTCCGCGGACCATCAGGTCTCGCGCGTTTATAACAATAACGCAGAAACGGGCGCAGAGCAAACCCCGGCTGTTTTACTCCTGGGCCACCGGACCCTACGCCCCGATCGTCGCGCTGGCCGTCTCGCTCCACGGCCCGGTCTCGCCGCGGGTCGATTCCCAGCGCAGCATGTAATGGGCGACCTTCTTGGCGTCAGACCCGTCGAACTTGGCAAGATAGGCCGTGCGCGTGTCCGTGGCAAGAAAGGTCAACTCGCTCGGATCGACCGGGGCCGGGTCGCCGATTTTGACCCAGATCTGCGCACGAATGCTACTGGCGGCTTGTCCGCCAGTGCTTCTCGGGAAGTATGACCGGTTCGGCCACCGTCGGTAACTCAAACCGGGAACCCGTGCACGGGGCGCGCCAAGCGGAGGATGCGGCCCCGACAGCGGACGGGGCTCACTCGCCGTGCGGGTGCGGGTTACGCCGGGACGATCGGCTCGCTGAGGCGGCCCTCGAGCAGCGGGCCGTGGCCGCGCGGGTGGCGGCGGCGGATCAGGACGACATAGGGGCCGCTCGCGTCGGCCGGCATCAGGAAGCCGAGCTGGGCCGGCTCGTTGGTGAAGACCTGCTCGACGCGCGTCTCGCTGTCGTCGGCCGCGACCAGGAAGAGCCCCTCGTCGGGGCGCGTGGCGTCGTAGTCGAGCCGGGCGCCGGCCATGCGCATGGCCTCGCCCGCGGCGTCGCGGCTGGCGTCGTGCAGAGTGGAGGCGTCGAGTTCGATGCCGAACTCGCCGACGCACGTTTTGATCGAGTAGCGCAGGCCCGCGACACGAATGGATACGACCCGGTCGGCGTACTCCTGATGGCTCTCGCCGGGCTCCTTCGGCATGCCGAGCTTCCAGCCCTTGAACAGCGCCGCCGTGTCGATGAAGTCTTCACAAGCCGGAGGCTCCATGGCGAGACGATCACACTCGGCGATCAGGAATGGGACGTCGAAGCGGTGGATGTTGTGCCCGATGCAGGTCGGCGCTTTGCGCATCGTCTGGAGCAGCACGTCCAAGCTCTTTTCGGGCGGAACGCCGCGGGCGCGGATGTCTGCGGTTCTGATGCCGTGAATCTCCGTAGCGTCCGGCGGAACTTCGATACTCTGGTTCACCAGCCAGCCGGCCTGTCTCTGGACACGCCTGTTCACGACCTCGCACAGGCCGACCTGAATGATCCGGTCAGCCTCCGGCGACAGCCCGGTCGTCTCGAAATCGAAAACCACGTATGACGACGGCCAACGCATCGGGCCTACTCCTTCATTCCCCCGCCGTGAAACCACCGCTGGCGGGCATCGCCCGCCGTACGACTACCCCCCATAGGCATCGAAGCTATCGATTAAGGCATCGATGGCGCCATTGATCCGCTGTCTTACGTCAGCAGACGTATCCTCAGCTTGCTCCACAGAGCCGCCGTTGCTCGTGATCCACTTCTGAACATCATCTCTAACGCCGTTGGCAATGTCGTCTGCCCGCAGACCAATGGCCGCTTTGATTGTCCTTCTCAACTCTGCCGGTTCCATTCGCATCTCCTTCCGCGGTCGGGCGAGCCGATCTCCGCCACGCCGGCTCGCTAGCCGTCTTCCAGGTCGATACCTGCCTTCTCGGCCAACGCGCACACAGTGAGGTACAGGTCGGGACCGTCGGCGCTATGGGTTGCGCCATCAGGATGCGTAGCGACGGCCCGGTACGCCTCAGCATCTTGCGTGATTTCCACCTCGTAATCGTTCATGCGGATGACGTCAACGATTGCTCGCGAAACACGATCGAGCGATAGCACCATGACCCAGTCTCCGAGCCCGCTGTTACCACGCGCTGTCATCGCCGCTGGCGGGCTTCGCCCGTTGTTGCCCGCACGCCCGTGATCGGCGGCCACGGCCCGGCGCAGCCGTCTTCCAGCTCGATGCCGACCTTGACGGCCAGTTCACAAACCGCCGCGGCCAGGTCGTCACCCGTGCCCACGTGCGTCTCGCCGTCAGGACGGGTGGCCACCGCGCGGTACGTCTCGCCCTACCGTTTGAGCCCCATCTCGTCAGATAGCACCGGCGTGCGGGCGCTGGTACAATCCTCCTCTCGAATACGCCGCGCATTTGGCGGGAATGCAGCCCGTTGGTCTCGAAGGCGGTCGGCCTGTCGGCAGACAAGGGAGAAAGACCGGATGAGTAGCCAGCCCTCGAAACGCGATGCCCGGGACATCGTGGCCGAATTAGCCCAAGAAGCTGAAGCGCAGCGCCGCCGGCTTCTCGCGGAGATTGAGAAAAGCACCAAGAGGAACGTGCTCAATTACTCAGCTACGGCAATCGGTGCACCCGGCGAAATCATGATCACGCCGGATATTGTCAACCTCACGCGCGTCATGGCCAAAGGAAACGGACTTCAGGGCGTAGACTTGATACTTAATAGCCCTGGTGGACAGCCCGAAGTAGCCGAGAAGATCATTACGACCCTCAGACACTTTTACGATGACGATTTGCGGGTGATCGTTCCGGAGTTCGCGAAAAGCGCCGGGACGATCGTCTGCCTCGGAGCAGATGAAATCCTTATGGGCTACTGCTCAGAACTTGGGCCGATTGACCCTCAGATGCTGGTTACCGATGCCGAAGGGAAAACTCAGTTTCGGTCGGCCCACGCGATTATCGAGAGCGTCGACTCCTACGTGAAGAAGGCTCACGAAGCCATTCAGGCGAACCAGCCCTTTCAGGCGTACGTGCGATTGCTGGATTTCCACCCGGATTTGGCGTTTGTCGAAGAGTGCAGGCTTGCGCAGAAGCTGTCGCAGGAAATCGCCCGGAAATGGCTCAAGGCCAAGATGCTCAGCGGCGACCACGAAAAAGCCAACGCTGCAGCCGAGGCTTTATCGCGCGCGGATCTTCTATTCTCACATGGACGCGCCATCGACTACCGATACGCAACGGACGAATTGGGGCTAAATGTTCAGTATTTGGTGCCCGATGGCCCGCTATGGAAAAACGTGTGGGAGCTGCATATCCGCTGCCATCTGTCGCATTTCCAGGGCGGACAGGTCAAGATCATCGAAGGGCGCGACCACACGCTGGCCTTCAGTAGCTGAGCTTCGTGGGATTGAAAATTGGAGTCGTCGGCACCGGGGTCGGCGCGCGGTCAGTGCGTTTCTCAGGGTTGCGAGGCGAGCCCAGCGACTCCAGGGCGTCATCGAGCAGCCGCATGGCCTGGCGGGCCTGCTCGAAGCACTTGCGCAGATTCTGTGCGTCGTTCGGCTCAAATGTTGGCTTCGATGATTCGCGCACCACAGGGCAATCTCCGATCAAGCCACTGATATCATATCATCGGATGGTCTCTGTCGCAAGTCAAACCCAATCAGCAAGCACGTAATCCACTGCTGACAAAGCCGTTACGCGCGCGCCGTAGGGCGGGCCATGCCCGCCGCTTCTTCCCCGCGCCACCTTTCTTCGCTCCCTTCTTCGCCTTTTTCTTGGCCGACTTGCCGCTTGAGTGCGGCCAACCACCGTTAGCTCATGGTGCTTGCGGCGTCTCGATCAACCCGTCAACGGAACCCGCTTCGGTACTCGGCCAGGACGGGCGCTCTCGCGTCTGTCGGCTGTCCCCTCTTCGGAGGTCGGACAGGTATTTCAATCTGCCTGGGTCGAACGCGGGGGGAGGCCGGCCGGTGCCGTGAACGCGGAGTCCTTACTGGGTCCCGTACTAGTAGTAGGCCGGTCAGTCTTCCCCCGCGTTTCTTCTGCGCCCGCGGCGCGGCGGAATAGACGACCGGAACCGCAGTTTTTTCGTGAAAACGCGGGCCGGGAGAGCTGGTGAAATGTTCACGTCGAGCCGCACTCCGGGGACTGGTGAGGCCGCTCTGGGCGGCAAAGGCTCCGGGCTGGCCGAGATGACGGCGATCGGCCCACACGTTCTCAGGAATTCTCCAAAAGACCGAAAACCTATCCCCGTGACAGGCGATCAGGGGCCGTATCGCCCGCCTGCCCTGACGTGCGAGCGTTCGCCTGGATACCCAGAGCGAAGACCCTTGAGGTGGTCGTGATGTTGCCGCAATGGGTCAAATCGGTGCTCGTGCTGGTCTGCGGATGCAGCTTCCTCGTGGTGATCGGCGCGTACGCGATTCGCCCGGAACTGCCTTGGCAGCTGGCGGTCGCGGGAGCCACTATTTCACTTGGCACGCTTAGGTTCGTCAGGGTGAGCTGCCCTCAATCATGGCGCGTAATCCCCTGACGGCAACGGCTCGTCCGCGGAGGCCCCGGGCTCTCTCCCGGACGCCCCCGGCTCGTCCCGCGATGTCCGGGCAAGAATCCCGGATGTCCTTTACTCGTTCAAGGATGTCCGCGGACCGCTCCGAGATGTCCCCGGTTCGTCCGGGGCCGTTTCGGGGTCGTTCCGGGAGCCCCCTGGCTTGTCCAGGGGCGTCCCAGATTGACTCCCGGATACGAGTGATCCGCGCGCAGATCCATGTGGCCCGATCTCGGGAGCCCGGCGGGGCTCCATCCAACTTGACTCGGCACTCCACAGGCCGGGTGTGGAGCGCGCACACGGTGCGTGTGGAGTGTCCACACGCTGCCTGTGCGCGCCCGACATCAACTTGGTGTCGGGCAACGACGACAATATCGCCCCGAGCGCCGAGGCGAGCTTGGGCGCGACACCCGGCGCCAGCTTGGGCGCGACACCCGCGCCCACCTCGGGCGCGCCTGCCGAAGCCAAGTTGGGCGCGACATTGACACGCGTTTGGAACCTGGCAAGGGCGTTTTTCTCGGACGTTACGCACGCTCACTAGGCAGCTCGCCGGTCGTTGGCTAGACCACCTTTTGCAGAGCCTGGAAGATCAGGTGCGTGGCGTGCGTGTCGTGCGTGGCGTTGTGGAGCGTGGCGGGGTCGACGTCGATGCCGAATTCGTCGAGACACACTTCGACCGAGTAGCGCAGGCCACGGACGGGCATCGACAGGACGCGGTCGGCGTAGTCCTGATGGCTCTCGCCGGGCTCCTTCGGCATGCCGAGCTTCCACCCCTTGAACAGCGCCGCCGTGTCGATGAAGTCTTCACAAGCCGGAGGCTCCATGCCGAGACGATCACACTCGGCGATCAGGAATGGGACGTCGAAGCGGTGGATGTTGTGCCCGATGCAGGTCGGTGCTTTGCGCATCGTCTCGAGCAGCACGCGCAGGCTCTTTTCCGGCGGAACGCCGCGGGCGCGGATGTCTCCGGTCGTGATGCCGTGAATCTCCGTAGTCTTCGGCGGAACGTCGGTGCTCTGATTCACGAGCCAGCCAGCCTGTCTCTGCACACGCCTGTTCACAACCTCGCAGAGCCCGACCTGAATGATTCGGTCAGCCTCCGCCGACAGCCCGGTCGTCTCGAAATCGAAGACCAAATACGACGCTGGCCAGGGCATCGGCCGTACCCCTTCGTTCCCCCGTCGTGGAATCACCGCTGGCGGGCAGGGCCCGCCCTACAGCTCTCGGCTCCGCGCACGGCAGGTACACGGGCAGCGTACGGGCGGTACGCGGGTCACGTACGGGCGGTACGCGGGTCACGTACGGGTGGTACGCGGGGCACGTACGGGTGGTACGCTAGACCGTCAACGTCGCGTCCAGTCTGCCCACCCTCAGCTCCCGCGTGTCAGGTCCGGCGGGCACGGCCCGCCCTACGGCTTTTCCGGCGTGCCGCAGATTTCGGTCGTCCCTTCCGGAGTGCAGCTTTAACGAGTTCCGGCGGGTCCTCGACTGTCGCGTGGCCATCGGCCACTGCCTGCGCCCAAGTCCGATAGAGAAGCTGCGTCTCCGCATCGGCGCTGAAATACCAAAGCAGTCCGCCGGTACACGCAAGTTGTTTTTGGCCGTGGTCAAGCTCGGTGAACCGTTCTCGCACCAATTCGGGAACTTGCACGCTCAGCTTGCTGAACTTTGACATGCCCCGATATAATCACGCAAAGGCTCGCTCTTCAACCACGAAATTTCCGTGAAAACTTCACGTTAGCCTCTTGACATTGTCCTGGATATGGGCCAGAGTGGACCCCCTAACATAGTTTCGTAGTCAACCTGAGGGTTCCCGTGGACTGGCCTACGGCTGTGCTGCGGGTATTATGCGGACTGCGAAACGACCGGTTAGCCGAACCCTGCGTTTTGGGGCTCCGATAGGGCAGGCGTCACACTGCCTGTGATTATCGAGCGATCGCCGAGCGCGGGGGGAGGCTGACCGGTGTCGCGAAAGGCGTCGCCCCTCAGGTTGCGCGGAGTAGCGCGCCGGTCAGTCCTCTCCCCGCGTTTGTTCTGCGCCCCCGCGCGCAACCGGGAGACGCGCGCTGTTCCGCACACGTGGCCCGGGGGGCGCAGAGATCGGAAAAGACAGGTGAACACATGGACGTGTCGGGCGCGCCGCGCTGAACGGGGAGAGTCCAGGCTGTCGAATCGCCGCCGGCGGGCGCGGCCCGCCCTAGCCGAGGGCGTCGATTTTGCGCGTCGAAAACCGCCGGATCGGCCGGCCGCGGCCGGTGGAAATTCCGCCCACGGTTCAGCGGTCGCCGGCGTCCGCGCGGGGGGGCAATTGTCTCATAACAACAGCCGTGCGGCGCATCCGGTAAACACCCTAGGAAAAAGTCCTACAAATTCCGGCGGTCGATCGAGGGCCGATTCGCGGTCTGTTGGGGCAGAGAAAGAGCGGCAAAGTCTTGACACTGCAAGATTTGCGCGTTATTATTATTTTGTAAGCACCCGATGTCAGCCATGTCTGGGACACGGAATTGCCCTTGACACGAGTTGGCCGGCAGTTGTAGGCTGCCGGGAGAGGTACAGGAGCGGAAGCGAATCGAGCACAACGTGGCCGTCGGAGCTTAGGGCCGCCGGCGGCACAGGCATCACATCCGGTCCGGGTCTTGGAAAAGGTCGTGTGGCACATCGTTCGGAGGTATTGATCTCTATGTCTGCCCTAGGGGTGCCACCGCGGATTGCGCCGCGGCTTTCGAGAGCGGGTACGAACCGCGCCGCCTCGGGTCGGCGCGACCGTAGTATGGCGGGCGTCGCCCGCCGGTTGTTCGATGTCCCATTCCGGTCGGCGGGCACGGCCCGCCCCACACTTTGGTCGGCGGGCGAGGAGCAATCCTCATTGGGGCGGGGGCCGCCGCACCATTCACGTCATCTCCATGACGACCAGGCGCGCTGCGCGCCTGGCAGCGCGGCCACTCGCGCGAGTGGCGCGACGAGTGGAGTGCATCCGGGACGCTGGGCTGCATCTGGTCAATTCGGGAGAAATTCCGGGAGAAATTCAAGGAGACACGTTATGACAGCACGGCGCTCGTGGGGCGCCAGGAGCGCCGTTATCAGTTGCGCGCTGCTGGTCGCTAGCATTCTTGTGACACCGGCGGCCCAGGCCCAGCCGGAACTGGAAGTGTTGGGCATCTGGGGCGGGGCGGTCAACACCGCGTCCATCGGCGACGATCTCGCCCCGTGCATGGAGCGCACGTGCAGCGATCGCCCGTGGTGGTTCTCGCTGTCGGCCGATATGCTCTTTGGTCTCGCTCTCGGCCTAAGCATACGTAGCGGCAGGCGTCCGCCGCCGCCGTTCATCGCGCTCGCCGTCTTCGTCAACGCGACGGCCCGCGAGCCGTCGGAGCACATGGTTGTCGTCCGCCGCGAGAGTTTCCGTATCGCGGCTTGAAAGTGAGACGCTTGACAGCAGGCACGGCCCGCCCTACGTCGGATCGCCGTATTTGTAGGGCGGGCCACGCCCGCCGTTGTTTCCCGCGCGACCGTGCATTTTTTTGAGCGCCACGGCCCCCGTTGGCGTTTATAGGGAAGAAGCTGGCCCTTAGCCCCAGAATGGAGACCCGCCATGCCGATTCACTATGCCTTGTTCGAGAACAACGTGACCACCGACCCGGACGACTACTCCGCGGCGGTGCAGGCTATCGACAGCGCCGACCTCGATACGCTGGTGCGCCGCATGCTCGAGCGCGGCTCGACGACCACCCGCGCCGACATCCTGGCGGTGATGGAGGACGCGATCGGCGCCTGCGAATCGTTGCTGCTCGATGGCATGCGGGTCAATTTCGGCGGGCTGGTCGAGCTGTTCCCGCGCGTGCGCGGCGTGTTCAACGGCGTCACCGACACGTTCGACCCCGCCCGCCACAGCGTCGACGTGGGCGCCAATCCCGGCATCCGCGTGCGGCAGACGGTCCGCGACCAGGCCACCGTCACCAAGGACGAGGCGGTCAAGCCCGCGCCCAACCCCCTGGAGTTCCGCGACGTGGGCT
>SDBS01007992.1_pt1 | contig 10253 bp, 11 predicted proteins | sample 2277091 | NCBI WGS metagenome assembly SDBS01 (sample SAMN10404972, study PRJNA504765) | marine sediment metagenome | isolation source: marine sediment core GS10_PC15, 163 cmbsf | place: Arctic Ocean: Southern Knipovich Ridge | collected 2010 | reverse complement strand
GAGCCGTACAGCACCGCTTCGTCGGAACCGACCTTCTCGACGGTCAGAAACTCAACCTCCTCCCACACGGGAAGTCCCCAGACGATGAAGCTGGGCACGAACCAAACTCGGCGGGCGGTAACCCTTTCAAATCCTGTAGTCATCTGTCCTCCTCTTAGCTGTGCACCGGCGCTGTGGGGCCGTCAAATGGTGGGCGAAATGAGCGCAGCAACTGCTCTGAGCGCGCTGCGTACCCCTCGGCCAGTTTTATCCAGGCTAAGGCCGTACGGTCTTCTCCCCGCAGGCTGGAAAGCTCTCTGGACGCCGAGGCGCGGCAGATGATCTCCAACGCTCGGTAGGTGGCGCTTGCCTGAAGCACCGGGTCGGCGCCGAATTGGCTGTCCGGGTCCACCTCCTGTTCGATCAATCCGTTGGCTTCCAGCACCGCCTTGGTAAGGATTTCCTCATTGAAACTTTTATAGACCGGGGCGTAATCAAGGCAGACCGTTTCACCCGAAGCGATGTCTCCGCCGGAGAGTATCTTGATTCTACCGCCATCGGCGTCAAGCTGGTAGTCGTTTCCGGCGCTATATACGAAGTAGACCTGATACCACACGGTAACGCTTTGTCCCGTAGTCAAGGCGCCCCCCTCTTTGAGCACCAGATCGCCCTGAGTATAGTCGATAACGTAATCGACATTTTCGGTGTACACTGTCCCCAGGGAACTGTCGGAAGCCACTACTACCGACCTGCGCACCAGCGGCGACGAAGACAGCGAGGTTCTTTCGCTGTTGAGGGTGATCGTGATCCGTGTCGGGGTATTACTCTGCACTGACTTGACTATGACCGATGATTGCTCGACTGGCCCGTTAAAAAACGTGACGTAGTCGCTCTCAAGAATGGCCGCTTGATCGTAGACCTTCTCTTGTGCGGGAAAGGCTGCGACCAGATGGTGCCTGACCAGCTCAACGTTTGTATACGACACTCTCTACCTCCTGACGATGAATGCCTGCAAGTCGGATGCAGCCGTTATTTGACTTCCAACGGGATCCGTGGTGAAAGAGGAATCCACCTCGATTTTCACCCAGAATCGCGTCTGGCCGTTCACCAGCTTCTTCTGCCAGTCGTCGGGAATGCTCACGTAATCATTCCACAGCAGCAGGTCCTTATCGGTAGCGTCCAGGGCAAAGGCACCGCCGGCAGGCGTAAACGCCGTCCAGTTGGATCCATCCCAGTAGCTGTAGATGACCGTCCCGCCGGCTCCGGCCGTCGAGAGAAGAAACTTCATATAGCGGAACTTTTGATCCATCCCCAGGTAGACAATGTCACCGCTGTCTTCGACAAGGACGCTTGAGTTGGGGTGATACACGTCCGCGGTGACACCGCTGCTGGCTTCGCTGGTTAGGTCGGCATAGCTGGATGAGGAGGCGTCGTACAACGTGACGGAATCGAATTGCTTGGCGCGCTCGTCGAGAACCGCCGGCGTGGAAAAACTGCCGGTGGTGCGGGTTGTGTACTTCACTAAGAATTGGTCCGAAGCCAAGGGGGACAAATAAACGACAGCAGGTACGTTGTCCCTGAACAGCATCTGCGGGAAGTTTCCTCCGTCGCTATCGAGGGTGACAATCGAACCCCAGTTGTTGCCGTCATATTCCCGGTACTTCAACTGGCCGTGGTCAAAAGTCACTCCCAGAAAGCTATCGGACGAAAAGGCGGCGTCGAAATGCTGATCGAAAGAGGTGCCGGTGGCAATGTGATACTCCGATGTCCAGCTTCCGCCTCCAATCGGCTGCGAGCGGATGGAAAAGTATAACCCGCCGTTGGTGTAGATGACGTATATGTCGTTGGGACCGACCAGGACTTTTGAGTAAGCCAATGAAGCTCCCGCTGTCAGAGCATCGCCTGAGTCCGATGGCCCGCTGCCCCAGGTCGCCCCGCCGTCGGTGGAGGCCTTGACGTGCACGTACCGAACGCCGCCGTTGACACGGGTCCAGCTCACCCAGAGCTTGCCTCCGGTTTCAATGGTAACGGACGGGTACAGCGAAGGGTGGCCGTTGTAAATGGTGACCTTGGAGCTGACATTCCAAACGCCGCCGGAGAAGATCAGCTTCCTGGTAACGAGATACTCGGTGGAATTCTCGGAATATACCACATGAATATGGCCGTCGCTATCCATTACGCAGTCGCACGGCTGATCGGCGGCGTCACTGGCGATTGTGGTCAGTGACGACCAGGAGGTGTACGGCCGGTCGGCGTAGGAGTATTTGATGTTACCGGCTGATGTCCGTATAATGGCCACTAACCGCCCGGCATATTGACCGGATGCGACTTTCAAAAGCTTGCGCCCCGGCGGCATGCCGAGACCGTAGCTTGCGGTGGTATCAGTTATTTTCTTATGCATGGTTCCTCTGTAAGCAAAAGGGGGCTCGGAGCTGCCGAGCCCCCCGACAGAACTATGTCCATACCGTGTCGAGAACGACCGATGCTTCCTTGATCACCTTGGCGTACGTGACCGACTCCGAAATGACCGCCTCTTCGAACCGCTGTTCAATGATCTTGTCGTACTCGACCATCAGCGGTTGGGTGATGACCTCCTCAACGGCAAACCGCTTGTCCAGTCCCAGGACCAGGTCGCTGTCTACCTCATCGGAGCGCACCAGAGTTGCTCCCAGCGGGCTGAACAGGTCTCCCGTCTGCTGGAAGCGGTAACCGGCCATCGGGTCCTTGAACTCATCCAGAGTCAGGATGGTTTTCATCTGGTTGACGTGGCAGATGATGGTGTTCATCTCAAAAGGACTGAACTGCGACCAGAGGTTGATCAGGTCGTCGTACGTGAGGGTCCCGCTGGAGGCGGTGTTGACCACCGTGGCGGCGTTGTCGTTGCCATCGCCGTTGATGATGGTGTCGACCAGCATGCCGATCTTGTCGGTCTGAATCTTGAACCCGATGTACCACAACAGCACCCGGAATTGGGAAGTTGTCCGGTACCGAAGCGTCTTGTAGCTGGTCTTCAGTGCCAAACCATAGTCGGCTACCTTGACCGCATGTGTCTGCTCGGTAACAAGCAGTTGGGGTACATCAGCCCCTTCGCCGATCGGTCGCAGCGAGAACTTGGTGTTGTCGGCGGTGTCAATGAAGAAGGGCGTGTAGCTGTTGCTGGCGATGGTGGTGGTGTTGGCTATCAAGCGGCCCAGTTCTGGACGCATCGCCATCCCCTTTTTGATTTCACGCAGCATAAACTCCGGAAGCAGCGTTGGCGCTTGCTGGAAAAACTGGTCCACTGTCGTAGGTGACTTACCGCTCAGCCTTACACCGGCCAGGGCGAGCTGGCGTTCGAAGGCGTCAAGCGGACAGCCCGACGGCGTGGAATCAAACTCGTCGAGTTCCAGCATCTCCGATAGCGAATATCCCCGCCCTTCGGCTTCAAGATAAAGGTCTTTGTTCACCTCGATTGCGGCGGCGCGGCTCAGATCGACGGGGCCGGTCACGTTATCTGAGTCCAGCCCGTGTTTCAAATCGGCAAAGGTCGCCGATTGCAAGAATTGGTTGAAATCCATGGTTGTTCCTTTCTAATTGAGCAGAATCACACAGTCGGTGGTTCCGTTGATCTCAAGCACCGTTCCTCGGGCGACGTTTCCGCCTACCGGGTCCGATGCCACTGTGGGCGCCTGCTTGACGGTGGCGGAAGTCCCGCCAACGACGCGGTTGCCAATCTGCGGGTAGGTAGTGGAAATGGCCAAACGGCAGATGCCGCCGACCTGAACGGTCGCCAGACGTTCGCCGTCATCGTTGTCGGTCAGCGTCAGGGCGATTAGCTTACCCAGCAACTGATCGCCATTGCCGATAGGACCGACCTCGTTGTTGCCGGTCAGTTTTACCGGCTCGCCGAGGTTGGCGTCTTTTAAATCATCAACGCCGCCGGTCTGCTTGATCGTGAACGTAGCCAGCACCGGCGCCACGGCTTCAAGGTTTTGATCTCTTACTGTCATAACATCCTCTCATCAAATGATTTTTCGCGGTTGGCAGATGTTCAAGGACTATCCCGCAAGTGCTTCCGTGCGCGGCGGACGTCCCCGTCCGCCGCGTCATATCGCCGCCAACACCAAGTGGACGGTGTACGAGGACGTCCACCGTTCACGGGATATGGGCTTTTGAGACGACCTCTTCACATCTGCCCCATTCAACAATGGGGATAAAGATCCCTCTGAGTCTACTTGTAAGCGCTGAGGTCCTTAAGCCCGTCGGCGCCTCGTTTCCGATCCAGCGCTACTCCAAAGCTGGTCGGAAAGGCGTCACGGAAGCGAGCCGACGTTTTCCGGTACTCTTCGGTCAGCTCGCCCGCGCTCAAGGACGGCAGGTTCTCAAGGTATGTCAGGGCGTTCTCCCATCCGTCGGGACGTCGATTCACCGCCGCAATCGCCTTGACCATACCCCCGATCCGGCTGATATAATCCAGCCGCAGAAGTCCGATTTCTTCTCTTAGCTGGTCGATCTTGTCAAGAATGGGAGCAACTTCGGCAAGCCACTCTTTTAACTGATCGAAGTCGATAAATGAGACATTGTCTCCGGTCAGCGAATCGACCAGCTCCTTGACATACGCGCTCTGTTTGTTATGGTTTTCCAATGTGCTTCCTCGATTGATCTTTTAGATCTGTTCAATTCTTGTTAATCGTGCTTCAACATCCTTTGAGAACCGAAAGAACTGCTCTCTACTAACGCTCCCTTCTTTCAAGATCACCTCAAAACCAGCAAGCTTTTTGTCAAGCGCCTCCACTATTAGGTGTTGGGCGAGGCAGCCCAACACCACGAAAGTGCTCCCAATGTTTTTGTTGAACACTCGAGATTCTTGTCTTATAAGATCAATGGTGATATGATGCACAGGTTCTCTATCTTCATAATAGGATTGTGCGCTGGCGGCCTGCTTTTCGGATGCGGTGAAGATGACGTCATAATATCGCCGCTGGAGCGTCTCGACGGCGCCAGTCTGCTCGGGCTAGTGAACAACCGCACCCTCAGCTACCTCCAGACGGACACGGTTGTCTCGATCGATCCCGTCTACAGCGTCACCGTCACAACCTCGTCTCAGGTGATCAAGATCAGCGGTAGTGGTAGTGACTGGGTGATAAAGAACGGCGAGAGTCCTCTCATCAACCTGAAACTGACCAACGAATCTGTTATCCAGAACGGCTACTGGCGTACGGTTGACGATCACGATTCCCTCTTCTACTTTGCCGAGCCGTCGATACTCATGACGCGCTCGTTGGCCGCTGATCGAAGCTGGGACGGATACACCCCATTTTTGAAACGGACACTTCCAGTCTCTCCTTGCTCTTTTATTACTGTTACTTCGGTTTTCACTTCGAGAAGCAATTTGTCGACAGCGTCCACCTGCTTTTGCCGGCGGGGTCCTTTTACGCCTACCGCTTCGATGTTAGCCTGTTTGTCAACCCCTCCGATACCGTTCCGGTTGTCAGGATCAGCGAGTACTATGCCCCGGCGATCGGACTGGTCAAATTGCACCTGAAAGGCGGCCCGTTGAGCAGGACCCTGAGCCTGGTTGACGTTAGTTAGGAAACCAGCCTGTAGAACAAGAACCGCTTGCAGCCATCAAGCTGAATGGGCCGCAGAACAAACTTGCCTGAAAGCGGACCGGTCAAATCCACGACAAGTCCCTCGTCGCGCTCAATCAGTGATATTACCTGTCCCCGGGTAGTTCCTTTGTCGATCTGATGCCGTTCAGCAAGACGGCTCTCTGCCTTATCTGCAATAAACCTGCCCCCTTTAAGCAGCCTGGCCAGGTTGAGCTGTCTTATTTTAAATGTTTCCTTGCAGTTCCCGTCGGCGAGTACAAGAGTCCCGAAGGGATCACTACGGGCGATGGTCAGTGTGTAAGATCCATCCTCGACAGTACCTGCGTTGAGCGGACGGTACTGATAGCCTGCAGACGGCCATGGGTTCGCCTCCACCGGCCAGAGCTGCACCCCGTTTCGGGTCATGATCGATCGCGCTGACCGGTCAAGATTGTTGACGGCGGCAATCCTGTGCCGGATCATCCGGATTCGGTTCGGCGCGCTGTTGTCACTTCCTTTCGGAACGGCCAGGCCTGCCGGGGGAAACATCTTTATCTCCAGCCGCGTGACGGGACCGGACTTCCCAGCCAAGTGCCGCTTCAGTTGTTCGACCGAACAGCGTTCCCGGCCCCGATACGCCACCAGGTGGGCGCAGGCTTGATGAATTTCCGGCAGACGCTTGACCGGAAAACGCGAGCATATCGCACTGTCAATCAACTCACCGTGGCAGTGCCGAAGATGCAAGACCCCTTTCTCAAAGGTGACCATGATAGGAAGCGACTCGTAGAACGGAACCAGCAGGTACTCTTTTCCATCTTCAAGTTCCGAAAGACTGTTAATAACAACTGCCCGCTCAGGCTGATCACTAAAATCACAGGTTTGCCTGTCGCCTGCAACTGCCAGCTCCCTGGACACTGAGGTATCCGGCACTGCCCCCCGGTAGACAAGGGAAGTTTCCAGCACCCGCTCAATCTGACGGTAGTTGAAGTATGCCACATCGGTGACGCCGTCGCCTTTTTGCTCATACCTTTGAAAGGGCTCGTGGGGACAGGTACGGATGTCTTTCTTGCAAACGGAGCACTCCGGAAATAGGAAGGTAAAACCGATGGAACATTCTTTGTAGATACCGCCATCGATATTTTTCTTGAGCGCCTCGGCCCCTTCGGTACTCTTTAGCCAGTAGAAATAACTTTTAACCCAGTTTTTTCCGTCCCGTTCGACGACGACGGCGTGGAAGTTTCTCCCTATTGGCAGCTTGTCTTTGCGGTGTCCTGCCATGACGGGTGAGTCGACCAGCAAATGGGCCATGCGTTCATGTTCCTCGGGTGGGAACCTTCCTCCAAAACTGTTTACCTCATCCGAGACGACATACATCGCCCCGATATACACATCCGATTTGTCAACGACCGTTGGCGGGTTGATGTTCTTATTTATCAAATCCACCAAATCCGGCGAAAATACCTCATCTGCCGGCTGCACTAAACGAGCCGAAATCCTGCCTAAACTGGTGCTCATTCTACCTCCAATTGTATTCTTTACAACCTAGCGTTGTCTGGTATTTACCAACAAATAACCACCCTTTTTGTGCAAAAAGTTGCAACTCTTTATGGAAAAGATGTACTCCGCCGCAAACCGGGAGATATGCATTAACGTTCTGCGCTACGACACGTTAGCCCTGCGGCCTGAACACAAACATCACCGGGCATAGCTGTTGCTTACAAAATAAGTTGAAAAAAAACTTGCTTGGCGACTTTAAATCAAAGAGGATAGATTATGATGATTTACGAGCGAAATAACAGTTATCGGTTCAAGTGGATGCTCGCTTTTGTCGTTTTTGTCCTGGTGATGACGGTGACTTTTGATGACGTTTACGGGGTCAACACCGACCAGCTCCCCGACTATATCGACCACGGCTCAACGGGGACACCTCCGCCGCCTGAGGTCCCGGAACCGGCGACCTTGATCCTGCTGGCTTCCGGTCTGGTGGCACTCCGCTTGATGTACCGAAAAAAGCACTAAGTATTTCAATCCCAACCCTTTCTACCCCTGAAACGCCTTTTGAGTTCACCTCCCCTTAAAGGGCGTTTCCCTTTTTTGCTCCATTGAAGATCCGTAGGTCAAAAGCCCTGTGCTTTTGACGGATAGGGCTAATGTCAAAACTACTTATTGAGTGCGAACCAGTTACCCTGCCGCAATAAAGTTCACTATCTTAAATCAACTTGACAGATGAGGAGCAGTACATTACATACTGATGTACAGATTAGATAACATTGTGAACTGGCTAGAATAAGGAAATATTTATGAACAAGCTGCTACTGATTCCCGTAATCACGCTGCTTTTCGTGTCAAGTGTTACTGGTCAGGGTGTAGATACCCGAGTAGTTACCTTTGGTGCTAAAGTTGGTACAAACCTGACGAAGAACTACGGTTTTGAAAACAGCGTTGCGGAATACAAACTCGGTTTTGCTTTTGGCGGATTTGTCACCTTCAACCTTGCCTCGCAGTTTGCGATCGAGCCTGGGGTTCTTTTCACTATGAAGGGTTGGGAACTTGAAGATATTTCGAAAGTTAAGCTTAACTATGTTGAGATACCTGTTCTGCTTAAGTTTTACATACCTTCGCAGGGCAATATAAAGCCCAATATATTCGCTGGGCCTGCGTTGGGGATACTATTGAGCGCAAGAGTAGATGATGATGATATAAAGCACCTATTCAACAGTACAGATTTCGGAGTGGTTCTTGGCGGTGGTATTGACGTCACAGCGGAACGCGGTAAATTTATAGTGGAAGCTCGTTCAACTGTGGGACTGGTCACCATAGAGAGCGACGATGAGTACTGGGGTGGGAAATCAGTTTCAAAGAACATTGCCTTCACAGTAATGCTCGGCTATGCCTTCTGATGCTGTGGGTTAATAATCCTGGTTAACGGGCATGTCAACCATTGGGTAGGATGAGTCGCCTCACACCCGCCCCACCCTCGGCGCGGGCGACACGTCGCTCTTTTTGCGCAAGGGCCACAGGGCCAGGGCTAAGGCCATCAAGGCATCGCACTTGTTGTTGTCATCCCAGCGCGCCTGGCGCAGTTCGTCCTCCAGCGACCAAATCTTTCCCGGCCCATCGGGCAGTTCCCAGCGCTCATAGGTAATCTTCCCCCGGGCGTGCATCAACTCGACGTTGGTAAGCAATTCCGCCTTGGTGGCCGGGGTGAAAATGACAGCCATGGGATTGAACTCTTTTAGCTGTTCCACTACCACGTCCCCTAAGCCAGTGGCATCAACAATCAATTGCCCGGGGTACTTTAACTGTCTCTGCTTGATTTTCTCAATTATGACATTCCAGTCAAACATCTTAAATCGTTCTAAACAGACCACTCTCACCAAACCTTCAGTTGCCTCAACCGTGATCCCGACGGTGGCCGTCCTCTTTCGCGCCAGGTCCCACCCGGATAGGCGTAGAACACCTTTGTTATCCTTAAAGGTCTGCTCCACCTCTTCATACCGTGACAGGGCGGCATCGATATACTCCCCCTTGAGAATCTCTCCACCTGAGTCGACAAACTGCCCCATGATATTTTGCTGGACCCGTCTGTCCGAGAAGTACTTCACTCTGTCGTCGAGGAAATCGCGTGATATGTACATGTTCTCCCGGCTGTCACCCGACTGAAAGTAGCCGTCGCGTTTGCCTTCGATGACCTCCCGCGCCCGCCGGTAGAACCAGTTCCTGCCGTTGGGCGTCGACACCAGGTCAAGTTTCCCCTCCCGGTCGGCCAGACGCATCTGGATGACCTCCTCGACAACGTATTCCGGGTCGGATTCAAAGGCCACTTCATCAAATATGAAAAGGTCGTAGTCGTGCCCCAGCAGATATTCTCCCCGATTCTGGGTGGAACGGGCTTCAACTGTCGCTCCATTGCCGAACTCCAGTCTCGGATATGGGGTTTTCGTATGAGCTGTAATAAGTGGCTCAAGCAGGGGCGATTGCCGTACCAGCCTGACGACCTGATTGAAAACAATGTTGGCCTGCTCCTGGGTGATCGAAGCAACGACGATCCGGTATCTGCCACTGGCGTCAAACTTCAGTTTGCGGGGGCGATAGAGCGCGTGATGGACAATCTTGACCGCTGCTACAAAAGATTTCCCCCAGCGGTTGCCGGTCGCCAGGACATTTTCCCGGCAGCAGGAGTTTTCGAGCCATGCTTTCTGGCCGTCGTGAAGGTTGACTCCTAAAGCCGCCTCCGCGAAATAGGCCGGGTCTAAAAGCCCCCGCCGCCAGTCGATGGCGTTGACCTCGGAGCCTATACCAGTTCTCCGGCTTTTTCGCGGGCAGTCTCTTCGTCGATCAAACCGGCGTTGTATAGCTTGAGGATGTTGTCGACCTGCTTGGACTCGACCGTTGCTTTCTCCGCTGCCTGGTAGGCAAACGTGTTGTCAAACACAAACCGACATTTCGCATCGAATCCGGCCAGCGCCAGATCAATGTTGCCCATCCATTCCAAAAAGTGCGAAACCTCCGCCTGAACCGATTTCACCTGCCGCATGACGATGTCAAACTTGAAGGCCGACCAGGTGGTGGTGGCGCCATAGGAATAGCCCAGCAAAAACGGCGAAAGGTTCGTCCCGGAGCATATGTCTTCAATCATGGCCCGGTGGTTGAAAAACCAACTGTTGGAGACGCTGCGGGAGCTGCCAGGAGCGATAGTATCAA
>SDBS01007991.1_pt1 | contig 10254 bp, 6 predicted proteins | sample 2277091 | NCBI WGS metagenome assembly SDBS01 (sample SAMN10404972, study PRJNA504765) | marine sediment metagenome | isolation source: marine sediment core GS10_PC15, 163 cmbsf | place: Arctic Ocean: Southern Knipovich Ridge | collected 2010 | reverse complement strand
TTGGCATGGGCGAATACACTGCGCGTCTGAAGCACAAAGGCGCCGGCCCTGCACAAACGTACGCCGCTGCGCTGTGCCTCCTTGTCAAAGGACTGGGCGAGGCACACGCACTGGCAATACAAAAGGAGTTCCCAACGCTGCTGCACCTGACTCGCGAAGCACTGGAAGCAACAAATCCCGCAAAACGCATTGTCCTGGTAAAGCGTCTCTCCTACATCAAGTGCGGCCCTGTGCTGCTCAGCACGGGTGACGACAAGTCGCGCCGCCTGGGACTCAAAACTGCTGAGAAATTGGTAGATGCACTGCTTGATCCCTACGTAGAGTTTCAACACGGTTATTCCGTAACAACACAACAAACTGGTAAATCAAACAATGATGAAATAATGGACCCCGTTGAATAAAAAAAAATATTTCTTTTTACATAGGATTTTTTTTTTGAACGTGTGTATTTTTTTTTATTACCTCAGTATTCAATAGCATCAATCAACATACCCTGCAGATCACTGCCCAGCTGATGTTTCGCGTCTTCGTTTCTCACAGCACACACCCAACATAAAACAGAGGTTGCTACAGAGGCCTCTGCTGAGGTTGAGAATTCATACATGTATTTTGCAGGTGCACAGTGTCCACAGCCTAAGCAACTGCGCATTTCACTTGTGGTGGCAAATCCTACGTCACGCGAAAGTAATACAGGCATTATGTCTGTGAATTGTGTAGGAGGAGGAGGGACTGATAGAGCAGTCGGTTGTACAACAGCCGAAGAAGAACTTGTGTATTGGAACAGGCCAGCGACGTTCTGCTTAGATTCGTTACAAAACGATCCAAGCAGCGCTGCTGCTGCTGAAACGCATGTCTCGGCCTTGCCTTTTTGATATAGGTAAATTGGTTCGTCGCAATCAAGCAAATCAACACATGTGGAGGAATCTGCGTCTACCTGAGGGGGAGGCCTCTTGTATGCTCTAACTTGTTCAAGGAGTTCTGTGATATGCATGTTCGCAGTATATCGTAGAGAGGCATTATGCCTGCACAAAATTTCAATCAACGTTAAAATGTGTGTAGTTGCATAGTGTGTGGTCATATCAAGGGTTTTCTTGGGGCAAAATCAAAAATAACAAAAAAAATGTACTTAATAAAAATAATTTGATGCAATTTTCAAAGAGTATTACTCTTTAAATACAAAACGTAACAAAAAAAAGTGAAAAGGGGGCAAAAGTATTAAATTTTTTTTAAAAAAAAATATTTTTTTTTAAAAAATTTAGACTCGCAAAGTGATACTTTCAAATTTTTTCCTTTTTCCCCCCCGTTAAAAAATTATGTCAAAGACTTCAATAAGAAAGTGCATGAGAAATGTTCCAAAAAAATCAAGACGCTCACCGCTAATATTAGATGATGACTTCATATTTGGCCAAAATGAAGTGCTTACTCCAGCTGGATCTCCGTTCTATTATGACGGGAGTTTCTTGCGCGGCGAATTTGCAAAGGACTTCGTCTTTAATGTCACAAAACCTCCTCCTCTTCCTCCTGTTGTCCCGGCTCCCGTAAACAACAGGATCAGCATTTCAAGGTTCTTCGCAAACAACCCCAATACAGAGGCACGAGCACTTCTTATCATGGACAGTTCAGATTTGCTCGAACTCGGCATAACCGCCCTTGAAATGAAGATCGTTCTGCATTACACGTGCTCCGAGTGTTCCACCGAAATCCATGGTGACACATTGCCAGAGTGCGTGCTGTGCAATTTCTGCAAGAAGACCCTGTTCTGCAAGAGGTGTGCACAAATGCGTAGACCAGATCTGCCTTGCCTGTATTGTCTCCCCAAGATTACGCTGCTGCGCGTGCCCGAAAGTATTTCAGCGCAAGGCACTGATAGACGTGCACTGCGAGTTGGAAATGAGCGCATTGAAGAATTGCGCAATCGAATGACTACAATATTTTTGCGCCGTGTCCATTGTAGAATACCACAGCAGTGGCGTACAAGAGTTTTCAGAGCATCTCCGCTTGCATATGCGAGGAAGTGATGTGCCGATTTTTTTTTGAAAAGCGGTAGTAAAAAAAATGTTATTTTTTTTCTCTTCAAAAAAATTATTATTATTTTAGACGAAGAAAAATATTTTTTTTTATATTTTATCAACCCCCCCACACTAACTTGTGCATGTCTTATTATTATCAATCAGATGAAGAGGAAAGCTCTTCCAACAGCAGCTGTTCGTCAGATGGAGAAATACCTCATGTTAAACGCCTGCGTGTTTGTCCAGAACAGGGTGAAATCTTTTCTGACAATGATACAGTTGGCCAAAAGATACACATTGACCCCAATCGCACCATTGTGGCGCTCAAAGTCACACATCAAACTGCATGTGTGTCGTCATCATCGTCGCAAAGAAAACGCAAGACTGACTACTGCAGCACAATAGATGTGTCTAGCGTGGACGAACGCGGAAGTCTGTGTCTCAGGCTGTTGAGGAGCATTGCGCACTGCCTCAAGACAACATACACACAGGAGGTGTACAAAATTCCGAACACACACTTGCGTGCACTTGCTAACCTGGCGAATCTGGTGCGCAACGCGCGCTCCAGCGAGTGCAAGGCAACCTCATTTATAAAGGCGGCAGATGAGCTGCTGTGTCCACAGTGGCTACGTCAGTGTCTTGCAAATCTGTTGCTTGCAGTTCAGTTGCAGGTGCAGATAAGAGAATCAGCGTGGATGCATACCAAGAGTTGTGCAGTCTTCCCGAGGGAGCGCATTAGTCAATGCTACCAGCATGTATACAACACGCGCACAATGGTGCGTATGTGCACGAGTGCCATTTCCGCATGTGTTAATGCGGCTACACAGATCAAGTGCGAATGCTCCCGAAAAAACTCTTGTGTAATCCCGACATGTACTTGTGCAATTTATAGTCAGCGCTGCAGTGCAGCGTGTTCAAACCACAATAATAATAAAAAAGATCGCAATTGTTTTTAAAAAAGTGTTTTTCTTCTCTTTATTTTTACCACTTGTTCGGGTCACTTGATTCCATATCAGCGTCTGGATGTGCCAAAGCGGCCACTTTGTGTGCATTCTCAATAGCGCCAACTAGCAGTGACGACGCCCTACTGTCGTTAACGAGCAACATTGGCGTTGTCTCAGAGGTGGAACAGGTACGCTTAACCGAATCCTCTGTAGCACCAGTGGAAATTGCACGTTTTTGGTGTTTCCTAGACTTCGTGTCGTTGCGCTTTGTGCTATCCATTCCAGAGCCTGGGGCCATTGCGGTGGAACTGCCTCCGCCTGCATCATCTCCTCCTCCTCCTCCAATAGTAGAGATTAACTGGTACTTGTCGTATCGCATCTCGTTATAGCGCAGGCCATCCGGGTACACCATTTTTGCTACATCTCTTGTCGGACACAGCACATCGCCATCACCATTAGCGATCGCGGATCCCATAGTATTGAGCTGGCCTACTTCGATCTTCTCCATGATTGAGACAGTTCGGCGGAGGCGCGCCTGTAGGCGCGTTGGCAAGTAGTCAGTCACGGTTGCCCAGGGAAACTTTTCGCTACGCCAGTGGCACAAAAACGCATCATCGTCTGGAGAACAGTAGCGGAAAATGAGTGTCTTGTCGGTTGTGGTGCTCTCAACAAACGCGCTCTTCGTGACACGATCGCCCTGTGCCGTGATGTTTGGGATACCATTTTGCATAATTTCGTGGCTGCGCCTAATTGCGCTGTGGATGTCCGACACCGCTAGTTGCTGCGCATTGTATATGGCCAAACGGTTTTCGCTGCGCTTCTGCACGTATGCACTGATCTGCGCCTGCATCATATTTGCAATCCAGCGTGCGGAGAGCGCCTCTGTGCCGGAGCTGCTCGTCTTTGACGGGATAAAGAACGGGTTGTCCAGCTCCAAAAAGCGCCCCTCTTGTTGCTTGCGCACAAACGCCTGCAGCAGGCCTGCCTCTCCGGGCACTGGGAACGGCAGTGTCCAGCGCTCGTCTGGATCAGTGAAGGTGTCCTCTGTTGTTACGAGCGCATTCATGCGAAAGAAGCGGTGGCGGAACAGCCAGAGGAAGACAGTGTTAATGCGCGCTGTGCGGTGTGGTAAGTCCTGGCTGAATATTCTAGTCTCCTCGACGTGCACCCTGCGACACACTACCTTTTTCGATTCGGGATCGATGATGTCGTCCGTTTCCCACTCCAGTGGCTCCGTCTTTGCAATGCCCACGCGCAGTTTGGGCAGCCGCAGCATGCAATTGTGGTGGAACATATCTATCACCTCGGTTATCCAATTGCGCTCCAGGCAGTATCCGCGCTCAAGCACCTCGCACAGTGCGTCGGCCAGGTTGCAGTGGCCGTAGTCGAGTATCAGCTCGTTCGGGTTAACGCGGCCCTCTGACGTTTCGGCGAACTGTGCCTTCTCGCACGACGGAGTGCCCCACTCTACGTTATACGCCATACCGATCTGCTTCATCAGGTACTCCTCTGTGCGCCAGAACTCTGGCATCTCTTCCGGCCGGCGTCCGAAGTGATGCGGCTCCGTGCCAAAGGTCTCCACTTTCACATGGCCATCTACTTCCACTGTCTTGAATTGCGCCACTGCGCCGACTGAGATGTCTTGGTGCGCAGCGTGTCCTGTGTTGAGCGAGTCAAAGTGAAACAAGTGGTCCATGCTCTTTGGATTGAAGCCGCCAAAACGATACGCGAACGCGTGCAGCACCGGAGTAATATGCCAGGGTGCTATTTCCTCAAAGAAGTTGAAGAACGCCCACATTATTCCTTCCATTGTGCACATTGCATACGGGGCAGATTCAGTCAGGTCCATCACGTCAAATTCCGCCGAGTGATGTGCGCCTGTAGTAGAATCATTCATGTTAAATGCGTCAAGTGGAGTGCAGTACCGGGCAAACCAGGCATTGTGTACTGCAAGCGTGCGCGAAATTGCATATGTGCGCGCAGCGTGCCGCACATACTGCGCAATGTTGGGCACCAGTCCGCCGATTTTGCGCATGATAGTCGGCACAAGCGCTCCGAGCAGCAGTGTGCACGGCGGCGGCAAGCCAAAGGAGTTCGAGGCGTGCAAATACAGCGACGTAAAGTGTTGCTGATGCTGCCACATAGCACGCACTGAGTCATTGCACACGCTACGCTCGGTTGATGTTGCGGCCTTGTTGAACTGCGCACCGACGAGGGAGGTCCCAGAATAGTTGGTACGCAGATTCATCTGGCGGCAGCGATGCACAAGCAGGCGATAGATGAGAGACGGCTCCTTCCAGTTGATCTTCAGTAAGTTTGTGCCATAGAGGAACACGCGCGGTGCGCTGACGCAGATGTATTGCGTGAATTGGCCGTGGTTGCTGCGCGCATTGCAAACAACGCCTTCGGACAAGTCGGTGCGCACCTTGTTCAGAATGTCCAATTCCCTCGGATCGGCCTTTCCGGTGTTGATGACGTTCGGAGCCTCTTCACAGAACTCGCAACGCAGTCCCTGCACACTCATGTCATTTCCGGCCTGCCTAGATGACGAGTTCACCTTGATAAATGTGCCATTGACGCTGCAGTCAATGATCTCCTGATGGTTAGCGCTCTTGCCACAACTCGTTGGCCCAGCCGTGATTTGGTTCAGACGCGTGGGTTCAAGATCAAAGGCGTTTGAGCGTATTATCAACTGCATCGCAACATTGTTATCCATAACCTTGACACCAAGCTCTGTGGCGACAGAGCGCACCGCATCGGCCATTGAATTTCCGAACACAGTCAGGTCTTTGCTGACCATGCGCGAGCCGTGAAATGAAATCTTGTGAGACTCCTGCCATGAATACATGGAGATCATCGAGTCGCCGTTGTTCTCGGCGCACGAGCGGTACACGCGCGCAAACTCCATCAGGCAGTGCCGGCGGTAATCCCCCACCAGGGCTACATACTTGATTGGGTCAAGGCGGCGAATAACGTGCATCTTGATGTTCATTTCGCGCATGTCTTCGCGCAGCTGTTCCGTGTTGAGTCTTACGAGCTTGCTGTACAGCAGCTGCTTGTACGGATTCGAGTAGGGTATACTCTGTTTCGAACCAGGGCCCTTGGCAGTGCACGCGTAGCGGTTGCCTCGCCCAGTGCGCTCTTGTGCATCTTTAATGGCATCTGAACTGTTCGCGGGGAACTCCTCTGAATCTTCAAGTTCCACTACAAGTGAGTTATTGCCTACAACGTACTCCGAGGGCTGACGCACGAACTCGCTGAGATCGATGCTTGGATCAACGGCTCGCATTGCACTGGCGTTGTTGTTTATCAGTTGCGACACGTCCCGTTCCAGGCCGTTAAAAAGGCCCGTGTCCTCTGGAGTCTTGTTATTACTGGCGTACGTGCGAAGTTCTTCAATCATCGCATTGATGCGCATCTTTGTCAGGCGGCTGGGACACATGAGAGCGGAAAACTCCTTCTCAAGACGCCGCGGGAAGTCACTCGTCACCCACGGAAACTGGAGCTTCTCCAGGTGACTCAGGCGACACTCGGCCATGTTCAAAAATGCCGAGTACTTGCCGTTCAGGTAGTGCTTGGCACGGAACGGTGCTATCAATAGGTCGTTGCGAATTTCCCCGATCTCGTCAATTATTGACTGGTGAAACTCTGGAGCCAAGAGCTCTATCAACATGGGTCTATTTGCCATGCGTACTGGCATCTGATCTTTGCGCTCTCCTGAGGCAGGGTCGAACAGCACTTCATGCGAGTAGTGCTTGAAGCGATAGTCATAGTAGTGCGTGATATCGCATTGATCGGCAGAGGCACCGGCTTCCTGTGCCTGCTTTAGTGCGTTTTTCAGTGTGAAGCACTTTGTCACGCTGACACACTTTGGCAGAAGCATCACGCAGGAGAACGACTTGCTTTGCAGTTGCTGTAGCGGGGTAGAGGACTCGTCGAGCTCTTCGTTTGTGAGCCGGCACCCGTATATTGCAATTGCGCGCATGTAATCTTCCAGGGAAGTCGCCACAGTCTCTCTGTCAAGGCTGCTCAGAGTTTTGAATGCTTCGCGCTCGGCATCTGTGGCACTGACTCGTTCACATTGGGCACCGATGGCGCGCTGTTGTGCGGCGTGTACATATGGACTGTCGTTGTGCGCAAAATAATTGCGGATCGCGGTGACTTCGGACGTGTTGTCGCTGCGCCGCATGTTCAATGCCGCGTGTAGTTTGTCCTCCGGGCACTTCTGCTTCTCACAAAAGCGCGCTGCCTGGAGATCCACTTGCCGGATAACATCGACGTTCATGCGCTCATCTTCTTTCCTCCTTGACAAGAACTCCAGTTTGGTCTGCTCAAGGTAATCCTGCATGCATTTGTACGCCTTGTTAGAGAAGTCAGCGGAAAAGCGGTCCGGATAAACTATCATTGGAAAGAGTTCGTGCACCGTCAAGTCAATTGCTGTGCACTGCTCGGCCAACTCGTTCATCGTATTGAGCATGTGGGCCATCGAGTCGTGCTTCTTTGCGGTTATCGAGCGAAGATGGCTTTTTGTCTGCGCCATCTGGTTCTCGCGTAGCGTCCAGTCCAGTGCGTCGTCAAAGTCATACAGAGGGTCCAGCGCCAGCGCCCGAAACAGAATTCCAATGATGTTTTCATCTCGCATGGCCTTGTTTCCATCGGGGTCAACTATCGACGTGTCAGCAAGCATCCACTGGCAATAAATCGACGTTTTCATACGCCGGACACTTGTTTGGCTGGTGGTGTCCTGGTAGGAGCAGGATGTCAGAGTGCCATTGATAGCGCGCCCAGTTGGTGTGCCACTGAGCTGCTGCGACATCACGCGGAGTAGCAGGGCAAGTGCTGTCTTAGCATTCGCGCCATCTTCGGAACTCACGCTCATGTCTGCCAGAGTTTGGGCGCTTCGTGGAAGGAATGCCTTAGGCACAAAAAAGGCCATCTCTTGGGAGAACCCACATGGATCCTTGAATGCATCAGGCCTGCTTGGATAAGGTTGAAGAGGTTGGAGTTTTTGTGTTCGTATTCTACGTAATTCAGAGCCAATCTGAGATGCTTCTTTTCCACTGTCCATATTTTTTTTTACACCAGAAAAGGGGAGACAAATTATTTGTTTTTAAAAAAAAACAAAAAAAAATAGTTTTTTTTAAATTTAAATAAATATTTTTTTTTATGTGGTACAAAGGAAAAAAAAATTAAAAGTATCAAATTTTTAAAAAAAACATTTTTTTTTAAAAATTAACAAAAAAATTTTTTTCCTTTTTTTTTAATTTTTTTTTACTTCTTTTCTATACATGACATATAATAATAATACTAATTCATTTGAAAAGATTTATCCAGACTCTCTAAATCCGTATCACCCGTTTTTGACCAATCACTTGAGTGCATTTGATAGTTCGATTCGAATAATAAACATTCTAAGCGCGTATGTCCTTGATAAACCAGAGACGCTGCTTAGTGAAGTTCCATATTGTGTTGTTTCTACTACTCTCGACACTGATAATACACCAAAGCTCATCTCGAGTGACAACAACTCGCTTTCTAATTGAGACTGGAAGGCAGCTCAGGGCGCCTCGGGCCGACAACTACGACCTGGACACCCCTGGTACCGCCGTTGCCCAGCTACAGCAACGCCTGGAGCAGTACAACAACACTCTACGCTCACTCTTTGCGCTGTGCTGCAGCGACACTGTTTGCGCACCCCGCTTCTTCATCTCACCGGACGTTGCAGCCGTGGTTGTGGCATCGGTTACACAGGAAATTGGACAACAGCAGGTGGTACATGACTACCAGAGATTCCAATTGCTGTTGTCTAAGTGGATGGCGCGCGACGACGGGCCGTTTGCACAGACTGCTGTGACGTCGGCACTCGACGTGTTGCAGTTCAGTCCTGAGAGTGCAGTTTGGTGGCTGCGCCTTATGCGCACAGTACAGCCGTGCTCAGAGAACGAAATCTGGCTGCCGGAATTTAATTGCGTCTGCCCACACGACAAGACGTGTCACGAAATAGATGCGGCGGAGCACTCATGGGAGCTTGCGCTCTTTTCTCCCACTGTAATCATGGCAATGGTGGTGTCCGTCGCCTCTGTGATCTGGTTGTTTATAGAGGTACGCAAGCTGAACGATAAAAACGCCAAAGACCTCAAGATGCTAAGTGATGCGTGTGGAACCGGCAAATCTATTGAAAAGCGAGACGTTGCCACAATACAAGACAGTACTGTTGATACAAGTAATGCAATTACGCCACATTTCGGATTTGATGAGGGCACAATTAACTTTCCCCATTAAAAAAAAATATTTTTCTTTTTTTTTTGATAATTTCGTAAACTTAAAAATGCTTTCTTTTTTTTTCTCTACCCACCCATTGCAATTATGAATTCCAATTGTTCACTATGCCCAAAGAAACGTAACTCCGGAGTGCTGTCTGTTGACCGGGGTATACAATATAAGTGTAGTGAATGCAGTAGTGCCCAGTGGCATGAAGGCTGCATTGACGCCATCTTTCTCGATGAAAAAGCGCGTTCAATTAACGTAAAGTGCGCCGCTTGTTCAAAGCAAAGCTGCATCACACCTGTGCCAACAGTGCAAAAGGAAGCAGCTGCAGGACTTCTATCGCGTCTAATGGGATTTGTGCTTTCCATTGTGCTGTGGAATACTCCAGCGAATCCCGGGTTATTCGCTAAAGCGTTCAATCGCATTCCTCGCTTCAAAGGCAAGGTGTTGCAGTGTGTTTCGCTTGGCGTGATTACATGGAGTGCATTTTGGATGACACTTGGCGTTTTCTTAGGCATGTGTACGTGGGCAGTAATGCTCGGGTTTTTGGAGTTTGATCACATACCCGCCTCTGAGTACTGCACAAGCAGAGTGCAAGAGGACTGGGATAAACTTAAAAACAGCGAAGCAGGAGTGTGGTCGATGGAGAGCACTATAAAACGCGATATCCTGTTCCGACGGTGGGCCGCATTTCACTTCGTTTACGTAACGACGTACGTATTAGTTTTGATTACGATTAACACGGCCAAATTCCTCTTCCGCAAGATGTGGCTGGACATTGGACAGACAAATACTTCCAAATTGGCGTCCTCAGTGGCACAAAAGTATACCCTGAGTAAAACTACTTGACACTAGTAATACTCTCATTCCTTTTTGTTTTTAAGTTTAAATAAAAATTTCTTTTTGTTTTTAAGGAAAAAAAATTTCTTTTTGTTTTTAAGGAAAAATTTCTTTTTGTTTTCTATTCAAAAAATTTAAATAATTTCTTTTTGTTTTTAAGGAAAAAACGCTAACCAAGTCTATCGGGGTTTATG
>SDBS01007990.1_pt1 | contig 10255 bp, 10 predicted proteins | sample 2277091 | NCBI WGS metagenome assembly SDBS01 (sample SAMN10404972, study PRJNA504765) | marine sediment metagenome | isolation source: marine sediment core GS10_PC15, 163 cmbsf | place: Arctic Ocean: Southern Knipovich Ridge | collected 2010 | reverse complement strand
TGGGTTCGATTCCCATGCACTTCCGCCAATTTTCATATAACCTATGAGAAGCCTCCGAAAAATTCCCAATAAAAAAGAGCTTAGATATTCATCTAAACCCTTATTTATTTTTTTGTTGTTTAAATTTTTGGTAGCGGGGGGCGGATTTGAACCACCGACCTTCGGGTTATGAGACCTGTTTTCTGCATTATCACGGTTTTTCACTTCTTTTCACACCACGTAATATTTATTCTTTATTTCAGTTAGTTATATAAGCCTTAAAATCACTTGACATCATTTCTGTTTTATAATATTAATCAGTTTGTAGTGGGGATACAGTTTTTTCCCTCTATCCCCACCATGAAAAGACCTTCGGGTTTTTAACACAGAGGTATAAATTATGTCAAAACAAAAGCGAAATAAAACCGATTATCCGGGTGTATTTTTTCTTGAAGGGACACGAGCGGGAAAACCTGAACGGATTTTTTATATCAGTTTTTACAAAGACGGAAAAAGAATTGAGGAAAAGGCAGGCCGTCAATTTAAAGATAATATGACTGCTGCAAAGGCAAATCGTATTCGCTCGCTAAAAATTGAAGGTGCCTTGCTGACAAATCAAGAACGCCGGGAAGAAATTGAGGCCAGAAAAAAGGCGGAGGCTGACAAATGGACAATTGACCGTTTATGGACTTGCTATAAAGAAAGCAAGCCGGATTTTAAAGGTCTGATAACTGACCAAAGCCGATATAAGAAATATCTTGAAATCCCTTTTGGAGACATGGAACCAAAAGACATACTTGCTCTTGATGTTGACCGCATGAGAATAAAGCTTCTAAAAAAGAAATCAAAGCAAACAGTAAGCAATATCTTGGAGCTGTTAAGACGTATATCAAATTTTGCTATTAAGAAGCAACTTTGTCCGGGAATCGGTTTTGTAATTGAAATGCCGAAAGTAAATAATCTTGTAACTGAGGACTTAACCCCGGAACAAATAAAAAAGCTATTGGAGGTCATTGACGCAGATATACATCCACAGGCGGGCCCCATGATGAAACTTGCCTTGCTTACGGGAATGAGACGCGGGGAAATGTTCAAGCTGAAATGGAAGCATATCGACACTGAGCGAGGTTTTGTCACATTAAGAGATCCAAAAGGCGGCGGACAAAATCAGACAATCCCACTTAATGATTCAGCAAGGGAACTGCTTGAGAATCATTCACGGACACAAAGCCCTTTTGTATTTCCAGGACGTGGAGGCAAACAGCGGGTTAATATTAATAAGCCTGTTAATAAAATCAAAGCGAAAGCCGGACTACCTGAAGACTTCAGACCATTACACGGGCTAAGGCATGTTTATGCTTCAGCGCTTGCAAGTTCTGGAAAAGCTGATCTTTACACTATCCAGAGGCTTCTTACTCACAAGTCCCCTCAAATGACAATGAGATATGCACACTTGAGGGATGAAACATTGAAAAATGCAAGTCAAGTTGCAGGTGATATTTTCAAGAAAGCTGCACAGGAAAAAGACAAACAAAAGAAATAAACCCTACCGGACCTAAACTTACCATAATACTTCTGAAGTACTCTAAGCCCTCAAAAGAGGGCTTTTTTATTGCCTGTTTAATAATAGTGGGAAAGTAGTTGGTACATATTAGTATAGACTACTAATTTCAATATGTTCTGGCGCTATATTTTTATTGCATGATAGGTAACAAGGGTTTGTCAATTTGTAATTAATTCAAATAGTTATTGACTCACTCAATTTTATATTATAAAGAATAAAGAAAATATTGGAAGCATAATCAAACATAAAACGTAAAAAGGGAGGAGTTAAAAATGCAAACAGGAAGAGGACAAACCGGCAAAAGATTCGTAAACGCAGAAACAGCGGGGAAACTACTGGGCAAAACGGCGGGAACCCTTGCGAATGATCGCTTTTTTGATCGTGGTTTGCCTTACATTAAGGCAAGAGGTCGGATTCTCTATGATCTTAAGGACTTACAGAAATATCTTGATGATTGCAAGGTGTATCCTCAAAACAATTGACCTATTTTGGCATGTAGGGTGCAAAAATGAACCCTATTATCATAAAGTAGGTGCAGGAGATGCACCATGTAGGTGCAGGAGATGCACCTATGTTGTGAAAGTAGGTGCAGGAGATGCCCTTTATAAGTATATTAGAATAGATAAGTATGTTAGAAATTAAAGTACATTAGAATATAAGAAGCGAGTGACTTTCTATCACTCGCAGATAGACTTTATTTTCTTTCTTTAAAGAAACAACCAGACCAAACCAGAAATGGGTTATCTGATTCAAAACCTGAAAACAGGCAAGGGGGAAAATTTGGAGGCTTTATGGGTTTACCGTATTCGATAACAATAGACATAAGCAATGCCTTAAAATTACCGGATGAGTTCTACTGGTATTCTTTGGGTGTTCTCACACAGTGTAACGGGCTGCTGTTTGTTCTTAAAGGTTTAAAAGAAGCGGGTGTACTAAAGCTGACTATGCCGTTTACCTACCTTGTGCTGAATCATCTGCTTTATAGAACTTTGCAGTTCAATAAAATATTTGAGTTTGTCCCTTATCCTGACATCATTAAAGGCAGGCCGGATATTGCCTTGCCTGGTTGTCCAGTGAGTCCGAGAACGATTAAAACCATAATGGTGGATCTGTCACCTGCAAAGGGGGATTTACTTTTGAAATTGTACGTCACCCAAAACGGCCACGGGCTTAAGACTCCATTACGAGGGTTTAACCTTCCGGCATTCCTTCAACTTGTTGAAGCCTGTATGTATGCCGACATCAATATTCGTGGTGCTGATACGGATGAAGACATCAAGCCGTCTATCTTGATGTTAAAGAATTTATATTTGCTTGAACAGTTAAACGATCTGCTTTCCCATTATGAGAAAACATTCAATTTCTTACTGAAATATAAAAAGCCTATTGTGGTTGAAAAGCTTGATAAATTCGTTAATCAACTGAAAAGGCATTTGCCAAGTGGCCGGGACTACCAAGAAGCTAAAGAAGATGTTATCGAAGCAAAGAGGCACCTTGCGGAGAAAAAACTACGCAAATGGTATGCGAAGAAAAGTAATATTGATGAGCATATAAACTCTTAAATTACAATATGTTATGAGTGCAAGCGCTTGCAATCCTCAAGCGGTCTATTTATTCAATCTTGAGGGGGGGGAAAGCTGAAGTCATATCCAATTACCAGAAAATCTCAACAATGAGGTAACTTGATGGAACTATTAACATTATACAATATCCAATACCTGAACTATTTAATGCTTATTTCTGCTTGCATTGATTTGGGAAAGACGGTACCACAGGAACTAATAGACGATGCTCGACACTGCGGACGCCTTGCGGAGGTGCCGGAAGAAATGTTAAATTTCCTTGAAATGGTGAATCATCATGGAGCAACTATACATTGATTCTGTGATATTTAGAAAATAGATGGATAAGCCAAAGTATTAGACTAAGCAAAGGGGATTGAGATGATTGATACTCCAACTGTTTTTATTTTGGGTGCAGGAGCAAGCAAACCATATGGTTATCCTACTGGAAGAAAACTCCGAGAGTATATATGTAACAAAATGCCATCTGATGTTGGAACCTATCTATACCGTGGTAAAGATCCTTTGGATAAGAATGAGGCAAGGCATACTATAAAGGAAGCCGAGGAACTGGCATATGTTTTTTCCACATCTTCAACATCGTCTATCGATTTATTTCTTTCCCGAAATACCAATTTTGAGGATATAGGCAAATTAGGCATCATAGTTAGTATGTTTGAGGCTGAAACTAATAGTGGTTTTAACGAAGCTTCAAAATACCCTGAGCAAGATTGGTATTTTTATCTTTATAATAGGATGACAAATACTCTCACTTCCCCAGATGACCTTGATTGCTATAAAAATAATAAGGTTGAATTCATTACTTTTAATTACGATAGGTCTTTAGAGCATTATTTTGAACAAAGTTTTTATCATTCGTTTTATGATTCATTTTCTAAGCGCCCACCCAATCTGAAAGACATTTTGCCATTTGAAATTACTCATGTTTACGGACAGTTTGCCCCATTACCATGGCAAGTTGAAAGAGGTGGATATAAGTATGGGTTAGATAGAACGAATGTGGCTGGCAAGGTGTTAGCAGAGGACTTAACTGGTAACATTGAAGTAATATATGACAGAACTGACCACGAGATAACTGATAAAGCGAAAAAAATCATATCTGAAGCTAAGCGGGTATTCTTTTTAGGATTTGGTTTTGCAGAGGAAAACTTGAAAGTTCTTGGTTTACCCGGCAATCTCAGTTTTGGACATGAAATATACGGAACTGCTTTTGGTATGACTGATAAAGAAATTGGCGAATTAAAAGATAACATTTTTGATGGTATGGGAGGCAATAAACCAACTTCGTATACAAACATAGGACTGGCGAAAGATAACATAAAAATAGAGAAAAAAGACTGTCTACAGTTAATACGAGAATACTTATAAAAAAGGTCACCGCTCGTCTCTGGCCGATGTTCGTTGTTAAATTGTGGGGAATAATTCCGGTATAATTAGGAATAATCGGCTAAAACCTCTGATATTTACCCGTGAGATTCACCAAATAACAGCCAATAAGTTTACATAAAAGACATTTATCAGACGTTGAACGCTTGTTCAGTCTTTATTATTAATGATTAACAGCAATGATAAGCAATTAACAAATCTGAAAAACACATAATTTTACAATATCCTAATCTTTTAAATACTTCTATTTTCGATGAAAATCACGATTTTACTTGACTTTCTATAATAATCCTGTATGATATTCAAAGAAAATCAGAGCTATTTGAAGAAACGAGATTTGAACCGCAACAGCTTTAACCCTGCCTTATAGCTGTCATCACGGCAAGCCTCCAAACAAGAAGGTTTGCCGTGTCTACAGATCATAAAAATCCAAATACTAAAAAGCGCTTTGTAAAGGGAAAGTCCGGCAAGTTTGTGTCTGCTGATGGCTCCACGGCTGTTGAAAGATGGAACCGTCCTGGAGCGCTGGGCTTTGCTCACTGGGTATCTGAGATAAAACCAAAGATACTGACCAGCAAGAACATTTATAAACGATTTGTCCCCACCTTACAGCAAGCAAAGATTATCAAGCGGCTGCTGTCTGCTGATGTAAAAGGAAACTTCAAACACACCTTAAGCCTGCTGATAGAACCACGCCGACACGGCAAGAGTACAATCTTTGCTTTAATAGTCCTATGGTTGACTACTTCCAGAAATAACCACGTCACCCAGTTGCTGGGCAATACTGAACTACATTCAAAACGTGTTCAGTTCAGAACACTTAAACGAATCATTGAGAACACAGCAAAGCTAAGGCTGTTATTTCCTCAAAAGCATGTCAACGTTGCTGAAATATATTGCCCCTCCCGAAAGTCTCTTATTCAAACTATGGGTGTTTCAACGTCAATGGCTTTTGGAGACAAGCTTGACTGTCTGTGGACTTCCGATTTTCACGCTTGCCCGGACTTGGAACCGTGGAACGCTCTGCAAGCTTCCCTGTTAGATTCAGAACAGTCTTTAGCTCTAATAGATTCAAATTCTGACCACACCGATGGCCACGTCCACAGCCTACAAAGGCTTGCAAAGACAGACAAGACTATTTTCTGTGACCATGTTCAATATAAGAATCTTGATGACTATTTAAAGAACGCTCCCGCCTGGATTGATAGGGCAAAAGCAAAGCGCTTGCAGTCAACTGTCCTGCCTACCGACTTTGCAAGGGACATACTTGGCAAACGTTCAGATGCAAGAAATGCTTTGTTTCCTGCCAGTGTTATTTCTCTGTGTAAAACAAAATACAAATGTCCTGTAGCTGATATTTCAGAGCTCACAAAAGGCAGGTCTTATAAAGTTGGAGCTGGACTGGATAGAAGCAAGTCACTTTTCGGAGGTGATAATACTGTCTGGACTACTATATTGAAGGTAGCCTCCCCTGAACATGGGGAGCCGGAAATATATCTGCTTAATCAGGAAGTAATTATACCGAACACAAGCAGAATGATAAAGAAAGCAATCTTGAGAGACCATGAACGATACAGGCTTGATAATGTTACGCTGGAAAATTACGAAGTCACCGACCTTGCACCCTGGCTTGATGACCAGCGTATCCCGTTTGAACTGGTATCTGCTCACGACACAAATCAAAATGCTTCCTTCCCTGAGTTCTATCGAATTTGTAAGGAAGGCCGTTTTCATTTCCCGGAAACTTTAAAAGGTATGATTTCCGAAATGCAGACCTTTGTTTATACACAGAGGACGGGGGGAAAGTATAGTTTTGGTCACGCCTCCCAAAAGTTCAAAGATGACAGGGTTTACTCTGTGAACTGGAGTATTTTTTCTTTACGTTCTGTAATAATGAATCTTTACACGCTGGGAAATATTGCATGTACGAATAAGTCAAAGAGACGGCTTGCCTGTTTCCTTTTTGGGGGAGGTCTGCAACTGCTTTGCTCTGAACAGTGCCAAGCATTCAAGGAAGTTGAAAGCATGTTTCAAGAGTTCAAACGCTTTAATCTTGATTCTGAAATTACAATACCTGAATTTTATGAACGGAAAGTAAAATTGACGGGAGCTAAGATTTATCAAGCTGCCTGATAGGAGAAAATCAAAATGTTATTTCAATCACAAGTGCCACAGGTTTTAAATAAAATGGGATTGACCCTTTATAATTCTGCGAATCAAGCAAGGAAAATTGAGACTGCAAAACGTCTTAACTTTTACCATGATGAACAGCTTGAACGATTAAACGAACAGCTCACAGAATTATTTTCAGACCCAGGGAAAATGATTAAGCTTGAGCTGAATATCATTAAGAAGATTATCAACAACCTTGCTCAAACATTCAGAGAACCACCTACCCGGACACTTGAAGGGGGGAACGAAGCAGATCAAAAGCTTTATGCTGAAATCCTTGAAGGCTGTTCGTTTGATGTCAAATTAAAACAAGCTTCCCGATATACGAAATTACTTAAAACGATTTTAATAAAAGTTGTTTACCGAAATGAAAAGATTGATCTTGATATTTTGACCGGGAACCTACTTGACGTTCAGACCGGCCAAAGCCCTGAACAGTTGGAACGCGTTTTAATTAGTGACTATGGACAATCGGAAAAGCCTGAAGATATTGAGTACAGTTTGTGGAGCGCTGATACCTTCCAGCGCTTAAACTGGAAAGGCGATATCATTAATGAAACTGAAAACCCTTATAAAGTCCTGCCATTCTTGCCGGTCTTTGACTACATGCCGCCGTCAAGCGGTTTCTGGCTTCCCGGAGCCGCCGACCTTGTGAGTCTGCAAGAGGCAATCAATATCAAGCTGACTGATTTAATTTATCTCATACAGCAACAGTCTTTTGGAGTGGGTTATATCAAGGGTTCACAGACAGGGGGGAGTTTGAGAACTGACCCCGGAAGTCTGGTTGAACTTCCTGAAAATGGTGAAATCGGATTTAAAAGTCAACAGGCTGAAATTGAAAACGTGGTTTTAGCAATTGATAAACTTATCAAGTGGGGGTGTGTGTCAAACGGCTTGAGCGCTGCCAGTATGAGCACAGACCCACAGAAGCAAAGCGGAATTTCTAAAGCCTGGGACAATAAAGAATTGTCTGAAATGCGACTTGATGACGTGTCCCTGTGGCGAAGTTATGAAAAACAATTATTCAATTTAATGAAAATAGTCTGGAACGTCCACAGCAAAAAGAAGTTGTCTGAGAAAGCAATATTGAAAATAGACTTTGCAGACCCACAGGCAAAACTTGACTCAAAGACACAAGCTGAAAGTGATGATCTGAAAATTGCACAAGGTGTATTGAGTCCGGTTGATATTGCTATGCGTGACAATCCGGATTTTGAATCAAGAGAAAATGCACTTGCTCACTTGCTACAAATTAAAGAAGAACAAAAACAACTTATGGAATAATAACTTTTAACCAGTCCCGCCGGGGACGTAAAAAAATGGAGGTTAGAAAAATGGCACTACAATATCAGATAGACACACTTGATGGACTCGATGAAAACATTGCTGCTCTTTACACTGAGAAAGACGGCAAATTTACCCTTGACGTGCAAGGACACGAAAAACCCGATAACAAGGATAAAGACACAATCCCACGGCACCGCTTAAATGAGGAAATCGAAAAGCGGAAAGCTTCAGAGAAGACCTTGAAGGAAGTAGCCGACAATCTTATTTTAGATGTCCCGGAAGAAAAGCGGTCAATTATTCCCGACCTGGAACCGGCCAAGAAAATTGCCTGGTTGAAGGATGCTTTTAAAATGGGATTCTTTGAAGACAAGAAGACTGAGTCTATCGACTCGAAACGGGCAAGTGATACAAAGCCCACTAACTTGGAGGGCCTTAGCTCACAGGCTAAAATGGCCACCGGATACAATAAAACAAAATAAGGAGTAATGAAAAATGCTAACTTTGCTTGAGAGCTCGAAATTGGTAAATGATCCATTAAAACATGGGGTTATAGAGATTTTCCCCCGTGTTTCACCTGTATTAGAGCGCCTGCCTTTCTTTGAAGTAAACGGCCAGGCATACAAATATAATCAAGAGAACACTTTACCTGGGATTCATTTTCGAGGAATTTCAGAGAGTTACACTGCTGACACCGGGGTTGTGAATCCTGCTGTTGAAGCGCTTTACATTATGGGGGGACTGTCAAAGGTTGACCGTGCCCTTGTAAAGACTCAAGGCAATGTCAACAACCTCCGGGCCATTTATGACGGTATGAAAGCGAAGGCCGCCGCTTTGACTTATACCTCCAAATTCTTTAAAGGGAGAAATGCGAATGATCCGAACGAGTTTGACGGGCTGGAGCAACGCCTGACCGGAGCACAGGTTATTGATGCCGGTTCAGCAAGTGGCGGGGATGCCCTGACTCTTGATAAACTTGATGAAATGCTTGACGCAGTGCAAGGCTCCCCGGACGTGATTTTCTGTAATAAGACCATGAGACGGAAAATTTCAAGTCTTGCCAGGGCTGCAAATCAGGCAACTGAACCCGTGACCGATGCTTTCGGAAGGCAGTTACAGGCTTATGCAGGAACGCCGATTGCAGTTATCGAAGAAAACAAAGACGGCGATCTGATTCTGCCCTTTGACGAAAATGACAGCGCCGGTGACGACGCTTCCTGTACTTCAATTTATTGTGTGAAATTCGGTCTGGCTGAATATGTTTCAGGTCTGCAAGCCGGGAACATGGACGTCTTAGATCAAGGCTTACAGGGCACTTTCTATCAGACCCTTATCGAATGGATTTGTGGTCTGGGTGTGTTTCATCCAAAAGCCGCAAGCCGTTTACGGGGAATCACGAACGCTTAAAACCTATAACCTTTTAAATTAAAATAGGAGAAAATAATCATGTTTGACAATGAACATATATTAGAGGACGGAGCTGCCGGAAAAACAGTGAGCGGCTATGGTCAAGTTGATGCCGCCGCTCAAGTTGTGGACTTGGGGGACGGACTTGTAAGGGGAAACCTTATTGTTGATGTCACTCGTCTTGCTATGCAAGGCCGAACTCAGTTCTATAAAATAGTGCTTTTAGGCGGATCTGATGAAAGTTTCACTCAAGAAGTTGCCCTTTGCACCTTGGAGCTGGGGCCAAAGGAAACAATTGAAGGTAACAAAGACAGCAAGCTTGCCCGATATATTGTGCCGTTTCAAACGGAGAAGAACAGGACAGTTTTCCCGTTTGTGCGAGCCCGTCACGTGCTTTCTGGCACTGGGCCTGTGATTAATTACGTTTGCCGTCTGGAGAAAGACTTGCCTATCAGGGGAGGGATTTTCGCCCTTACGACCACTACCACGACTTAAAACGGTTAGTGGTAAAATTGTTACAATATGCGTGACGTTATAGATGATCACGTCACTCATTTTGTATAACCGGCTTAACCGGTTTGTTTCACTGCTGTTTAATCAGGCGGTCAATCTTTGAAACTTTATAACCGGTAAAGCCATTGTGTGAAGTAATGAACGTTTTTCTAAAATGTTCATGGATTTCATTTGACCTCCAGAGGGGGGCGGGTGGCATGCCTGCCTCCCACTTCTAAAAGATTGAGACCATGGCAAATTTATTTAATGAAAACTTAAAGCTGACGCATAGACTGCAAGGTATTGTCAACTCCATAGGTGATGAAATTGCAGAGACTCTTGAGGAAGCGCTTGACCGGATAACCGGACTGACTTTGCTTGCAGAGGA
>SDBS01007989.1_pt1 | contig 10256 bp, 9 predicted proteins | sample 2277091 | NCBI WGS metagenome assembly SDBS01 (sample SAMN10404972, study PRJNA504765) | marine sediment metagenome | isolation source: marine sediment core GS10_PC15, 163 cmbsf | place: Arctic Ocean: Southern Knipovich Ridge | collected 2010 | reverse complement strand
ACATGCTAAAGGGATAAATGAGTTTTATTTTGAGTGTTTTAATGAGTATTTGAATTTTCACCGTCCCTGTGCCTTTCCTATTGAAGTAAAGAATAAAAAAGGAAAGATAAAGAAGAAATACAGATATCAGGACTATATGACTCCCTATGAGAAATTAAGGAGTATATCTGATGCCCGGGTATATCTAAAAGAAAGTATAACCTTTGAAAGGTTAGACAAAATAGCAAGAAGATACACAGATAATGAGATGGCTAAAAAAGTACAGTTGGAAAGGGATCAATTATTTGATAAAATACTAGCAGCATGATTCTTACTTTCAGGCTCATCTTGCATTGGATAAGACTGCCTTAATACTTTTCCACCATATCCGCCATCACTCATTTGTCATACCTCCAAAAATATTTATCTTTAGCACAGCATCATTAAGGTTGGTTGATGAGTTTGTCTGTACAATCCTCATCGAAGAGCCTTCCTTCATATCTCTGGCAGCTTTCACAGTACACCACCACCGTACATACCGTTCGGTATACGACGGTTACAAAGCACTACGAATTTCACGATAACGATTAGTCAGACTAATCAGCCCAAGGTTAGCCTGATAGGCCTTGGGCAATGCCCTATTCAAAGAATCTCTAGCAATATCCCAGTAGGGTTTGCGGGTATTGGCTAGGCTAAGCGTTTTCCAGTCTGGTAGCACTAACTAAATCAGTTTATGATAGTTGGTATGTATCTTCTTCCACTGTTTCCATAAACACATCTACAACCTTTTTCTCATCCAACCCTCTATTCTTTGTAAGATATAAGAATATCAGACAAAGAATAGTACTATATCCAGCTTCTTAAGTAAAGATTGGGTTTTGAAATTCGATATCGGATTTTATCTTGATCAGGAAGCTCACAAAGATAATATGGCCTAATATCTATCTCGTGTTCCTCAGGCCAAGATTTTACGCTCTACTTTCTTAAGATTAAACCTTACGGTGAGCACTCTTGTCTTTGGCTAATGGTTGTTAATAGCAACCCCATGATAGACTTCTACTGTCAAGCTAACACCCATGGCGGGCGTATAAAAATAAAATTAAATATTGAAGTAGCTTATATAATTTTTATTTTAATATAACTTATTTACTCAAAAACTCTACTAGGTCTTCTGTTGCTATTTTAATATTTTTTATAGGGACATTTTCATCAAAATCATGGACATTACAACCTTCTCGTTGGATACCACGAGAAAAAGTAGGGATGCCAAGCTCATGCTGAACCCATGCAACATCATTATACCCCATTGAACAAGCTACTGGGAAAAGTTCACCATCAATCCTAGAAGAAACTTTTCTTAGTAATTTTAAATCAGGAAAATCATCTATAATAACAAATGTCGGAATAGCTCTCTTAACCGAGAAATTTAATTCTATCTGATAACGTTGCTTTATTTTAATAATTGCGTTAACAAGCTCATTTTGTGCATCGATCATTGGATCTTCACTTTCATCTGGGGTTACCAATCTATTTCCCCTAATAACACATCTGTCTGGTACTGATTGATCTGAAAAACCTCCATGTATAGAAGTGATACTTAAATTTGGCCTGATCTTTTCAAAAGGTAAATCAGGATTAGCAGGATATTTTGAAACCCTTTGTTCAATTTTTACCTTTAAATCAATAAATTCATTAAGGAATGGGCTTGCTAAATTAACTGCATTAATACCACTATAAGAACGCGCAATATGGGCTGCTTTACCTATTATCTCTATTTCGAATGTAATAAGTCCTGTTTTCCCAATACTAATTTCGTTTTGAGTACCATCTAATGACAAGAAGAAGTTTCCATCAATAAATTTATTACCTTTCTTAGTTTGCTCTATTAGGTAATGCAAACCTGAATAACTTCCAACTTCTTCATCAGGAGTAAAGCTAATTGTTAAATCATATTTGAAGTCCCGATTTTCGCGATATATAATTTCTATTGCCTTAACCAAACTAGCAATACTGCCTTTCATATCACAGGCTCCTCTTCCATAAATAGACTCATTGATTATATGTGGGTCATATGGGGGTGCTACTGTCCATTTATTTAAGTCTCCTGCCTTTACTATATCATAATGACCATTTAAATGTGCTCTTGGCTTTCCTTTAGTGAAGGTTTTTAAAATTAAAATTATTCTTTTGGCTTCAAGGAAATTTTTATATTCAGGATATGGTTGATAAGCTTTATTTGGAATTATTATTTTTTCAACTTCTATCTTTGGAATTCGAGTTTTTATTTCTGATTCCAGAAGAGTAATAAATTCTTCATAATTATTTCCTTCTGGGGATTCAGTATTAATTTCTACTAAACTTTTTGTTAATTCTACCGTGTCTTGGAGATCCTTGTCAGATAAAACATACCTACTATTCATCATTAATTTGCTCCTTTGATAATAAATTTTTGAACTTTACCTGAATCTTTAAATTTATCATAAACGAATCTAGCAATGGCTAAATCACTTGAAGCCATCCCCTGAGGAATGACTATAATTTTCTCATGGTTATTTTCTCTTCCTGGCTTACTTCCAGCAACTATTTCACAAATAGTTCCATATAGCTTTTCTTTTATTTCTGACTCTTTTAAATAGCCCTTAGAAATCCAGGCATGAATGTCACCAAGCATTGTACAGAATTCAAAATCATCAACTACTAATTTATCTACTTCATCCAATATTTTATGATCTATTTCTTGACCTTGTCCTAATGAGCATAGAGTAGATCCTTCGGCAAGCCATCCTGGTTGAACTAAAGCATAATCTGCACTAGTTGCTGTAATTATTAAATCGCTTTCCCTTACTACTAATTCAGGATCCTCTTTTACTTCCACATTTATTTTTAAATGTTTCTGCATTTCATAAGCAAAAGATTCGGAAGATCTTTTATATAAATCTTGAACCTTTACTTGTTTTATAGAAAATAAATTACTTAATGCTTCTAATGTTGTTTTTCCTATCCTTCCTGCACCAATAATGCCAACTATTTTGGAATCTTTTTTTCCAAGATAGTATAAATTAATCGCAGCTGTGGCTCCAGTTCGGATAAGATACTGTTCACTTTCATTAATTAGTGCTAAAGGAGCTGCAGTGTTAGGATCAATCAAATAACTATAACCATAAGTCATGGTTTCTCCAGTTTTATCTTTGTTGGGAGTGAAACCTAGAAGACGAAGCCCTGCTACTTTCTGAGAAGGAACACTGGCTCCCTTAACCTTAAATGATACCAATTGACCTTCTCTTCTTTTAAGAAACATACCAGGAGGAGCAGATAGATAAGCTTCCCCTTTCCCATGTGCTCTATAAACTTCTTCAACGATTTTAATTACATCTTCAATAGAGATATATTTTCTTATTAAATCACTCGTTATATATAAAAAATTGTGGTTTTCTTTTTTCATTTGATATTTCCCCACTTTTAATTAAAATTGCTTCTAAAAATACCAGTTAAAATACCACCTCCTCTAGGGCCTTGGTGTTCAGATCCACCTGAAATAAATACTTCTGTATCTTTCAATATAGGCACTAGTATCCCACTAGCTACTGCTCTTAATACGCGATCAAAACGTATATCATTATAATCTATCGGAACCTTTTGCCCGCGTAAAATTCCATGTGGGTCTATAGATACTTTGGCAAAAATCCCAACTAAATTTTTTTGCTCACTATCTTTTAAAAAATCATATATACCCTCAATATCCATTAAATCTTTAAATACTCTAGAATTGATATATAAATCACTGTTGCCTTTATTAGAATTACCTAATATGAGCACCCTACAGTCTTCAACTTCATTGCCAGAAAAGGCAAATGCCTTTTTAGAATAAATGTCCATATTGGTTCCAATAATTTCAGGTTTAATTGCTGATTCGCTTATCTCTCCTAATGCAAGTCCGACTCCCAAAGCTGAAGCTGCTCTAGTCAAAGGAATTGAATGTTTGGGGTTAAGAATATTGGTATTTGAAACATTTTCATTAAGAGAAAATACAGGGCTTTTTACAAAAACCACACCAATATCTTCTATACTGGAAATACCAGAATTACAAAGAGCTTTGCGAGTAGTCTCAGCAACTAACAATACTTGATCTATTTTCCCAATTTTTTCAATTGCAACTTTACAACTATTTGCAGTTCCGATAACAAGACCTTTCTTTTCTTCCTTAATTTTTTTTCTTTCATTCTTATTATTTTCTCTCTTTCCATTGCTTGAATTACAAATATTATAGCTATCCTCTTTATAAATTAAATATCCATGTGGGGTTACAATACCTTCACTTCCAGAAGAGGTAATAAATATAATTTTTTTATTGATTTCCATTAATGGTATTTTATACTTTTGGTTTAAAAAAATTGAAAAACTTAATTCTGTAAATTGTCTAGTATAATCATTGAGAGCACCATTGCCAACAGTCTTGCTAATAATAGCTACAATGGCTGAAGGTTTTATTCTTTCTTTAACTATTACCTGATCCAACCCCTGGGTATCTCCAGTAAAACTTATATGAAATTTTCGTACGGAACATTTCAAAATAAATACCTCTTTCTTATAATATCATCATACTTATATTTATTTGTATATTTTATATAATGAAAATAATTACATGAATACAGTTATTGAGAAATAATGACTTTATATCCATTTATAAATAATTTTTAACCAGTATCTCTTAAATCAAACTTGATTACTCTTTTTAACCTTTGACCATTGATAAATCAAAAAAATAGAATCAAATCTATAAATAGGGAAATAACTTTTAACCCTGATAATTTTTTTAACAAAATTTAAATAGTTGATAAACTTATACTACAGTAATGCTACAGTAATAATACTAAAACCCGCAATCTTAGTAAAAACAATTTGTTGTAATAATTTCTAGTAATGTCCTATTTGCTATTCTGATTTATTTTTGGTAATGGTAATACAAAATTACACTTAGAACCTTGAAAAACTGTTGATAAATCAGTATAAAGAGAGTATGAAAACATGTCCTCGCTGCGGCAGTAAAAAATTATGGTCTCTTTCTACCGGTCAGATAAGGTGTAGCAATTGTGGCCTAACCAGAAAACTATTAAAAAATTATAAAATTTGACTTCCGTATTATAATTCCACCATCTTCCCTAATTGTTTATCTATAAGGTTTCCATTTTCTACAATAATATTGCCGCGTATTATAGTATGGAGGACTTTGCCTTTCATTTTTATACCATCGTATGGACTGACCTTAGATTTACTTTTACTCTGATTGGCTTTAAAAATCCACTCTCTGTCAAGATCTACAATAGTAAAATCAGCATCTGTTCCCGGTAGAAAAGAACCTTTTTTTGGATAAATTCCCCAAGCTATTGCCGGATTAATGCTGACAAGTTCTACAAGTTTATTTATGGTTATTTTTTTTGAATTCACTAATGTTAGCATCACCGGGATCATTGTTTCTACTCCCGCAAAACCCGAAGCACAATCCCAAATATTAACAATTTCTTTTTCCTCTTTGCGATGGGGGGCATGATCTGTAGCTATCAACTTAATAATACCCCTTTGAATTCCCTGCCACAGTTTTTCCTGGTCATTTTTTGTGCGAATAGGAGGTGTTACTTTCATTATATTTCCAATTTTATTATAATCATCTGATGTGAAGAATAAGTAATGCGGACCTGTTTCTCCAGTACAATCAATATATGTTCCAAATTGTTGTAGTATCTCTATGGTATCACCGGAACTAATATGACAGATATTTATCTTACATTTTGTTTCCTTTGCTAAAATGCAAAGCTTGAATACTGCTTCTGTTTCAACCATGGGAGGCCGTGCTTCTAGAAAAGCCTGCAAATTATTCCGACCTTTACTTTTCATTTCTTCAATTAATTTTTCAATAATAGCTATGTTTTCTGCATGGAAACTTACTCTTAATTTTGTTTCTGCAGCCTCCTTCATCGTACGATACAAGTATCCATCATCAGTAGGTGCCATAGGGGTACCCTTCCATTCTTTATAACCTAGATACACTTTGTATCCGATAACTCCGGCTTTTGCCATTTTTTTTATCTCGGAAATATCATCAGTAATAGCACCTAAAAAACCAAAATCCACGTAAGATTTTTTTTCTGCGATTTGACGTTTTTCATTAATATCTACTGCTCTTCGAGCTAAACTTCCCGTATTAGGCATGTCCAAGACAGTTGTAATACCACCTATTGCGGCTGAGGAAGAGCCTGATTTAAAATCTTCCTTTTCTGTCTGTCCGGGATCACGGAAATGAACATGACAATCTATAGCTCCCGGAATAATATAATTCCCTTCAACATCCAGAATACGTCTTGCTTGCGGCATTTCATTTTCACTGCCGATTGCAATGATCTTCCCTTTGTCAACTGCAACTCCTGCAGAAAAACTGTATTTTGGTGTAACCAATAAACCATTTTTTATAAGCAAATCAATTGTCATTTTAATTCTCCTTATTTTTCTTATTAAAGTGAAAAGTTAAAATTATCTTATTGTGACTTACCCCTAGCCAAAATTGGCCATTTGAATACAACAATACCCTTACTTACTCCATATATGTAGTCATACAAATTACAGGTGGGACAGGCATGATTGGGTATTACCTGCAACTTATTTCCAATGGGATATTCATTTTCTGATGCTACAGTAAAAACACCATGTTCATCAGATAAACTTTCAATGTGAATTGCAGGATTATCTTGTAGTAAACCATGGCCTTTTGTTTGACAAATACCTGATCCTCTTACATATGATGTAAGGGCTTTGGTACCAGCATCGATGACCACCCTATTAGGTGTTGGTCTGTTAGTTATGGTAGCCAATATTGTTAATGCACACCTATCATAGTTTCCTAATAGATTGCCTTGAGCAACATCCATAAATATATAAGTTCCTGGGCGAATTTCAGTTATACCAGGACTAATATCAGCAACAAGAAATGAAGGAGTAGAACCAACACTAATCTCTTCTATATCAATTCCTTCATTTCTTAGAATTCTGTCCGTTCGTATCATTTCTTCCTGACTATCTTTAAATATCTGTTTAACGTCAGAAATACTTTTTGCTCCGTAACTATGGCCATCATGTGTAAAAATTCCCCGAAGTTTAATACCTGGTAGATTAACAATATTTTTAGCTAATTTTAGTAATGGTTCTCCTGGTTGTATACCTGTTCGTGCATCGCCGGTATCTACATCAATTAAAACTTCAATTGGCCTGACAGAATCAGCAAATTTCTGAGAAAGCCATTTTACCTGAATCGAATTGTCAACCCCAATTGCCAGTTTTATTCTTTTATTAAGCTGATAAATACGTTCTAATTTGATATCACCAACAACTTCATTGGCAATAAATATATCCTCTATTCCTTCCTCAGCCATAACTTCTGCTTCTCCCACTTTGGCAACCGTTATTCCTTTAGCTCCCAAGTCAAGTTGTTTTTTTGCTAATCTGGGGGTTCGATGAGTTTTTGTATGTGGTCTTAATTTTAATCCTGCCTTATTTGCCTTTTCCTGTCCCCAGAGCAAATTGTCTTCCATAATATCTACATCTACTACAAGAGCGGGGGTATCCAATTCTACCAATTTATAATTTGACATTATAAACATAACTCCTTTTATATGGTTTTCTTTATTTGCTTTTTTAAAAAACTAGAATGTGTTATACTATTTAAGTTTATTACATCGTTCTCTTAAAAACTGATTAATAAAATCTTCTTTTAATCAATATTAACAAATATATATACCTAAAGAAATTAAATAGACCATTGTTTCCTGTATAATTGTTCTACTACATTATATTGTTTTTTTGTACTTTCCATCCATGAAGTTTTTTTTGATCTAATAAATTTAGTAATTTTACGAGCTTCGTTAATAACTGTACTTTCATCTATTGTCGTTAGATTTTTATTTTCTAAAAGTATTTTACCATCTACCATTACCATATCTACTCCCTGACCTTTTTCACCATAAACCAGCTGTTGTATTGGATCATGGAGTGGCTGATAAGTTGTTTGGTTAAGGTTGATCGCTACAATATCTGCTGATTTACCAGGAGTTATCGACCCTATTTTGTCTTCTGCCAATAGGACTCTGGAACCACCAAGAGTTGCCATCTGAAAAGTCTCTAAAGCTGTTGGCCATTTTTCAAACAATGGTGTACTTACTCTTGGAAGCACTGCAGCAAGATGCATTGATATGAATAATGACTGGGAACCACCACAATTAGAGCCATCAGTACCTAGTGCAATATTAACTCCTTTCTCTTTGTATTTAATAATGGGAGCAACCCCGCTCCCTAAAGTTAAATTACTAATTGGATTATGAACAATAGTAGCACCATGTTTCGCTATAACTGAAATTTCTTTATCAGTAAGCCAAACCCCATGGGCAAAGGAAACTCTCGGAGATAGAATCTTAATTTTTTCTAAATGTTCAACCATAGATCTACCATAAAATAAATTGCCCGTTTTCGCTTGTATTCTTGTTTCCAAGAGGTGTGTGTGAAAACCTATATTATATTTTTTGGCTAATTCCATACTGCTACATAAAAGTTCATCGCTACATCTCTGAGGTCCAGAGGGGCCCATTAACACCCCTAAAACTCCTCCATATCCATTCCATTTATTAATTAATTTTTCACATTCTGCCAATATTTCTGTATATGGTTTTGGTCTTTTATTTGAAGTAAAATTGAAACGGTCTTCATACTCAAAAGGAAGACCTTGGTCTATGCTTTTATCACTAATCATTGGAGCTACATTCGCACGTATACCTGTATTAGCAAATGTTGCCATAGCAATATCAAGAGCTTCATATTCACGACCCAAATGATCAACAAACGATGTACAGCCATTTTTCAAACATTCAATTACCTGTAATAGTGAAGCTATTCTTATTTCATCAAAAGTGAATTTGCCAACCAGCATAGCAAAGTACATCCATGGTTCTAAAGGTAACAAGTCACCCATCCCTTTAACTAAATTCGCATAGGAATGGGAATGGCTATTGATTAATCCAGGAATAACCATTTTCCCTTTTAAATCAATAACTTTAATAGATGGATTTTTCTCATTATTTATATTTATATTTTTCCCGATAGATTCAAATTTATCATTTTTTATAAAAATATCTGTATCGTATAAAATTTCACATTTTACTCCACCAGTAACCACTAGCGCATTACGTAATAAATAATCCACATTAATACCTCCATTTATATCATGTAGCGTTTCCTCAGAAAATTTGAAAAAGCTTATAAATAAGATATACCCCCAACCACTTCTGGTAACAATCTTAAAACAATTCAAGCTTCACTTCACCTAAATCCTGGCTCTCTTGGAATTGGATATATCTAATGAAACTTTTTTCAGCAATACCAACAAAGAACTCTAATGACAATAATACATTATATATAATATTCTTATTCCGATAGACTCTTGTAACCAGTAACATTTTTCAAGAGTCTAGGTTTAAATTTTTACTATTATGTCAGAAACACTGTACTTAAGTGGCATAATCATCATTATATGGATATAATCTAACTATATTATGGTTACTACCCAAAAAGTACCCATACTTTACAAATAGTATTCGATAGTATCAAACAACATATTTAAATTATTTATTCATAGCACCTTGAAAACTGAAGTAACAAAAATAGCTGAAACCCTTTATTTTATTAGCGTTTTATGGTATAATAAATCATAAAAATACTAACAAATAAAGGAGGTTACCCATGTCCTTTCACCTAAATAACGCACAACAAATGGCTATTCACGATTCTCTATTATCACTTACCGAAAGAGAAATGAAACATCTTATGAGCTCCTGGGCAGCCGAAACTTTCAGTAAAAGATATTCCCTTTCATAGCCGAAGACCGAATTAGCGTGTTATATAGTAATAATCCTGCCTCCCGGCCTAATAATCCAATAAACGTCTATTTCGGACTTCTCATTTTAAGGGATATATTTAACCAATCAGGTGAAGAAGCCCTCAATTCTTTAATGTTTGATATCAGGTATCAGCATGCACTACATACGACCAGCTTTTCCGAACAGCCGGTATCCAAAAACAGCCTGACCAACTTTCGGGCAGCGGTATACAGATACAATCAGGAACACGGTATTGACCTTATCCAGCAAGAGATAGAAGCACAGGCTAAAACATTCTCTAAAATACTTAAAATAGATGGTAAGACCGTCCGAATGGACTCCCTGATGGTAAGCTCCTCCTGC
>SDBS01007987.1_pt1 | contig 10257 bp, 6 predicted proteins | sample 2277091 | NCBI WGS metagenome assembly SDBS01 (sample SAMN10404972, study PRJNA504765) | marine sediment metagenome | isolation source: marine sediment core GS10_PC15, 163 cmbsf | place: Arctic Ocean: Southern Knipovich Ridge | collected 2010 | reverse complement strand
TGCCAAGGATGAGGCCAGGTTAAAAAAAGAAACCATGAATGCGAGCGAGACCAGAGAGTACCTAATGTCAAAAAGCGCGGAGGAGCTGATTGAAGCGCGCGGAAAAGCGGCCATGGAGCCTCACGACGGTTTCGATGATGGAAAGGTCATCAGGGGAATGCTTGTTCCCGCGATCGAGGACGGAGGTTATGCAGCAGTCCCGATCATGCTGGGCAGCAATGAATATGAAACAAAGTATTTCCTGCCCCTAAACCCTTATAAAGTAGAGTCCACCGGCAGAAGTTGGTCAGACCTTTATCGGGTGGCCTACTCGAAAGACTGGGAGCTTGAAGATGTGTTGGGTACGGAAGAGGATAAGATATTTTATGAGGCTGTCGCGAAACAGGGCAGCTTGAACTGGAGATCAACCCACGTTGACACAGTAGCCCGTCTTCTTAAAAAGCAACAAGACCAAATTTTCTGTTACTACTTCAAATGGGGCGGAGAGGGGATTTCGCCAAAGCCTTTTGATTTTATCTTCGGCCCGGCTCACGCTCTAGAGATCCCCTTTTTCTTCGGCGGCCGCCAGTGCATGCTAGGGCTAACCTATTCCGAGGAAAACAGGCCAGGCCGGGAGGAACTCCAGAAGATCATGATGGACTACATGGCCAATTTCTGCCACACCGGAAATCCTAACGGCGAGGGACTTCCAGCCTGGGAAGAATGGTCCAACCTGGAGGGCGGACCCAAGTGCGTGGTTTTCGACGCGGATTTAAGCAAGGCCAAAGTCGAAATGATGAATGAGGAGATTACTCTCGAACAGGTTCAAAAAAGGCTCGACACCCTCAAAGGTGACATGGGAGACAAGGTCCGGGAATTTTTCGAGGATAACAACGAATAGCCATCCTCAAAATATCAAGGTGTTTTAGGCTTTCTTGGAGCTCCGAGGATTACAAATTCAGGAATTATCTGCAGCTCATCAATTATAGTAGTAGATCAGTTACTACGAAAAATCGGGTCATTACTAATGGTCTATAAAGTATTTTGTGTAAATAACCCGTAATTAGTGTCCGTCCAGAAATGATGATAATTTTTTTCCGAAGGTAAATAAATGCCCGTATTTTCTACAAGATCGAGGCGGACGGAAAAAATTACCGCAGGCATATTGTTGATATTCCGAGGATAATTTTTTTCGTCCAACAAAGATATTGGTGAAAATAACCATTTCCGGACAGGCACTAATTAATAATCGACTTCCTTTGGTTAAGGTTTGATGGACATTCCCCCGCAGTCTGCCAATTTATAATAGCGCACGGGTTAGAAGCCCGGGTCAAGGCCGCGTTAGCACTCCAAGGGCTTGGCCTTGGCTATGATCTTCTCATCTGACTTATTATCCAAAATGGGCTATGCCAAAATGGAATACTAATTCTTAATTCATTGATTTTAATTGGTTTTATCCAAGAGATATGCCAAATTGGGATATTCAACCCAATTAACCAAGCCGCTCCAAAACATCCCTTCAGGGAATCCTGCTTCATCCAATAGTCTGAAATTATACATTTTTTGGTCATCTCCTTAAAACACTCCATTTTGGCACGATAGGTGCCCTCAATGGGAATAGAGTAAAACCCCACGGCCACGAGACTGGACACTCGGGGTGTTTTCGTCGTAAAGCCGGTATAGCTCTATTCTGGGTTGATGGCTTCCATACACTATCCGTCTTCAATGGGGTTCCCCTATTGGAGAGGAGATTTATAATGAAAAAAATAGTAATTGTAGCCGGGATTCTGAAGGATATGCTGGATTCATTGAATGTCTTAAAATTCTTTTTCCTGAAAGCGAAATTCAGATCGTTTCAAGAGCAAAGCGGATAAGTGAGCGCCATAGAATAGGCCATCAGATCATAAAATTTTGGAATCCTCGTGATGGAAGAAATTGATGAAACCAAATTAATAATGACGGCCTGCTTGAGAGGCTTTCTGGAAGAGGTTTATAGCCAGTTGAAATATCGAGACTCATCAAGAATGTCTTTAACATTAACCGTGAAGATGGGAATTTTACGACGGACTCACGGAACCGCCAACTGGTACGTTCGGGCTGGGGGGAACGGATCATGGATGAAAGCTGGTACGGGCAAGCATGGGGAGCAAATATTTAGGATAATTGGTTCTGGATCCATGCTTTCATGAATTAGGCCCAGGAGGAGAGCCGTGAGTGAACGAAATAGAATGTTTATCTTGATTCTGATAATGATAGTTGTCTCTTTTAGCACGGTTGGAGTCACCATCCGAGTCCTATATACAACATCGTTTCAGGAACAACGTGAACGACTTGTGGAGACCGCCCAAAGTCAGGCCAGACTTATGGAAGCAGTCGGTCGATTCGACAGTATTTACAGCAATGATTATCCGGAAGGCTCGGTCGCGGCCACCCTGAGCCAGGTCATTGACGCACGGAGGAATTATAAGGGCTTTGGTGAGACAGGGGAATTTACCCTTGCCCGCTGCGAAGGAGAAAACATTGTTTTTCTGTTGAGCCATAGGCACTTTGACCTCGATAACCCAAAGCCCATCCGCTTTGACTCGGATTTAGCCGAGCCGATGAGGTTGGCGCTGTCAGGAAAGTCTGGAACTATTGTCGGGCTTGATTATCGCGGGGAGACGGTCTTAGCGGCGCACGAGCCGGTTAATGAGCTGAACTTGGGCATAATGGCCAAGATCGATCTGGCTGAGATTCGAGGGCCGTTTGTGACCGCAGGCTTTATAGCCGGGGGCTTTGCAATATTGATTGTTTTTGCCGGAGCAGCTTTGTTCCTTCGTATCAGCAACCCGATAATCAGGCGACTGAAGGAGCAGGCGGTTCAACTGACGACGGCAAATAAGAAAATGATGGGTGAAATTGAAGAGCGTAAGCGAGCAGAGGTGGCGCTTAGAAAGGCACACGATGAGCTTGACCATGTATATAATCTGGTACCGGTTGGCTTGTTTCTGCTAGATCGAGACTATCGTATTTTACGGACTAACCAGAGAATGGCTAATATAGATGGGGCATCAGTTGAGGAGCATCTTGGCCGGACCCTGGACGAAGTTGTTCCTGAGTTGGCCGGGGATCTAAAAGAAATCTATCGGCCGGTCTTTGAAAAGGGTGAGCCTGTTCTTGAAGTCGAAGTCCGCGGCGTTACGCCCAAAGAACCGGATGTCACGCGGGATTGGCTGGGTTACTACTTCCCACTCAAAAATGATGATGGTGAAGTTGTCGGCTTAATTGGGGCCGTAGTCGAAATCACTGAACGCAAGTGGGCCGAGGAGGCTCTTAGAAAGGCACACGATGAACTTGAACAACGGGTAGAGGAGCGTACCTCAGAATTGGCGAATGTAAATTATGACCTAATACAAGAAATCAATGAACGAAAGCAAACAGAGGCAGCACTAGGGGAAAGCGAGGGTAAATACCGTTTTTTGTTTGAAAATATGCTCAATGGATTTGCCTATTGTAAGATGTTATTAGATGAAGATAATCAGACGGTAGACTTTATTTATCTTGAGATTAACGATGCTTTTGAGAAACTTACCGGGTTAAGAAAAGAAGATGTCATCGGAAGGAAGGTTACAGAGGCAATTCCTACCACCAAAGAGACGCATCCCGAATTGTTTGATATTTATGGAAAAGTTGCCCTAACTGGTGAGGAGGCCGAATTTGACATCTACTTTGAACCGTTAGAAATGTGGTTATCTATTTCCGTATATTCTCCCCAAAAGGAATATTTTGTGGCCATATTTGAGAAGATCACCGATCGCAAACGGGCAGAGGAGGCTTTACGGGAGAGTGAAGAAAGATATAGAACCATCCTCGAAAACATGGAAGAAGGCTATTATGAGGTTGACCTTGCCGGAAACTTTACCTTCTTTAATGACGCGATGTGCAAAATCAGAGGAATCTCAAGAGATAAACTGATGAGTATGAATAACCGGGACTATATGACCCCAAACACACATAAAAAAGTATATGAGGCTTTCAACAGGGTGTACACCACTGGAGAATCAGCCAAAAATCTTGAGTGGTTAACGATAAGACCAGATGGTTCAGAGAGGCATCTAGAGACGTCCACATCCTTGATAAAAAATTCAGGAGACGAGCCCACCGGATTTCGAGGCATTGTCCGGGACGTGACCGATCGCAAGCGGTCGGAGGAAGATAAAAAGAAGCTTGAAGCCCAACTTCAGCAATCCCAGAAAATGGAGTCTCTCGGCAGACTTGTTACTGGTGTGGCTCATGAGATCAATAACCCCAATAACTTTATCTTTTTCAACATCCCTATCCTGAAGGATTACTTGCAAGAAATAATTCCCATCGTTGACGGTTATGCCAAGGATCATCCGGATTTTGAATTATTCGGCATGGTTTATCCTGAATTTCGTGAAGATATCTTTAAACTCCTGGATAACATCGAGCATGGCTCCAAGCGGATCAACTCCACCGTGTCTGCCCTTACAGAATTTGCCAGAAAGAAAGACAAAGTAGAGATGAGGTTGGTTGACTTTAAACAGGTGATTGAGAAAGGAGTGGCCATTTGTAGAAGCAAGATCGATAAAATGGTCAAACTCTTTGAGGTTAATATTCCTGAAAACCTACCCCAAGTCTACACGGATTCCGGAGCTATTGAACAAGTATTGATCAACCTCCTGGTCAATGCCGCTCAAGCCGCGGATAAAGAAGATTCCTGGGTAAGGCTCAGTGTGTCACTGAACGATACATGGCAGAATCATTTGATTATCGAGGTGAGAGACAATGGATGTGGTATGGATAAAAAAACCTTGGGAAAAATATTTGATCCTTTTTTTACGACAAAGCAGCCTGGTGAAGGAACCGGTCTGGGTCTGAGCGTCTGCCACACCTTGATTGAAGAGATAAAGGGACGGATTGATGCGGAAAGTGAACCCGGTAAGGGGAGTACATTTAGAATTATACTGAGCTGAAGTGATAGAAGCAGAATGAAAAGCTAATAAAGTTTTTTGGATTACGGATTTAAATTCAATATTTAGCGCTTGGGAAATTAGATTTCAGGTTTTTTGAATTCACAATCCGTGCTCTGACCTCCAAAATCTACAATAAAAAAAACAGGTGAGGTTTTAGATGGATAACAGCATAATTGTCATCGATGATGAAAAGGATTTCTTAGATAGTCTCAGGAGGGGATTGATTACTTCGGGTCTTAAAAATGTTCAAATAGAGAGTGACCCCAGGAAAGCGGTTTCCCTATTCGAACAGGGCGAGACTTTTGATATCGCCCTGATAGATATTACCATGCCTTTTATAAGTGGTGTGGAGTTGCTGAAGTTGATAAAAAGCAGCAGTCCGAATACCGAGTGCATAATGGTAACAGCCGTCAACGAGGCAATAGTCGCTGTGGAGTGTCTGAAAAAAGGCGCTTATGACTATCTGGTCAAGCCTATCTCCAGGGAAGACGTGGTCCTGGCAATCAATCGCGCCTTAGAGAGGAAACGCCTGCTTGATATCTTAGACCTGGTTAAAAAGAAGACGGTACCAAGCTTGACCCATTTAAAAGCATTTAAACCCATCATTACAGAGGACACTAAGGTACTAAGGGTTTTGAAGGAAGCAGAACTTCATGCCGCAAGCAATGTTCCCATTTTGATCACCGGTGAAAGCGGCACTGGTAAGGAACTTTTAGCCAAGGCCATTCATGATGCCAGCCCCAGATCAATATTCCCGTTTATACCGATCAACATGGCCTCTCTTACAGGCACCTTGTTCGATGCTGAATTTTTTGGCCACACCAAGGGAGCATTTACCGGTGCGGAGAAAGATCGTGCGGGATATCTGGAACATACAAACCACGGAACCCTCTTTTTAGATGAAATAGGCGATTTGCCCCATGTGCTTCAAGGGAAACTCCTGCGTGTATTACAGGAAGGTGAATTCATTAAGTTAGGAACCAGCGAGTCTGAAAAGGTGGATGTTCGTTTTATCACCGCCACCAATGCCGAACTGGAACGGATGATGGCCAAAAGGATGTTTCGCAAAGATCTCTACTACCGTCTCAAAGGGGCCTGGCTCCATATACCGCCCCTTAGGGAAAGAGAGGGGGATATTCCTTTATTGATAAACAGTTTTTTAGAAGAGTTTTGCGGGAGAGGAAACTGTAGCATTCAAGAAGATGCCTTGTCAATGCTCATGGACTATAAATATCCCGGTAATATCAGGGAACTCCGGTCCATTCTCCAGTCAGCCGTGAATCTGGCTCAAGGCAGGCCTATCTCGGTATACTTCCTGCCGGATCATTTAAGAAAGCGGAAACCGGGATTAAACAACAGGCCTAGGACAGAAGGCGAATCCGATCTTCCGCTTGCGCAGGTTGAAAAAGCCCATATCCTGAATGTCTATCATTCGACCGGAAAGAATAAATCCCAAGCGGCCAAGCTACTGGAAATAGGGCTTAATACCCTTCGCCGGAAGCTGCAATCCTATGAGTTAAACTGACGGATTCAAAAACGGATTTTTTGGTTACTATGTGTTTTATGCCCTTGATTATTGAATACCTTCAATCCCACACAAATGAGAGGTAAACTTATGAACCTCACCGATAATTTTAAATCAAGGTTAACTTCTTTCGAAATGTATTCCTGGGCTTTGATGATAGGGTGAACCATTATTTTAGGCAGTTTGCTGGTGCTTGGCATCTTGCAGATTGGGCATGTACAACGCCAAATGGCCAGAAACGAAGCCATCGCGAACTTTAACAAGGACTTATCATTAAGGTTTTGGGCTTCTAAACATGGGGGCGTCTATGTCCCCGTGACCGATGAGACCCAGCCAAATCCTTTTCTCAGCCATATTCCGGACCGGGACATTAAAACTCCGAGCGGAAAGGTACTCACCTTAATGAATCCCGCGTATATATTACGCCAGACTATGAAAGAGTATACAAACTTATATGGTGTTCGTGGTCACATCACGAGTCTCAAGTATTTCCGGCCGGAGACAGCTCCGGATGAATGGGAAAAATTTGCCCTTAAAGAATTCGAGCGAGGGTCGGATGAGGTATCTGAAGTTACAGAGATAGATGGCAAATCCTACTTTCGCTTTATGTCGCCGTTGGCAACAACAAAGGAATGCCTGTAGTGCCACCGTCATCAGGGCTATAAAGTAGGAGATATACTGGGCGGAGTCAGTGTTTCAGTGCCGATGGCGACATATTTAGCCAATCAACGAAGAGGGGTTGTCACATATGCCTCGTCATTCAGCATACTATGGTTGCTTGGAATCATAGGGATTGGCTTGGCCTCACGCGGATTGAAACATCGCATAAAAGAACGGGATATGGCTGAAGCGGAACTTCAAAAAGCATATGATACGACGGAATTAAAAGTAGAGGAACGTACTGCTGAATTAAAAAGGACAAACGAGCGCCTTACAAGAGAAATAGAAGAGCGAATTAGGGCAGAAAAGGCCTTACAGGAAAGTGAAGTGAAGTATCGCTCGTTCGTCAAGAATTTTCAAGGGATTGCTTTTCAGGGCGACATGGACTTTAAACCGCATTTCTTGCACGGAGCCGTGGAGGCGATCACTGGTTATATGGAAGATGAACTCCTTGCCGGGAAGCTAAGATGGGACTAGATTATACACCCGGATGACCTGCCAAAGATAACCGAAAACGCTGAGAAGCTAAGGTCGATCCCAGACTATTCAATGGAAAGAGAATACCGTATCTTACAAAAGGAAGGACAGATACGGTGGATTAGAGAAATGATTCAAAATGTTTGCGATAAATCCGGAGAACCGATTTTAGTTCAAGGAGCAATTTATGATACGACCGAACAGAAGCAAGTTGAAGAGGCGTTGCTGGCAGCACACAATGATTTAGAACAACGGGTTGAAGAACGAACTGCCGACCTTTCAGCGGCAAACAACCAACTTAAAGTGGAGATAAAAGACCGTAAGCGAGCAGAGGAAACTATACGGCAAAGTAATAGCATGCTAGACTCCTTAAGCCATGCACAATCCCAGTTCATTTCGGAGGCTGACCCGCGGGTTTTATTCGACGAGTTATTAAAAGATCTATTATCTTTAACCCAAAGCAAATACGGTTTCATCGGCGAGGTTCACTTTCTTCCCGACGGTGATCCATACCTGAAGACCCATGCCATTTCAAATATAGCCTGGAATAAGGAAACCCGGGAGTTCTATGAAAAAAACGCACCCGCTGGATGGGAATTTCGCAGCCTTCAGACCCTTTTTGATGCTGTACTGAGAACTGGCAAACCAGTTATTGCTAATGATCCATCAAACGATCCCCGTAGTGGGGGGCTACCGGAAGGCCATCCACCACTTGATGCCTTTTTGGCTCTACCTTTTTATAGGGGCAAGACATTGGTTGGTATGGTTGGGATCGCAAACCGGCCCAACGGTTACGATGATGAACTGGTAAGGTTTCTCCAGCCGTTTCTCTATACCTGTGGAAATATCATTGAATCGTACAGAAATGATCAACTACGAAAGGAAGCGGAAGGGGAAATTCAGCGGAATTACAATACCCAGACCGTGATCAACTCGCTTATGGGCCTGTCATTAGAAAATATCCCTCTCGATAAAACCCTGGATAGCGCGCTCGATCTTATACTCTCAATTTCATGGCTTTCCTTTGAATCAAAGGGGAGCATATCCCTCGTAGAAGATGACCCTCAAGTCCTGGTAATGAAAGCCCAAAAAGGGCTTAGTGGCTCCGTACAAAAGAAATGTGCGCGAATCCCCTTTGGTAAATGCCTTTGCGGGCGGGCGGCATTGACGCAGAAGATTCAATTTATTGAATGTGTCGATGATGACCATGAGATTCTCTATGACGGAATGGCGTCTCATGGTCTGGTCTGTGTTCCTATCCTATTAGCGGACCAGACAATTGGAGTAATAAATTTAAATTTGAAAGAAGGGCACAACTTTAATCAAAGAGAAGAGGATTTTTTGACCGCGGTTGCCAACACACTAGTCAATGTTATTAAACAAAAACGGGGAGAGGAGGCTCTGAGCAATATCGCTCAAGGAGTTTCGGCGGCAACAGGAGAGGAATTCTTCCGCTCATTAGTACAATACCTTGCCAAGACGCTGGGAGTGGACTATGCCTTGATCGGCGAACTGAGCAGTGAAAAGGAGGAAAGCGTAAAGACCATTGCCGTATATGCCCGAGGCGAATTCGCAGAGAATTTTGAGTATGATCTGGCCCATACACCCTGCGACAACGTTGTGGGAAAAAATTCGTGTTTTTATCCCAGTAATGTTCAAGAGCAATTTCCTCTTGATCACATGCTAAAAGAGATGGGTGTTGAAAGCTACATGGGCACCCCTCTCTTTGGTTCGACCGGACGCCCACAGGGTATTATGGTTGTAATGGATAGCAAGCCGATGAGCAACAAAGAGGTCACGGAATCAATGTTACGGATTTTCGCGGTTCGTGCCACAGCCGAGATTGAGCGCAAAAATGCGGAGGAGGAAATCCGGAAAAGCAAGACCAGGCTTCAGTCCGTCTTTGACGGGATCTCTGATCCTTTAATCATGTTGAATAAAGATTTAACGATAAGGATCTTAAACAGGACCGCTGCGGAATATTACGGGGTTAAATTCCTGAGTGCTATCGACAAACCATGTTATCAGGTATTCGGGGGAAACTCAAATCCATGTGAAGGGTGTAACGTGCCTTCAGCAATTATAAACAAGCAGCATGTGTCGTTCGAACGAAAAGGATTTAGGGATCCCACCAAATTGGAACAGGTTGTCGTATATCCTTTAAGAGAAGAGAGTGGAAATAAGGGATCCGCCATTATTCGCATAAGTGATATCACGGAAGCAAGGTCCATGGAGAGACACCTCATGCAGAGTGAAAAACTGGCCTCTCTCGGTTTCCTGACATCGGGCGTTGCGCATGAAATAAACAATCCCAACAACTTCATAACATTTAACCTTCCAATCTTGAGAGATTATCTCAAAGAATTGATACCTATCGTTGATGATTATGCCAAGGCTAAACAAGATTATGAATTATTCAGCATGTCTTATCCTGAGTTCCGGAAAGATATCTTTAAACTCCTGGAAAACATCGAGCACGGTTCAAGACGTATCAATACTACGGTTTCTAATTTAAGACAATTTTCAAGGAAAAAAGATAAAATGGGAAAGGAGTGGATTGACATTAACCAGGTGATTGAAAGGGGGATTGCCATTTCCCAAGGTAAAATAAAAAGCATGGTCAATTCCATGGAAATAAAT
>SDBS01007986.1_pt1 | contig 10259 bp, 7 predicted proteins | sample 2277091 | NCBI WGS metagenome assembly SDBS01 (sample SAMN10404972, study PRJNA504765) | marine sediment metagenome | isolation source: marine sediment core GS10_PC15, 163 cmbsf | place: Arctic Ocean: Southern Knipovich Ridge | collected 2010 | reverse complement strand
AAAAATATAAAAAGAGAGGAGGGTAATCATGGCGGAAACAAAAAAAATATTATGGCCCACGATTTTTTCACAAAGCTGCAGCGTGTTTTTACCCCGGATTTGTGAGATGGCCCAAAAATACGACGCTGAAATCGAAGTACTTTACATCGGCCGCGATTTGTGCGACGTCGAACCTTTTTACGGAGAAGCGGGTGAAGACCATATTAAGAAATATCATGACTGGGAGATCAAGCGATCCATGAAACGGCTGGACGAAGCATGCGGCTCGGAACCGGACCAATGCCCGCCGGTGACCAAAAAGGCCGTACTGGGTGACGCGTATCACGAGATTATGACAGCCATCGAAGCTGATAAGATTGATATAGTGTTTTTTGCCACGCGAGGCAGTGAAGCTGAAAAGCATCAGCGGCTCCAACTCGGAAGTGTGGCCGATAAGGTTATTAAGAATTCACCCGTGCCTGTTTTAACGGTCAACTCGGGTATTAATTGACCAGGGAACTGTCTTGATAAAACTGCCTGATGCGGCCTAAACCAGTTCCAGAGTATCTACGTCCCATTTTTTATCGGGATCATGGAGTTTCATCATCATGCCTTCGGCATAGGTCCCGCTTAAGGCTGTTTTACTTAAGGAAAGATCGGCCAATTCTCTGGATATCGGGTGATTTCCTAGTTCCAGTGAAGCCATTTTTCCCATAATCATCCGTCCGAATTTCGGCCCCCAGCTCTCGATAGTAGTATGTATGACCGTATTTTCCTTGATTGAATAGGTATGCAGTTCGGACCGGACAGATTTTTTTAGCGGCAGCTTTTTAGCGGTCATTTTCAGGATCAACTCGTCTTTTTCCTTCAGCGTTACGTCGAGGCTGTCAGTCTGGTCCTGAAAGGTTATTTCGGATACAAATTTAGGATAATTATAGAAATGAACGCCGGCCTTATAAGCGATATCCGTGGTAACCGGCAGACGGTGAATATAGACGGCGAAATTGTTCTTAAACAGCATGTTGGCCGCTGAAATGCCTGGAAAAGTGAAGCCGGGTGGAAACTTGATCGGGATGGCCAGGGCAATCTCATTATACGCGTCTATCTGGGTTTCCAGGTATTCAAAGGCAGCTATTCCGAGCAGGCCGGTTCCGGGCCAGATTTCAACCGGTTTGAAATGAGGATGGGGAAGCAGTTTTTTAAGTCTGCTGGTCCGGGCGGTAAAAATCGCGTTAACGGCGCGAAGATTGTAGTAGAGAATCGGAAAATCCACGGGTTCGCCGTCCATATCCAAAGTTTTGCGGGGCGTGTCTTTAAAAAAAGGATCATCTTTCATCTCAACACCTCCGTTTTGTATGTCCATTATTATCTAATTCTATCACTATTATATTTTACACATTTCATCACTTATGTCCAGGATCAGTTTTTTCTTGGACAGCAATAGTATAGCCTTTAGAGCGCTACCACTCATCCTAGGGTTTGAAGGTTGCCAAGCAGGATACCACACTACAACCTTCATGGCGGTGTACTATCGGTATGAGAAAGAACTCACGCGATACCTTTTGCGTGAAGGAAACTGGGAGAGCAGCATGTACGCTATTGACTCAAATAAGCAAAAAAAAGTTTAAAGCTTTATCGAAATGAGTTAGCTTTAACCGCGCGGGCTCCTTTGGATTGGTTCGAATCTACTCGGAATTGTACTAATACTTGACCAGAATGGTGATAGTGTGAAGAATAAGAACAACAGACAGGGCAAACGATTCCTTATTGGATTTGGAATATCATTAATTTTCCCGCTTTTAACTAACACTGGATTCCAGACATATACGCTCAGAGAAAACAAAAAATAATTAGGTGATCTAAAGAACAAATTAACGGAGCTGAAAAAAGATGTATTGTCAGCTTTCCTTGCACAGAAAGTTGAGCAGTTAACGTCCAGTGTGGAATCAGATCAGGAAAAGAGTCTTAAAAATAGCACGCTTTCGTTTCTGCAAACATATCGAATCGAGCTAACATGGGGTCTGATATTTTGAGCTGGTTCGCACATCGAACAGGATTATGTGGAGAAAGAGCCTGGGTCTTCGTAGAAATGTTATCTTATTTACACATCCCTGCTCGGGTATTCAACATATACAATTTTGGCGAAGTAGGCGTAGGACACCGTTGTACACAAACATACTACAACGGAAAGGGGCATTTCTTTGATGTTATATATCAGGGGTCTTTATAAATTACGGACAAGTACTATCTTGGGATGAAATTAAAAAAAATCCTGAGAAAGATTTACAGGGAAGGTCGTCTTTTCAAAGACAATCGACCGCAATATAAGCACAAAGCAAGATCCCACCGAGAAGAAACCGGAGGATAATCATGAGCGTATGTCATATTTCTATACTTTGAAATCGATAAAGGAAACTCGAAGCTACGGCTTCTATCAGTACCCTGACGTTAAAGTACTATATGTACCCTTTGACATGATGAGACTTCAGATCCCAGGCGGGATAGAAATTACACTTTTTAAAGTATAAATTTATGGCGGTAATCAAGATGTTCGATGGGGATAAACCAGTTGATGATATGTCGCTCGTGCTGTTCTGAACATAAAGAGGTAACGAAACAGAAGTTTTTTAGCTGCCTCGTCGCGTTCACGGGTCTTTTACTCATAGAATGAATTCATCCACGAATATGTATCTGAGCGGGATTATTGCCTCATTCTCCACATTCGAACTGAATCAATTGCCAGGGGTATTAGGCAGAATGCCAGTAAAACAAAGGCGTAGACGCCTCTATTAGTAATCGCTTTATACGTGAAAAAGCTGGTAAAAATCGCATTGCCTATGATTCTGATTTTAGTTGTGTTTTTATCGGGTAAAAGAATTTCAGTTATCATGCTCATTATTCAACTCCATTCAATTAATGCTGGAATTCATTTGGGACCGGACGGAACACCTGAAAGAGTACTTTAAAAAGCACCGTCACCATTTGTACCGGTTCCCGGTAATAATGTCAAGGCGTGCATTCCTTAATATCGCGCCAAAGGTGGAAAATGTTTTGTCCAGAGCGGTGTGAAAAAAAGCCTCTTACTATGTAACGCCATGCGCGCTAAGGCCTCGGTCTTGTCAAAGAAGATGAATCGGGGTTTCATTTGAATTACGAGAAATGGTTAGAAAACCTGGCCCCGCACAAACCCATATGCGGGTAACCAATGGCCGTCTGGACATTAGGACCTGGGAACAAATATTTTAAGGTGAATTCAACGGCCGCCAGCGGAAAAGGGTTTTAGTTAAGATTATTGACGAATAATCTCAAGTTGAAATACTAATTTCTTTATTTCCGCCTACTTAAATCACGCAAGTGCCCGGTATCCGAAATGAAAATGATGCTTGCATTGACGGTTTCAATATGTAATCCTCAATCCGTCCATATTCCTGATACGGCCAGAAAGGGAAAGCTTGAACAAGAATACATAAATTCATTCAATGAAATCTTTGACAGTCCTCAAATTTGGTAATTGGAGTCTTGCTGATGAATGAAAAGCCAACTTATGAAGAATTGGAACAAAGAATAAGAGGCCTCGAAAAGGAAATGGTCAAAAGCAAGCTGGCTGGGGAAAACCTGGAAAAGGATTTCCGCATGAGAGAGACCTTGCTTGACAATATTCCCGGATGCAGTGCCTTGATCATCAAGAAGGGCTCCCGCGAGATCGTCGCTTCCAATAAATTCGCCCAGGATCTCGGTGCGGTTCCCGGCCTGACATGTTTCAAGACAAGCGCCAAGCGAGACGATAGCTGTCCCTTCTGCCTGGCGCCCCAACTGTGGGCGACCGATCAGTTGCAAAGGCTCGAAGTCGAGTACCGGGGAACATGGTACGAAGGAATATGGGTACCGCTCTCAGAGGATCTATACGTTCATTACATTTTCGACATCACCGACCGCAAGCAAGCCGATTACGCGCTGCGGGAGAGCGAGGAGCGCCAAAGGCAGATCATCGAGAACAGCAGTGCGGGATACTTCTTCGTCGATCGCGAGGGGCGTTTTCAAAAGGTCAACTCGGCGTGGCTGCGCTTGCACAAATATGAGACCGCCGAGGAAATCATCGGCCGGCATTTTTCTTTTACCCAGGTCGAGACCGATCTGCCGCAAGCCCAGGACAGCGTAAGAGACCTGCTTGACGGAGGGGATATCATCGCTGGTGAATTCTCCCGCCGGTGCAGGGACGGGTCCATTGGATACCATACCTTCTCCGCAAGCGCCGTGCGGAAAGAGGGAGAAATCATCGGCCTGGAAGGCTTTCTCATCGACATCTCCGACCGCAAGCGGGCGGAGGAAACTTTGAGAAAAAACGAAGAAAAGTACAAATCCTTGTTTGAAAACATGCAGAATGGATTTGCGCTTCATGAAATGGTGTTTGATGAAGCTGGAAAACCCATCGATTTTATTTTTCTGGACGTAAACGAAACATTTGAAAAGCAAACAAATCTTAATAAAGAAAAGTTAATAGGAAGAAAAGTTACTGAGGCGCTGCCAGGCATTGAAAATGATCCCATTGACTGGATAAGCACCTGTGGAAAGGTTGTCCTTACCGGAAACAGCATTTCCTTTGAAAATTATTCAGAACAGCTCGATAGATGGTATTCAGTAGTCGCATACAGGCCGGATGAAGGCCGGTTCGCGACAATCTTCCATGACATCACTGACCGCAAACAAGCTGAGGAGGCGCTGCGGGAGAGTGAGGAAAAATATAGAACCATTCTTGACGAAATAGACGAAGGTTATTTTGAAGTTGATCTTACGGGCCGATTTACCTTTGTCAGTGACTGGTTCCTCCAAGTAGCGGGAAGCTCAAGAGATGAATTACTGACGATGGATAACCGGGATTATATGACTCCTGAATCAGCCAAGGAGGTATATAGTATTTTTACAAAACTCGTCCGGACGCGAGTGCCGGTGAAAAACGTGGGGCATGAAATCGTTACCCCAAAAGGAGCGCACAGACATCACGAGTTGTCCGCTTCTCTTGTTCGAGACGGAGAGGGTAATGCAATAGGGTTCAGAGGTACAACTCGAGATGTTTCTGAGCGTATAAAAGCAGAGGAAGAAAGGGCAAAATTAGAAGCCCAACTCCAACAAGCGCAAAAGATGGAATCCATCGGCACCCTCGCGGGTGGTATCGCCCACAACTTTAACAACGTGCTGATGGGAATCCAGGGACGCACCTCCTTGATGCTGGTGGATAAGGACGGTTCCCACTTCGACTTTGAGCACCTGAAGGGCATCGAGGAATATGTCCAGAACGCGGCGGAGTTGACCAAAGACCTTTTAGGCTTTGCCAGGGGTGGAAAATACGAGCCCAGGCCTGTCGACCTGAACGAACTCATAAAGCACGAGAATCTGATGTTCGGCCGCACCAAGAAAGAAATCACGCTGCGAGGAAAATACAGCAAGGATCTTTGGACCGTGGAAGTAGATCAGGGACAGATTCGGCAGACCCTTTTGAACCTCTATGTTAACTCGTGGCAGGCCATGCCGGAAGGTGGCGATCTCTATATCCAGACCGAGAATGTCGCGCTTGAAGAGAATTATGTCAAATCCTTTAAGATTACCCCTGGCCGATACGTTAAAATTTCGGTGACCGACACGGGGGTCGGCATGGATGAGGCGACCAGAGAGAAAATATTCGACCCCTTCTTTACCACCCAGGGGGTTGGGGTAGGCACGGGACTGGGATTGGCCTCCGTCTATGGCATTGTTAAAAACCACGGCGGTTTCATTAATGTTTACAGTGAAAAGGGAGTGGGAACCACCTTCAATATCTATCTGCCCGCATCGGAAAAGGAGTTCACTGAAGAGAAAAAGACGGCCGGGGAAGTAGTGGAGGGTGAAGGAACAATTCTGATCGTGGATGACGAGGAGATGATCACTGATGTGAGCGCGCTGATGATGGAAAAACTGGGTTACCGGGTCCTGACCGCTAAAAGCGGCCAAGAGGCCATTGATGTCTATGGGAAGAACATGGACGATATCGGATTGGTTATTCTAGATATGATCATGCCCGGCATGAGCGGTGGGGAGACCTATGACCGATTGAAAGAGATCAATCCCGACATGAAGGTTCTTCTCTCAAGCGGATACAGTGTCACCGGCCAGGCCCGGGAGATACTGGACCGCGGCTGCAACGGTTTTATCCAGAAGCCTTTCAGTTTGAAAGATATTTCTCAGATAATAAGAGAGCTTTTGGATAGTTGACAGTAGGCGCTTCAATGGATTAGTATATGAAAACTTTGTTGATGAATTCTACTCAATAAAAAGTGTAATGGGTCGTTTTCGAAACCAACACCGCCCGTTAAGACAATTGCTTTCTTATGCAGCGCTTAGCCTTGGATGTCGATTACCCGCCGCCGTGGGCGGCTGTTCCATAAAGCGGGAACGAGTGAGAAGACAACTATGTTTTTAGCTTCAACACCGCGCCCGCATTTACCCGCCGCCGTGGGCGGCTATTCAATCGAGAAGAAAATTAGGAATCTTTTTATATGAAAAAAACCGGGTATACAATAAAAACTTTTCCCAAAAAGAGGCATTTAGTTGTCGATTCCGGGATTATGGCTCATCGGAAACACCTTATCTACGCGTTACTGGAGGTAGATGTAACCAGACCAAGGCAATTTATTCGAGAGCACAAGGATCTTACCGGAGAATCGCTCTCTTTTACCGCCTTTGTAATTACCTGTCTCGCCCGGGCGGTGGGAATGAACAAGCATATGCATGCCTATCGAAACTGGCGGGGTAAACTGATCCTCTTTAACGACGTGGACGTAGCTATCCCCATCGAGACCGAATCCGATCAGGTAACCTTCCTGCACATAATCCGTGGAGCTAATAATAAAGCTTTTTATGACATCCACAAGGAAATTCGATTAACCCAGGCAAACCCGGAGAGCGACGCGGTATTTAGAAAGACTGAATGGTTTCTCATGCTGCCCAATTTTGTCCGAAGAACGTTATATTGGATATCAGCCAAGAATCCCAGTTTGTGGAAGAAATACGGTGGAACGGTAACGGTGTCAGCTATTGGGATGATGGGACAGATGCCGGGATGGGGAATTCCTCTCGGTAACCACACTTTTGGCCTGACATTGGGGGGTATTGCAGAGAAACCTGGAGTGGTCGACGGCGAAATAGAAGTTCGCGAATACCTCCACGTAACTATGAGTATGAACCACGACATTATTGACGGCGCGCCAGCCGTCCGATTCTTCGGGGAATTAAAAACCCTGATTGAGGATGGCTACGGTCTGCTTGATTACAAACCGTAACCGTCCCTGAACTTTTAGCTCCGGCATCTTGGGTTTTCTAAAGCGGGATAAGCGAATCTTTGTCTGGAAAAACCAAGAGCGCCGCCAAAAAACACCGAGTCCGATTCTTTTTTTATATTGAAAAGGACTCGATTTTTTTATGTCTGGTTCGTTTGTCTTATTAATGTTCCGCTTCAAACCATTAATAACATGAAAACCATATCGGTCAATCGTCCATCATACGTCGAGACAAACACCAAAACACTATATAAATAAAGGAAATTCAAAGGCTCTCAAGGATGATACAGAAGTATTTGAAAGGATGCTCAAAACGCCAATAAAATCGTTGGTAAACAAACGCTTGAACAAGCGGTTGGACCCTTGACCCTTTGAATCCTCGAACCCTGTTCTCCAACTAAATTGGAGAAGAACCTAAATTTGTGTATATAATGCAAGTATCTAGGTTTTTCTTGCGGGCCGTTCTTTTCGTTCCAGGGTAGGGCACTTGAGCGGGAATAAAGTTTCTTCTTTAATTCTTTCTTTTTTTAAGGAGAAGGGTAATGCGTGCTTTGCTGGTTGAAGACGATGAGAGAGCCTCTGATTTTGTGATCAAAGGCTTGAAACAGGCCGGCTTTTCCGTTGACCACGGCCGTGATGGAGAAGAAGGTCTTCATTTGGCTCTGACTTCGGATTATGATGTCGGAATCATTGATATCATGCTGCCTGTAAAAGATGGCCTGGAACTGGTCGAGGAACTGAGACGCCAACAGAAAACCATGCCCGTAATCATCCTCAGCGCCAAAGGTTCGGTTGCCGATCGGATTCGAGGCCTGGAGGTCGGCGCCGACGATTATCTGCCAAAACCTTTTGTTTTTACCGAACTTCTGGCACGGGTGCAAGCCCTCATCCGGCGAGCGACCGGTTCGACCGAACCGACTGAGCTGAGAGTCGGGGATTTGAAGGTTAATCTGATAACACGGGAGGTGGTACGGGACGAAACGAAGGTGGATCTTCAACCAAAGGAATTCGCCCTCCTGGAATACCTTATGCGTAACGCCGGCCGGGTTGTTTCCAAGACCATGATCATGGAGCACGTTTGGGATTACAATTTCGATCCCCAGACCAACGTAGTCGAGTCCCGTATCTGCCGGCTGCGTGATAAGATCGATCGTCAGAACGCGTCAAAGCTGATCCAAACGATTCGTGGTGTTGGGTATGTCCTCAAAGAGAGTTAGCGGCCTTAGCCTTAAGACCGTAACCGCTCAACTTACCCTCCGGTTTGCCCTCATATTCACCCTTTCGTCAATGGCTGTCTTCCTGTTTGCTTACTACAATTTGACCTAACATCTGGACCGCGAACTTGACGCGACTTTGCGAAATGAGGCCGAAAAAGTCAACTCCCGGTATAAGGAATTCGGACTGGCCGCGATGAAAGAGGCCCTTAATCGTGAAATAGAACTGAACACGCCAAAAAAAATGTTTTTCAGGATTTTTTCTCCGAAGAACAAAATGATTGCCGCGTCTGATTTGAAGGGCTGGCAAGGGACTAGTATAAACACCCGCGCTTTCGGAAACCTGTCAAAAGACGGAGAGGCTTTCAGGACCGTTTTTGTCAGAGGCCGGCTGTATAAAGTCCGTGTGATTTATAAGGTCGTTGAAGACGGATACATCGTTCAGATTGGGCACGTGTTCGGCCTTTTAGAGGTGATCGGGAAATACGGCTGGATATACATAACGTCCATGGTCTTAATGCTGGTTCTGGGGGTTTTTGTCGGCTGGATAGTGGTCAATAGGGCCATGAAGGGTGTTAAACGGGTTACCAGGGCGGCCGTACGTATCGGTGAGGGAGATTTTGCCCAAAGGCTCCCCATGGAAAACAAGGGTGAAGAGATAGACGACCTGGCCCGGGCATTCAATGAAATGCTGGAAAAAATCGAAATGCTTATCGGCGAAATCCGGGAAGTGACCAACAATGTGGCCCATGATCTGCGCAGCCCTTTGAATCGTATTCGCGGCCAGGTCGAAATGGCTTTGACCAGTGATCACGGCTCTGACGAATGGGCTGAGACGGCCGGCGGGGTAATAGAGGAGTGCGACCGCCTGATCGGCATGATAAACGACATGCTGGAAATCGCTGAAACCAATTTGGGTACTTTTGCCAAAACCATGGCCCGGGTGGACGTCATGGCCATTGTCAGTGAGGCTTTCGAACTTTTTCAGCCCGTGGCCGAGGACGCGGGCATTAAACTTAAAATTGAGTCCTCCCCGGTCTCCATGTTCACCATGGGCGACTTGCCCCACCTACAGCGGACAGTGGCCAATCTGCTGGACAACGCCATCAAGTATACTCCGGCCGGTGGGACTATCCGGCTCTCGGTCAGGCGTAACCGGGATGAATTCATAGTGGATGTTATTGATTCCGGCACGGGTATTAGCCAGGAAGATCTCCCGTACATTTTTGACCGTTTCTATCGAGGAGACCGCAGCCGTTCAACTCCCGGACACGGACTCGGTCTGAGTCTCGCTCAGGCCTTCATCAGGGCTCACGGCGGCACCATTGCCGTCATGAGTCAACCAGGACAAGGCAGCACTTTTACGGTCCATATTCCCCGGACCTGATAAAACAGTTCTTTTTACCTTCCTACAACATTACCAAAAGGTAATCTTACGGTCATCTTCCGGTAATCGTGAAGCGTTATGATGCTTTCGTACCATAATAGAGTCGGTTTATTTTATGCATGGGCTGTGAACCTGTAATCGGTTCGCACCGCATGGCCGAAATTTTTGGCTGACCAAGGTCTTTTCACCCTTTTTAAAAACCTGGAGGAAATTATGGCCGATGAAGAAGGCATAAGAAGAAGAAAATTTATGGAGATGGGCATATTCGTGTTTGGTGGAGCAATTGTGGCCGTCAGCGGCTCAGCCCTGGCCCGTTTTGCCATCGGCCCGTCGTTGGACGAACAGGAGGAGAAATGGATCGAAATAGAC
>SDBS01007985.1_pt1 | contig 10259 bp, 11 predicted proteins | sample 2277091 | NCBI WGS metagenome assembly SDBS01 (sample SAMN10404972, study PRJNA504765) | marine sediment metagenome | isolation source: marine sediment core GS10_PC15, 163 cmbsf | place: Arctic Ocean: Southern Knipovich Ridge | collected 2010 | reverse complement strand
TCGACGCCGCCTTTGCTCTGTTAACCTCACGAGTCGTGCAACATCAGCGGCGAGAACTTGTAGTAGATTTTCACTATCGGCCGGACGTATTACCCTCCCTTGGGCCGTAGCATCAGTCCGGCTTCGACATTGTCCTTCCTGAAACAGTCTTGCCGCTTATCTGCCGTTCCGCGATTATCGTGACCATGCTCAGATCTTGCATACCGGCAATTATTACTCTTCCCCTGATACCTGCGATTTCGGGTACATACTCGCAGCTAATAATCAGGACAGCTATTAATCCTAAGGCAGTGGCTAATAGACTTTTTTTCATCTTGGTACTTTGAAACCTCATCTTAGCTGAACATGTATCCCTCTTCCATTAATCATGCAATTTCGAGTATTCGGGGTAGTCCGGCTAATTACTTTTTTTCTTGAAAATCTCCTTTTCGAGTGCAGTTTATTGTCATTTAAATCTCAATAATCAGTACATTTTAACTTATAATTCAATTTTATGCAAGGAAAACTATTATTTTTTTTTAATTTTTTATGACAACGTCACAACTGTCGTGAACAATGTAAACCCGTCCTTTTTCGCGACCAGGTTGTACACACCCGAAGGCACAACAATAAATTCATAATATCCGCTGCTGTCGCTGAGAATATATTCAGAAAATTCATCATTATACGATAGGCTGATTTAGTATATTGGTAAGAAGATAATGCTGGACATTTAAAAAACGGTTGATGATCTCACAGTTCTACTATCTCTTTTTCCTTTATTCTTATATTTAATATATTGAGATATATATCGACTATCTCCGGATCATACTTTTTTCCTCTGTACTCTTTAATGATCTCTATTGCCTTCTCCTCTTCGATCGGATCTCTGAACGGCCTGTTTTCCGTCATCGCCTGGTAACTATCGACAACACACACTATCCTTGCCCAGAGGGGGATCTCATTCCCCTTAAGACCTTCCGGATATCCCGTCCCGTCATAAAATTCATGATGGTGTTTTACCAGTTCCACTCCCTCCCTGAACAGGTTCAGTTTTTTTTCAACCTGGTCCGCCCCTCTTACTGCATGGCTTTTTACGATTTCAAACTCCTGAGAGGTCAACTTTCCTTTTTTGTTGAAAATACCTTCGGGAAGCCCGATTCTGCCGACATCCATGAGCATCGTTGCCAGCCTCAACCTTGTAAGCTCTTTCCCGGAAAGACCGAGTTTTTTCCCGATCATCTCAACGTCTCTCGCGATATTGAGAAAATGTCCGATTATATAGGGCTCTCTCTTTTCTATCGCGCTTATATACCTGTAAGGGATAAGGTCCCTGATCTCGAAAATTTCAACCGGCCTCCCTGTCGCCTCTTCGGTTAACGTTCCAAGAGATTCCGCGTCCACAAGGTACCTTACTTCCTCGTACACTTTACGGGTGACAAGTATCTGCCCTTTTCTGGCTGCCCTTTCAAGCTGAAACGCGGTATCGACCGCGCGCCCGACCACCGAGTAATCAATTCTTTCAACATTCCCCATGTTGCCTGACACAACCTCCCCGGAACTTACCCCCACACACAGGTTTATCTTAATTGAACCTTCTGTTTTTCCTTTTTCATTGATATCTTCAATGAACCTGCACATATCAACCGCGGTAAAGACTGCCCTTTCTGTGTCATTATAATGCATGTTCGGGGTACCGAAAACGGATACAACACGGTCCCCTATAAACTTGTCAAGCATGCCTCCGTATTTGAATACAATTTTGGTTGCACCAGAATGATAATTGTTCAACAGATTTATAACCTTGTCAGGTTTCAACTTTTCAACGATCCCGGAAAACCTTGAAATGCCGGCGATCAGAACAGTTACTTTCTTTATTTCACCTTCTAATTTTATCTCGCTGTGATCTGTCAATTCATCAAGGACCTCGGGCGACAAATCCCTTGACAACGAGTATTTAAAATTAAGTGAATTATTGTTTTCTATGTTCAGGGCCATCTGTTTTGTGAGCATCTGGACCGTACTCAATACTTTGTCAGTGTATGGCGTCATATTGATCCGTTCACCAAGGGTTAATATCCCCATCATGCCTCTTTTTGTTATGAGGGGCACCAGGACTGAAGCCTCGAGTTTTTTTAAAATTCCAATGTCGATATCCCTGAGCAGGATCAACAATTCGGAAACCATTAAAGGCATCCTGTTATCCACCAGTTCATGGACAAATGTGTTTTTATTGGTAATATGGGTCTTCTCGATCAGCTTTTTTTGGACGCCCCTTGAAGCTACAGGAGCGTATTCAGTGTTGTTCTCATTTATAGATAAAAAAAGAACTGCGGTCCTGCTTAATGTTTCTCCCATCATATTGAGCAGGAAGCTGCCGAAAAAATCCTTTTTACTGGCTGCGTTGAAGTGTTTTACCTCACCATCCAGGGCAACTGTTTTCAAACCCCCGGAATCAGGTACGTCTGCTGTTGTGCCGCCCCCCGATCTATGGGACAGAAGACTGTTCAGTCGAAGTTCAACAGCGTTGCAGACCGTTGAAATAAACTCGATCTCCTCTTTATCGATCCTTTTAAGTACGCTTGCCCCCCAAACTCCGGAAAAATGTGTTATCAGCGTACCTTTCTTTCTTGGTATCATTACAATCGGTGTGTCCAGGTCAAAATCCTGGTTAAAAGCGTTTCTCAACACCAGGCGGATCCCCCTGGTATCTATTGCGCTCCAGTCGAGCCTGTTTATCTCCTCAATAAATTTTTCATTGAGGAAAAAAGGAAGTATTGTCTGGATAGTGCTGTCTGCCGCTGTTGAAGCTATTATTTTATTTGCACCCGGATGTATAAACGCGTAGTGGAGTTTATCCTTAAAAATCTGAGAAAACCGTTCTGCAACAAACTGAACGATCTGATTCGGGATATCAAACTGGTTAACTTCCCTGGATATGCTTTCAGAAGCTGTAATATATTTTTGAAGTTTCGATTCCATTATTATATAACAAAAAAGTAGATTACACAAATCACATTTAAAGTCTAAACAATAAACAACAGCATTGCAAACAAATCACAGGGGTGCATTACATACAAACCCTTGTCATACCCGCCCCTTTTGCATAACTGCAGGCTTCATCAAACTCCTGCAGCGTGACCCTCCTCCTCAAATCCATGCACTCCCGGGCGCGGTATTCCGGCCTGTATTGGTCCATGATGTTCAGGTAAGTACTTTTTGAAAACCCGGCTAACAGATCCACCACTCCGCGGGTCCCGGCCAGGTTGTTTGGAAGGACCAGGTGACGAACCAGAAGGCCCTTGCGCGCCACACCTGCCGCATCTATCTCGAGGTCTCCGACCTGTTGATACATTTCTGTGATCGCGCTCCACGCAACATCAGGATAATTCTTTATGCCGCTCAATTTGAATGCCTTATCAGCATCCGCGTATTTAAAATCAGGCATGTAGATATCGAACACTCCTTTCAGGAGTTTCAATGTATCGACCGAATCATATCCGCCGGTGTTGTAAACCAGCGGCACTTTAAGCCCCATAGGAACAGCAGTTACAAGTGCCTCGACAATAGCGTATGCCATATGCGTGGGAGAAACAAAATTTATATTGTGGCATCCCCGGCCCTGAAGCGACATCATCATCAGGGCAAGATCCCTGTGAGTTACTTCCCTGCCGTATCCAAGATGGGAAATATCATAATTCTGACAAAAAATGCAGCTTAAATTACAGTGTGTAAAAAAGATCGTCCCGGAGCCTTTTCGGCCCACAAGAGGGCGCTCCTCCCCGAAATGAGGGCTCCATGAAGATACTACCGGAAGCAGACCGCTTTCGCAGATCCCATCCTTTCCCTGGCTCCTGTCTACACCGCACTCGCGGGGGCAGAGGCTGCAATGCAAAGTTTTGTTCCGCAGATCATCAGCTGTTTTCTTTAAAAGCCCCTGCTCATAAAGTCCTAAATAAGAAGCCTTAAAATCCATCATCTATCATTGTCGTGCTTTTCGACAAAACTCCTGATCTTGTCTATTGATTTCAGCACCACCTTGCACTTGTTCATCCCGAGAGAAAAAGGTCTGAACGCACCGGAAAAACTTAAAACCGGGTGCCCCTTAAAAATTTCTTCTGTTATTACCACCTCTCCCTTTATTCTGGCGAGCTCATGTTCAAGTTCCTCGATCTTTTTGTCTTTTTCGTCATTAATATCGTTCATTCAAAAACCTCCGTTTAGTCGTTTATTAAAAAATATATTTTCCGGGTCTGCTTTCACTGTCGAACTCAAAAAATAGAAAAAACATAATTCCTGATCCCATCTTCTCTTTTAAAAGCATGAATTTAAAAATATCATTAATCATTCAACCATTCAATTTGTTTCTGAAAGAGTCTTTTTCGGTTATTTTACAAAATCTTATTTGATTTTAACAGTCTTTCCTTTTTTTGCCGATTTTATTGCTGCAAGCACGACTTCAAGCGCGTTACGGCCATCTTCAAAGGTAGCATTTTCTATTTTGCGATCAGATTCTAGACAATCGATAAAGTACTTCCACTGGATCAGGAATGCGTCCGTGCCATCAGGTGTTTCCTCTAATATTGTGCCATCGGCCTTGTATATAACCATCGGAGAATTGAGGTCTCTTTTTTCAAGCAACTTGCCGGCCCTGAAAGTCCACTCAACGGTTCCGTTTTCACACACGACTCTCAGTACATTTGTGAATGGAAAACCCGGCGGCAAACCCCACCCGGCCTGAACACATCCCGTGATGCCGTCAGAGAAGCCCATATTGGTGACCATATTCGCCCATCCTCCAAAAGCGGAATTATAAGTGCCCTGAGAGTTTATGAAATCGGGTTTACCCAAAATCGAGATTATGTAGTCGATGTCATGTATCTGCACATCAAGCGCGCCTCCTCCTCCAAGGCCCTCTTCCCTGTTCCAGCCTGATTCAGCCCAATCCGGGAATGCAACCAGCCTTTCACAATAGATGTGGTAGGTCTTCCCAAGTTCCCTGCTGTCAATTATTTCCTTCACTTTTACATAAACAGGCCAAAACCTCAAAACATGACCGGCCATAACGTTTACCTTATTGTTCCGTGCTGCCGTGATCATCTTTTCCGCGTCAGCTACTGACAAAGCGAGAGGTTTTTCACAGAAAATATCTTTTTTTGCCCCGGCAGCCTTTACGACCATTTCTGTATGTAAAAAGGTAGGAGTGCAGATGGCTATTACATCCACATCAGCCTTCCGGAGCATAGTGTCAAAATCCTTATAATAGACAGCACCTGTTTTATCTGCAAGATCCCGGCCCTTTTTTTCCACATTGTCCATTATAGAAGTCACACACGTGTTTTCTATTTTATTGCACAATATATCAGCGTGAAGCTTGCCTATGTACCCGGCACCAACGATCGCGACTTTTTTCATTATCATTTCTCCCGGTAAAATATTTTTTATCATACTCTACAACAGCAGGATACACAAGTATCATCAGGGTGTAAAATAAATTTTCAGCAAAACCGCAGGTATTTACTTTAATAAAAATTTAACTTGTAGATCGGCAGCAATGAGTTTAGAATTGTTCAATATAATACTGACGTATCATGCAAATAGCCATTTCCGGAGCAAAGGGCATGAATCACAAAAATAAAACAAAGGCTCAGCTAATAAACGAACTTGAGAAAGCCCATCAAAAGATCCGGGAGCTTGAATCATCAAAATTAGGATTTGAACGGAAAGTGAGAAATCTAAATGCAAACCTATATCGGGATAATTCCTGCCGAAAGGGAGATGTTGAGGAGCTTGCCAGGACCGGAGAAACGATAAATATTGAGGACACTTATCCCTCAGATAACGGTAAAGAGGACTCGGTTCAAACTGTTAAAACCCCGCTGAGAGATGAAACAGGAACAATTTCCGGGGCGCTTGGTATTTCCTGGTTTATTACTTGCCGCATTGAAGCTGCCAGGAAAATTGAAAACTCTCTCAACGAAAAGAAAATACTGCTGAATGAAATTCACCACCGTGTTAAAAACAACCTCCAGGTTATTTCGGGACTTCTTGACCTTCAATCGAAAAACATCAGGAATAAAGATAATGAAAGCAAATTTCAAGGTAAGCCAGGATAGGATAAAAACGATATCAATGATCCATGAACAGCTTTATAAAGAAAAAGAACGAAGACGAATAGCGACCGAACTTCACGGCAGTATAGGCCAGAACCTATCTTTAGCGATCATAAAGTGCCAAGAATTAAAGAGCAAAATATCTTCTGAGGATTCGCTGACCGTAATCGAATATATTTGCGACATGCTTGAACAATCATTGGAAAACACAAGGCTGCTTGCCCTGGAAATCAGCCCGCCGGTTCTTTATGAAATCGGTCTTGAAGCGGCGGTTTCATGGTTACTGGAGCAGTTCAAAGACAAACACGGGCTTCAATATATTTTTGAAGATGATAAAAAACAGAAATCGCTTGACAACAACATCCTGGTCTGGGGTGCCTGGGAGGCAGCATGCACATTAAATCCAGGCATGGTAAAGGAACACGAATAACACTTGAAGCTACGGTCAGAAAGACCCAATAAATTACCGGGAGGTATTATGAGTCTTAGATTAATAATAGCGGATGACCATAAAATAGTGAGGGAAGGGCTTCGGAGTCTTCTGGAAAAAGAGCCGGGTATTGAAATCGTTGCCGAAGCGGACAACGGCCTGACTGTAATCGATCTTGCTGAAGAATTAAAACCGGATGTGATTGTCATGGATGTGACAATGCCGGGCCTGAACGGGATAGACGCAACCCGCCGCATAAAAGCGAACCAGCCGGAGACCAAAGTGATAGCTCTATCTGTACATTCCGACAAACACTTTATCGCTGAAATGTTTAAGGCAGGCGCGATCGCTTATCTTTTAAAACAAAACGCGTTCAGTGAGCTTACGCGTGCTATAAAAGTAGCTTCTGAAGACGACCTATATCTCAGCCCTAAAATCTCAAGCATCGCAATAGAGGCGCTCGTCACAAACGATGGGCCCCTTGACCCTTCAGGCACGTCATTTCTTTCAGGCAGGGAAAGGGAAATTCTCCAGTTGCTGGCGGAAGGAAAATCCGCAAAAAATATAGCTGATAAATTTTATTTGAGTGTAAAAACGATTGAGACCCACAGAAAAAACATTATGAAAAAATTGAATCTCTACAACCTGGCCGATCTGACTAAATACGCGATCAGACATGGCCTGACAACCCTGGAACAGTGAGGTGTCTCAAATAAGGTTTTCTTATAATGCTATAGTAGAAGGCCAAAAAAATATGTACAGCCGATAACATAACAAATTTATCCAAAGATACCGGGAGCTTTTATATGATATATAGGTACCACGAATATCCTGAATACTCTGAGCCCTGGATTACCGGCGCTTTTTACTGAGTCTGCGTTTTTTCTTTTTCGCGGGTATCCGGGTGGCTAAACCGATGATCAGCCCGGCTCCCGCACCTGCGCCGCCTGCTATCATTATGTTTTGCCGGATCTTTTTCATTCCGATCAACGCGTCACCGACCTTGTCCAGCAGCTTTTTGGAGGGTGACAAAATCCTGCTTATCTCGATGTAGCCACCCCCTGACCTTGCGAAGAACAGGTAACCGATTATTAACCCGAGAAGGCCCATCGCGATCACCAATATTATTATTTTTTTCAAAACCCGCCTCTTGTCGTACCGAATTTTTATAGCTTATTATAATACATATTGAAACGATCCTGTATCTTTTTCAACTTTCCATAGAGAGATTGTCAGCGAAATTCAAACCCCCATGATTCCGGTTAAAAATCTCTTTTATTTTTAATATGCACGGAAGCAGGGTTTACCAGGTCATAAAAACATTCCTTCAGCTCCTTTACTTTCATTATATTATCATAATTTTTAATATTATTTTGATTTTCCAAGTGCATCAAGGCACGGTAAATCAATTTGGCCTCAATATCATTTAGTTCAATTATATGTCTTTTGATTGTTTTAGCTTTCATAAGCAGCCTCGAATTGAATAATTGTTTTCAATCTGCTATTTTACATCTATTTCACCTCTTTTACAACGAAATATGCTGCAGACAAATTTATAGACCACGTCTTCGCAAACATTTTTTTTAATTTGGCAAAACCGACCTAACATGCTATTATTCGTTTTAAATATGCAGGTAATCTTTTACGATGTTTAAATAAGTTGGAGCCTGAAACATTAATAAATCAAGGAGTGAACGATGCCTGAAGGAAAAGCACTTGTCCTTTTCTGGACCAAGAATGGAAATACGGAAAAAGTAGCCAGGCGCATTTTCGATACTTTACAGAAAGCCGGGATGGATGTATCGATATCCCGAATTAACAAAGAACTTGAGGTCGAATACCTCGACTACAATTTGATCTTTCTCGGGGCACCTGTTTACGAGAACCTGTCGCCCAAACCGGTTCTGAATTTCTTACACAGAAACAGAAGAAGGGATGGAGTCGAGCTTATCCCGTCGGCACCGGAAGTACCAGGCGTGGCTGCTGTTCCATACTGTACCTATGGAGGCGGGCATACCGGCTACAATGAAGCAGAGCCCATGCTGAAACACATCGGGCAGTACCTTGAGCACGAAGGTATTCGCGTGGTGGATTACCTTGCGGTAGTCGGTGTTTTTCCGGAAGCCGATGAGTCTTACAACACCGACGGCCGATTCGGAGAGATCCGCCAGAAACCTGACGAGCACGACCTGATCGAGGTTGAAGGGAGAGTACGGGGTTATTTACACCAGCTTCATCGTGTTCTTCCTCTTGGGGATCTTAAATTGTAAACTGCCTGGCCGTAATTTACGTATACACTGTCGTAGTGTGGTATACCTGTTCCTAAATACCATCCAGCTTTCTTAGGAGCGCTTCTTCAAGAATATCAAGTTCACACCGCGTGAAACCCTCTCTGCCTTTATTACGTGATTGAGATTCAGCCATGTGCAATTATCACGGCTATAGATCGGCCATTCCACAAGCCCTTCACCATTTGGGTCGCCTGTGCCGGTAAAATTGACCCAATAGTTTTGTATTTTTTCTTCCAGTATTTTATCTGCCTCACTGGCCTTGAAAAAAAAGTCATGAGTTCCAAATACAAATGGCACTTCAGCAAAATGATATGCGCCCGCAGTTTGTTTAGGACTTGGTGGAACACGGTTAAAAAAATACAGGTAGGCCGGAACGCCGGTTTTATTCATGTGTTCGCACAAAAAATACATATGTACGCCCTGATGATCATCGCCGAACATGTCGATCTCGCTCTGAGCACGGATAGATGGATCATTCATCTTATAAAGTGCTATAAGGGCGTTCGTATCATCACCATAATGACGGGACATGAAAACTCTGAAAGAATCCATATCTGCAGGTGCACCCCGTTGCCAGTTTGACGGCGTGGGAAATTTCGCCATGAGGTAGAGCAGGGACCCTTCATCTGCATTATATCCGGCAATAATCGTTACTTTTAATTGGGCGCCTCTTTTAAAAGTATGAGCAACGCTTTCAGGTAATACCCAACCGTCAACCAATGTTACCAGATATGGGTATGAATAATCATCGTGATAGGTCTGTGAATGCTTAAGTAATTCCTCGCCGGAAACGGTACGAAGGGATTCGATCGTATCGTGACCTACTTTTCGGGCGAAATTGTTTCCTTCGATTTCCGCTTTCTGCCTGTCCAGAAAAGGGCCATTCAATCCTTCAACATAGCCGGTAACAGAGCCGCTTTAAATAATGGCCTTATGAAACAGGCCTTTGGCAAGAGGGATTGCAATGAGTTCCACAACAGCAACACCGCCGGAAGATTGCCCGAAGATTGTCACATTGTCCGGATCACCGCCAAAAATTTCTATATTGTTCCGGACTCATTCCAAGGCGGCAATCTGATCCAGCAGGCCGTAATTGCCGCAGCTGTTATGTTCCGATTCCTTTGATAATGCAGGATGAGCGAAATATCCGATTATACCAAGCCGGTAATTAACGGTAACAACGATTACCCCTTTTTTTGCAAGCGCATCCGATTGATAATAAGGTTCAGCGCGGGAGCCGAATTGTTTTGCTCCCCCATGAAACCAGACCATGACCGGCTGTCCCCTTGCTACGCCTAAGTGCTCACTCAAAAATAACTTTACATTTTTCTGGGAGTAATGGTGTAATTCCAATCTGGTAAAGTATCAGGTTTGTCGATTTGAATTTGCGACATTTGTTCGTCAGGGACTTTGTTTCCCTTTTTATATTTCTTTCGTACAAGATGC
>SDBS01007984.1_pt1 | contig 10259 bp, 15 predicted proteins | sample 2277091 | NCBI WGS metagenome assembly SDBS01 (sample SAMN10404972, study PRJNA504765) | marine sediment metagenome | isolation source: marine sediment core GS10_PC15, 163 cmbsf | place: Arctic Ocean: Southern Knipovich Ridge | collected 2010 | reverse complement strand
TAACCCTGAACAGCAGGTATCTCATCTTGTTCTTCAGTTATCAAGGACATGAAAACTCCCGCGAAATCAACGTTCCATACATCTTCCCTAGATATCCTTATACTTCCTCGTTTAAGAATAGAAACGATTCTTTCAGTAGTAACATTGTAGGATAGTGCCACTATATCAACCATAATGTTTATTTATCTCGTTAATATTTAGTTATTATTCTCCCGAAATGCAATGTCTTATCTTTAGATATTGACATCGAGTAGTTATTTCCTATTTCATCGATTGATACTAAAAATCGACTTTCGAATGAGATTACCCTGACTTTGGATATTTTTTCAAAGCCACATGATTTGTATGTCAAACATTTATTATCGATTGTGGAGATTTTAGAAAATAGTGTTTATTTAGACTTTAAAGATAGTATTATTCAGATGCAATAATATTTACATCTGTGTTAGGACTAATCCATGTAAATCTCTTGCCACATTTACATTTTCCGCAAGTCTTTTGTTTTCCGCTGAGACATATGCTGATGCCTGAATTATGAGCTTCATCAGTTTCTCTCGCAGCTTCTGAAAGGCTAACAAAATCTCTATAAGTTTCATCGTGAGCAATTCGTCTAACTTTCTTGCAGCTTTTGTTCTTACCAGTTGCTTTTGATGCTCGAATGTTATCAGGTTGTGTAATTTTCACTAAATTCTTGATGTTGTTATTCCATGGTTTCCCATCAATGTGATGAATCTGATATCCTCCTTCAACTCTTTCATTCTTATGCGTTTCCCAAACCAAAACATTCATATATTTCATGAAATATTTTTTGGTTTTACTATCTTTCCACGTAATCCTGAAGTAATCATCAAATTTTGATCCTTTAAAGATAGTTCCATCTTTTCGGAAGATATGTCCCTCGGAAGACATTTCAAGAACGTCATTGTCTTTAAACAATTCAGCAGTTGAAACCCATTTCAAATCTCCGAAATCAGATTTAACTTTGTATCTAAATCTAAATCCTCCAAGTTCTTTGCCATCTCTACATCTGTTACCTATTGTATGAGGATCTACTTTCATAACTTTAGCAGCTTTCACAACGCTGATGAACTCATCAATAGTTTTACCTTCTAAAGACAATCTGAGTACTGTTCTACCTTGTTTATCAGATGTACGCTTTCGATTCTTGCTTTGATCATTCTTATTTGCTGGTCTCAGATTACAGCATACAAAATTATCTTTCTTCCTTGTAAAATCGATGTGATCTACAGTGATTGCTTTATCTTTTTGTTCAGAATTTTTGTCGAGAAATGGAAGCCCGAAATACACAATTCCTTGCCAAGTGTGGATTCCTTTTGTATAGCTTCTTCTGTTATTATCTGTTAATTTAAATCCTCGATATTTGCGCGAGGGACTATCACCTCCCTCCAATAACCTGTTTTCTTTAAAACTCCAACATCTTCCAAGGCTAGAAAGAACATACATTTCTGAGCAACAATGTTTCATCGATCTCCACTCTTCTGGTGCTTCACAATCAGGACAATATTGCTGTTTTAACTCCGTCAATCGAAAAAATTTATCAACATCAAAATTATCGTTTTCATCAAGCAACTCAGATATTACAGGATCTCCTTCTTTAGATTTATGCTGGTAACATTTAGCTCCTTTTATCTTCATGGGCCGCTGACACGGTCCTCTTTTTGCATCAGCACCACATCTGTATCCCATAATGTCAAATTCGCTGATCTTTATGTTCATTCATATCAAAATCAATTACATCACTTTTATCTAAATCAATATTTAGTTATTATTCTTCCGAAATACAATGTTTTATCTTTAAATATCGACATTGAGTAGTTATTTCCTATTTCATTGATTGACACTAAAAATCGATCTCTAAAAGAAATCTCTCTGACTTTGAATATTTTTTCATTACCTGATGCTTCTATTATTTTTCCATTTCCAATATACATTGCAACGTGAACTATCTTATTCATGTTGTCATCTTCTATGAATACTAAATCACCCATTTCTAAATCTTTTGCAGGTATTTCTCCAGATGAATCATACTGACCCTGTGAAAATCTCATAAGGTTGATTCCAACTTCGGCATATATTCTGAACACGAATCCTGAGCAATCTATACCTTCCTTGGTCATTCCTCCCCATAGATATGGAGTATCTATATAGCTTCTTGCTATGTCTACAACTTTGTTTTGATAGTTAGTATCGATAATTTGATACCTCACTGACTTACAATTAAGTATTTCAATATCACGTGAGTGGATCCACCCTTCCAAACCGGCAGGCCAAAGAGAATCCTGCTGTGTCGAACATTTCACGTACCAGAATAATCCTTCATCATCGAGAATACTCACGCATTCATCTTTGAGAACTTGCGTCAAAATACAGTAACAACCTCGAAGCTCCGGAATGTAAAATGTTGCATTAGCAACAGCGTATTTTTCTGTTGGCAAACGAACAGGAACATCTCCATACATCGATGATACATCAGCTATTACTCTTCCGAGCATGTATCTATGTTTGGTATCTCTCCTTCTCATTTATTTTGATCGAAAGTTTTAAAGTGTATGTTCACATAACATATATTATTGAGACTATTACAAATTATTTATGAAATCTGCAAGCTCATGAATAATTTCATCAAAATTTTCTATTTCGATTGGGGAATCTCTCTTAAATCCTGTCATTTCAGCATTCACTTCCAAAATCTTCAAAAGTTTTCCTCTCAATATCTCGTTTTCATATGTAAGATGTTCTGCCGTATTTAACAACATCATCTGAACTTTGTTTTCATTATGGAAATCTGCATCATCGTTTTTGCTGATTTCACTATCTATGTCGTTATCAATATTCTTGTCATGACGTCTACAGAGTGTACCTCTAAGTTTGACTCTGTTCTGACACTTAGATCCTTTGTTGGTGTTTGCACCGCATCGATATATTTCTTTCTTCCCTTCTTTATTCGAGTGAACATAACAAAGCTTATCGTCCTTTTTCCAAAGTTCATTACTACATCGCTTTCCATCTTCTACCACCATGGTACACTGCTTCTTTATTGTCTTTCTAACACCACCATGACGATAGCAAATAGATCCATTCGCAACTTTTGTTTTGCATCTTCTGCCATTGGATAATAATATCTCGCACTGAGTAGAAGACATTTTGCATTGTAGCAATAAAGATTGAAATTGATCAATTTCAATCTTTATTGCTACAATGCAAAAATCAATATTGCATTTACACATGTATTCCAGTATGCCTAATAATACTAGCGTACTAGAAAGAACTGTCAATTTAGATGCTATCAATTACGGGAAATCGGAACTTGTTCGAGCTAGTATAGGTAGTTCTATTTGTCTCAAAACAATGTACTCAATGATTGATAAAGATGGAAACACAGAAAAAATCGGAAAGATTGTTATGATAAAGACAGGAGATGATCATTATCACATCGAAACCAAAAAATCTGATTATGTTCCAACGTTCGATCGACAAAACTAACATACACAGTTTTAAAAGTAGTAACGCTACACAACATAGGTATTTTGCTTTGTCATTACCTGAATCGAAAGGTAGCATCGACACAAAAAGTGATAGTAATATCTGGTAGCGAATGCAAACAAAACGTGCCAAATACTGTGAAACTTGTAGATATCGATAATCGATCCTTGTTTGCAAAATAGTTGTTCAGGTATCCAAAAGAAAAAGAATGCTGTACCTGCCAATGTTAGCGATAGATAAAGATCGTCTTTATCTATTTCATACATTTTCAACAGTGAGGCAATCCCAATTAAATTCATCAGCAATATCGTGATAAATATTATGATAAAAGTATTATGACTGAAGAACGGCGCAAGTATAAATATAATTATTATAGATATTGGTATTCTTTTTCGTCCCCTTAGCTCACAGAGCATGCTTAAACATAAGGAAATCGTTGCAATCATAAAACATTCATCGATATATTGCCCAATAACGTTTTGCGTTCCGTGAAACAACACACTTCCAATACCGGTTATAATCATGCATTTTGGAATTATAGTCAGACTAGATGGAAGATGAAAATTAGATAGATACCGAAGGTCGTCAAATGCAATATAAATTATAAAAAGAGAACTCATAACATTGTAGAATTCTGCGATGTAATACGTGTATTCATATGAATGCAAATCACCTTCACACCACGTTACACTGGAGGTCTTACTCCAATAAGGTTTGATAATTTCCATTGAAAAATATTAATATTTTTCAATTAATAGATTAATATGTTGATTAAATCAATATGTGTATTTGATTCTTTAAGTTACATCATCCAAAAATCGTAAAAACGATATATCTCATCTCATTACTTCTGTAACAAAACATGTCGATCAATCAAGACAAGATCCACGGGATGCTCATCGGAGTTGCAATAGGTGACGCTTTAGGAGCACCACATGAATTCAGAACTTATACACGCGCTGACCAATACAATGGATTAATTCATCTCCCGATTATATCTCAGACGCGATGGCAAGGAAAAAGAATTGGAGCTATTGGACAGGTAACAGACGACACAGAGTTATCTCTTGCGTTGTGTTCAACACTAATTGAACATCGATGTTATAATGAAAATGCTGCAATTTTAGCTTATCTTCAGTGGGCAAATACAAAACCGCAAATGGGAAGAAATACGAGAAAGTTATTTGCAGGAATAAAGACCATTAGAGGATATAGAAATAGATGGAAAAAAGAGTTTGAATCTATTCCGGAATCTGAGGTTAGCCAATCTAATGGATGCTTGATGAGATGCTCACCACTTTCTGTATTAGATAATTGGAAAGAAGCTGTTAAACTCGACTGCCGAATCAGTAATCCGACATCTATTTGTATTGCTGCTTGTACTGTTTATGTTGGCTCTATTCGAGATCTATTCAACGGAAGCACAGTTGACGAAGTGTTAGATAACGCGATAGATCAATCAGAAAGCAAAGAAATATCTTCTGTTCTTAGAGATGTGAAAGAAAACAAAGATCGAAATGTAAAAGGAAAAACAAAAGGATGGATATTACATGCAATATACTGTGCCTATAGTGCGTTGATGTTAGATACATCATTCAACAAGTCGATAAACTTTGTCATCAACAAAGGAGGTGATACCGACACGAACGCAGCTATTGCAGGAGCAATGTTGGGCGCTAGATATGGATTCGAGAAGCTAATTTCCAATGGTGTTACTGAAGAGAATATCAGAATGATACTTAAATGTGATACAAACGACGGGAATTTAGGGCCAAGACCAATAATGTATCATCCCTTGATGATACATGATTATTCGATAAAGCTCAGCAACTTTTAAAACTATTGCTTCTTTATCCTTAGCATCAAAAACACCATAATAAACAAAACGATTAACGATACGGCAACAACTGCCCCAATCAAAACATCATCTTCTTCGCCAGGTCGATTCCTCTCAAAACTATAAAGGATCGCGGTACCATTAATTCCAGTTACTATTACAACAGCAATCCCAATAATTAAAGATTCTCTAAATTCCGGAGATCTCCTTACTCGGATCTCATACATTTAATGATATGCATATAATGAAGAATATGTGAAATACAATTTTAAGGGAATCAAGTCGTAGATATTTTTAAAACTAACATAGATAACTATTCAGTTTAATCCGAATGGATTATAATGAAGATTTCAGATGTGTTACATTGCTTGAGCATTCTTCATAAAATAAAGATGATAATTCTTCTGTGCTATCATCCTCGGCATTCCAAGCACAGGTACTGCCATTGTTATATGTCCAAATACAATCAGTATCTTTAATGTGAGTGAATTTGTACCATGTCGTCACTTTATCTTTAGGATTGTTACACGAGAAAATGGCGATATCATCTGTGTCTTCGACATTTTTGAGCAATGATTTTAGTGATACACGTGTGTATTCGTCGAGTGGTAATTTCAAATCATCTGTATTGCCCTGTTTGTCTTGCAGTAAATTGTCTCCTATAATTCTCATTTTGTGAGATACAAAGCATCTTGATTTTCGACATGTTTTTACTGTACATGTTGGTATAGAATGAAATCCTAACATACTGATTTTGAGTGATATCTTGATTTTTTTTCGTTTACATCATTTTTTGAACATTTTATAATATTCTGTTCCGTGAAGTTATCCTTAGCATCATTAACTGTTCTATTTATTAAATGTTCAAAAATGATGTAATCGATTTTTGAACATTTGAAGAACAAAGATTGGTGAATTGACATCACAAAAGAAAACATATTTATAAATGAAAACTTTCTTTACAGCATTATTTGCACTCATTGGCAGTACCAATGCTATAAACATGTTTGCTGCGCAAACAGCAGCCACTACTGCTTTACAAAATGCATTCCGTTTAAATAATGAGGCCGGAAGAGATGCGTGGTTAGACGCTGTTCATCCAAACTTTCATTCTGATAGTTTTTGCGAATCTGATTACTTGTTTCTTTCTGGCTTTTCAGCATGTATTGCAGTTCCATTAAATTCATCAGAATTCTATGATCTTAATGTGCCATTTTTCGATGTTATTAATAACAGAACTACCTTTGTTTGGGAAACTCAGGACGATCCTTTCTTTGATAAAAATAATGAAGCTTATGGTGTAATGAACACCGAATTTGACGAAATATTTCCAGGTGGAGTTGCAGGACAATCAACAAAACTCATGGTCCACATCACTGCGGCCATTGATGGTGCTAAATGGAAAGTTATTCAATGGAATATCAGCCAAGATACTGCGCGTGAACAAAATATAATCTGTAGAGCCTTCACCGCATTTGGATTTCCGGACCCTCCTTGTGTTGTCGATGCTATCCCTTCATCTTCTCTCTTGTTGGAGGCACGAGAATCATTCGATGCTACTACAGCTAAAATCAGGTTCATGAAACATTATAACAGCATGCACAATTAAGTACATCTAACTCGGTAAACTACTCTCTTTGTGTTTTTTTTGTTAACTTTTCTAAAAGTCTTCTTTGTGTGTTCTTTTGCTGACTTTTAGAAAAATCTTCTTTCTGTTTTAGCTCTGAAGGAAACCCAATATCTACCTCTTTGGCCGGCAATTTTCACCATGAAAAAATGTAAGGTCTAGTTCAATATCAGGTGTTTCATTTCCAGATTCATAATATTTACGAGGATATCTATCGATATAGCTATGAACTACACTACGTTCATATCTCTTTAGCGCTGTTCTATGAAGAACATAAAAGTTAGTTATAGAATGAAATCCTGACATACTGATTTTGAGTGTTATCTTGATTTTTCTTTTACATCATTTTTTTGAACATTTTATAATATTCTAAATCGTAGGGAATAATCTTCGATTTAGAGCAGATTTTGCAATTACTATGTGCTAAATTATGATATTTCTATTGATCATTCTTTATTACAGAGGTATTAAACATACAATGTGGTTCTACTTCTGGGTGTTTCTAATTATCTTCATCGTCATTCTGTTACTCTTCGCTGCATTTCAGGAACCACGCAAAAATGTTGGTTTCACATGTTCTATAAAGTGTCTCAAAGGATCCAACTCAAACATTGAAAACAAAAGTGAATTTTCTGTTAATATGTTAGATGAAGAATTCAATGTTAAAGGTGGCGATGTGGACTTCAGCAATTGCGTCATAACATGTAGAGAAGTTGTTATTAATAATGATAGCGTTAAACAGACAGATCATCACGAAGATGAATCGGATCTAATATGAAACTTTTAAAAGTTTCATAACATATTTAATAGATCTATATGAATACTAACACAACTGGAATGGTTTAGATTCCTTCTCAATTTTCAAGCAGATTACGGTATTACCTTGCATAAATGTGACTATTTTCTTATCGTCAGTCACAGTTGATATGACTAAATCCAACGGCTTCATGATTTTTACGTATTTTATCACTAGAGGACTAGTTGCAAATGCCCATTGCTTAGAATTATTTTGAGTGTCGCATTTTGCGATGTTAAAATTGAAAATATTCTGATTGATAGTATCCAAATATAGCCATTCTGGTTTACCATATTTCTTGTATACAGACTCACTGCAAGAGTAACAGTTTTCCTTGCTTATGAATGACCTGTATTGTACATAACAGTAAAATTTGTCAATCCCGGCTATATTTGATAAGGTACCATTTATATCGCTGACTTCGATTAAGTCACATTTCTGTTCGTATAAGAAGCAGATCAATTTCCTATTCTCATAAAGTCTATCAATTGAACCGTTGTTTTTCGACACGTATTCTTTCATGTTAAGTTTCCTGTTCTTTGCAGAGGTTTCAGACTTCGGCTGTTCTTCTGCTTCTCGTTTCGTCGTCATCGATATTTTTGGTGAACAACGCCATGTTTTAGTGTTTAATCGATTATAAACATAATAGTAGATCCATCATTAAGCACAACATAAATGATGTCATATTTTTAAGAATAAATATCATGCAATATCGAGAACCAATCAGACGAAGATCTATTTACTTATTATAGTCATAACAAACATCATGTGGTTTATATTCTGGGTATTTTTGATTATCTTCATCGTTGTTCTATTACTCTTTGCTTCATTTCAGCCACAATCAAAGACTACCACTTCTGTTTGCACACTAAAATGTGTGAAAGAACCACATCCAAATGCCAAACACGAAAGTGGATTTAACAATATGTTTGGTAATAATTCTAACAGCAGAGATAGCAATATTGATTTTAGTAAGTGTATCCTAACATGTACAGAAGTAAATGTTAATGATAAAACTCAACAGATATCACATGATGTGGACAACAGTGACGATGATGAACTTGACTTATCCTAAGATCTATGTCAAGTTCATTTTCAACATTAATTTTAAAATTGCATTACTTTCTTATCTTGGTGATCCCACATTATCTCAGAACACTTTCATGGATCATATGGACCAAAAATCAACAATTCTTTATGGAATCTGTCGTATTGTTCATCTGAGATGGCCCCTCCATTTCCACCATAGTCTAAGTATATTTTCACTCTTTTCATCACTTCTTTGTCTATGATCATATCACTAGTAAAAGTCATAGAATCTAATCGTTCATGAAGTCTTTGAATTTCTATCGATTCTTCTTTGGTCAATTTACCTAAACATCCTCGAGAATCAGTAAAGTTAATAATGTACTGTAAGACAGCGTCAAATTCATCGAGTGTGTTCATTGTTGTCTGTTTTGTGTCAGACAACATTTTAGAGATTAGATCAATTTTAGCAGATGCAGAAGTTCAATATTTCTTAGTCTATCCACATAGTACATTTATCTTCATTGCTTCTATTCATCGCGAGTACTTTCAGATTGCGTGCTCGTCTATTCTGTTGACTTCGATTGGGATTTAACCTGAATAATATACATAACTTTTAAAAACGTTAAACATTATTTACAATTATAATGAACCAAGGGTAGCTTGAATATTAAATTCTTGAACCACAGTATTTCCATCGGAATAATTTTCTATTTGTTCCGTTACTTTTCCTACTGGTGGAGGAATATCTTGAACAATCCTGCACATGTCTGGTTCAAATTCTGTTCTATCTACTATCGAATTAATAGCATTTCTTGTTAATGAAGATTGTTGAACAGGCCGATCTCTCGTCAAACGTATCTCGTCTGAAGTGAATATAGCATTTCCCCCATTTTTCGATTCATCAAACAAAACTGAAGAAAGTTCTTCATTGATAGTAGGTAAGATGTCCTGTCCAGATCTTCTTCTTGCTCGTCTTCTGCGAGAAATCGTAGGTGCTGTTCCTGGCTCACTCACTGTTGGGACAATAAATTCACCAGAAAATTGAGGTTTGTCAGGAGTTGCAATTCCAGCAAATATCGATGAGATGTCATCTGGTCCAGGTATCTCTACATTCTCCGTGGATAGACCAAAGTCAAATGCAGCGTTCGCGTCATCTACTCCAACGATTTCAATATCATCAATGGTTTTTCTGTCTTCTTCACTTACAACACTATCTCGAAAATAATTGCCAATTAATGCTCGTGAGCCGGCTGTGATAGAACTAGACACACTCTTTATTGGATTTATCACACCAAACGCCGCAGTACTAAGAATATAATCTGAAGCTCTTTCAAGACTAGCTATCGAAATGACGTCCTCCCCATGATTGATCATTCCTTTGAATGTGACTGGATCGAACGATCCCATCGAGGTTATGTAATCTGCCAAGAGAGATACTAGTGCCAGTGCTGTTTGGATCTCCCTTC
>SDBS01007983.1_pt1 | contig 10259 bp, 7 predicted proteins | sample 2277091 | NCBI WGS metagenome assembly SDBS01 (sample SAMN10404972, study PRJNA504765) | marine sediment metagenome | isolation source: marine sediment core GS10_PC15, 163 cmbsf | place: Arctic Ocean: Southern Knipovich Ridge | collected 2010 | reverse complement strand
TATCTTCAGAACGAGCCCTTGTTTGCTTCAGTTTAGGATTCATCTTCTAAAACTCCATTCATCGTTCATAAAACTCAATTTAGACGTAATAAATTCTTTTAGTGTTCTCTAATTATTTAATAAATTACTGTTTTATATAAAATTTATTACAACCTTTCAAAACTTACTAATACAATTACGAATACTAATCTAATCACAAGATTATATATATTAAGTGGACAACATTAATTTAAAAGAAAAGGCTGAATTTTCTAATTACTTTTCAGAAGTTGCTTTAAATAACAAATAAACAAAATTAAAAGAGTAAAAATCACTATTACGCTTTAAATTTCAAACTCCCCAGTAAACTTCAATAATTTCACTCTATATTGTCAAATTAAATGGACAGTAGGCAAACTTTAAATATTAACAAAACTAGATTTTTCTTTAATAGTTTATGCTATAATCTATAAAAAAAAAAAGGAAAAATAAAATGAAATTATTAACTAAAAAGAATATACTTTTAGTGTTTTTAGCAACTATTACTGTTTTCCCGCTAATTTCTGTAGTGGCTCTAGCAGCCGTGCCCCAATCAGCGCAAGCTGAACGCGTAAGTTTTGTTATAGGTTCTGGGGGCAACCCCGGGGGAGCGCAACTTGATGATTGGGATCCTGCAATAGTGACAACCAGCAATTTTGGGGCTCTTGAAACATTAGTCTGGGCAAACTTTAGAGATCGACTGGTGTATCCAGGGCTTGGCGAAAACTGGACATTTCATGCCAGACCTGACGAAGGAGGTAATACCGGAGGCGTAGCGGCAATTTCATTCAATTTACGACAGGGCGTTGAATTTATGGACGGTTCAGAATTTAATGCAACGACGGTTAAATGGAACTGGGATCGTTTGTTAAATATCACCGGAATAAATGTAGCGCCAAATAATAGAAAGGCAAGTCTCCACTGGTTCGATCCTTCCGCAATGGCGTCCCATTTCACCCCAAGTTGGGATTTATCTTGGGCTCAAGCGGATCCTTTCAATATGGGTAAAAGAATACCTGTTGTTAACGAAACAATTGTAGTAAGCAGATATGTTGTCAACTTTACCTTGAATAAATGGGCCACAAATATGTATTATTTCATCGAATGTCCACAGATTTCCATGGTAGAGTATGCAGACTTTGCTACAACATATATAAAGGGATACTCTGGGTCTGGAGTCGAACATTTGGTTGGAACTGGTGCATATCAGTTCGTATATGCCGATTTCGTAGTTACTAGTACACAATATTCGGTCAAAAACGAGAACTATTGGAATAAAGCCTACCTTGAATCACAAGATTTGTTCGTAGTTGACGATGTATATACTAGATGGTATGCGACTGCTGAATCACGCAGTACTGCACTACTCGCTGGCGACGTCGATGTCAGCGGGTGGCAGGCACAGAGCATACTTACTGACATGGCTGCTCTTAACGCAAGCGAATTTCATTCAATCTATGAGACAGAATACGATGCAAGTTATACTACCATTCAATTTTCTAACAGAGAGAACAATGACAAGACTCATATAGCAGCACTTGCTGGTACACCATATGAAAATATGAGCCTACGAGAATTTTGGCCTACTTGGGCTGCGGCTAACGGTATACCGGGCCAACCAATAGCTCAGGGCGTGAATAAGTCAGTACGACAAGCTATTAGTTGGGCTTTCAATTACGATACTTATATGGATATTCAATACGAGAGTACTGGTGCATTACGAGCTGACAGTCCATTGGGAGCGGAATGCGTATGGAACGATGGTACTGTTCCATATCCTGTTTACGATATTACAAAAGCGCGACAAATTTTACTCAATGATCCCTATTACGAAGCTATATGTACTGCTAAAGGATTAGACATTAACAGTGATGATAGTGAATGGACTGGCATAGGCCTTGGCCTCAATCCTATAAATACTTTTACCTATTTGGACGGTGGTACACCAAACAAAGTAAATCATATAGGAAAAGCCTTGAATGATCTTGGCTTCGGTATGACGGTTAATCTTACTACATCTCTTGATTCTGAGTGGATGTATACTAAAAAGGCAATGCAATTTGACATGTTTTCCTATATATGGCCTACTGGTAAACTAGAACCAATGGAATGGATGACTTGGGGAATGAGACTATTATACAGTTCATCTTTCGTGGCAATACCCGTCGCATTTAACTTCGCAATGTTGCAGAATAGCTCAATAGATTATTTAATGAACGAAATTCCTTGGATGGGAATCGCAGCACAACCAGCGTATAACAACCTTACAGCGATGTTATTGGAAGAAGCTGGCCATCTCTATATTGCGCATGCCGGAAGGGGTGCAGTCGTTAACTCGGGATGGGATGTTACCGAAGAAGCCTTAGTAAGGGGTGGTGGGATGAATGTTGCCGTACATTGGCTAGGTGGTGCGAGAAAGGTTGCAGCACCTCCAGCACCTCCAGAAATTCCAGGTTACTCGACTTTGATGGTAGTGCTTTTCAGTATCGTCTCCGTTCTTGGACTCAGCTATTCTATTGCTAAAAAACGCAGAAAATTCTAAATAAATAACTAAATTTATAAATTTAAACTTTTTTTTTATTTTTATTCTCTTTCTGAATTTGAAAATAGGTTTTTAAAGATTATTAAACACTAGTAAATATTGAAGAGAATTTATTAAATTGGGCTGACTTTTATGCTTAATTGAGAAATACTTGCTCCTTGAAACTCAAATTTCAACAAAAAAATAATAACAAATAACAATAAAAAAAAAAAAATTTTCGATCTTAGAATGAGATTAAATTTCCTTTCTTTTGGTTATTTCTTTCTTAATTTTCATTCCACTTAGTGACCCGGAAAGAACCGTTAAAATTAATATTAATACATTTAGATACCCCTCTCCGCTTCCAAATTGAAGAACGAATGATTCTAACGAAAAACCAAACATTAGCGTATAAAAGAAGAATCCTACCGCAATAATGAAAGGCACAAACCATAACGAGGCTTTTATTCCATATTCCGGTATATCTTCTTTATAGGTTAGACCAAAACAAACGATAAATAGCAGAACGATGGAAAAAGCTTGAACGGTGAGATAAAGTGTTCCGGCATTTATAACCTCAACTATATTAAATAGATTCCAATAAAGGTCTAAAATGAATATTATAAAAACGGGAATTAAAATTAATAAGATTGGAAACGAATGCCAATCTTTTAAACTAAAAACAATTATTAGAACCATTAATGCTATTAGAATCAGAGTAAAGAGTATTGGGCTAAGCATTGAAGAGAAATAAGTTTCGTACGTCCAGAAGATAGTTGTTCTATCCATATCAAGATAAGAAATCTCAATCCCATATTGATCAAACAGCAGCGTATTTGCGATAAACGCATAATATCCTAACAATATTACTATATAACCAAGAATTATTCCTCCTTGTCGCCCCCAATCAATGCTAATTTTTTTATCCTGGCTTTCTCCTTCTAAATATTCTACTTGCGCTTTTTCTTTTTTTTCCAGCATACAATTTCACTTTGCTAACTTTTTAATTTTATATAATTAAAAGTAATAAATTTTTGTTATCCTTTTATTTCTTTTCCTTCCTTCATCTTATTTAGGTCTATTTTTTGTAACTCTAATTTTAGCACTTTTCCTGTCGCAGTCATTGGTAATTCCTTTATAAACTCGATGTATGTAGGACACTTCCAACGAGCCATGTTCTCTTTACACCATTCTTTCAGCGTCTCCTTGGAAATATCAGAACCTACTTCACTTTCTGTTTTTAGAGTTACCCACGCTTTTACAGCTTCACCGCGATTTTTATCTGGAAGTCCGGCAACTGCTACTTCGTCAATTTTAGGATGAAGTCCCATGATTTGCTCTACTTCTTTGGGGAAAACCGAGTGCCCCGCTACTTTAATAAGCGACTTTTTGCGGTCTCGAATCTCTAAAAATCCATCTTCGTCCGTGAAACCTATATCACCCGTGAGAAGCCACCGTTTTCCATTCCAATATTTTATATTATCTTCCTGTTCCTCTTGTTCTCCTTTGTAACCAAGCATTACCTGGGGGCCTGCGACGCAAATCTCCCCAGTGTGTTCTACTCCAAAATTACCTAACTCGGGTGTTCCATCACATATTGGACCAAGCTCAAAGTTTTCGCGATCAAATATTACTAAATCAGTTCCAGGGATAGGCAAACCTATCTTTCCAAACTTATTCGGTCCCCAAAAGGGTGATGCTGACACTACCGGGGACGTTTCCGTTAACCCGTAACCAGGCCTGATTGGACAAAATACTTTCTCAAAAGGGATTCGGACATAATCGTGAAGCGGACCAGCACCTTGACTCGCAAATTTTAGTTTCTCATGCAAATCATATTTCTTCTTAAAATTTTCTACTCCCATCTCGTCTACAAAGTCAATTAAGCGCTTAAAAAGCATTTCTACACCTGCGTAAATAATTTGTTGGGGTGCTTCCAATTGTTTTACCGTTTCACACAAATGTTTATCGTCTGGAGGTTTTGCAAATATGAGCATTACCATACCAAGAAAAAGAGAGCCGTTCATAACTGAAGTTAACCCGAAACTGTGAAAGAACGGGATTGAACCGACACATATCATTCCCGCTTCCAATTTAACACCGTCTCGTTGCTGGTATAAGTTCACTAACAAGTTCGCATGACTTAACATTGCTGCTTTTGGCAGTCCAGTGGTTCCTCCCGTCATAAGATATGCTGCGGGATCAGTCCAAGGATCGATTTCGACTTTTATATCCTTTGGTTCGGTTTTTGATACTATTTCCTTCATCCTATAAACTTTATAATTATCTGTCTCATCAGGAACAGTACCTTGTGCATCTGGGATAACACCCCTTAACGCTTTAAAGGTGTTTTCTTCTGCAGTCACGAAATCAAGCAAATTCGTTGAGATAACATGTTCTACTTGAGTGTTTGGTAATACAGTTTTTCGCCCTTGAGCGTAAAAACCGTCCATGGTTACGAGAACTTTTGCTTCCGTTATGTTTAACGCATGCTCTAACTCCATTGGTTTATATGTAGGATTAATACCCGCCATAATAGCTCCGATGTAAAGCGAACCCATATAAGCTATAACAAAATTTATCGAGTTCGGTAAATCAATAGCAACGACATCTCCTTTACGAATACCTAAATTATAAAGAAACGTACCAAACCGTTTCGCTTTATCAATTAACTCTCTAAATGAGACTTTCTCTATATAAGGCCCGAACACAGCCATACATACATCTTTATCCCAAAAGTCACTCTCGGTAGCACATCTCTGAAATCCCTCAAACAACGGTTCAACGACAATGCCTTCTACTTCATAAATCTGTTTGGGAACCCCTTCAGGCCAATAATCGCCAAACCATACCTTACTTTCGTCAACTTCAAACTCCCTTAGCTTAGACATATTTATTCATACCTTTTTTGTTTTATTTTAATTCAAATAAATAATAACTCGAATTAGTTCTTTTAACTTAATTCTAGTTCCTTTAACCTATTTTTTTCTTGAGCAATTTTTTGATACGTTTCTACCACATTCTTTGGTGGAACCACTTTATCTTCTTTCTCAATTAACTCGATTGCTTCTTCTGGACAAGTTGGAACACAAACTCCACATCCAATACATCTTTCTAAATGAATATTAGATACATCATCAATTATTTCTACCGCATCCATTTGACAGCGCGTTACGCACGTACCACAGCCAGTACAAAGGTCTTCATCGACTTGAACGTAATAATTTGAGCCAAAAAATTGCGCCGGTGCAGTAAATTTCCTTTCGTTGACCAAAAGATTACAACAATCTCCACAACAAGTACAAAGAGATCCTGGTCTTTGAGAGTTACTTGTTTGAAGAACTAACCCTTCTCTTTCAGCTTGTTCTATAATTTCGAGTGCTTCTTCTTTAGTAATTATGCGCCCTAAACCTCTATTTACATATGCCATCCCAACTGAACGAAAACTAAAACAAGATTCTCTTAAATCAGTTTTTTCGCAACTTTTTCCAATGATATCGTTTTTCTTACGACACACACATTCCTTCAAAACGATTGGCTCGCCACAATTATCGAGATAATACCGGAAATCATCGTAATTAGAAACATCCCGAGGGTCTCCAATCTCTTTTTCAATAGGAATAGTTCTCAATTGTGGTATTTTCGTTTTATTAAGCTCCTCCAAGTAAGCTTCTTCCAAATATTGGTTGACATCGTGAATGTATTCTTCAGTCATTTTATTCATTTGAAATTCGTAAAATCCAAGCATAAAGGGAAGACTCACATAGGATTTAACGTCTTCATCGTTAATCTTTCTTACTATCCGAACTATTAATCCTTCAGAATCCATCTCATCAAGTGCTTTCTCGACTTTTTCAAGAGGAATGCCCTCTTTTTCAACTTCACTATAAATATCTTCTAAAGTAATAGGTTTAGAGCCCAATTTGGAAGCAAGTAACGCCCATTCGGGGGAAAAATGATGCTTCAAAATTCTTATCTCAACCCCTGATTCAGTAGCAGGATAACTTATAGGTAGTTTGTCAAGATTTTGCTGTAGTTTTCTATAAACGCTAACTTCATCTTCTTCTTTCATTATTAAAAAACCTTTTTTATAATTGCATTAAAGCTAAGGAAATTTATTCTTCGTTGTTATTAAATTTTATGTCCGTTGTCCATTAAAAAAGATGCAATCTCAACCCTTACATCTTAGAGTTAGAACAGGGCAATATTGAAATTTGTGAAACAGAAATTCATCTTTATAATAAATAGCAATTTAGAAGCACAATAAAATAGAAAAAAAATGAGAAAAATACTAACTTTCATTCAATTTTAGATATATTTTACCTCAAATTCTACTCTTCTAAGGTAGCTTGGTCTCGAACGTCAACAACAGATTCTATTTTTTCTATCAATTCATCAACGCGATTAATATCGTCAATTTTTATCGTAGTTGCACCTGTAGGACAGACTTCTGCGCATCTCCCGCAGCCCATACATCTTTGCTGGTCGATTTTTGCTTTACCGTTAATTAATTCCCTTCCGCGGAACACGCACACTTCAACACACTTGCCACACCCGATACAGGCTTCTTCATTAACATTAACTGATATTCCTTCAATTCTCGAAAACATTCCGAGAGCTATATTTGGCCCATTTGATATTAATATACCATTCACGCAACAACAAGTACAACAGAAACAGCAAGATAAGAAGTGACCTGTATCTTTGACTCCAAACATCGCAGATTCACCCATCGCTCTTCCAAGAAGAGGAATTAAACCTTCGTCTATGGCACGTCTTACCCTATCTAATGCTTCCTCTTTTGTTCCAATTCGAGCATCGCGCATCTCAGGCATCACTAATTTTAAAGTATCATCACCCATGTAAATGCAACCTAGTGAATGATCGTGATCTTGACACTCCCTAAATTCTCTACAACCGCAGTTGATTAAAACAATGTTGCTCGCTTTTTCAATAAAATGTTTAAAAACTACATATGGAATAACTTGATTTTGATATTTTCCAAGAGACTGATTGATAGGAATGTAAGCTCCATATTCTTTCTCTCCAGCCTTTTTTTTTTCCATCGCCTCTGCTATCCTTGAAATTTGGAAAGGTGGTAATTTCCCTAGCGAAACCGGATGCTTAAAATTCTCGTTGTAACTTTTAGCTGTAAGAAAGTGTTTCGTCAATTTCTGTCTTCTCATACCATTTTCGGTTTCAATATCTTTAAAACCTATTACATGCATCAGTTTAAACTTACCCTTATATTCTCTACGTGGAGCGTACATCCTTCTAACAGTTTCGCCATTCAAAAAGCGTTTTCCGAGATCTTCATCATAAATTACCAAAGATATATCTGGGTCTTCTAAATTTTCTCCTACTTTATAAGTGTAATTATCTAATTCAAATATTTGATATCCTAAAACACCAGCTACTTTCCAATTTACTTTTACCATGCCTGACTCTTTCATATCTCTTTTATAAATAGGACTAATTTTAACGATTCTCCCAGATGCTTCCATCATTTTCTTGTATAATTGTTCTATTTCTTCTTTATCTTTTACCATAGTATCCACTTCAATTAATATGATTTTCTCCATATAAAATATATTTAAATCTTAAAATAATTATTTTAATATAAAATTATTTATTTACTTCATTTTTTCCTATTCAAGTCATAATAATTTGATATAAATTACCTTTACCATTCCAAATTTCTTAGGTATAATCATGATCTATGAGATAATGTTAAGTTTGAAGTTTTAATTTCCCACTGTCCAATAACTTTTAATAATCTTTTATATTTCTACTATCCGCTCCTATAGTAAAGTAAGGAAGAAATTTTATATCTTACAGCTAGTCGTTCTTATTCTTTGATCTTTTTAATTTTAGAGAAAAACTGTAGAGAACTTTTCTCAGAATTTAAAAATATAATTTAATTACTTTAATTCAAGAGAATAGGCGATCTTTTTGAAATCCTCAATATCACTGTTTTGAAGGCCAGATATATTGACGCGAATCCATTTTTCTCCGTGAAAAACCGATAAATTTAAGTGCCTCTCTTTATAAATACCGGTTATATTACATTCAATAATTCCCTCATTAGCTAGTGTTCCATCACTTAATTCGGTTTGTAGATCGGAGATAATTTTTATCTCATTTGCTGTTAATTTCAAGTCCTCTGCAATTGTCCTAGTAGCATCTTCTAATTTCATCTCTTCCGGCTTTCTGGTCACGAGAATCTGAAGATCACAACCCACCTTGGAGGCATTGAAGATTTGTTTTGTTCGGGGATCTGGATTAAATTCAATAAGATCATCTGGATAAGTGAGTAAAAAAGGCGGTGACATATTTTCATAAACTTTTGATCCTATATTGAGTTCTACGATTTCATTTTCATTCAATTTTAACATATCCTCTTCCATACGGTCGAAACGAGCCTTAAAGTATGGCATATATTCAGGATGAGTAATGATGAAGAAGATGTCATTTTCAATTGCTTTAATTACTTTTTCAGCCATAATATCTGGATCCATCCCTAACTTTAAACGCTTCTCCATGTTCTCAAGTAATGGTTTCGCTAATTCAAGCATTTTAGGTGGAAGCTGGAAAACTCCAGTTTGGAGTTGACTAAGGGTTCTGACATTATTTACAAAGTTCGTATCAACAAATCCGGGACAAATCACCGAGATACCAACATTCGTATTAAAGCAATCTTGGGCTAAGAATTCACTAAACGCTACAACTCCAAATTTCGAAGTAGTATAAGGACCGCTCTCCACGGCTATTAATCCCGCAATTGAAGAAGTGTTAATAATATAACATTCTTCCTTACTCTCTAACATACGGTTTAAAAAGACATTAGTTCCGTAGATCACACCAAATAAATTAACACCTAGAACCCAATCCCAATCTTCTAAACTTAATAATCGCAAGGGGCCAGTAGAGCTAACACCGGCATTATTACATAATATGTTTACATTCCCAAAACGTTCATATGAAGCTTCTGCTAATCGAGAAACTTGTTCTCTATCACTCACATCAGTAATCACGGTAAGCACTTCTGAACCGAATTTTTTGAGCTCTTGGGAGGTTTCATCAAGAGTTTCTTTATTGATATCAGCGAGTACGATATTACATCCCCGCTTAGCAAAAGAACGAGCGAGAGAACGACCAATGCCGCTAGCACCACCCGTGATTACAGCTACTTTTCCTTTAAACTCTTTAATCTTGCCCTAGCCAAGAATCCTCTACTTCCTGGATAAACCATCCTTCTTTGAATTTGCCATAAGCATCCTGTAAAAGATTTAGATCCTCCAGCAGCTCCACCCATGAAAATTTCTGTATGAACATCATCATTCAGTGCTTTCAGGATTTGCACTTGCGTCGGACTTATCACTAGTTCCCTGCCCGGACTTACTACTAGTTTTTGCATCTTTTATTTCCTCCACAGATTTTTCAATAAGATTGAATGTTGCAGCAGTTCCTGTGACTTCCATTTCTTGCTTGTGTCCGTATCCTCTCATTTTTCCTCTTTTTCTATTTGTTAGTGCCCACTGACTTGTTTCTACATCTCCATCAACTATTTTTTTATTAATATTGTGCTCTGCCACATCGATTATTTTTTCTCCTTCTTGCTCAACAAATTTTCTCATCTCTGGATGTTTTTTTAAATATTCTGTAATTGCTTGTCTAGTGACTCCAATTGATCTGGCTATCACTGTCTGAACTCCTCCTG
>SDBS01007982.1_pt1 | contig 10259 bp, 10 predicted proteins | sample 2277091 | NCBI WGS metagenome assembly SDBS01 (sample SAMN10404972, study PRJNA504765) | marine sediment metagenome | isolation source: marine sediment core GS10_PC15, 163 cmbsf | place: Arctic Ocean: Southern Knipovich Ridge | collected 2010 | reverse complement strand
CAAAATATTTCGGAGCTCAATTTGCTAAGCCCCTTCTCGCCGAAAAGTCGGGATTTTTAATCTTTAAAAATCTGGTATGATTAATCCGACAAATTTTAAGGTGATATAGATGAGAATTTTGTCTTTGATATCTTAAAGATTTTTAATTTTATATTCATTATTTAAATTATAAAATACACTCAATTAAATAGTAAAAAGTTCTTTTTGTAAAAATAGAAAAAAAAAATATAAAAAATTATGCTTTATAATTTTTAAATTGCATATTCTAAAATAAGGTAAAACCACAAGATGGGCATAATATCTTCTCGCCCATTATAAGTTTACTACAATTAGGACAGATCTTTACTATCGATTTCTTTCTTTTCTTCTTCTTTTTGCTTTTTTCTTCTTGAGGTTCGACTTTTTTCGTCTCAATCTTGGCTCTTACATCAGCAGCGAAAGGATCTTCAGTCTGAATGATCTGAGGACTTCTTTTTGCTTCTAATTCTCGTAAATATTCGACGATATTTTTCTTTTTTACCTTTTCCAGTTCACCAATAGTAGGGATCTTTCCTTCTCGTACATTAAGTACAAACTCTTTATCTAATCGTAATATATTAAAGCACGTGTGGCATCGAAACACATGTGGTATTCCGATATTAGATGTTGTAGACCATTGAGCCCAACATGTCTTGTGAGCGACTGTTTCACATGAAGGGCATTTTACGATACCATGGTCATCTTTTTTAAAGCAAATTGAACATGTTCCAATTTTATCTAATATTGGAGGATCATCAGCTAAATTCTCATAGAACGGTTGATTATCACTTAAAACTATACGAATTTTCTGTGTTATAGCCATGGCTTCTTTAATTCTTTTTTTTTCTGAAAGCGAGATTAATGGAGAATTTATTTCACGAATACTATCAATTTCATAAAATTCTCCATTGCATATTTGGGTTAATTTTAATAATTTGTCTCGTTCTTCAAGATCTTTATTTCCAATTCGAATAACATCAATAAAGAAAGGCATATCTTTAACCTTCCTAATTAAATCCTCCAGGGCAGGAATAAATTGAGAAGGTATCTTATGCGCTTCGTCATCAGTTAGTATTATCAATCTAAAAACTTTTTCAGAAATTGTTTTGAACACATCTATGATAAATGTTGTTGCTATAAAGATCCCACCTGCTAAATTTGCTTTAATAATTTTACTACTTAATGATCGATAAGTGTCTAATATGTTAGAAGGTTCGAAAGTAAATTGATCTAAATATTTAGGACCCTTATCTTGAAATAATATTAAATTAAATCTGTCAGATGGATCTATTGATTGTTTATTATTCATGAACTCTCCTAGCGCTTTATAAACCAGACGCACTTTCGAAAATTCTGGTGTAAGACCAAATAAAATAAGACAGTCTTCGCTTCTTGTATACTCCATATAAAAAAGCCAAATACAGTAAATAATTCAAATATAAATTTTAAACTTATTAAATATAAATTTCGAGCCAAGATTAATAAGTTTAAGCAAAAAATAAATTCTAACTTGAGGATTTTAGCTATCTGAATTAAAAGAGGGGGATTACTTGGAAAATTTTGAAAATTTAATTAGTTTTAGTGTTTCGTTATAATTCTTTTATATTGTTAGAGCTTATAACAAATTTTTTATAAAAATATACTTTCTAAAACTTAGTCCTTAATTAAATTAAATAGTGTAATTAATGCAAGTTTATCGATTAAAGATTAAAAGAAATCAATGTTCTGGTTGCGGTATTTGTTCTATTAGTTGCCCTACAAATTTTAACCAACTAAGAAGTAAAGGGTATTTATCTAAAGAAAATGCTTGCTTATTAGTTAAAAATGGGGTAGCATACGATATTTATGATGAAAAAAGGAAAGTAAATTGTGACGGCTGTGGTATCTGTCTAGATTGTTGCCCTCAATCAGTAATTCAGTTAGAAATAATAGAGATAGAGTGAATTATACATGTCTTTTCCAAAAATAACAAGAACAATTGATAAAAGTATTGAACATGTAAAGGTTAAATTCCTTACTGAAACTCTAGAATTAATATTAGATAGAGAAAAATGCACTGGTTGTGGAACATGCGCACGAGTTTGTCCTAAGGATGCGATTTCTCGTGGGCCAGTAGGTGCAACTAGAAGATTTCCCACTTTAGAAGATATAATTCCAGAGGTTTATGACCCAGAAGCGTGCGTATTTTGCGGAACCTGCGTTTATATGTGCCCTTTCTCTGCGTTAACGCTTAAAATTGATGGAGATGCTATTGAGCTTGAAAAAATCCTCATTGTTGAGAATAAGGTTGTACCTAAACTTGAATTTGAAGCAAAGAAAATCAAGAGCAATGATGGAATTGAGCGAGTCGTTAAGCAATATGCGGAGGGAGAAATTAGTATTATCGATAAAGAATGCGCAGGAGGTTGCCAAAGTTGTGTTTTGGTTTGCCCATCTGGCGCAATTACTATCGCTTCAAAACCAGAGAAAGGATGGGAGCCTAAAAAGAATGTAGAAATACTCGATTCAGATAAATGCGTATTTTGTGGCTCTTGCGACAATGCTTGTCCAACAGGAGCAGTAGTATTACAATGGACGGATATTAAATCTTCAGGTGAATTTAAAGAAAAATTCTGGAATGACTTACTTGAAAGATTTAAGAATACCAGGAGGAATCAATTAAAGGAGGAAGAAAATAATTGAGCTTGAATAATTTGATTTTATTAACAGGTCGGACAATTGGACAAGGAGTAGCTCTTGAGGGTGGAAAAATGACTAAAGAAAACGTTAGGGCTGCTGCGATTTGTGCTTTTGATAGAGAAGATTTTAAAAAGTTAGATTGTCTTGCGGGTACACCAGTTAAAATCATAACTGATCATGGAGAAGTTACTGTTTATTCGACTATATCTGAGGAGGGTCCTCACCGGGGTATTATTTTCATTCCAATGGGACCCTGGGCAAACCAAATAGTAAATCCTGATTCTCAAGCATGCGGAACACCTACTTACAAAGGAATGAAAGCAAGTGTGGAAGTTACACCTCAAGGTAAAGTTTTTGACGCTGGAGATCTAATTAAAAGCTTAAGATACGTTTAAAATTAGGATTAATAATAATTTAAAAAACATAAAACTAAAACTAATCAAATGATCTTTTTCCTGATTTATAATACTTAATTGATGGCGAAGGGAGATTCAATGACAAATAAGTCTAATAATTGTTTAATCTTGATTTACTGCATAATTCATTTTACCTTTATTTTTCAATTATTTAAAAGAAATAGTGAATATATTCAAATCAGTTTGGAATTTAAATCATAAATGCTATAATTATCCTTAACAAATTTTTTTATTAACTTGTAAATTATACATCTTAGACTCATAAAAGTTAATAATGAAATTTTTACAAAGTAGGATTTTTGAAAATGCTTTTACAGAAAATTAAGACCGTTAACGATGTTATTTGCCCGTTTAGATAATATTGTCTCAATATATCACGGCATGCGGCACACTCTGCGACGATCTTGAAGTTGATGTTGATCTTAAAGAGAAAATAATAGTTGAAGTAAGAAACGGATGCCAAATAGGAACTAAGAAGTTTTTTTCTTCTAACCCTAGTGAACACAGATATGAAAAACCTCTAATTCGAGATAATGACTCTTATAGAGAAGTGTCCTGGGATGACGCTCTAAATAAAGCGGCTGAAATCTTAATTCAAGCAAAGAGACCCTTACTTTATGGTTTCTCAAGTACTGAGTGTGAAGCTCAAAGTAAAGGTGTAGAATTATGTGAGATTCTAGGGGGAATATTAGATAACACTGCTTCTGTGTGTCACGGTCCCTCATTATTAGCCATTCAGGACGTAGGAGCTCCTACATCTACTCTAGGAGATTATAAAAATAGAGCTGATCTTGTGATTTTTTGGGGTTGCAATCCTGTTCACGCTCATCCGCGACATATGGGAAGATATAGTGAGTTTGTGAGGGGTTATTTTAAAAAAGATGGTCGAAATGATAGATTTATTATAGTTGTCGATCCAAGGACGACTCATACAGCGCAAATAGCTAATTTACATGTTCAAGTAAATCCAAATGAAGATTATGAATTAATAAATGCTATTAGAGCAATATTAAGGGGTGTTGAATTAGATGAATGTGAAATTTCAGGTATCAAAATCGAAAAAATAAAAGAATTAGTCGAGATTTTAAAATCATGTAATTATGGAGTTCTCTTTTTTGGGATGGGATTAACGCAATCATTAAGCCACCATAGAAATGTCGATACTGCTATCTGCTTAGTGAGAGAATTAAATGATCATACAAAGTTTTTATTGACACCAATGAGAGGCCATTATAATGTAGCTGGTGCAAATCAAGTATTCACCTGGTCTACAGGATATGCATACTCCATTGATTTTTCAAAAGGATATCCTCGATATAATCCAGGGGAGTTTTCTTCTGTCGATGTTTTAATCAGAAATGAAGTAGATGCATGTTTAATTGTTGCTTCTGATCCCGCAAGTAATTTTCCTGCGGCAGCTGTAAAAAATATGTTTAAACATCCCTTGATTTCTATAGAACCACATCATACACCTACTTCTGTAAACGCAGATGTTATTCTACCCCCTGCTATTGCTGGAATTGAATGTGAAGGTACTGCTTATCGCATGGATAATGTGCCACTAAGATTACGAAAAGTTAAAGATGCTCCCGGAGAATGTTTAACAGATAAAGAGATATTAGAAAAATTAATAGAAGTAGTAAAAAAGAAGAAAGGCGCTTAAAAAAATGGCAGAGATTAAACTAGAATTAAAAAATTCGCCTGAATTTCCTTTGGAGGCTGAAACAATAACTCCAGATCAATTCACAGGGAAAAATATAGCAGATATTAAAAAATTAATAGTTTATCATGGTAATGAAGAAAAAACTATTGGTGATTTTTTTGATGTATCGGGTAAATCTGGAGAAATTAATGATTTAAAAATTATCATTGAAGGAGATCTTTCAAATATCAAACGTATCGGGGAAAAAATGAGCGGTGGAGAAATTGTAATAAAAGGAAATGTTGGTATGCATGTAGGAAACCATATGAAAGGTGGAAAAATATTAGTAAATGGTAATGCCGGAGATTGGGCTGGAGCGATGTTAAATGGAGGGGAATTAGAGATTACGGGAGATGCAGGACATTATGTTGGCGCTGCTTATAGAGGATATTGGAAGGGCATGCAAAAGGGAGTAATTAAAGTTAAAGGTAAAATAGGTGATGAGGCATTAACATGGGTAAATGGCTCAAAACCAGCAAAAAGATTTCCGACGTTAATCTGTGGTAATGCTGGTTCATTTTTAGGAATCCATAGCCATGGAGGTACAATAATCGTTGAGGGTAATTGTGATAGATGTACCGGAGCAGATCAAGTAAGAGGTACAATCGTTGTTAAAGGAAAAGTATCAAGAATACTGCCTTCTTATGTAAAAATTGGCGAGGTTAAAGAAATTGAACTCATGAATGGAGATAAAATCACGGGGAAATTCATTGAATATAGCGGGGATCATTCTGTTGAAAAAAATCATTCTAAAATAGACAAGAAAACTGGAGAAATATCAAAGAGTTCTAATGGTAGACTATTTGTAAGCGCCTAATTAATCTTGAAATATATTTATTCTTATTTATTATTTTTTATAAAATTTCTGAAGAATATTTTAGTATTAATAATGACATTCAATCATTAATCTAAGAATAAATTAAAAAGGAAGATATATTGTTTAAACGCTCAGTAAATATTACACGGATAAAGAAGAACAAGAAATCTGAATTACAAGATGTCGTGCTTATTGAAAGTCCAATTGATTTGTATGTAAATTCTGAAGCATTAGTGAATATTATATGTTTACCTAGTGATTTGAAGGAGTTATCAGTGGGCTTTTTATATTCAATAGGAATTATTGATTCAATAAAAGATATTATAGAGATTCAAGTTAATGAGTTAGAAAATACTGTATATATCAATTTATCTGAAAAGATTGATTTTAATATTGATAATCTTGAGATTAACCCTATAAGTCGGGTTATTGATACTACTTGTGGTATATCATCTCCATGGCGAAACGTTATCAAAAAAACTTTAGAAAATGCTAAAGTTAAAGACTCGTTGAAATCGAAAAACAATACTAAAATGAAATCAGATATTATTTTTGCTGCTATCAAGAAAATGCAACTAAATACTCCAGTTTATCGTGAAACTGGTGGATGCCATGGAGCAGCAATTTTTGATATAAAAGGAGAATTACTTAGTGTTAAAGAAGATGTTGGGAGGCACAACGCAATTGACAAAGTTATTGGAGACATACTTCTCAAAAAACAAAGTTTTGAGAATATTTTTTTAACCTCTACTGGACGATTAACAGGAGATTCTGTTTTAAAGGCAATAAGAGCAAAAATTCCAATTGTTGCCTCTTTTTCAGCAGCTATCGAATCAGGTATTAGGCTAGCCTTTGCTTATGATATTACATTAATTGGATTTGCTCGAGGAGGAAGAATGAACATTTACACTCATCCAGAGAGAATAATTATTTAAATTCGCTTTAAAATGATATTTATTTAAATCAATGTATTTAATAATAAATTCTGTTATAATGAATTTAAATTTTAAAGAAGATAAGGTTTAAAAAAATGAAACATAAAAAATGGGTATTAATATGCATAGTCGGTGGAGCATTAATGATAGTGAGTTCTTTAGTTGGAAGGGTTGGATTCATAGGTACTATAATAAGTCTACTCTCTGATTACGTGGGTCCTAAAACACAGCAAGTATTAGACATAATTTTAACTATATTTACTTATATCGCTATGGGTGGAGGTATATCTGTTATAGTAGGTGCGCTCATTGCTGGATTTAGCTCAGATTTTGCAGGGAAATTAATAATAGGGATAGGAATTGGCGTAGGGCTATTTAGTATAATCACTCTAATTGGAACAAGTTTATATGGCGGTGTAACGGTAGATGACTTACCATTGATTCTTCTTACAACTTTTAACGGATCATTTGGACTTGCAGGTGTAATAATTTCGATATTTGGGAGAATGAGATTAAAAGATTAGAATAAAACTCTAAGATTAAGTAATTTCTACTAATTTTGTTTTTTTTTATTAATAATTGAATTATTAACGAAGCATTTAAATAGAAAAAGAGTTTTGGAACATATTAGAGCCAAATCAAAAAAAAGTCTAAAAAAAGATTGAGAAATGCTTTAAGGAAAACAGCCGTTATTAGTTCTATTGCTGTAATCATAACTGCTGTTTTAGGACTCATGGGAAATATTCCTGGATTTGGAGTTTTAGGAAGCGTTCAAGAAGATTTCATTCCAATGCCTCCAAGTGCCTCAATCTCCTTTATCTTACTAAGTTCTATAGTTCTAGCTCTTCCATATATCAACTGGGGGAAACGTAACACAATTATTGGATGTAGTATCGCAATCTTAATCTCGATTTTTGGTTTATTAGAAATCTTTGGAGAAATCTTTGACATCGATCTTAATTTTGAGGATTTGATATTCCCTAGCACAGGAACTCTTGGTTCAATACCTATAGGTCTAATGTCTCCATCAACAGGTGGAGTTTTCTTTATCGCGGGACTAGCCACCTTCGGGTTGATATTTTATAGATTTAAAAACACTAAGAGTCTTAAATTGGTCCATTGGTCAGGGATTCTAGGGTCATCAATCATGATAATATCAATGATCTTTTTAATGGCTTACATTTATGGAACTCCATTGCTCTATGAAAAAGGATCCCTTATTCCTATGGCTATGACTAGTGCTTTTGGTTTTTTAATGCTCGGAATGAGTATATTTACGTCATCAGATAAAACTTCCTATCCTTTAAGTTTTATTTCCCAACCAAATACTCATGCTCAATTACTCCGCATTTTTTTCCCTTTAAGCATTATGGCCGTTTTAATCGGCAGTCTTGTAACAATTTTAATCCACTTCTTTTCTAATGTCAATGCTGCTTTTATCTCGGCTTCAATTGTGGGCTTAGTAGCGGGTTTAACGGGCTTAGTGGTTAATTGGGTCTCCAAAATCATTGGAGGATCTATCGATGAAGAACAAGACAAACGGAAGAGAGCAGAGACATCATTACAAAAAGCTTTAAACCAAGCTGAATTTTACAAGGATTTATTCACTCATGATATAAGCAATATATTACAAAGTATTATATCTACAAATCACTTCATAAGAAATCCTCAAAATAATGAGGATCCACAAGAAATAAAAAAACTTGCAGAAATGATAAATGAACAAGTTAATAGAGGGACAAAATTAGTTTCAACTGTTAGAAAGCTCTCTCAACTTAATGAAGATGTGTCTCCTTTCGAATCGGTAGATGTTATGATTTATCTTAATGAATCAGTTAGAGTTTTAAAAAATTACTTCCAAAATAAAGATATCAAAATTCATATTAATTCCTTTAAAGAAAAATTCATTATCCAAGCTAACGAATTACTGCAAGATGTGTTTGAGAACATTTTAATTAATGCAGCGAAACACAATGATAATGATGTAATAGAAATTATAATTCATATTTCGATGCATACACAAAATAGCATTGAATACTACAAGTTAGAGTTCAAAGATAATGGAATAGGAATAATAGACGAGAGAAAAAAAACTATTTTTCAAAGAAGTAGTAGTTTGCCAAAAGAAAGGGGTGGAATGGGCTTAGGATTATCATTGGTAAAGAAAATCATAGAAAGTTACAATGGAAAAATATGGGTTGAGGATAGAATTAAAAAAGATCATCTAAAAGGAAGTAATCTTATCATCTTAATTCCCAAGATTCATGAACCATTGTTAGAGTGATTATTTATTGAGGAATTTCAAAATTTAAATTTAATTTGATAAAATATATATTCTCAGAAATCATAGCATAGAGTATGGCTAAATATTCGTATTGCGATGTTGGAATTCATTTATAGGATTATTTTGAATTACTTTTTTATTTTATTTATTCAAGAAAAAACACTTTTTTTCTATCATATTCATTAGTTTTCATAATTTTTTTTTATTATAATAGTTTTAATTAAATTATCCTCTATTCAAACCTTTACTGTATCTAAAGATAAATATTTTAGTAAAAGAGATGATGTTTAGTGATAAAAGCTTTAAGAACTCCAGAAGAAAATTTTGAGAACCTTTCGAATTTTCCATTTAAACCAATTTACATTAATGATCTTAATGGATATGAAAAATTACGTATGCATTATATAGATGAAGGTCCAAAAGACTCGAATGTGGTATTTTTGTGTTTACATGGACAACCAACGTATTCTTATCTTTATCGTAAAATGATTCCAATATTTACTTCCGCGGGTTACAGAGCTGTTGCTCCTGATTTTTTTGGATTTGGGAGATCTGATAAACCAATCGAAGAAAATGTGTATACTTTTGAATTTCATCGGAATTCTCTAATTGAATTTATCAAGCACCTTGATTTAGAAAATATAGCATTGGTTTGCCAAGATTGGGGAGGACTCTTAGGTCTTACGTTACCAATGGAAATGGCAAATAAATTTTCAAGGCTAATTTTAATGAATACTACATTAGGCACAGGCGAAGATGTACCATCACCGGGATTCAAAACTTTTCGAGATTGGGTAAATAAAAATCCTGATATGGATGTTGGTCGTTTAATGCTGAGGGGTACACCAAAGTTAACACCAGAAGAAATAAGAGCTTATAATGCTCCTTTTCCTGATATTAGATATAAAGCAGGAATACGACGCTTTCCTGATATGGTTCCAACTACTCATAATGCTCCTGGGGCTGAAATCTCTAGACAAGCTCGAGATTGGTTCCAAAAAGAATGGTCTGGTGAATCATTTATGGCAATTGGAATGCAGGATCCCGTACTTGGCCCTTCAGTAATGCGCTTATTGAGGAAAATGATTCCAGGATGCCCTAAGCCTTTAAGAATTAGGGAAGCAGGACATTTTGTTCAAGAATGGGGAGAAATTGTTGCTCAAAATGCCTTGGAAGCTTTTAATTTAATTTAAAAATTACCAAATTCTAATCTATAATTCTCCCAAATAAGTTAAAACCTTCAACTTTTTCTATTTTAACCTTCATGAATTTTCCAAATTCACCATCATAATCATTAATGAAAACATTTTTATAAGCAAAATTTCTGCCAAAAACTTGATTTTTCTCAGTTCCTTCATGTAAAGTTAAAATAACTCCCTCCCAGTTTTCCCATCTATCATTCATGTGC
>SDBS01007981.1_pt1 | contig 10260 bp, 5 predicted proteins | sample 2277091 | NCBI WGS metagenome assembly SDBS01 (sample SAMN10404972, study PRJNA504765) | marine sediment metagenome | isolation source: marine sediment core GS10_PC15, 163 cmbsf | place: Arctic Ocean: Southern Knipovich Ridge | collected 2010 | reverse complement strand
AATCTACAAAACGTTTCACGTAGTAAAATGAAAACAACGGTTAAAAACAAGGATGGGACGGCACCTCCTCATACGCATGTATACACATGCAAAGAATGTAAAACAAAGTTTGAGATTAATCAAGACCAGTGAGTCGGTAACAAATTTGTTCCAGTGAGGTGAATCTAATGAGTGAATGGGAAGAATTAGGTATTCTAGCTAAAATTGAAGGAATATTGGGACCAGTCTCAAGAGAAAGCCAGGAACACCATTTTGGGAGTCCATTTATGACTACCTACCAGATAGCAATCGACTATGCTCAACAGTTCCCTGAAGATTTACAGCGGATGGAATACGAGATCGGGGGCAAGGATACGGGAGTTCATTTCAGCCTAGCGCAATACCTGGCCCAGCAACTGTCAACGAAAATTAAAAGCGGAGAAATATCCACCATAGAAGGACGCTTTATTTCAAATCGATACGTTTCAAATTTAATTTTTGACAGCGAAGAAATTCATGTTGAATCATCAATTACAGGAAAGCACGCATCCATATCGATGTTTCGCTTGATAAGAATTTAGCACATAGTTTTCTTGAGCGGCTCTTTTCTATGTGGCTTTGACCTCTCCGTGCCGCTCCCCGTTAGTTGTAGCCTTTGTGGTTAGGTACGGTCAATCATAGGACAGGCAGTTGGGTAACTTCCCAGAGCATCCTTCTCGATTTTAACATCCAGCCGGGCCTAGACAACTTACCCAGACATACGAGAACTTAACAAGAAACCGAGATAGAAAGAGAGGGGAACTCCATCGCTCCCCTCTTGACTTTGACGTCGGCGTTGACGTTGACGTCCGACCACAGCGGGTTACAACCAACCACACCGATCGTGGTTTCGGAGGTCGGAGGACTGTCCCAGACGATATGGAACACGATGAAACGGCACTTTGGGCTGGAGATTACGAAACCGCTGCTGCAAGTTAACGATTAATTTCAGTTTAATTTACCTTCTTTGGGGCGCACTAGATAAACAACATCTACTACAGTATTTCCTGTTGGATCCCATACATTGAAAAGTAAATCTGATTGGGAGTCAGGTGCTCTTTCTATTGGTTCGCACTAGATAAATTATGTCCATGGAAAAAGGAACCTTTTTATCCACTAGGTAACGAAATAAGCTATTGTTATCTAACAAAATACTAATTTGTTACTTCATGGCAAAGAATGATTTCTCGTCACATCAAGCTGACCCGCAAAAATGGCCGTCCTGTAGCTCACTTGAAAATAGTGCCATGCTTTCCTAGTCATCGTAGCGGCGCCATTTCATTGGCTCGATTTACGTCTTCTTTGTAACCTATCTACTCCCTATTGGTCTATCCACGCTACAAAACTTTATGAGTTCAGCAAACTCACCGATCCTGGTGCGATTATTGGTCTCCAAAAAACCATCATAGGTAAGGCTGATACAAGGTTTTCGATAAGTCACGCTCAGCTTCTCAGATATTGCTGCCACGATTCCACCAGGCATACAACCGTGAGGCATAACCGATATCACACCGGCGAACTCCGGATTTTCCAGCCATTCGATTCCACCACCGATGCTAAACAATGCCTCGCTCCGGCACTGAGAAGGAAGGTACGGGTCTGATCTCGCTAGTATCTCTTCCGTTGACGATCCTCTCTCTGGTAGCATTTCGTGGTAATGTCTGGCTACCGATCGCTCATCATGTTCCCGGATGACTTTCCTGATGTAGCCCTCTATTAGTTGCCTAATCTTTCGATACTCGAGCGCATCCCTGACAGTCGTATAGGAAGTGTACTTCACCCATTCTCCAATAGAAGACACGACGACTTCCAGTCCAGCTTCTTCGCATTCCCTCACCACGTTGCAGTTGGCAAATCTGTTAGAGCGCAAATAGATTTCACCGTTGATACCAACAAGTGGCTTTTTGGGCAACTGAAGGTCAACTAGGGACTTGAATTCAGAAGTCGCGCGGTTCAAGGTGTCAGCCATGTCCTGTTTTCTACGGATGTCCCCGGTTATTCGAGCCAAATACTCATCGAACAAGCCGTCTGCTCGCCCTTTCACTCTTTCGTAAGGACGGGTGCGCCAGAGAAGTTTTTGCAGATACTCTATCGCGACCACCCCCTTCCAGGCAAGGCGTTCAAACTGAGGGCCAAGGCCAAGGTCGCGATAAGCGCCGTTCGCCATGCTGGTCCGTATGGGCAGGTCAAAGCCAACTTCTTTCAGCACTCTCATTTGTTCGACAACATACTTTCCGAAGCGGCACGGACCATACTCTCCGGCCATAATCACCTCAACGTCACTAGAGTCATGGCCATTTTCGTAATAGAACCGTATAAAGTCGCCGAGCACTATGCGATATGGCAGACATTCCGTGCCTGAGGTTAACTGGTTGCCATAAAGGAGACTGCGGTCATCAGGCTCGGGGAGAACTACCGCCCTGACACCGTATGCCTCCATAGCTGCAGCAAAAGCCTCGACAAACGGCCCCATCCGTGGTATAAGAATGGTCTTCTTTGAACGGGAGAGCGGAGATGTTCCCCGATAGATATACGGGCGCTGAGTCTCCTGCCTCGCCGAGCGGGCATACCCCTGAATGGTATCGACGAAGGCCTCGAGCCGAGTAACGATGCCAGCTTCCGCGGCGTGTTCATCGATCTCAATTTGTCCCAGAGGCTTATTGCCCGTGATGTCCTCCAGAATCCTCAGTATGAACGAATTGGGTCCACAACCGAAGTTGGTCAGTATCAGCCCATACAGATGCGGGTCTGCTGCGGCGATAGCCGCTCCGGCTATGAGTTTGCACTCGTATGACCAGTACGGTCGGTCTGTATATTTCTTGGGGTCTATGGAGTCAAGGGGTAGGAAGTCGAGGGGTATCGGCACCACGCCCAGCTGGGCCAGTTTCTCAGCAATACCGAGGTTCGCTCCTGAGTCCTGCGACATATAGGACCTTGACAAGAGCACCACACCAAGTTGGTCACTTTCACAAATACGTTTCAATAGCTTGTTGCCCAGCGTTTTCATATCTGCCTCGAATTTGCGCTGTGCCTCGATACCAGCCAGAGCTGCTTTCTTGCTTCTGCTCGGGCTGAATCCCATTTTAACAGCCACGTCGGCAAGGCTCTTAACCGTAGCAGCATCACCCTGACTGAAGTCTATGGTGGGTATCAAAAGGCGCTCTCCAAGGTCAAGAGCCTGGCGTACTATGAAAGGGGATGCCTGAACAAGAGGACAAGAGTATTTCTGGTTCTCCTCTCCGTCTCTTATGCCTAATCGGATAGCACTCGGGTAGAGGATATAATCGACTTTATTAACGGCAGCTATATGCCCATGGAGAAGTTTGAGAGGGAAACAGCTATCGGTATAGCTTAGCTCTACTGCTCGCTCCATGATTTTCTTGTTGGTCTTACCGGAGAGGACAACCCTGGCACCAAGTGCATTGAGGAAACCGATAAGCAGCGGCGCGTAGTCATGTACTATAAGTGCCCTGGGGATTCCGACTACAAGCCCGGTGCCCGCATTCTCCTTGTACTCCCGGAGAAGTAGTTTTTCGCGCTCATCGAAGAAGGTCTCTTTCTTATCCTGGGTAAGAGTGCCATCAAAGAGGTCGCACCGGCTGCCGAAGAAAGTAGGTTTCTCATCAGGCTCCTGCAAACGGGTAATGGCGCAGTTGTTATCACAAGCCTTGCAGGTAAATATAGAAAGTGCACAATTGGCGTTGATGACCTCTTGAAATCCCTTGAATTTTGACCTATCACTGGAGGCTGTCTCTTTCGCAATAAGCGCGGCTCCGATCGCCCCGCTTACCTCTCTATGCTCGGCAACGGTCAAGGTCTTGCCCTTCAGTTGCTCACAAAAGGCAGAAACAACTGCCTGATTGTAGAAGACCGCCCCTGTAAGTATAATCTTACTGCTCAATTTTCTCGTGCCGACTACTTTAGATAGGTAATTCTTGGCGATAGATGTAGCCAAACTGGCTGTGATAACCTCGAGAGATACACCCTCTTGCTGAGCCGAGGCGACCGCTTGGTCCATAAAGGCGGCGCACCTGGTTCCAAGGTTGATGGTATTCGGTGCAGAGAAGGCAAGCCTGGCGAAATCGCCATTCGTTACGGAAACGCCAAGCATCTCCGCCAGTTCATCAATGAAACTACCAGTCCCTGCAGCACAGGCCTTGTTCATCTGGTAGTCAACGACAACGCCGTTCCTCTTGATAACTAGCTTGGAGTCCTGTCCACCGATTTCAATAATGTCTGCTTCAGGATTTATTTCGGCGGCGGCTCTTGTTTGGGCGGTTATCTCATTCTTGACGATGTCCGCCCCAATCAGGCTTCCGATTAAGTACCTTCCGGAACCGGTAACGCCTGTGCCGGTTATCCTGACCCTTTGTGCACCATCACGCAACAAGTTTCGGAAGACCTGTTTTACGGCGTCAATCGGCCGGCCAGCGGTCATCAGATAGTTCTTGACCAAAATTGTCTTGCCCGATTCATCAAGTATCACAGCCTTGGTGCTTGTAGCACCTACATCAACACCCAGGTAGCCCAGGCAGGACTCTTCTATTCGCTGGTTTGTCTTGCCTTCAGGAACGGCAATATTCGGAAGCCCAGGCAACTCAAAATGACGCAGTTGTGCATCCGCCTCAGGCAGTGAACCAACCCGGGAACTATGTCTTTTTGATAGTAGAGCTGAACCCAATGCTGCCATATAAAGGTAGTTTTCGGGCACGATTATCTCTACTTTGTGCCCGTTTCTTGTTGAAAGGGCCTCGTTGAGAGCCTTGACTATAGCATTATTAGCTGCCACGCCGCCGACAAAGTAGACGGGTTCTTCAAAGCACCCCTTACGGAGTGAGACCACCATGCGCGCGATGCTTTCGCAGAGCGCATAAAGCATAGCTTCAATTGGCACGCCTTTCTGTTGCAGATGTATTAGGTCACTCTTGGCGAAGACGCTACACCTGGCGGCAATTCTGGGCGGACTCCCCTGACATTGCAATGCCAGGGCAGCAAAGCGATCCATGCTAATACCCAGCCTATAGGCCTGCTGCTCGAGGAACCTCCCTGTGCCTGCGGCGCAAAGGGAGTTTGAAGCCATCTTCCACGGTTTCTTCAAACCGTCTTCCAGCACTATCACATGGGAACTCTGGCCGCCGATCTGTATGATGGTCCTGGCATCAGGATGGTTGTGGAGAAGCCCCGATGCTATCGCTAGCGAGCTGCTGTACTCCGCCCAGTTGAGTTCTTTTGGAACTAGGGCTTTGGTAGAACCTGTCACACCAGCCGACACAATTTTGTCAAGATTGAATTGCTGGCCCAGAGTGTCGATGAGTGAATTTACTGCAGCCCTGGCATTCGAAGTTATCTTCCGAACGTCAAGGTGAATAACTTTGCCTTCTTCCTCGACTAATGACAATTTGGCATTTACGGAACCAACGTCTACGCCAAGAAAGTAACTCATACCCGTAATTGTAGCAGGAACGGGACCTTTGTGACCAGTCCAATCCGCCCAGATGGAAAGTTAAACTAGGGACAATTGTCTTGTCTATACCTCTGTGGAGTTGAACCCCTTGCCAGTGCGACACTATGGCATCGGAGATGAAAGGCGGGATTCTCTTCTCTTTAGGACTTCTTCAAATGACCCGAAATGAGCTATTGTTGCCTAAGTTAAACAAACCGCTATTTTGTGTGATAAATAACAAAACGTCACTTTGTGCAATTGGGTCCTTCATCTCTCAACTCTTCAAGAAGTCCATCAAATCTCGTCTTGGTGCGTGAGGCGTCGGTTTCGCCCGCCCGACCCTAAAAAGCACTTGGGCGGTAGGCACGCCGGTAACCATGTCTACAGTAGGCAAGACGCTGTTTGGCTGGAGTGACTTGATTATCTCCGAGAACCCTTCTCTTACTTCCGCAAGCTCGTTATATTCCTGCAATAGATAATTCATTGGGTTGATATCCAAACCAAGTTTTGTCGCCGTCAAGAACACGCGGGCAAACCGTCTGCCCACCTCTACCTGCTCTATCCGGCTGTTTCCCGGACCGAACATTACCCCAATTGCCCTCGCTGTGTGTGACCCCTTATGGGCGGCACTCACAATGGTCTTTCTGAAAAAGCCGCCGAATGCTTTATTTCTTGGGGCCAACCTTTCGGCAAAAAACCGGCTTATACCGGTCACACCCACGTTTTCGTAGCTTAATCCGTCCCTCCTGGTGATAACCTCGTCATTATTGAACCTGAACATGTCGACTGTTTCCCCATGCGTCCGGTCGAGATAGGTCTCTACCCTCATTGCCTCCGTCATAAGGTCCGCAACTCTATCCCGCATTGCAGTATCAGTGATGAATACCGTTGGATAATCAGTGGCATCGTAGCTGTTCTGGAGGGACTTCAATTCATCCTCAGTCAGGGACGGCCCTGCGTAGGGACGACGATTGCTAAAACGCTTCGGAATCTGGCGAAACAGGCCGTCCCTTTCTACATCCCTTTTTGAAAGTCTCACGACGGCAACAGGGGATGCCCCCGTGTTTTCGGGCGGGTCAATCTCGTTTGGAAACAATCGGATACTTGGTTCGTAACCAAATTCCTTCGCTGCTATGGAGAGGGTCTCAAGGAAAGTACCCTGACCCTCGTGAATTTGGCGGTGGGGCGGGTCAGTCATCGGAAGGAGCCGTTTGGGGTCAACGTAAAGGGTAATAGCGTCCTGTCCGCTTAACTCTACCGACCACGCTTGTTTGTTGTACGGGTTAGGCGCAAGAATGGCATAACAAAGCATCTTCAGTCTGACGTCATCATGCTGCTCCGCCATTTTCGTCACCTCCCTGTATCCTGATCTTCAATACAATTGTGGCGCGCATTTGGGAACTTGTACACGGGGGTGAGGGTCAACTAGGGTAAACATAGCTTAGTGAGGGTAGGCAGAGCCAGGATAGGCCTTCCAATCCTATCCAAAGTAATTCCTAGTGACTTCAGACCAACAATCCTTATATAATTGACTTGACAAGCACTATAGCGAGTGCCAGAATTTAAATACAACACAGGGGATTGAGGTAAATGCAACCAAAACTGGAACTACCCGAAAGAAAATGGGAATAAAGCCATGCTTAGTGTTATCACCGAAATAAGACAATGGGCAAATACGTTGTCGTATTGGGAACAGGCCGCGTTGGACAAGGTATTGGCAGGTGTGCAGTTTTCTGAGTCTGATTATGACGAGCTACTTCAATACCTGCTGGAAGATATGGGTTTAGAAAAACCGACTAGCCAGCGTCCAAAATTACAATTTTCTGACGCTGTAAGCAATATGCTCCAACCTGCTGCTGGAAAAGTAGAGCTTAAAAAAATCTTTAACCTGCAAAATATTAACGCGCTGATGCCTGGGCAAACCCTTGTCTTTGGGCCAAAATTAACCGCCATATTCGGTGCAACCGGCTCAGGCAAATCAGGATATGCCCGGGTTCTTGGCTGCGCTGGCTTCACCCGAGGTGATAAGAAAGTGCTTCCTGACGTAACACAACCGTGGAGCGATGACATAGTACTATCTGCGGATATTGAAATATCCGATGGGCCTTCAACTGAAGTTATTCATTATCAAATTGGTAGTCAATGTCCGAAACTTGCGCCATGCTACGTGTTTGACAGTACCAGTGTTTATGTGCATCTGACCGGGTCTAATACGTTCAGTTTCTCGCCGGCCGGTCTTTCTTGCCTCACACGCTTGGCTTATGTAACAGATAAAGTCCGGGAACGTTTAGAGACCAGAATTAGTGAATTCACACAGCCTCATGATTTCGGGAGTATTTTCCAGGGAAAGTCGGTAGTCACCGATTTTATTGATAAACTCGGACCTGAGACAAGTCTTGAGGAATTAAGGCAAATGGCAGCGCTGACACCAGAAGAAAAAGAGCAGATTAGCAAGCTAGATATTGAGATTGCTAGGCTCAAGACCAAAGACATTTCCAAGCAGATAGACAAACTGACGCAGGAAATGGAAGATTTGGATAATCTAAGACAACGCTTAATTGAAACAGAGGAGAAGCTAGGCGATAATGTCATGAGCGATGTTGCAAAGGCAGCTCAGGTGTACCTTGAAACAGAATCTCTAGCTAAGCGTATCAGTGTAGACCAGTTTAAATCGGAGCATTTTACTCAAATTGGAAGTGATGTCTGGCACCATTTTATTGAAGTTGCGAAGGCACTAGCTGAGGCTGAACAAACTACAGATAAGCTATATCCACAGGTTGATGACTACTGCCTGCTTTGCCAACAACCACTTTGCCTAGAGGCTCGTAATCTTTTACTGCGTTTGTGGGAATACTTGGAAAGCGAAGCACAAGCAAAGTTAGACGAATCACAAGGGGTTTTGAAGGAAAAGAATGCTGCAATGAATGCGATTGACCTCAGTTTCTTTAACGATCAGTCGGTCTCGTACAGGTATCTGGAAGAACACAACATGGGATTGCTTGGTCACATGACAATGTTCATTGAAGCCTGCCGTCAGAGGCGTAAACTTGCTCTCAAGCTCATTAAGGCTCATACAGAGGAGACTATAGCCCAGCTCCCCGACAGCAGAATAAACAAAGTCGAGGAGACCATCGAAACATTAAAGGCACAGCGCATTGACTTGGAAAAACAAGACCCCGCTCAAAAGATTACTGAACTGGGGCAAGAAATGTTGAAGCTCCAACATCGTGAGATACTTAGCCATCATCTTCCACAAATTGAAACATATCTTCAGAAAAGAGTATGGGCACAGCAAGCAGCAAGGATTGGCGGGGATACACGACACATCACGCAAAAGTATAAAAAACTATTTAGACAATTGGTGACAGATCGTTACATTGAACTATTTGAAAGTACCTTAAGAAACCTACAGCATCCACTAAGTGTTAAAGTAAAAACCGTGGGACGTAAAGGCAAAACATGCAGGCAAATTGTTGTGGAAACTGATCCAACCGCACCTATAGATGAGGCTACACCTGACAAGGTATTAAGCGAAGGTGAAAAACGCGCTGTTGCTCTAGCAGATTTTTTAACCGAAGTAACACTCGACACCACTAGTAGCACAGTAATACTGGATGACCCTGTCACATCTCTTGATTTGGAGTGGAAGGAGAAGATTGCTTCAATTCTAGCTGCGGAAGCAAAAAACCGCCAGGTAATCGTATTTACTCATGACCTAGCATTCTTATACTTTCTCAAGAATTATGCTGAGCAGAACTTAGTAGAAATCAGGACACACTGGATACAACGAGTAGACGACGAACCCGGCTACGTGTCCCTTGACAATAGTCCTGCACTGGAAAGAGAATATCGTAAGGCTACGAGGGCGCATGAGTTCTATCGACAAGCCAAGAATACAGTGGGGGAGGAGCAAGAGAATTTCATACGTCTAGGATTTGGTGCATTGCGCACATCCTATGAAGCTTTTATTATTTATGACCTCTTTGAAGAAGTTGTAATGCGTTTTGATCCACGCGTTAGCTTTGGACGCCTGCAAAGTATTAAATGGGATGAATCAATTGCTAATAAAGTCAATGCCAAATGTGAGCTTCTTTCAAGATATATCGAGGGTCATTTACCAAGCAACGGGTACATTGAAAAACCAGATCCTCAAGTGCTATTGCGTGAGATTGAAACTTTTGAAGAACTCAGGAAAGAATTAAGAAAACTCAAAGCTAAATGATGTTTGCTTATCTTAATATAAAGGATTCACCAAACTTCCCGCAAGTACCAAACACCTCACGGCTGGTCACCCGCGCACTTCCCTATTCGGCGGGGCGCCGCCCTAAATGGCGGCGCGAGCCTTGTCTATGTCATCAACACCGATAACCATGCGGTTGTTCATGGCTAGATACATTAGGTCGATATTGACTCCTGCTTTGGCTATGCTACGGGTAATATTACCCGCCACTCCTGGGCGATCCTCTATCTCCAGTACCAGGACTTGACGCTCGCCACGCACCACAAAGCCGGCCTGTTGGAGCGCTCTCCTTGCAGCCACAGCATCCTCTACCAAAATATGTATAACTCCCTTGCCCTCGCTGGGGAATCCACAACCTCCCTCAATGTTGATGCCGGCCTTCCCCAGAGCCTCGCCCATGTCAGCTATCGTACCCGGACGATCTTCTAAAATAACAGTAAGATCCTTAGCCATTTTGCTCCTCCTTTCATTATAATGGAATAATATAACCAAAAAGAGCACCAGCCATCGCTATTAAGTTAGCGGTTTCCAGTGCCCTTGTGATAACCTTCATCTTCCC
>SDBS01007980.1_pt1 | contig 10260 bp, 10 predicted proteins | sample 2277091 | NCBI WGS metagenome assembly SDBS01 (sample SAMN10404972, study PRJNA504765) | marine sediment metagenome | isolation source: marine sediment core GS10_PC15, 163 cmbsf | place: Arctic Ocean: Southern Knipovich Ridge | collected 2010 | reverse complement strand
CGGAAAAAATCAAATGCCAAGTGTTTTAAACAAAACATTATCCTCCTTCAGAATCCCCGACAAAAGTTTTTCCAGGGATGAATTTGAAAAAACACTTTCAGAGGATGTAAAAATTGTTAAAAACCAAACCAAAAATTCTTTAATAATCTTTCTTCACAAACTTCATAATAAGGGAAGGGCACTTGTGATTAAATCAATTTAGCTTCTTTACCTCAATATTGCTAAAATAATAATTAGTTAAATAGCTGTTTTATGAAAACAAAAATCAAATTTTTGAAATTAAATTTACAGGAAGTATCATTTATATTTTTTCTTCTGATGCCTTTTTTTATTTATCTGGCAGAAGTTTTTACTTACCAGGGTTTTATCGAAAAATATTTTATTTTTAGTTCAATCTATTTTGTGTGTTTTTCCGTATTTATTGTAACCCTATACGTTTCGACGGATGTAAAAACAAATAAAAGATGTATTAGATTATTTTCAAATATATTCAGCGTTACACTTCCTATATTTTTTCTTTCTCTCTTTTTATTAGGGTATTTGGAAGAGGCAAATTATCCGAATTATGTTTTTTCAAAATTCCATATAGATTTCCTGAATATCCCCTTACTTATTTCATATAATTTCTATCTCTTACTAATAATTCTATTAAAACAAGAAATGGATTTTAAAAAGCTTAAGATAAAAAGTGTAACATCTCGGATTATACTTGGAACCACATTTTTCCTTCTGAGTTTGTATTTGATAAATAATATTTCTTCTGTACTCTCTCTCGTTAAAAGAAATGTTTCTTATTCGCTTTCTAATACAAAGGCTACTTATGATGAGAAAATGATCGAGAAAATGGGATTTTTCTACGAATATATGCAATTTATAAAAGCACATACACCTGAAGATGCGGTGATACATAAACCACCCAAGCTGGATCCCTGGCATATGACCGGAAATGCTGGGCTTGTCAGGTATTTTTTGTATCCACGAAAATTAGTTAGTACGGGAGATCAATATATTCTCTCGGAAAGTGATTATGATTATATGATGATTTCCAAAGGTTTTTTTAACCAAGCAGGTGATTGGGGACATGGCTGGCCAAAAGTTCCGGTTGAGGCAGAAAAAATATTATACATAGATCCGGACACTAAAGAGATAGTGGAAGTGTCGGGGGATTATGATCCGCGTGATGCGGTAGAAAGAGGGGAGTGGGGGTTGATTAAAATAAGAGTTAATGAATAATGAATAAATGGGAGTAATTATTGGAGTATTAGCAGTAATTCTTTTCGGGTATTTGGTAGTTAATTTTTTATATCCGAAATTTAAAGTGTTGGAGAAATTTGCCCTGGGATATTTACTGGGTTTCGGATTATTTACATTAACTCTTTTTATAGCCAATATAAAAGGTGTTCCTTATAAACTTTTTGAATCATCAATAATCCTATTGTTACTAATAGTAGTTGGTTATTTTCTTAATGTAATATTCAAAACTTCAAGATATCTTAAACCATCAATCTCGCTTACGGAACTTAAAGAAAGGTTTTTAAAATTATCAAGTTGGGAAAAATTTATATTTTCTTCTTTGGTTTTCCTTGGATTGTCATCGCTTTTAATCAACCTTTATTGGCCGATAACGGATTGGGATTCGTTGGTTCTTTATGACTTCAGGGCAAAAGTATTCCTGGTTACCGGATTTATGGATGAAGCAATTTCACTTGGATACTTTTTCGGATACCCTCTTCTTACTTCACTTTCTCACATGTGGATATATCTTTTGGGTGGAGAAAATCCGATGTTTTTATATACACTTTTCTATTTATCACTTTTAGTTTGTTTTTATTACAGCTTAGAAAGAGCCGGCGTGAGCAGAAAGGTTGCATTGATATTTACTTTACTTCTTGCATCCTCAACATTGATTTTTGAACATTCAACTTGGGCTTATACAAATTTGCCTTATACTACATTTTTATTATTGGGAATAGTGTATGCGCATCAGTGGGTAAAAGAAAAAAACATACGAATATTAATTCTTTCAGCACTTTTGATTGGATTTTCTATATGGACAAGGACAGCCGAGCCTTTCTGGATGGCAATAACCTTTTCGATCATTATTATTGCTATCTTATCGAGGAAATTTATTCACGCAATTTTATATCCTTTAATTGTTGTTTTAATAAGAAACACTTGGTTGAATTTTGTTTTTGAAGAACGGGGAAAGAGATTCGTATCCGAAAAAAGTGTTGTTCCAATTATTGGGGGAATGTTTGATAGGTTGTCAATTGATAGAATTATACTGGTTAGTGGGTATTTGTGGGATAATATTTTTTCAAAATATTTTGTTTTAATAATTCTATTTTTGCTTAATTTAAGTCTTGTTCCCGGAATTGTTAAGAATAAAAATGTACCCGCCCTGTTTCTTATTACAGTTACATTATTTCTTCTTTGTATGATTGTAGTTGGAACTTTTGTTATGAGTTATGCTTTGAAATCATGGGAAAACATAGGAGGATCTGCATACAGAATGAGTATGATTTTAATTCCTTGTTTAATTTTCAATATCGCTATTTCTTCCAAAAATATATTGATGAAAGTTTGACTGTACTAGAAGACATCGAATGAGCAAAAAATCTTTAAAATGACGTTTTGGGTCTTTTTACATATATAGAAAAATATTCTTCAAAGAGGTAATATTCTTGAGGGGTAAATTTAAAAAATAATGACAAAGAAAATTGTAAATATAGTAAAACTGGCAATTGGCCGTTTAACTTTAAAGAAATTAAAGAATAACCAAGTGAGGTGGATAGAAGCTGTTAATGGTGGACTTATGCATCCCGGAAATTATTATCTTTTTGACTACGCTATTAAAAATATTGACTCAAACTACCCTATCATGGAAATAGGTTCTTTCTGTGGACTATCAAGTAATATTCTTCTTTATTTATTAAAAAGACACCACAAAAGAAATTTATTAATAGCATGTGATCCATGGGAAGCTTTGGGGGGATGGAAAAGAGTATCAGATAGAAAAGGAATACTTAAGGGAACTGATATAAATTTGAACTCGTACCTCGATTTTTGCCTTGAAACTTATAAGAGAAATGTAATTTACTTTTCAAAAAAGAACCTTCCATATGCGATTAGAACAACCTCCGATAAGTTTTTTGACTCTTGGTCAAATAATGCCGTTGTTGAAGATATTTTTGGTCGAAGAATTAGATTAGACGGACTTCTGAGTTTCTGTTTCATCGACGGAGATCATAGGTACTTTCAGGTTAAACGAGATTTTATTAAAGTGGATAGAATATTAGCCAAGAAAGGTTTTCTAATGTTTGATGATTCAGCGGATGGTTCTAATAGAGATGTTTCTAGATTGATGGATGAAATAAAGAAGTTAAAGAGATATAAGCTAATTTTGAAAAATCCGAATTATCTTTTTCAAAAGACGAGTTGATATTATTTTAAACGGTAAAATAAGCAGAGGAATATATTAAGTTAATTGAATACTTTATGCTTAATATTTCACAAAAGAATAGATGGGTACTGGAAATATAGGAAGAACAATGGCAATGAAGGTGAGAGGGAGAAGGCAATTTTACCCTCCAAGGTAAAGGTATTTATCGAATATTTTATGACCACTTCTTTTAATCCTGCTTAATATTTTATAAAATAACCCGAGTTCGTTTTTCTTTAAATTCAGCTTTTCGTCCAATCTATAATCTACATCTTTTGTTGTAAGCATGTAATAGTAGCCGCCGGCCGCTTTTAGATTTTCTTTCCCCTCGCGGCCTTTCCTGAAATGCTTCTTATCAGTTTTAAATTTTTTATAAGAGTGGTCTTGGTGTACCAGAGTTAATGAATCCGTGATCTCTATTAGGGGTAGATTTTTTGACTTTGCGTAATACATAAGCCAATTGTCCCAAACTGTCCGACCTATTGCGAATTTTGGAATTTTTGAAAAAAAATTCTTATCAAAAATGAACATATCAACTCCGGTTGGTGAGTAAAGTTTATTGTGTTTCAAGGCTTTTTGTTTTATATCCTTATACCAGTTTTTGTTTGAGAAATTAATTTTCTTTTCGATTTTTAGATTCCAACGTCTACCTACAGCCAGAAAGCTTTTGTGATGTTTGCTAAGAGCTGTGATTACTTCGAGAAGTTTAGGATCAATTATTATATCAGAGTTAATATAACAAAGATAATCATTTTTGGCTAACTTTTTTGCTATATTAAAAGCATCGTCTATCCTTGGAGTTCCAAATTTATTTTTTTTAATCTTTGATATGTGTATAATTTTTTTTTGTTTTGCAAATTGTGCCACGCCCAAATCATCGCCGAATAGTATAATCTCCGGTTTTGGTTTTAATTGGAGCCAGCTATTAATGGAATTTGTCTGAATTATCTTGTGCAGATCCTCAAAACTTCTTGGTACGCTAAAGATAGTAATATTCATTTGTTCACCCGAATAGAGCATCCGGTATCTATTTAATTGGTAAGATTACCTGCTATCAGGAAATGCTATTTTTTCCTAAAACATAATGCTCTGTTCTTTTGGGGAGTTTTGTCCCCTTTAGTATTCCCCAGCAATCAATAATGCAGAGGGTGTTTGCTTTAATATCTTTTTCAATTCCCCGAAAATTATCATCAGGTGTCATAATAATCAAAACTTTTGAATTATTGAGGCAGACTTTCGCAGATGCACAATAGTTTATTTTATTTCCGAAAATAAGCTTTGTATTTTCGATCGCTAAGGGGTCGTAAACCGAAACTTCGATATTATTTTTCAAGAGGTTTTGTATAAGTTCAATTGAAGGAGATTCTTCAATAATTGTTGTCGCGGGCTTGAAAGATAAACCCAGAATCGAGATTTTTCTTTGGCTGTAGTTTTTTAGTTTGCCGATTACTGTTTGGGACAGATGAATATTTTGATATTTATTAGTTTTATCAACCGACTTCACGAGATACGGATTATAGTTATATTTTTTTGATAATGAGATAAACGCTCTGGTATCTCTGGGAAAGCATGGTCCCCCAAATGCCAATGCACCTTTTAGAAATTTGGGTCCGATTCGCTTGTCGGAGCCTATTATATTCGTAATTACATCTGAATCCGCACCGGATATTTTTTCCGCCAGGTTGCCAACCATATTCCCGAAGCTTATTTTAGTAGTTAAGAAACAATTAAGCGCAATCTTTGCCAATTCAGCATTAATAATAGAAGTTCTCTTTATGGGAGCTTTGTTCATGATCATTTTACTGTATATCTTCTCTGTAATATTCCCGGCTACTTGGTCGCTTTCTCCTATAAGTACAAAGTCAGGATTGAAAAAATCGTTTATCACTTCACCCAATTTTACAAAGTCGGGAACATAGGTTATCCCGAAACCATTATTTAGTTTTCGCAAAGATCGCTTTTCTATTATGGGAATTAACCTTCGATTTATAGATTCGGGCATGACTGTAGAACTTATAATAAATAGATGATATGGTTTACTATTATGTCTAAGAGAGTTCGAAAGAGATGTTATAGCAGCTTTTATATATTTATTGGAGAAATTCCCGCCATTCTTGCTTGGTGTTGCAACTAAAATAATACTAATATCGGTTTCTTTTATAGCTTGAGCGTGACTGGTTGTAGCAGATAGATTAACGGAACTTTTATTAATGGCTTTTTCAAGACCAGGTTCAAAAAATGGAGCTTTTGATATGTTTATCGATCTGACAATTGTTTCGTTTATATCAACTCCGGTTACTTTGAAGGATCTCGTGGCGAAACAAGTCGCGAGAGGGAGACCTAATTTACCAAGACCGATTACTGAAATATTATTTATTTTTATGTTAAGGATGGACATTTTTATATTTTTAATTTTTCAATTATTATTCCAGTCGGTATAAAAGTAAACAGTCATTGATGTATTACTTCAAATTTCAAAAAAGATTTTATACTTGTTTTTCGATCCAAGCGTACGTTTTTGAAAGACCGGCTTCGAGGCTGATTTCAGGTTCCCATTTTAGAACTTTACTAATAAGTGCGTTGTCAGAATTTCTGCCTCTTACCCCCTGTGGTTTGTTGAGAAGGTACTTCTTTTTAATATTTTTTCCCGCTATCTTTGAAACGATATCTACAAGTTGATTAATTGTTACTAGCCTATCTGAACCGATATTTAAAGGTTCTCTATAACTTGAATTCATTAACTTATATACACCCCGGATACAATCGTCAATATAACAGAAAGAACGGGTTTGTCTTCCGTCCCCCCAAATTTCTATTGTGCCTCCGTTTTTTGCTTTTGCGACCTTTCTACAGATTGCCGCGGGAGCTTTCTCTCGTCCGTCGTCGAAAGTGCCTTCTGGTCCAAATATATTATGGAACCTTGCTATTCTTACATCTAACCCGTGATCTTTATAATAATTTATAAATAGTCTTTCAGAAAATAATTTTTCCCATCCATACTCGTTATCAGGGTTTGCTGGATATGCGTCTTTTTCTTTAAGAGCAACAACTTTAGATTTTTTCTGTTTGAATGTAGGGTAGATGCAAGCGGATGATGAATAAAAAAGTCTTTTGACATGATTTCTGTACGAAGCTTCTGCTATATTGGTGTTGATAAGAACGTTATCGTGCATTACGTCAGCATTAACTTCGGTAATATAACCGATTCCTCCCATATTAGCCGCAAGGGTATAGACATAATTGATTCCCTTTGTTGCTGTTAGACAATTTTTATAATCTCGAAGATCTTTTTTTAAAAATTCATCTGCCTCATTCTTAGAAGAATATTCAGGGTATTTGATATCAACTCCTCTGACCCAATAACCATTTTTCTTTAAGAATCTTACCAAATAATGACCGATAAACCCCCCAGCTCCTGTCACTAAAATTTTATTTGTTATTGTCATTGCTAATTTCCTTTAATAGAACATAACACCCAATATTATAAAATTTTTCTCCATATTTTGTCGATAGGGCTTTTTTTCTGGATACAATATTCCATCGGTTGTCACTTTTTGTTTTTGACCAGAATATCTGTTTTTCTATTTTAAAATTCTTGAGTAGTAGTGGAAGTCTTTTGTTACCATAAATCCGATGCCTGGGTTTTAAAATAAAATCTTTACCAACAGGAATGGTTAATAACATTTTGCCGCTCTTTTTAAGTAATTGATGAAGTTTGAACATAGCTTTTAAATCTCCATCTTTAACATTTCGCGACACACCATATCTGCCTGCCAAACCGACATGTTCAATACTGGAACAATTAATGATAACATCGAAGTGGTTAATTTTTAGTTTTTTAGTTTTTAGAATATCATCTTGGATGAATTTTATTTTGACGTTGTAATAATATCTTGGTGGTAAAAGGTCTATTGCCGTGACTTCATTTCCTTTGAGGAACGCACTTAATGTTAAAGGTGTGGTCCCCGAACCAAAATCCAACACCCTTCCTTTATTGGAAGGTAAGTTTGCCGTAATAAATGAGTACTCAACGTCTCGATCACCTTGTAGGTTTGGAATCGGTCCAAACTTAATTTTTTGATAAATTTTTCTAGCTAGAGATATAAAATTCATCTTATAATAATAATATCATTTACAGTTTGACATTTTAAACCCTTAACGGATGTTATTTTTTTTATGGTGTCGATTTTTGGATATGATTTTTTTCCAACAAATAATCTTGCGTCGTCAATTAGAATAACACTTCCTTTTATCCATTTATTTAAGATTATTTTTAACTCTTTTTCTATTGGTGTTTTGGTTTCGCCCATGGAAGTTATCCCTCCTGAATAATGAGCATCAAGCCAGAAGATTGAAGTACCTTTCAGATTTTTAACAATGCGAGGAAGTTTTTTAGAACTGTCTCCGGCAGTAATTTGAATATGTTTATATTTCTTAAATCTTTTTTTTGCGCGAAGGTAAAGTTTCTTATTAATCTCTATGGAATAAATCTTATTAAATTTATTTTTTACTTCATCTATCATCTCTCCAAGATATGTTCCCGTTTCAACAAAATTATTGATCATGTTATTTCCAGAATATTTTGATACAAATTTTCGCTTCTCTAATGACGATGAAGGGGTTTTAAGCAAAGTCAGAAAATGTGCCACAACCGTGTAGTAAATCCATAATAATGTTTTATAAATCATTCGTCCAAACTTACCTTTAAAATAATTTCCTTTATTCGTAATAATCGCAATATTAACAAATTTGTATCTATCAGTAAATATGCAGGACTTAATAATTGCTTAGTTATCTGGCTTGTAAGATACATATCTGATGGTAAAATTGAAAGATATGACATTTCTTGTGACATTATATCGTAAAACAACTGTACATTTACGTATATTAAAATTTAAGTTTTATGCGATTAAATACTATTTGTTATTGAGGGAAAGCCATCTCGATTTACAGATATGGAGCAAACCAACCATTTACTATCCTGAGAACCTAACCTTTGGGGAGCCATTCAGAACTCGGTGCATATTTTAGCACCATGTTGAACGGAAATTTCGCTTCGTATCGCAATATTTTATCTTCCATTGTAGCGTTCTGAAGCACAAAGTTGATTAATGCTCGTTTTTCCATTGGTTTAGAACGAGCAAATATCTCAGCTGAGCGTGATCCTAGCTCTACTAGACGAGCAGTCGTCATATGGTATTCTTTTTCTGCAAAGTCTAACTGGTCTATCTTAGTTTTGATTTTATCTATTTCTGATTGCGACTTTTTCCTTATTTCTTCATAGTGGTCCTTAGTAATTCTCGGAAACAGACTTTGATTGATTCTGGTATTTTTTGCTTGATGTTTGAGATCATTTTTTTGGTACGTAATTTTAATATTCTCATCAGACCCATTTTAATTTGAACCCAGTTTCTTAGATAGATTAAGGTACCTAGGGTATCTACCTTTGAAGGCGGGAAGTGTCTAAATACCTTAGGGACAAGTTGCACGTTGTGGTCTTCGATATTTATTCCATGCCACTTGAGGAACCGGTTCCCCCTTATAACGATGGTTCCATCATACAACTGAAATATATAAGAAAGAGAGTTTTTCCTTTCAGTCCACAAACTTTCCGGTTCGGTGTTTAAAATTCCAATTGTTGATAAATATTTTTTATTAATAAATAGAGCGTTTGCTCCTGTTACGGCGATTAATCTATAGTTTTTACTTTTTGCAAGTTTATTAATAGCCGAAAGAGAGCTTCCTTGATTTACTTTGGGGTTGTGTGCTTGAACGAACTCAACCTCAAGAGGTATTGTGGGATTAAATTCAATAACTACCAATTTTGGGTGGAATTTTTTGAGGCCTCGCCAAACATAATAATCATTACCATCAATATCTATTGAGAGTAAATCAAAATTTTTTGGAATTGAAGTTTTCGCTAATATGCTATCTAAAGAATTTCGTCCAGAGGCTTTTATGTAAGAATTAATGGCAATTGAACCAAATTCCTTAATGTTTTTTGCAAGTTCTTTATATCTCTTCGTGTCGGCTTCAATAAGGACAGCTTTCCAACCCTTATTCTTGACTAAGTTATACGTATTACTTAAATGAATACCGTCCCATGCACCGAATTCAACACACCAGCCCTTTTTAATTTTTAGGAGGTCAAAAACTTTAGCAATAATTCCATCTTCTCCATACGCGGAATAATAATTCTTACGAAAACTTAGTAAATTTGTTGTTTTTAACATGGTATGGTGCTAGTACTAGTCAAGTTTACTTATACAATATTTAAACATAAAATAAAACAAAGACTAATTTTTTGAAATAATGAGAGAGCAATTTTAAATACTTAAAATGTTTTAAGTAAAAGAGGGGAGCAGGCAGCTTTTGCCTGCTCCCCTCTAATCCTGCACAAACCTAAAATCTTCAAAAACCTTGATAATGTGGGAAAAACTCTTGGTTATATTAAAGTTACGCTCTTCGAGCAATAGTTGACGATCGGCATATTTTAGTATCGTGTCAAACAGTTTTTGTAGGTCAAATACGACATTTTTACCTTCTACTTTAGGGTTCTGAAGTACCAACTTAATTAATTACCTTCTTTCTTCAACTTCAGAACTTTTAAATAGTTCATAGGCCTTGTTAGCAACTTTTAGTACGTATTCTGCCGTTATATAGTAATTGTCTTCTGCTTCCTACAATATTGCCATTCGTGTATCAATCTCAGCTAGTTTTTCTCTAAATGATTGGTAGAACTTGTCATATACTATGATAAATGTCATATGGGATTAGATAGAAAAGTAATTTTAAGATCGCTTAGGGTTATATCAAAT
>SDBS01007978.1_pt1 | contig 10261 bp, 9 predicted proteins | sample 2277091 | NCBI WGS metagenome assembly SDBS01 (sample SAMN10404972, study PRJNA504765) | marine sediment metagenome | isolation source: marine sediment core GS10_PC15, 163 cmbsf | place: Arctic Ocean: Southern Knipovich Ridge | collected 2010 | reverse complement strand
GGTAGAGAACCTTCTTCGACAAGAGATAATGAAATTGGCCGCACCCCCTATTGAGGTGGTAGATGCGACTTGAAATGACTGTAAACGAAGAAACCGCAAACGTTGAGATAGAATCCGATGAAATCTTAGTTGATGTGCTTCGGGAGCGTCTTGGGCTATTAGGCACCAAGATTGGATGTCGGGAGGGTGAGTGTGGTTCATGTACAGTACTTGTTGATGGAGATGCCATTAATTCATGCATTTTTCCTGCGGCAAAAGCACAAAACCGCACTGTTTTGACAATCGAGAGTATTAGCGCGTCAGGAAAACTGCATCCACTTCAAATCAGGTTTGCTGAACTGGGTGCAGCCCAATGTGGTTACTGTTCGCCCGGTTTCATAATGTCCGCCTTTGCTTTATTTTCAAATCAGAAAAAACCTTCTTTGGAGGAGATTAAAGATTCACAGGTCGGCAATTTATGCAGATGTACAGGATATTCAAAAATAATTAGTGCGATTCAATTATCGGTGGATGATCTAGGCCAATAGATAAAATAGAAGCCACGGAAATTTGCCGTCTGATGTTTTTTTTAGTCAAGAAGGCGACTTGGCCCCGTGAGGATCCACAGGAGGGAACATCTTGGAAATGATTAATTCAATAGAAGACATTGACCAAATATTGTACAAACACGATCTCTGGCGAGGGCGTTGTTTGAACATGATTGCCTCCGAGAACATTGCTAGCCCGAGCGTGCGTCGTTTCCTCACATGCGATCTCGGTGGGCGATATCCGACCTATTTCGATGATCCGGCAGAAAGAAATTACCTTGGGACTCAATATATGGCCGAGATGGAGGTCGGTGCGCAAGATGTGGCCAAGCAGGTTTATGATACCGAGTATATTGATTTTCGTCCCCTTGGAGGAACGATGGCCGGTGTTGCAGTTGTGCTGGGATTGGTCGATCCGGGGGACACTGTCATTGAAACTGGTGATGGGTTCGGGGGTCAGAGGGTAGCGACAAAACTAATCACAGCCAAGATGCTAAAGAACCTTATAAAGATCGATTACATTCCCTATGATCCCGAAACACACGACATCGACGTCAATGCCCTTGCCGAGAAAATGCGTCAACTAAAACCCAAGCTGGTTATCCTCGGGCGTTCACATATTTTATTCCCCGATACCATTGGCCCTCTTCGAGCCGTTGCCGATGAGATTGGCGCCTATATTGCATATGACTTCTCGCATATCAGTGGACTAGTGGCTGGTAAGACATTCCCTAATCCACTTGATCATGGGGCGGATGTGGTAATGGGGAGTCACACAAAGAGCCTGCCTGGCCCACAGGGTGGATTGTTTTTCACGCGCAATAAAGACATGTATGAGAAAGTCCGTCGCGGATTATATCCGCCGATTATTACCAATCACCACCTTGAACGAGCACCGGCACTAGCGGCTACATACCTAGAAATGTTGGAGTTTGGTGAAGACTATGCCAAACAGGTGGCTAAAAACTCGTCCACGCTTGGGAAGGAACTGACGGACTTGGGCTTGGATGCACAATATCCTGAGAGATGTTACAGTCAAAGCCATCAAGTGCTTGTAGATGTGTCCGAGTTTGGTGATGGCAAAGAGATTGCCAAAGAACTTGAAGCCCATAACATCATAACGGGGCATGGGTATATACCACGACCTACTTGGACGAAAGAAGGAAGGGCCCTCGTAGGGCTTCGACTTGGCACCCAAGAACTCACGAGGATTGGTATGACCGAGAGCGATATGTCGACGGTGGCGAATCTCATTCGTAGAGTCGTAGTTGATCGCGATCCTAAAGATAAAGTATCTAAAGACGTTGCTGAATTCGTCAACGATTTCAAAGAGATTAAGTTCTGCTTTGATAAAGGCGTCCATCCATATCAACCGGTACTATGATGCTGACATGAAATCGGTTGGGGGGCGAGTTGGGCGAACCTATTTAGAGATCTCGTTTGCGTGTGTGGTTTCCAAGATCAAGCTGATCACGCTCATCAAGAAATCTTACTTAACAAATTGAGAACCATAGGTCTTTATCGCAGGTCGAGATATACCAATAAGCATTACCATGTTGTTCTCTAGGGTTAAATGATAAGGTGCGAATATGAAGCGTTTGTTTTTCATTCACACAGTCATTTCATTACCAGAGCTATTCAATGAGCTATGTGCTGAGTTAATACCTGGCGTAGAGAGACTGCATATCGTTGATGAAAGTCTTCTGCAGGATACCATTAGAAGTAACCACTTGTCAGAACTTACGATACAGCGACTGTGTCAATACATAATATCAGCAGAAAGTGCGGGGGCAGATTTAATTATGGTTACCTGCTCGACATTGGGCCCGGCCGTGGATCAGAGTTGTTTGACGGTTAGTATTCCGGTGTTGCGCGTAGATCAGCCTATGGCAGACGTGGCAATAGGGGCGGGATCAAGGATAGGTGTAGCCGCGACACTTTCAACAACTCTGGAGCCGACAACCGACCTGATTTACCAAAGGGCGAAGGTTGTTGATAAAGAAATTGCAGTACGCCCTAAGCTCTGTGAGGGAGCATTTGATGCTTTAATTTCTGGCGACACAGCGCGTCATGACGCTATTGTAGTAGATGGATTACGTGAATTGATGACTTTCTCGGACGTAATTGTATTAGCCCAAGCATCAATGGCGCGAGTTGTTCGGTGCTTGCCAGAAGAGGAGCGGAACGTTCCAATATTGATCAGTCCCAGATTGGCCATTGAACATCTCGCAAAAATAATTCAGAAACCTTAGGTCATGAGTGATCTATCGGGCAAGGCAATCCTTCCGCATTATTTATCACCTAATTCGAATGCACAGAAAACAATCATCAACAGCGAGGGTTCTCTATTTTAGTACGTCCACAATATATATACGTCATAAAGTGCCATAAAAATTTAGGCCATACCGTGGCAGGCGGATAGGAAAGAACTTATATTATTTTCAATCGCATAAGCAATCGAGAATAGAAGAAAGGGTTAGAAATATGGAAATACTAGGGGAAATCCGAGAAAGTGTAATCAATGGCGACAACGAAGCAGTTTCAAGACTTGTTACTCAAGCATTGGATGAGGGCATTCCCGCGGACGCTCTATTGAACACAGCGCTGATCCCATCTATGGATGAGGTAGGGAGGTTATTCGAGGAGCAGGAGTTTTTTGTACCCGAAATGCTCATAGCTGCAAGAGCGATGCAATCCGGATTGAGTATTATTAAACCAATACTTGCCGACTCTGGGTTGAAGTCGAAGGGGCAAATAGCCCTGGGAACTGTGAAGGGGGACCTGCATGATGTCGGCAAAAATCTTGTGGGTATGATGATGGAAGGAGCAGGCATTGAAGTGGTTGACCTGGGAGTAGATGTGCCTACTGAACAATTCGTAGAGGCAGCACAAGAGGGTGCCGACTTGATAGGAATGTCGGCTCTTTTAACGACCACCATGCTAAGTATGAGGGAGGTAATAGAAGCCCTTGAGGAGACTGGGATGAGGGATCATGTAAAAGTGCTGGTAAGAGGCGCTCCCCTTACACCTGAGTTTGCTCAATCAATTGGCGCAGATGGGTTTGCGCCTAGTGCTAGCAGTGCAGTTGTGGTATCCAAGAAATTGCTTAAATCTTAGGCGGGCACATGCACACATTGGTAGAGCAGAATAACAGGCCAATTTCAAAATTGTTACTCCAATAAGAGATGATTCTGGGCTGTGTTGCTGACGATATAACTGGCGCATCGGATTTAGCGCTGATGCTTTCAAAGAACGGTATGCGGGTTCTTCAGATCTTGGGGTCTCCAAAGCATGAACCTCCCTCGAACGTAGACGCCATAGTGGTGGCATTAAAAACCCGCACGGCCCCCGTCAATGATGCTGTCGTTCTATCGATAGACTCAGCAAATTGGCTAATGGAAGCAGGTGCAAAACAGTTATTTTTCAAATACTGCTCAACGTTCGATTCCAATATCGAAGGCAACATTGGTCCTGTAGCAGAGGCCCTTCTTGATTATTTAGGTAGTAGTTTCGCCATTGTATGCCCCGGATTTCCTAAGGCCGGTCGTACTGTCTATCAAGGACACTTATTTGTACACGATCAACTGCTTGCCGAGTCAAGCATGAAGGATCATCCTCTAACTCCCATGCGAGACTCCAATCTGGTGCGTTTTCTTGGTAAACAATGTCGTACTGATGGATCTGTGGGATTAATCCCAATCGATATCGTCGAGAGTGGGCCAAGGGCGATTCAAGACCGCATGAGGGAATTACAGGAGAAAGAATACCGATTCGGTGTAGTAGACTCGTTTGACAACCGACATTTAATGTCGATTGGAGAAGCCTGCTCACAAATGGCGTTAATTACAGGCGGCTCTGCGGTTAGCATGGGCCTCCCAAGAAATTATCGTCGGGCAGGATTTCTTCCCAACCAGCCTCTACCCTTGGAACTGCCAAAGCTTGGAGGACCAATCGCAATTCTCTCTGGAAGTTGCTCAACGGCTACTCAGGAACAACTAAAAATCATATCACAACAAATACCCGGATTATTTCTGGATCCAATTGCATTGGCAGAGGGGGAGGAAAATTATTCGGAAATTCTCGATAAAGTGGACCGTAATCTTGACAGGGGGGTGATTTTGGTTTATTCAACCTCGAGCCCTGAAAAAATTGAAAATATCCAGAGAACACTTGGAAAGAGACGAGCTGATGAAATAATTGAAGAGACGTTTGCGAGACTTACGGGTTACCTGCAGAGCCGAGAAGTAAGGAACTACATAGTGGCAGGAGGGGAAACATCGGCGGTAGTAGCCAAGGCCCTTGGCGTGAATCAAATCTATATCGGCCCTGAGATAGACACTGGGGTGCCCTGGACAGTTTGCTATGAACAGGACGCCCCGATACTTTTGGCGTTCAAATCGGGAAATTTTGGAGAGCCGGATTTTTTTATACGCGCAATGGAGATGCTAAATTGAAGCCGCTTAGCGAAAGCGAATATCGAGAGAGTATTGTATTGCATGCGGATTCCTTGTTCCAGCGTGGATATGCGCCGGGTAGCTCGGGGAATATTAGCGTTAGGCTCAACGACGGTATCTTATTAACCCCGGCGAATTCTTGCATGGGATATTTGGAGCCGACAAGTATTGCAAAAATTGATTTTCAAGGAAAACATATCTCGGGTGGTAAGCCTTCAAAAGAAATGATCATGCATCTCAAGTTTTACGAAGCACGGCCAGAAGCCGCGGCCATTGTCCATCTTCATTCGACTTATGCGGTTGCAGTCAGTTGCCTAGAGGATATCGACAAGCAAGATGCGATTCCCCCTATAACACCATACTACGTAATGAAAATTGGATTACTCCCAGTAGCACCATATCATCCTCCAGGGGACATCGCACTTGCAGATGCAGTTGCTGCTCTCGCCAAGGAACACGCCGTAGTTCTTCTAGCAAATCACGGACCAGTGGTATCAGCGAACACTTTAGATGCGGCTGTCTACGCAAGTGAGGAGCTGGAGGAAGCGGCTAAACTATATCTTTTACTTAGATATTGCGATGTTCGGACACTTACCCCGGATCAAATAGCCTATCTCAAGAAGCCCAAGAGCTAATTGAAGGCCCTCAGGAACCCAAATGCGTTTCTCCCCGATACAACTCAGGGGGCGTGGTGGATCAAGAGGCACTCATCGTTGCTCTCGAGGAGGGCTGGATCCGGGGGGCCGGCCTGGATGTATATGACCCGGAACCGCTGCCGAGCGACAGTCCACTTCTCATGATGGATAACGTCGTACTCTCACCTCACATGGCTTCACATACGGACGAGGCCCTTTTCCGCATGGCGATGGTGATCGATGATGTGCTCGCAGTCATCCGCGGGGAGGCTCCGAAATATTCGGTCGTCATGACACAATAATCAAACTATAAATGAAACAGGAGAGTCAAGATGGATAAACACTGGGATCAATATTGTACGGTGAGCATCGTGCATTTCATGGCCTATCCGAACACGATAGGTGGGGAAGGACCCATCCTTGAAACGATCAGCAAGATTGCGGAAGATCCTTTTTTCACCGGAATCGAAATAGGTTGGATTAAGGATCCAAAGGTGCGCAACGATGCCAAAGCCGTCCTGGATCACACACATATCAAAGTTGGTTATGGTGCACAACCCTCTCTTCTACTCCAAGGGCTGAACCTGAATAGTCTTGACGAGGCAGAACGGGAACAGGCCGTGGCAAAGCTGAAATCGAATGTCGATGAAGCGGCAGAGATGGGTGCGAAACGGGTCGGGTTCTTATCGGGCAAGGACCCGGGTGATGCAGACCGCCCTGCTGCGCTTGAACAGCTGATCAAATCGGTCAAAGAAGTATCCGAGTATGCGCGCGAAAAAGGGTTGGCCCTGGTTTGCGAGACTTTCGATCGGGAGATCGATAAAAACTGTTTGATTGGCCCAAGTGATTACGCGGCGGGTTTTGCAGCAGCGGTGAAAGTAGATTACCCCGAGTTCGGACTCATGTACGATCTCAGCCACCAACCTCTGCTGTATGAAGAAGCCGAGCCTGCGCTCACGCTATTGAAGGATCACCTCGTGCATGCTCACGTGGGCAACGGCGTTGTGGATCCGGACACACCCGGTTATGGTGATATGCACCCACGCTTTGGTTGGCCAGGTGGATGTAACGACGTCGACGAACTGGTCGATTTCATTCGCGCTTTATTCAAGGTCGGTTACCTGGGTGATGGAAAAGACGAACTGCCCTGGGTTGGTTTTGAGGTGAAGCCTCAAAACGAGAGAGAGACGTCAGAACAGATTATTGCGGGTACAAAACGAGTATGGGCAGAAGCCTGGTCACGAGTATAAGGGTTTGCCCATAAAAAATCGGCACCAAGGAGACACCAGTGAATGCATCAATGAAGCAAATTGATAAGCGATATCAAGAGTTGGAGAAGAATCTTGACCAGTGGCAGAAAACTGCCGATATCATCGATCAACTCATCGATATCATTCTAAACTACCGACAAAGCGGCCACCCTGGTGGATCTCGATCAAAGGTTCATGCAATGGTGAGCCTGTTGCTCAGCGGTGCTATGCGTTGGGACGTCCGAGATCCGGAGAAGAGATTTAATGACCGTTTTATCCTTGGGGCAGGGCATACCATCCCGCTCCTTTACTGCACGTTCGCAGTCCTGAACGAAGCCATGCGGGTGAAATATGATCAAACCGGGGACGAAAAATATCTCATCCTTGACGCGGAAATCAGGGCGCTTTACTGGGAAGACCTGCTCACTTTCCGACGCAAGGGGGGGCTTTCAGGGCATGCGGAGATGGAGGGCAAGACTCTTTTCCTGAAATTTAATACGGGCCCTTCGGGTCATGGTAGTCCCGCAGCTGCGGGTGCAGCCCTGGCGCTTAAGCGCGCTGGTTGTGGAGATGTGAAGGTATTTTGCTTTGAAGGTGAAGCTGGTCTCACACCAGGTTCCACACATGAGACTATGAACTCGGCTTGGGGCCTTGGCTTGGATAATCTGTACTATCTCGTAGATTGGAACGACTATGGCATCGATGATCACCGTGTAAGTGATGCTGTTTATGGCACGCCGACGGATTGGTTTGCCTCGCATGGCTGGAGGGTTGTGGGTACGGAAGAAGGGAGTGAATGGGAACCGGTCTTAAGGACGATCCTGGAGCTGGTTATGGGGGAGCGCGAGGATGGTGTCCCATCGGCAGCCTGGTTTAAGACCCGGAAAGGACGCGGCTATCTCAAGTATGACAACGCTTCCCACGGAGCGCCGCATAAGATGAACAGCGAGCTCTTCTGGAAGCTGAAAGAATCATTTGCAGAAAAATATGGTGTTGAATTCGCCAACTTCGGTGGTGGTCCACCCGAGAATCCAGAGGCCTGGGGGGAAGAATTTGAAGCAAACCTGCGCGTGGTGATCGAGGTTCTCCGTCAAGACCAATTGTTAATCGATTACCTGGCGGATGCGCTCGTGGAAATTGGTGAGAGCGTTCCTCTCGATGTCGAGGGATTTCGACTCGGAAAGCAAGGCAACCCATTTGAGGATCCAGCGTTTTATGATTATGAGAATTACCCCGCGGATCTTTTCGCAAAACCAGGTGAGAAGGTCGCCAATCGCGCCGCACTGGCGAAGTGGGGTGCATGGGCGAACGCATTTGGAGCGACGAAATATGGTCGACCGTTGTTCCTTGTCAGTTCAGCCGATCTCGCCGGATCCACGAATATCAGCGGCTTCGCAGACAAATATAAAGAGTTCGAGGGTTATGGCTGGTACGAGCGCTACGGTACGGATGAAGGCGTGCTCCTTCCCCAGGAGATTACTGAGTTCGCCAATTCGGGCATTATGGCCGGATTGGCAACCGTTAACCTCGCCGATAACCCGGAAAAATCTTTCGATGGATTCTGGGCGGCATCCTCAACCTATGGCTCTTTCTCCTACTTGATGTATGGTCTGATGCGATTGTTCAGCCAACTGGCGCAAGACTGCGATTTAAAAGTCGGTAAGACGTTATGGGTGGCGGGTCACTCCGGACCCGAAACGGCAGATGACAGCCGCACCCACTTTGGTATCTTTGCACCTGGAGTCACACAGCTCTTTCCTGAAGGGCAGGTCATCAATTTGCACCCATGGGAGCACAATGAGGTGCCGGTCCTCTTGGGTGCGGCACTGAAGACAGAAGTCCCCATCGTCGCCCTGCATCTTACCCGACCACCGATAGAAATCCCTGATCGTAAGAAGATTGGGATGCCATCCCACTTTGAAGCCGCGAAGGGAGCCTACGTGGTGCGTGATTATAAGGAGGGAGCTCCCCGAGGGGGCGCTTTCATCGTTCAGGGAACAAGTGCGATGGCAAACATCGTGAAAATCCTGCCTGATCTGGAGAAAAAGAAACTCAACATAAAAATCATCTATGCGGCCAGCCCGCAGCTCTTCGCCAGACAGCCGGCTGAGTACCGAGAGAATGTGATCACGCCAGCCGATCGCGTAGATTCGACCGTGATCACTACTCAAGGCCGCTGGTTGATGCATGACTGGTTGTTCAACAAGGTGTCCGAGGCGTACGCGCTCTCGGCGGACTGGGACGATCGTTGGCGAACAGGCGGGAGCCTCGAGGACGTGATCGAGGAGGCTCAACTCTCTCCCGAATGGATCATGAAGGGCATCGAGAGATTTGTGGCTGATCGGGAAACTCGTCTCGAGCGCCTGGCGTCCGAAGTGGAATCAGCTCGCACGTGATCTCTCTTCTTCTCTCCGGATAAGGAATTGTGCCGGATAACAAGTTCCTTCTAGTGCCATATAACAACCATGATCTTGCATTAACAGACCGACTTGATGGAAATCTGCCAAAATCAGATCGATAACACTTGTCCTATTGCTGTATCTCTTCCTCCCAGTATAGTATTTGTGAAATATTTGGCTCGGGTGCGTAAACATCCTTGGTGGTTTGCGCTCGTGCGTGCCCAAGTACAGATTGAACATCATCAATCGAAGCCCCCAGATCGATAAGCCGCTGTGCATGCCAGTGTCGGAAGGCATGGGAAGAGACGAACTGGTCTCGATTTGGATCGTAACCCGCTCTCTTCGCAAGCTCGATAACGACCCGCCTTACTGATCCCGGGCTTAACCGCGCCCCATATCCTTTATTACGACGACGGTATGCTTCCGGCGATAGTTTGCGCGTCTTCGATGGAGATCCCGTGCGGCCATGCTGTATGAATAACCAAGGAGAATCGTCATCTCTTTCCTTTAAATAGGCTTCGATTGAGGCTAGCGTCGCCTCACCGATAACCACATGAGCAGCCAATCCCGTCTTTGCCATCTCGACGCGAATGTGGCCGCCTGTTCGATGCGCCAACAGAACATCTGTTCGTATCAGCCGGCAAAGATCCCCGGCTCGCAGGGCAGTGGCGCGCAGCGTATGAACCAGGGCCCGGGCTCGCAAGGTGTCCAGGCGTGCTTTACGGCGATCGCGAGGGTTTGAAATGTCGGCATCGGTCGGGAGGGGCAGGGCGCTTGCAGCACCCAGCATGCGATCACCAAAATCGGTGGGGACGTTTCCGCTACGGGTTTGAGTGCTCTGACGCTCCTCACGAGTTCGTTGAATTTGCAATGCCTTTCTTGCAAGTGTTTCCTCTTCCGGAGAGAAGGACAGCCAACTCCGATACCACCAGAAGCGCAACAGGCGCGAAAGCGACTGCAGGTAAAGGCGACGGGTAGAGCTGCTGTATCCTTTCT
>SDBS01007977.1_pt1 | contig 10261 bp, 6 predicted proteins | sample 2277091 | NCBI WGS metagenome assembly SDBS01 (sample SAMN10404972, study PRJNA504765) | marine sediment metagenome | isolation source: marine sediment core GS10_PC15, 163 cmbsf | place: Arctic Ocean: Southern Knipovich Ridge | collected 2010 | reverse complement strand
CATATGTTACCTCCGGTGAGTCGTTACACGGAACAGCGGGTATGTCCGAAGTATAATGGATGCAGTGAAGTCCTATGCCGAATCCCGCTCCGTGATACATGAATGACGCGATTTGGAGGTTCCACGGTGCATCCGGGATCCGGTCATGAATACATGGGGTTGCGGTGATGAGCGAGCGTCGTATAAACACACAAATTCGGGTAATCCGCTGATGTCCGGTTACAGGCCGTTAACGCCGTTCAGATTAGAGGGGATAGCATGAAGACCTGTCTCCAGCTGGCCGACGGTTCCCTCTTCAGGGGTTCCGCATTCGCGGCCGACACAGAAGCAAGCGGAGAAGTTGTCTTCTGTACCGGCATGGTAGGCTACCCTGAGAGCCTCACCGATCCGAGCTACAGGGGGCAGATACTCGTCATGACCTGGCCCCTTGTAGGCAGTTACGGCGTCCCGGAATTCACTCCGGGAAGCAGGCACTTCGAGTCCGACAACATACAGGTGAGCGGTCTGATCGTGTCGAGCCATATAGAGAGCTACAGCCATCATACATCGGAAGGCAGCCTCGGAGACTGGCTCAGGCGGGAGGGGGTTCCCGCTCTCGAGGGTATCGACACCAGGGAGCTCACGAGAAAGCTGCGCGGGACGGGAACGATGCCCGGCAGGATTGCCAGCAGCACGGAGAGTGCTGAGGGTGGATTCGTTTTCGATATAGGGAATCCCGTGAGCCTTGTTTCCCCTGTAGAGCCCTCTACACTGAATCCCGGTGGCAAGCCCGTGATAGGTCTTCTGGACTGCGGCTGCAAGAGGAGTATCACGAATGCGCTGGTCGACAGGGGCTGCCGCGTGGAAGTGCTTCCATTCGAGCACGATCTCACAGAGTTGGATGTTGACGGTTTCCTGATCTCGAACGGTCCCGGGGATCCCGCGGTACTGAGCGTGACAATCGACCGGATAAGGGCTTTAGTCGAATCCGGCAGAGATGTACCCATATCGGGTATCTGCCTTGGCTGCCAGCTGATTGCACTCGCGGTTGGAGGCAGGACATGGAAACTCCCATACGGGCACAGGTCTCAGAACCAGCCCGTCATGCAGACGGGATCGGAGAGCTGCAGGATAACCAGTCAGAACCACGGATACGCGGTCGATCCGGACTCCCTTCCCGACGATTGGGAGGTCTGGATGACGAACCTGAACGACGGTACCGTGGAAGGTATTCGTCACAGATCCAGGCCGATATCGGCGGTCCAGTTCCATCCTGAAGGCGCTCCCGGTCCACGTGACAGCATCGATTTCTTCGATAACTTCCTCAATGAGGTCAGGGGTGGCTGACATGAGGAAGGTTCTCCTGCTTGGAAGCGGCGGTCTTCAGATAGGTCAGGCCGGAGAGTTCGACTACTCTGGCTCGCAGGCGCTCAAGGCGCTCAGGGATGAAGGGGTGGAGACCGTCCTTGTCAACCCAAACATAGCAACTGTCCAGACTTCCTCCGGGATGACCGACACCCTCTACCTGCAGCCGGTCGATCCTCACACGGTGGCGAAGATCATCGAAAAGGAACGCCCTGACGGCATCCTTCTCTCATTCGGAGGGCAGACGGCACTCAACACGGGCCTCGAGCTGGACGCTTCAGGCCTCCTGGAGCGCTTTGACGTTGAGGTTCTGGGTACTCCGGTAGAGTCAATCCGGAACACCGAGGACAGGGAACGCTTCGTAGTGGCTCTCGATGAGATCGATGTACTGACGGCCAGCTCAGAAGCCTGCCGTACGGTCGAGGATGCCCTGGAAGCCGCCATGAGACTTACGTATCCGGTGATGGTCAGGTCGGGCTTCTCGCTGGGCGGTCTCGGAAGCGGCGTGGCACAGAATCCGGAGGACCTGCATGAACTGGGAAGTCGTGCCCTGAGACTTGCTCCTCAGATACTGGTAGAGGAGTACCTGGAGGGCTGGAAGGAAATTGAGTACGAGGTCGTCCGCGACAGGTTCGACAACTGCATGACAGTGTGCAACATGGAGAACCTCGACCCGATGGGAATACACACCGGCGAGAGCATCGTCGTGGCACCCAGCCAGACACTTACCAATTATGAGTACCACAACCTCAGGGAGATCGCCATCCGGACAGTGCGTCACCTCGGCATCGTGGGTGAGTGCAACATCCAGTATGCCCTTGCCCCTGACAGCAGCGACTACAGGGTTATCGAGGTGAATGCAAGGCTCTCCCGCTCTTCGGCCCTCGCAAGCAAGGCGACCGGTTACCCTCTCGCTGCAGTAGCCGCCAGGCTCGCATTGGGCATCTCTCTCACCGACATAAGGAACACAGTCACGGGGTGTACCTCGGCCTTCTTCGAACCCTCGCTGGACTACGTTGTCATCAAGGTTCCAAGGTGGGACCTCGAGCGCTTCCGCGGGATCGACAGCAGGATAGGCTCCCAGATGAAGAGCGTGGGAGAGGTGATGGCCATCGGACGCGGATTCGAGGAAACCCTCCAGAAGGCGCTCAGAATGATTGGGACCGGCATGAACGGGCTCGTGGGCAACAGCCTGGAGTTCCCGGACCTCGAGAAGGAGCTAAAGGAGCCTACACACAGGAGGATATTCGCCGTTGGGGAAGCGTTCATGCGGGGGATGGACGTCGAGGAGATACACAGGTTGACACTCATCGACCGCTGGTTCCTCTACCGGATCGAAGCGATCGTCGGAAAGGCTATCGAACTCGATGGAATGACGCCTGAGGGCCTCACGGCTGATGTCCTGTTGGGCGCCAAGAGATTGGGCTTTTCGGACCGTCAAATAGCCATGTCCACTGGAACGGGCTGGGAGGCAGTGCGGAAGCTCAGACTCGGCTACGGGATAAGGCCATCGGTGAAGCAGATAGATACGATGGCCGCGGAATATCCTGCGGTGACCAATTACCTCTACATGACCTATCTGGGAGAGAGCGACGACGTAAAGCCCAGAGCAGGGGCTGTCATGGTGATAGGGGGCGGACCCTACAGGATAGGCTCGAGCGTCGAGTTCGACTGGTGCTGTGTCAATGCAGTCGAGACCGCCAGGAAGCTGGGGTACCTCACGGTGATGGTGAACTGCAACCCGGAAACGGTTTCCACCGATTACGACATCTGTGACAGGCTCTACTTCGACGAGCTGAACCTGGAGAGGGTCCTGGACATATACAGTTTCGAGCTTCCCGAGGGTGTGATCGTCTCGATGGGAGGGCAGATCCCGAATACGCTTGCGCCGCGGCTCCACGAATCAGGCGTCAAGATCCTCGGTACACCACCGGACAGCATCGACCAGGCCGAGGACAGGCACCGCTTCTCGACGCTTCTGGACGAGCTGGAGGTGGATCAGCCCGAGTGGGCGGAGGCCGGAAGCCTCGATGAAGCGATGGTATTCTCACACAAGGTGGGTTACCCCGTCATGATAAGGCCTTCGTACGTGCTCTCGGGAGCGGCAATGGCTGTGGTCTGGGACGATTCGAGCCTAAGTGCCTACCTGAGCCGGGCAACCGAGGTGAATCCCGACCGCCCTGTGGTTGTCTCGAAGTTCATCGAAGAGGCGAAGGAGATCGAGTTCGACGGTGTCGCTTCCGGAGGAGACATACTCCTCTACGCGATGGGTGAGCACGTCGAGAATGCGGGAGTACACTCCGGAGACGCAACGGTTGTCATCCCGCCCCAGCGTCTCTATGTCGAGACCGTGCGGAGGGTCCGGCAGACAGCGAGGAAGATCGCCCGCGCCCTGGACATCACAGGCCCCTTCAACATCCAGTTCCTCGCAAAGGAAAACCGGATAAGGGTGATAGAGTGCAACCTGAGGGCTTCACGCACCTTCCCCTTTTCGTCGAAGGTCCTGCGGAGGAATTTTATCGACCTTGCCACCAGGGCGATTCTCGGTGCCGATGCCGAGAGGGTCGAGAGTTCATCGCTCGACCTCGATCACGTAGGGGTCAAGGCCGCGCAGTTCTCCTTCCAGCGTCTGACCGGTGCCGACCCCGCGATGGGTGTTGCCATGGCATCGACCGGGGAGGTCGGCTGTATCGGCGAAGACATGGAGGAAGCGCTTCTTCTGGCCATGCGTTCGGTAGGCTTCACCACACGCGGGAAGACGGCACTTGTCTCGACCGGTCCGCAGGAACAGAAAGCCCTCTGGATGCCGGTGATCGGAAGGATGGAGAAGATGGGGTTCACGATCTACGCCACCTCCGGGACGGCCAGATCACTGAGGGCCAACGGCATAACCGCTGAAACCCTCAGGTGGCCCCTAGAGGAGGGAACCCCTAACTGTCTCGAGTACATCGGGTCCGGAAGGATCAGTCTCGTTATCAACATTCCGAAGAACAACCAGTCCGATGAACTCTCGAACGACTACCTCATCAGGAGGGCCGCGGTCGACTGCGGTGTTCCGCTGCTCACGAACCTCAACCTGGCTAGGCGCTACATGGAAGCCCTCGAAGTCTACGATCCCGACGACCTGCCCGTACGGAGCTGGTGACCCCGGAAGTACCCTTGCCATCCATCATCCTTTGAGTATTCTAACCTCCTGTAACCCGGGAACGGCCATGCACGGGCGAAGGAGCCTATGAAAACCACCTGGAACTCGAGCCTCTGGAACGACATTCGCAGGCTTTCCGACGTCATCGAAGCGCGTTCGAGCGAAACCTCTCGTCTCGGGGAGGGTGACAGGCGGGATGTCGCCATCCTCTTCCTCGACCTGAAGGATTTTACGACGCTGTCTGAGGGAATGGATCCCGAGACCCTCTACGACCTTGTCAGCAGCGTCATGAAGACCCTATCCGATGTTGTCGAGGCCTACGGCGGCTACGTGGACAAGATACAGGGCGACTCCATCATGGCTCTCTTCGGTGCCAGACTCGCGGACGAGAATGACAGTATCCGTGCAGTCACCTGCGGAATGAAGATGCTCGACACGATAGGCGAGGTGAACAACATCCTCGCCGATGTAGAGGTTTCCATCGATGCAAGGGTAGGCATCTCCTACGGAACCGTGACCGTCGCCCCCGATCCATCCGGCCACCTCACCGCGATCGGAGACGAAGTGAACCTCGCTTCCCGCATGGAAGACACAGCCTTCGTCAACACCATCCAGGTTTCAAGCCAGGTGAGGAAGCACTGCGGTGACTTATTCGAGTGGGAGGATCTCGGCCAGAGGGAGGTCAGGGGCCGGAAGAAGTCCGTTCATGCCTACAGGCCTGTCGGTCCCGGATCGGTTCAGCGTGCCCGGTGGGAGAGAGCCTCGAGGGTGGCCAGATCGCCACTTGTCGGCAGGGAAAAGGAGATGGAAGAGCTTCGGGACATCTGGAAAAGGCAGGTGTCGGGAGAGCTCGGTCAGAACAGGCTCGGAGGCAGCAGGCAGCTCGCAGTAATGCTCTGCGGTGAGGCCGGCATCGGTAAATCCAGGCTGATCCACGAGTTCATGATTGAGGTCAGGGCAGGCGGCGAGCCCTTCACGCTCCTCTTCGGTCAGACACTTTCGTATGCCCAGCAGCCGTTCTGGCTCTGGATCACCCTGATCAGGAACCATTTCGGCATAGTCATGGGTGAGCAGAATGCCTCGATCAGGTTGGACATCGAGATATCAGAGCTTGCCCAGGCTTCAGGTCACGAGTCGCTGCTGGACTCGAAGCCCTTCATCGCGGCACTATTGTCAATACCCGTCAGCGACCCGGCCTTTGCCGCACTGGACAGGGAGACAAGGCACAATGAGACGGTCATGGCCATCAGGAACCTGATCGAGGCCGTGGCGAGCGCCAGGAGAACGGTAATCATACTCGAAGACCTCCACTGGATAGATTCCGCTTCGAGGGAGGTCCTCGATTTCATAGTCGCCAACTGCAGCACTGGAGATCCGATGCTCATCTTCTGCCTGTACCGACCCGTATGGGAGAGCGGCACGTCAATCGCGAGCACGATTCACGAGAACTCCGCTGAGCTCCATGAGATGACGCTCAGTGCCGTTCCCGAGGAGGGCTGCAGGAAGCTCATCGGGCACATGCTCGATTCCGGCTACCCGGACGAGGTCGAGGACTTCCTCCTCCGCAGGTCCGGGGGCAACCCCTTCTTCCTCGAAGAGCTGGTTCTGGACCTCATCGAAGCTGGAACTCTCGAGGAACTCGATGGTACGTGGCAGTTCACCACCCCCCCAGAAGACGTGTACATCCCCTCGACGCTCAACAGCCTGATAAGATCGAGGATTGACAGGCTGCAGCCGGAGTACAGGGGAGGCCTGCAGCACTGTTCGGTGCTGGGCATGGACTTCCTGATGAAACTGTACAGGCGCCTTCACGAAAAGCTGTTGGGCAGCGGGGAGCCCGAGGACATAGTCTCAGAGCTCACCCGCAGGGACTTCCTGCGGACAGTGGTCGACTCACAGGAGATCAAGTTCATCTTCAGGCATTTCCTGATCCACAACTCGGCCTACGACACCCTTCTCCACAGGAACAGGAGGCTCCTGCACAGGTACGCCGCCGAAGCGATCGAGGAACTGTTCGCGGAAGAGTCCGAAGACCTTGCGTCCGTCATCGCTCACCATTGGGAGAGGGCCGGCAACAGGCAGCAGGCCTTGAAGTGGGGTATGAAAGCCCTGCTGTCGTGCGGGAGGAACTTCCAGAACGAAGAAGGTCTCCAGTGGGCCGACAAGCTTACCGGCTGGCTGGAGGAGACCGTGGAGGAGGACGAGACGACAGGTGTTCTCCTCGATGTTCTCCGTGCGAAGCAGGACATCCTCCGCCTCCTCGGCAGACCCGAGGAGCAGGGCGCTGTCCTCGATCAGATCGCCGCGCTCGCCAGGAAATCCGGACAGGACTATCACAGGGCTCTCGAACTCATGCTCACCGGCTCATTCAAGAGCCACAACGGGCAGATCGACGATGCACAGGCCGATCTCGAGAAAGCACTCGAACTCACGGCGGAAGAGGACCGCGCACCCATCTACTACCACCAGGGTGAAAACTACTTCAGGGGCAGCAGGTACCCCGAGGCTCTGGAATGCAACAGGAAGGTGCTGTCGCTGACCGATGACTACATCCTGAAAGCGAGGGTGGAACTCGAAACAGCATTCACCTACAGTATCATGGGGCAGACGGACGAAGTAGAGAATCACCTTTCGGAAGCCTGGAAGCTCATCGAGGCTAACGCGGGAAGCGGCCTGAGCGTACTGAGAGCCCGCTACTTCGCCAGGTACGCGGGTTTCGTTAGAAACAGAGGTGAGACGGACAAGTCGCTCGAGTTCTACAACAGGTCTCTCGAGCTTTTCCGAAAGTGCGGCGATCTCTCGGGTGAGGCGATGGTGCTCAACAATATGCACGATATCTACTCACAGAAGGGCGACTACTGGAAGAGCCTTCAGGTCATGCTGGAAACGGCCAGGATCAACACTCAGACTGGGGTGCAGCTCAGTCTCGCTATTGCATGGTACAACATCGCCTGTACGCACAGACTGATGAAAGACAACGAAAAGGCGAAGGACTACTACGATCGGTACCTCGACCTCAGCGCCAGGATAAGCAACGAGCTCGGGGAGGGGTACGGCAACTTCGGTCTCGGTGAGCTGTGGCGTTCCGAGGGCGACCCGGAGAAGGCGGAGCACTACTTCAGGAAGGCAGCCGAGATATTTGGCCGGCTGGGCGGCAGGTATATGGCTGCATCAGCTCACATCAACCTCGCCCTGATGTTCGCCGAATCGGGAAAAACCAGTGACGCCAGTGAGATCCTCTCCGGAATGGCAGGGGAGACCTTCGAGGGGGAGAACGAGAGTATACGGAAGTACGTGACCGGGCTCGTGAGTTATGCCCTGTCGGATGGCGACAGTACGGCCGCTACTGCTGCAGTCGACCTCATCAGGGAATCGCTTGCAGGCGGCTTTCTGGAGAGGATCGATGTTGCATCGCGTAACGCTAGACTCGCCGCTATACTGGAAGAGCTGGGCAGGAGCGGGGAGCGGGACGAGGCACTGTGCCGGGGTTCCAGGCTCCTGGGCGAGATGCTCGAGACCGTAGCCCCCGAGTTCCTGTCGGACGTGATCGAATACGAGAACCTCTCCGACTTCATGTCATTCTGCGACGATGCGGGGTGTCCGGTTGGACTTCCCTCGACGGACTGATACCTTTGCGATCTGCTATCTACAGTCCCAGGCAGCCTTCACTGACATGCAGAGCAGACTCCATCCGATCTCAGGGAACGTCTTCCGAACCATGAATGCCCGTTCGCGGTTGATGACCTCGTAAGTATTATATCCCAGTGAAGGGAGCCTTGCGATGAAGAAGATCCTCATATCACTTATGCCCCTGGCTCTTCTGCTGTCCTGCGGGGACACCACAGGTCCCGGTGGTTCAGTCCTCTCCTTCTCAGGCGGCTTCGAAAGCGGTACGATGCTCGCATCGCAGACACCCGCGGGGGACTGGGACGAGCTCACAGAGGTCTACGGCACTATGTACATGTCCCACCAGGCTCATCAGGGGGACTGGGGTGTAGAGGCCTCCGTTTCCGATTCCTGTTCTGCACCTGCCTGGGGCGCCTTCCTCAGGAAGGGTATCACACTCCCGGGCAACACTGTCTACGCGCGGGTCTGGTTCATGCTCCAGAGCGGACACAACCTTTTCGAGGAAGGCGGCAGGAGCTTCAGCTTCATATGGCTCGGGAACAGCCTGATGGAGGAGATATGCTCCTTCCGTGTTGGCAACTACGGTGGCGACAAACCCGGCCTTGCCATCAGCTACGTCAGGGATGAAAGCAGTGGTCCGGAGACTATCCTCCAGGATACGGGGTTCCTGATAGAGGAGGATGCCTGGTATTACCTCGAGGTATCTGTCGTGCACGACCAGACTGCGGGTTCATTTACAGCCTGGATGAGTGCTGAAGGCGGAGACCCGGTTTTGTTTCAGGTACTGAACGTAGACAATGTAACCGGTGTTGTACTGGACAGCTTCTGCATCGGCATCATCGACAACGGCGGATATGCCGAGGGCAGCATGCTTTTCGACGATTATGCACTCTCGGAAACCCGGATCGGACAGAACTGATAATGCGTCGCATCAGGGGGGAATTCCTCTTCCTTCTTTCCCTGCCTTTTGCCTGCAACGGGCAGGACGAGGTTCCGCCCGGCCAGACGGTTGTGGTCGGCGGCAACTTCCCCGTTTTCTCCTTCAGGGGTGACCGGCATCTGAGCACCGATGGCTGGACCCTGGAGCTCTTCGGTCTCGTTGAAAACGACACGACTCTCAGCTGGGATGATTTCACCTCCCTTCCGATGGAGACACGGGTAGAAGACTTCCACTGCGTCACGGGATGGTCCAGGCTGAACGACGAGTGGGCAGGTGTGACCTCCCGCTCGATCGCCGACATCGCTGTTCCCGACTCCAGCGTTGTCGCCGTCATGATCCACTCTGCAGACGGGTACACTGCCAACCTCCTCCTGGAGGATTTCCTGAAGGACGGCGTGATGCTCGTCACACACATGAACGGGGAGCCCCTATCGCCTGCGCACGGTTACCCCGTGCGGCTCATCGTTCCCCACCTCTACGCCTACAAGGCAGCCAAGTGGGTGACGGGTATAGAGTTCCTTGATGAAGAGGACGAGGGATACTGGGAACTGAGGGGGTACCACGTCAGAGGTGACCCCTGGCAGCAGGAACGCTACTCCCACTGATAAAAGAGGAGCCGAAGTGCCTGAGATGACCGTACACGTCGAGGCAAGCATGGGTGACGGCTGGGTCCTGGAATGCAGGACAGGCAACCTCACCGTCTACATGGATCAGAACAGAGAGCACGGTGGGGAGGAGAAAGGCCCCGAACCGATGCCCTACACCCTCCTCGGGCTTGCCGGGTGCATCGGCGCCATCGGCAGGATCATAGCCAGGCAGCAGAGGATCCCTCTGCACGGTATGGAGATCACGATCGAAGCCGATCTGAATTCGGACTACCTCATGGGAAGGACCACTGAGGGGAGGGCCGGTTTCAGTGAGATAAGGATAGACGTCGATATCGATGCAGACATTTCCCGGGAGGAGAAGGAAGCCTTCCTCGCGGAGATCGACAGGCGCTGTCCTGTGTCCGAAGTGCTCGAGAACGGAACTGCACTCAGTTTCAGGGTGTTATAGGTTTACATCTCCCGACAGGGTCAGGTGGTCTGCTGGAATTCTCTCGAGTAGCGGAACTCGCAGGCGCTCACTGCCTGGCTCCTTCCGTCCTCGTGCTCTACGAGGTCGCACTCGATTATGCTCTCCTGGGTCTTGAGCCTGGCGAAGTA
>SDBS01007976.1_pt1 | contig 10262 bp, 19 predicted proteins | sample 2277091 | NCBI WGS metagenome assembly SDBS01 (sample SAMN10404972, study PRJNA504765) | marine sediment metagenome | isolation source: marine sediment core GS10_PC15, 163 cmbsf | place: Arctic Ocean: Southern Knipovich Ridge | collected 2010 | reverse complement strand
ATCTATATATTGGGTTTAGTTTATTTCATATGGTGGGGTCTAGCTATTTTGTTTTTTATAATGGCTTTCATATTATTTTTAACAGGGGTGATTTAGATGGGAGCCTCTGAATCAGGAAATCTTTTTGGAAGTATTTTAATGAATCTTATTTGGTTATTTTTAATAATTTATCCTTTATTTAAAAGTATTAGAAGAAAACAAACTACTTGGGTTGTTCTTCTTATTGTTAATTTTGTAATAAGTTTTGCCTTGCCCACATATATTTCGTTCATATTACCAATAATTTATCTGATTAGTTTTAAGGGATATGAAGAAAAAGCAATAGCAAAACATAAGAACAAAAAGCGAAAAAGGAAATAGTTTAAATCCCTTTTATTACTAATCTATTTTTGAAAGCTTTTAGAGATAGTTTCTGACCTGCTTTTAAGCCAGATTTCTTTACTGCTTTTGGTGGAATAACTATGAGATATTTAGGGTATTCTTTCTCACCAATCTTTTTTCCTAGTTGTTTCTGTAACCTCATTTTAACATTAGAAAGCACTACTTATATATATTTCTTTCGGTGCCGAATTACTTTTTAGAGTATTCATAGGCTATTCCAAAACAGAAACCGACTGATGTACCTATTACAGCAATTACTATCTCTAAAAACAAATCGGCTAATTCTGTATTATTAACAATCCCTAAAATAGCTAATAGAGAAATTCCAAAGAATGAGAAAACAACTAATCCAACAAAAATAACAATACCCCTTGTTATCCATTTTCTTATCGTGTAACTATCTATTTTCTTTTTTCTTGTTAATTCGTCTTCTTTAACTTCTTGAAAAAGTTTGAGAGCGTTTTTGTCTACATCTTTAAAATCATTTATGATTGCTATTATATTTGAAGGTATTGGTTTAGAAAGTATATCTTTCTTCTCTATTTGATTAGGTTTTGTTTTTGCCATATAATTTACAAGAAGAAAAGATTAATAATGATTATTTATTCTATTTTTATATCTACTTTCTTCCCATTTGGTAATTCTACTTTATGTTGTCCAGTGCCTGTTCCTTTAATTCCTTCTGATAAAATCTTAATTGAATAAATTATCGCCTCAATAATTGTATCTGTTTCTAATTTATTACTCATATTTTCTACATCTTTTAATGCTTCACCAGAAAGTATTACTTTTGAAGAATAATTCCCTTGTTTTATTGATATTTCAATATTTTCTGCCATTTTCTTCACTTCACTTCTCAAGACAGATATGTCTGTCTGTTATACATGGTATAGTAATTATTACATCATACATATAAATGTTCCTATGGTTTTAGCCTAATAAGGTGGGTAAGCCTTTCGGCACCGCCTTTGAGATATGATTAATGGAGTTTTTTACTCTATTTTACCTGCTCCATTAAGATATTATTCGGCACCGAAAAGCTTATATAAAACCTACTGTTTTGTCTGTAAAATGACAGAGATTCAGACCAAATTAGGAAACAACCCCTATGAACAAAAGGGATTGGTGAAAGAAACAGAGTATAAGAGAAGAACCTATACACAGCAATGGGGTTTATATTATTCAGCCAGGAGGAATGAGAAGCTAGCCTTTCTTGAGATTCTTAAGAACGTTGTTGATTACTTAGATTTTGAGGAAGACTACAAAGGTAATGGAAGACCATCTGCAATGATTAAAGATATTGTCAAGGCTTTATGTATCAAAGCTTATTCAAATCTATCTAATTGGAATGTTGAGTCTGAATTAATCATTGCTAAGGGGTTAGGTGTTATAGAAAAGGTATATAAGAGAAGCACTTTAAGCAAGTATGTAAATGATAAGAGGATAACAGCAGTTCTTGATAATTTATTTAAAACAATCGCCCAACCATTATCTGTTATTGAAGACGTTGTTGCTATTGATGCAACAGGAATGTCTAATATGTATGGGCAAAAAAAATGGGTTGAAGTTAAATTAAATTATCAACTGCATAAAAGATATGTGAAGTTACATCTTCTTTGTGGGGTGAAAACCCATGTTGTTTTTAATGTAGCTGTTACTGACAGCAGAATAGGAGATACATCTATGTTTAAGAAATTAGTTACTGGATTGAGATTCCAGCCAAAAGAGATACTTGCTGATGCTGGGTATTTATCAAGAGATAATGTTTCAACAAGCAATTCTCTTAACATTACACCTTACATTATGCCAAAGAAAAATGTTACAACAAAATCTTTAGGTTGTGTTGGTTGGGGGAGAATGATAAGATACTTTAGAGAACATCCTTTGATTTTTAGAGCACATTATCATCAGCGTTCTAATGTTGAATCTTACTTTTCTGCCTTTAAAAGAAGGTTTGTTGATTATATTAGAGCAAAGGGTCATGTTGGACAGATGAATGAGCTATTAAGCCGTATAGTCTGTTTAAATTGCATTTCTTTGGCTGGGGCTATGCTTCTTTATAAGGAAATAGAGCCTAAGTTCTTGTAGTGGGGGGTTTGTGGATAGTTTATGGACAAAGCTTATTTAGATAAAAAGGATGCTAGAAGTATGAAAAGAGGACATATTCCAAGGTGTTGCTTAGAATAATGTTTGAACTTCTAGTCCTGGTATCTGACTTCATAGGGTTTTATAAGGGCATTGAATGGCAAAACTCAACTTATTTATAAAACCCTCTGCGATTATGAAGCCCTGGCGTTAGGCATTGCTAGGGCGTAAAGGCACTTTCAATGAAAATGATTTAATTTAAAGTATTCTTTGGCTTCTTTGAGATGTTGTTCAGCTTGTTCTAGTTGTTTCATTTGGGGATTAAATCAACAATTATATCTTCTTTTGTTAGGTCTATCTCTTTTGGTTTTAATTTTTCAAGAGCTATTTTTTCTTTTTGGCTTGTTTTTAGAATTGTCCATCACCCTGTATAATCTATTCTCCCTTTTTTCATATTATTAGTTATTGGCGGTGGGGTTTTTAAGTGTTGTGAATGTTCTATCAACTTTGTAGTTTCTATTTTGGCTACAATTCCTAGTGCGTGAATGATTTTGTCTATGTCGGAAAATGAATGGTCTGAATTTACAACATCAATCATTAGCTTATCTATTTTGTTTCTTGCTTCTAAATCATTTGTTTCATCCTCTTGCTTGTCTTTGGAGTAATCTATCCAGAATTTTCTTCCTTGTCCTAAATCTACAAAATAGTGTTCATCAACTTTCTTTAAGACATCTGATAAGATACTCTTTACTCTTGCCCAATGAGTAGTTTCTAATTCAATTCTTTCTCCTTTTAATCCAATACTGTTAAGTTTTTCTAGGTAATTACAGGCTTTATTGAAGGCTTTTAGGTGTGCTTCCTCTGTTTCTTCATCTATAATATCATGGATTCTTATAATCATTTGTTTGGGGTGTATGATGATTGTGGCATCTTCAAAGTAAATGTAAGTTATTCTTTGATTTGGAATTTCTATTGACCTGAAATTGATTGGATTTAATTCAGCAATTCTTGATTCACTGTAAAAAGATTTGTCTTCTATTGGGATTTTGTATTTGAGAAAATGTGTTGAAAGGTTGGTTGTTTCCGACACTCTGTGTGGAAGTTCCGACCTAGTTAATTCTGCTGTTGTTTTGCCTAGTTCTGTGATTTGGTAATTAGCAGTGTATGGTTTTTTAACCAGATTTAGTTTAATTAGTTTGTTAAGCATATCATATATAGAAGGTCTAGGAACCTTGGATAATCTAGTATAAGCCCTGATGTTGAATCTTTCAGTCTTATTGTCTTGGAGATACCCCAACAAAGCTTTTTCTTTTTTGGATAGGAATAGATGGGGAGAGTGTGTCGGATTTACATTGTTTCTTTCCGTGGGCGGTCGGTGTTGTTTATAATTTTTTTTGAATTTCATTCTAATGTCTCTTGCTTTGTTTTGAAGGCACAGTTAAAGATATGTAATCCGAGCTTCGGGTGAACACAGTTTCTTAATATCTGAACTTCACAATGATTTCCATTAAGATATATTTTCTTTTCAAGAGAAATCCCCAACCATTTTTCAACGTCTTTTTTTCCTGCATGTAACCATGAACTTCCAAATCCTTGTTTTCTTCCTGAGAATATTGGTCTTTCAATTATCTTGTTTGATATAATAAAATTACTCCAAAATAAATGTCTATCTGCTTTTTGCCCTACAATAAGTTGTTTATAATATGGATTAACATTCTCTACAACCCATTTGCCTTTGAACCAATGTTTTAAAAAGATAATTTCTTGATATAATCTCATGTCGGGATAACATATCTTTGAATTTTTCTTTGACCTGTTCATTTGTGAATGTGTTGGGCAGGGTGGACTACTCCAGATGAAATTAAACTCTTTGTAATGGTCTAATAGAAACTGGTGTGCATCTGCTACAATTACTTTATCATTTGGAAAGAAGTCTTGGTATATCTTAGCTATCTCTGGGTTGTTTTCTATTGCTGTTATTTCATGCTCATTTCCCCAAAGCTTTCTATTTCCACCAATTCCTGCATATAGATTAAGTATTTTCATTTGATTATCTCACAATAAATACACCTTTGATTTTCATATAATTTTGTTTGGTCTTTCCATTTATTTATTTGTTTTAATGGTTTTTGTCCAAGTAATATCTCTGGATAACATTTTGCATTTTCTTCTATTTCTCTTGCCTTTTTAAATAATTCAGGGTGTTTGTCTAATAACTCTCTCCATACTCTTTTACTCTGGAAAGGGCAAATGTAACAACCACTTTTAACAGGTACAGGAAGTCCTGCTCTCTTAATTGTTTCAATACATTTCTTTCTATTAAAATTAAAATCTAACAATGGAAAAGAAACATCCTCGTTGCTATACCTAATCTTATCTGCTCTGTGTTTTTCATCAGAAGCTATACCAAACAATCTAATGTATGGGTATGATTGATTCTTTCTTTTACGACCATACTTCTTTGTTAAATATCTCCTTATCGGTTGTATCTTAAATCTGTCAGTACAATGTCTATACATTCTTGATGGAAATATTTTTTTCTTGTAATAATAATCGTATAGACACCCATGTTGGGATTTAACTATAATCAAAGGGATATTTCTTTTCTTTAACCATTTTGAAAACACTTTAAGAAACTCATAAGTTTCTGGCATCTCTGTCCCAGTATCTGCAAAAATAACTTCTTCTATTGGCATCTTTCTTTTATACATCTCTATAATCATGGCTGTACTATCTTGACCTGCTCCAAACATCACAATCTGTTTCATCTAATCTCTCTTGTTCCTGTTCCCTTGCAATATAAACAGTTTCCTTTAAATCCATTCTTTACAAAGTAACCTATTCCTCTACAAACATGACATTTCTTTAATCTTTTCATTTTAATTATTTGACCAATATACAGCAGTAACCCATATTATCAAAATTATAGATAATACCAATAATGCTGAAATCCATAATGGAGAGAATACATACCACCAAGACCAATCAATTTTATCAAAGGCTTTGAGTAATACAAATAGGATAGTTAAGATTATTACTCCGCTTCCGAGTTCTATTTTCATATTAAGAACAATCCCCATGTGATTAAGAAAGCAACCAAGCTTACAGGTATGAATGGTATTTCAATATCTTTTCTTTTAAAGACTTTTAAGATTATTCCTTTAACAATCAGAGCAATAATTGATGTTATTAAAGCATAGTATAAAGCAATAAGTAATGTTGGCATTACTAATCCAGGAGCTATGAACACTTTAAAATCAGCTATTCCCCCCCAGAACTCTAAATCGGTTAATAATAAAGCTATTAAAGCTAGGATAGCTCCAAGATAGAGAGCTTTTGTTCCGCCAAAGACTAATGTAACAATTAAGAATAAAGTTGTTAATACTGCTGGGATGGAACCTTTTTTTAGATTAAATGTTTTTATATCTATCGCAGATAAGATTATTAGAAATGCTAATGTTATTATGTATTTTAGTTCTATCATTGTTTCCTCTTTGATTTCATATTAAACCGAAACCTCTTATAAATTCATTAGTTACCCATTCAATCAAATAACTAAACATTTTTACTAAGACCCCAATTATAGCTGGAAGTTTATAGAGGAAATAACAAAATACTATTAAACAAAAAACAAACCACAATATAAATAGAAATTTTAAGCCAAACTCTAAAAACTTATCAAAAACAAGCTCTACCTTATGTATCATCTTCTTTGCACCTTTTGATTTCATAAAACACCTTCATCATATCTCTTTCTTAATCTAAACACAGTTGAACATGGATGTATTCTACGTTGTATCATATCTTCTTAAACTCCTTTGATATATTTTGATAGTAACTGATAACCCTTCTTGTATTTGTTAATTGTGTTCTTTCCCAAAATTCAACGTAATCCACCCATATGTAAGCATCTCTGAAATTCTGCTCGGCTATGGTTAAATGTAAATGTTCAAGAACTCCATACTTTTCTAATAGTTTATCTTCTATACTTTCAGACATACTTCCACCCTTTCAAACTCTTTTATGTTTATCATTTTTTGTTGTGAGTAAAATGCTCCTGGTTTCTTCTTATCAAAACATATAGTTTTTGATTTTTCTAAGAATTTGTTAAAATCTATCTTTACTGTTATTGGTTTATCTTCAAAGTTTAGGATAGTCATTTGTATAATTCTGCAATGTAGTCTATTTAATTCTATCGCTATACTTCTGTCTATTGCTAAATCTCCTCTTCTATTAGGCTTTAAGAAGACTTGTCCTTTATCTGCATCCCTTATTGTGTAGTAAATCTTATTCTTTAAATCAAATGTTCCAACACTCTGACCTTTTCTGTTTCTAATTCTTATTTGATTTGTCATATGTGTTTCCTCTTGCCGAAAGCAAATGTTATTAATCTCCATGTGTTTCTGAATAGGAATCCTAGATAGAAGACAATACTAAATCTTAACCATAAAGGAATATTTAAAAGTAATAGTAAGGAAACAATTAAGAGGGGGAATAGGCTAAAACAAAAGATAGCAATAATTCTATGTTTAACTGGGAGCTTTCTTAAAGGTGTTTCATATAGTGTTTTCCAGTAGCTCATGTTCTCCTCGCAACAAAATCCCATCCTTCAACAAATATCATCCATGATATAAGTGGGGAAAATGTAATAAGAAAAATAAAAGACCCTGCCAATATATCAGATGAAAACATAGCAACAAAATTTAAGTTATTTGCTATTGTAGCCATGAGGGGTAAAGATAATATACCAAATATAGTTCCAAGCAAAACTAGGTTTAAACTTATTTCTCTCATGTTTCCACCTTTGCAAAGCAGAACTTCTTATTAACATATAATCCATCTTCTGATATTGTTTTCCAATAACAGCAGTTGCCTGGACTATCTATTATAGTAGAATAGTAAGAATCATTATTGTTTAATTGTGATTGACATTCTTCATTTAATTGTGATTTTTCTTTTGAATCAAAAATCATAACAGTTGTAACAAAAATAATAGCAATACAAATTACTGAAATCATAAGTATTGCTAGTTTAGTTTCTTGTTTCATTAGTCACCCTCTTTTGGTATTAATGTGTCCCTTGTTTGAGTGTTCTGTCTAATGCTTGTGAAGATATTTGATACTTTTGCTTTCATATCTTGCTTTGCTTCCCAATTCATTAGTTTGCTTTCATCTATTTTATTGTTAATTTTTTCCTCTAAATGATTACATTCACTTATTGTTATTGTCATTCTGGTGGTCTCCCTGGCTGATGTGCCATTGTTCCTGCAAACTGTCTTTGCTCTTCTCTAAGTGTTCTTCTTTCTATTGATTTTCTTTTTTCTGCTGATATTATCCTTACTCTTGTTAATTCATTTTCATGTTTTAATTGTTCCAAATCTCTTTGATGGGTTTGCTCTTTCATATGAGCTTGATGTTTTAGATTTATGTTGTCTTTGATTAGGTCTTGCTCTGACTTAATCTCTTCCATTTTGTATTTGTGTGTTGTGTCTAACAACTCTTTTTCGTTTGTCATTAGTATTGCACCTCTCCGCAGTTAGTGTATTGGTCTTTGTTCTCTGTCAATAGTTCTTGGCAGTTTGGGTTGATACATCTATTCATTATAATCCCACCAGAGCTAATAGCCATTTAAATCCAAATATAGCTCCTAATATATATCCAATGAATACCACAACTACAAAGGATATTAATGATACTATCCAACTTAATGGGTTAAGGCTCATTGTAATCCCCATGTGTATTTGTATAGCATCTTTTCTTGCTTTGCTACAAATTCATCTAGTATTCTACTTTCTGTTTTCATGTTTCTCCTCCGTCTAAATCTCCATGAGTACATATTTCAAAACAATTAAATCCAACCTCTTTTTTAGTTTCTTCATCACAATAAGTAAGTTCATTCCAATCTGTGTTATAACTACATCTTCCATCTAATTCTTCAACACAGAAATCCATACAATTATCAAAATCAGTATATGTACAGCTAATAAGAAATAATACAACAAATGTTAATGCTATTAGTTTTGATTTCATTTTGATTATGATGTTATTGAAAGCTTGTCAATCTCTGGAAGAGATATATTGCCTAAAAATCTGTCCTCAATATTTTTTCTTAAATTATATGTGTCTGCTTGTTTTGCGTATGCAAGCCATCCTTCTAAATAGTTATAGATTGAATCATAATTATTCTGTATTAATCTTTTATTCATTGTTCTTATATTTGTCTTTCTTAAAAGCTTATGGTGTGGGAATATCCTAAATCCAAGAAAAGATATTCCTTGCTTTAAAATTAATATTTTACTCTTTGTATCGTGCAGTTCTAATCTCAATTCTTCTTTTAAAAATGTTTTTATTTCGTCTTTATATATTTTTAGTATTTCTTTATCTGTATGGAAAATAACGAAATCATCAACATACCTTATATAATGTTTTGCTTTAAGCTTATGCTTAATGAATTGGTCTAATTCATTTAGATAAACGTTTGCGAAGAATTGTGAAGTCATGTTGCCTAATGGCATCCCTTTTTCTTTGGAATGGTTAATTAGAATTGTTTTAATCAACCACAATAAATCTTTATTGTTTATTTTGTTCTTAATCGCATTTAGTAAGATGTCGTGATTTACTTCTTCAAAGTAATGTTTAATATCTGCTTTGAGGACATAGCAAATTTTCGTATTATTCTTTGATACTTTTCTTTTAAATAAGTCAAATCTTTTTACTGCATTAGATGTCCCTTTTCCTATTCTGTTTGCATAAGAATCATAAATAAATGATTTTTCAAGTATTGGTTCAATGACATTACAGATTGCATGATGGACTATTCTATCTCTAAACTCTGATTTTCTTATTGTCCTGGTCTTTGGGTCTTTAACAATAAAAGTTTTAAGAGGTTTTGGCTTGTACGAATGTAGCAATAATTCTGTTCTTAGTTCATTAAGATTAGTTTCTAAATTCTTTTCAAATTCTATTACATCTCGTCTTTTTGATTTTCTTTTTCTTGCTTTTTTAAAAGCAATTTCTAAATTTTCATATGAGCATAATGATTGCCAAAGCCATTCCATGAGAATAGCCATTGTTGTTGTCGAACCAATCGTTAGCATTGACATTGAACCTGTCAAAGTCATTGAAGTTGAGACTGACAGAACGGAATCCTCGTAGCCAATCTGCTGTTTCTTCACTGCCACTTCATTGCTGTTGTGGCTGTATTTTATAGCATTACTGCCATAGCAAACTGGCGTGTGGTCTTGGCAATCACCAAGACTATTATTTTTTGTGATATTTTCCATTGTACATCATCATTGCTATTGCTTTCTCTGGTTGTGTTTCACAGTTGTTGCGTATGTCTTCCTCTGTAAATTTTTTACCTTTATATTTACTCCTCGCCTTTGGCTCGGAATCTGATAGCACCCCACGAGAACAGCCATTGCCGTCGTCGAACCAACCGCTAGCACCGACATAGAACCTGCCAAAGACACCGAAGTCGAGACAGACAGAACGGATTTGTTTGTCTTTTCTTCCTGATTGTGTTGGTGTCCATATTCTAATTTTGCTTAAATCTTTGTTGCTTATTGATTCAAGAAACTGGATAATTTTATCAGCAGTTATATTGGTGTCGAATATTGCTCTAAGGAAAGCTAGACCTTCTGTTGTGTTGATTACTTCTTTTAGTTTTTCTCCACGATAGATAGGAACAGATTTTAATTTTGTTTCTTTTGGTTTTACAACATTGCTTCCTGCATTTTGAATTATTGTAGCTGACAAATCTTGTGTATTGAATTGTATTTGTGTACTTGTTACTAA
>SDBS01007975.1_pt1 | contig 10262 bp, 9 predicted proteins | sample 2277091 | NCBI WGS metagenome assembly SDBS01 (sample SAMN10404972, study PRJNA504765) | marine sediment metagenome | isolation source: marine sediment core GS10_PC15, 163 cmbsf | place: Arctic Ocean: Southern Knipovich Ridge | collected 2010 | reverse complement strand
TCTTTGCAGCACTTTCTCTAACAGCGTTCCTATCCTCAGGAAGAACAATATCCAACGCGGGAGTCGCTATCAGCTCGTCTTCATTGTAGCCGGCAATTCGTGCGAACTGGTGACCAACAATACGAAAGTGTCCGTCCTGAACAATGTAGATGCCGACTGGTGAGCTATAGAATAATGTCCGGAACAATTCGTTCGACTCCCTAAGCTCGGTCTCCAGTACCTGCAAATCAGCAATCCGTTGTCGCATTTCTACCAGTTCATCTATGAGTTGCCTTTTTGTTTTATTAGCATCCCTCAATCCCTATGACTCCTTACGCCTGAAAATCCTAATAGCAACATAACCAACAGAAGTACAAAGCATGTTTTTAGAGCATATATCATCATTCTTGCCTATTGATAATGCTGGTTTTCAGTAGGCATGACCGTGTTATATGCCAATGAAATAAACAGACGGGGCACTTCCACAATAGCCTAGCAAATAATTACACCTGCAGATATGCCTGATATGTTCACCGATTTACCTCTATGGCTTGTAAAACCTGAGCCTCACTCGTGATTCAGAAACCGGCTAATAACATCCGTCAGGCTCTGAAAGCTGAATGGCTTGGTTACATATCCATCAGCCCCCATTTGTTTGGCGAACTTCTGGTTGAGCTCCTGGCCCAAGGCAGTAACCATCACCACTGGTATGGCACTGGTTATCTTATCTTTCTTAATTGTATGACAAGCAGAATAGCCGTCCAGATTCGGCATCATGATGTCCATCAAGATGAAGTCTGGCTTCTGAGCACGAGCGATATCTATTGCCTCCTGCCCATCACTTGCCTTGAGAACAAGATAATCTTTACTCAGCATGCTGCTTACCATCAGCCTGATGTTTAGTTCGTCATCAGCAATAAGAATCGTCTTCTTTTTCATTTAGTCCTCGCGCCAAGCCTTCTACGGTGACAACTAGCATAATTATTGCACATATAGTGCTGTTTGTCAACAGCTGGTAGCCAGCGAGTGATCAATATAGTCACGGATGGACCCGATGATCTACTCACCAGGCGTCGTCGCAGAGGTAGGCTCATATTGGAAAGTGTAGGGGATCAGTTTATGACAATGCGCGCTAGAAGGCTACATGAAGGAAGGATGAGTGTGACTTTAACTGGAGATGAAGATGCTGTCACTGGATCAAGGTGCCAGCTACATTGCGTTTTGGAGATGGATGGTGGGGTATATTTCCCACCGAGTCAGCGAATTTGTGAGGTAGTACCACCGCCACCACCTTACGAAGGTACAGAACCTCCTGCCAAACTAGAGATTGTGGTAGCAAAAGGAGGAACCGTTAGACTCCGCGAAGGTAGCGCCAGTAGAGTACTAGTAAGGTCAGACTGCAGAGATGATTTATTATCGCGAGCGGAGGATCCAGGGAAATTCGAAATGAACTGCTCAATATCAGGTTGCTCTATGGAAGCCCGCCGAGGCCCGCACCGTGGTGAGCTTGAGGCATATCTGCGTGTGCCTGAGAGCATGGTAACTGAAACACCTGGTAGCTTGACAGCAAGACTTGTCTTGGCAGACGGGACAGTCCTACAGGATTCCAAACCATGCGTTGTCGTTGCACCCCCTCCATCAAGCCACGAACGAGGCAAAGCACAGGAGCGTAGAAGCAACTATAAGATTATCGATGTTTGGAGGCAGCCACCAGCCGATAGACCAGGTGCCAAAACCTGGGATGACCTCGACTGGGATGAAACTCATGTCGGGAAGTATGAACTTGTACCCGATCCTGTAGATGAAGATAAAGAGTTACTATTACTCTACGTGAATATGGATAATCAAGAACTAAGTAAAGAAAGACAACGATGCCTAAGGAGGCTTGGAGAGGTCGCCACTAGGAGACTAGAGACACGGTATAAAGCCTACATTGTTTATCACCTGTGGCTGCACTTTGAGTGAACTCGCCTTATACCAACAGCATAGGCTAGTGCCAGCAATGACGGTGACGGTGAAGTTCATGCTGAGGACGCCAATAAGGAGGATGAACCTATATGAGGAGATGCGCCGTGTGGCGCAGACCGTACTGCTTGCTATGCGCTCTGAGCGAGATCCTATGGCTGCCTTACAGGAAGAAACTGAATAAGGTGAAACTGTGTCTAAAGCAAGCCGACAGAGGTATTCAATGTCGGGGTTAACAAACCGTCAGAAAGTAAAACATGCCAAAGCAAAAAGGCGAGCTCTTCATTGCTGATCCACGATTCCGCTTCTCATATCCTTGACATTTGAGTGAACCCTGGCTAAAGTAATTAATGCAACATTAACATTTAACTTCAGTTATACGTATGCGATATGAATAACAGAGCACATTCAATAAGCAAAATCATCGAAATTGGTCCAGAGCTAAACCAACTGCTGTTTTTGGAAACGCCCGACATTTGGATGGATATTGAACTGACAATGGCTCAATTTAAAAGCCTTATCTTTATCATTAATGATGACAAAGCAACACCGGGTAAGCTTGCCAAGGTTTTAAGCGTTACCTCAGCTAACGTGACCGGTATCATTGAACGTCTGGTTAAACAGGGGCTTGTTATTAGAAAGGGAAACCCTGAAGACCGACGGGTCCTTTTTTTAGAAGCTACCCCGAAGGGCATTTCACTTTATGGCAGCCTTTTGGAATGGAGAGCCAAGGATATGTCTGGTATTTTGGAAAGGATGAATTCGGAAGAAGTGGCCCATCTGGCTCAGGGTCTTACCGCCTTGCTCAGAGCTGTTAGAGAGCGAAGGGATGCTCGATGAAGTTTCGTGCCTCTAAAATACAGGCAATCACCAGTAAGGACGTTATTCATATGCCCTCAAACAGGAGCGATGAAGAGATTAGGTTGTATGCCCTGGAATCACTTATGAACGCGCTCAATGATGATAACTGGCAGGTACGCTGGCTAGCAGTTGCTGCGCTCGGTGAGGTTGATGACCTCGAAGCTGTGACGGGGATAATCGGAGTCTTGAAGGATGACGACAGGCAAGTCCGAAGCAAAGCAGCACGTGTTCTTAGCAGTCTGGAAGGTGACAGGACGTTATTACCGGTCACACTTGCCCTTCAAGATAGCAACAACTACGTGCGGGAAAGAGCCGGGCTAACCATACAGAAACTGGGTGAAATAGCGGCAGTACCTTTGACTGAACTCCTAGAGAGTAAGCCGGAACTGAAAACCCGCATAAAAGCAATACAGCTACTGGCTAGGGTAGGAGGCGATAAGGCAGCCAACTGTATCCCCCGATATCTTAAGGACCGTGACTGGAAAATTCGAGAGGCATCAGCTTTAGCTTTGGGTAAAATCAAAAATCCACTAGCCTTGGGGCTGCTGATAGACGCTCTGAAGAGTGATTACTGGCGGGTGAGAAGAAGTGCTGCCCAGTCCCTAGGTGAACTAGGCGATAAAAGTGCTCTAGCGGCACTTATCGACTGTCTTGACGATCAACAGTGGCAGGTACGCCTGAGTGCCGCTAGAGCGATCAGCAACCTAAACCTAAAGGGTGCCGAGGCAAGTGAGCATCTGACTAATGCTCTTCAAGATACTCACTGGGCAGTTCGCCAGGAAGCCGCCGAAGCTCTTGGCAAGATTGGAGAGCAAAAAACGTTGAACTGTCTTATTAAGGTTCTGCAAGACGATCACTGGCGCGTACGGGTGAGCGCCGCCAGAGCCCTCGGCGACTTTGGGAGTTCCGGGGCTAGTGAGCCCCTAGCCAAAGCCCTTAGTGATAGCCACTGGGTGGTCCGCAAGGAAGCAGCTGAAGCCCTCGGTCATATCGGAGATAGAAGTGTTATTAGACCTCTTGTTGAAGCACTAACCGATGGGCACTGGGAGGTACGGAAGAGCATAGTTGAAACTCTCGGTATATTAGGCGACCAACAGGCTGTACCGCATCTAGCTAAAGTAGCCAAAGACGAAGACTGGCAAATCAGAGTCAGCGCTATTAAGTCCCTAAGTCAAGTGAGTTGCAGGGGAGAATTAGGGCCGCTTATTGAGGCTCCTAAAGACAGCCATTGGAGAGTGCGTATCATTACTATCAATGCCCTTGGCAAGATGGGAGACCCAAATACTCGCGAGCTCCTTAGGGGACGTCTTGAAGATGAACAATGGCAAGTTCGCCAAAGCGCGTTAGCCTCCCTCGCCAGCTTGGGAAGCATTGATACAGAGACAGAACAGTTTAAGCAGAGAGAAGTGGATAATTGGCAGAAGTTATTAGCCCAAGCGCGGCAATTATTGGTAAGTAAAGGGGACCTGGAAACACTCTTACATTTCAGGGAAAAGTTACGAAATACTAGGGATGATAAAAGAGAGACAGAGCAACTAGGCTCGAGCCGACCCTCAGTGGCAGATCTTATCCTGGCCCTAAGCTCCGATGATTTAGAAGTCCGAAGCGACGCAGTCGAAAACCTGGGTAACAAAGAGGATGCTCTGGCCGTGCCGCAGCTACTTCGGATTCTGAAAAACGATCGCCGCTGGGAAGTGAGAAAAAGAGCGGCGGAATCTCTTGGCAAGATAGGCGACATAGCTGCGCTTGATAGGCTGACAGAGGCTTTGGCTGACGAAAACTTATTTGTCAGGCACAAAGCTGGGACAGCACTAGTAAGACTGGCCGACAAGACTCTGAAACAAGTGATTCCATTCCTGAAGAATGAAAAATGGTACGTAAGAGAAGAGGCTGCAGGAATAATGGGGCAGATAGGAGATATCAGGGCGACCAGCTATCTGGTTCATTTGCTACGGGATGATAGACCGGAAGTGAGAACGTCGGCAGCAAAAGCGCTGGGTGAGATGGGTGATGTCCAAGCTATTGGCCCCCTGATTCAGTCATTGGGTGATAAATATTTCACGGTGCGTCAAGAAGCTACGAAGGCTCTTGGCAGCATAGGCGATGTGGAAGCAATCGTCCCGCTCACTTTAATGTTAGACGATGACAGTTGCGAAGCCAGGGTCATGGCGGCTACAGCCCTTGGCAGGATCGGCGATGAAAGCGCCGTAGCCGCGCTAATCAATGTAATGGATGAACCAGCTACGGGAGCAAAGAAATACCGTTACTGGGAACTACAAAAAGAGGCGGCTGAAGCCCTCGGGGAAATTGGTAGTGAGAAAGCGATTGGGCGTCTCATTCGAGCCTTAAGCGGCGGTAATTGTAAAATAGATGACTGCGATGTGCAAGTTGGGGCGGCTAAAGGTTTAAGGGCAATAGGTGATGCCCGGGTAATACTACCCCTAGCCCGGGCACTAAAAGACATATATTGGGAGCTCAGAAGAGTTGCCGCTGAAGCTCTGGGCGAAATGGGTGATACCAGGGCAACAAGGAGTCTTGTTGAGACGCTTAAAGACGATGACTGGGAGGTTCAGCGAGCGGCGGCTGAAGCCCTGGGGATGATTGGCGACGCAGCTGCGACAAGGCCCCTCGTCGCTCTCCTTAAGGATGAAAAGTCAGTGGTATCTGTAGCCAAAGCTCTTAGCAGAATCGGTGATATTACGGCGATTATCCCGGCGATTCGGGTTTTGCAGCCAGATAGCCCCCGTACTAGGACGAGGTTAATCCACAGGCTCAAGACACTTGAACCTAAAAGTGCTTTTGAAGCAACCATAACTGCACTGCAGGAAATAATCATTAGAGATGCGACCAGAAAATCCCTGGCGAAGATGAGAATAAAGAAATTGGAAGCTAGAGGTTAGACGGCACCCTAAGGACAATAGGAAATTAACCAGGGGGAGCGAAATGCCAAGACTAGAACCCGAGAGACAAGAAAGACCTCCGAAGGTCAACTACATAATTGCTGCTGAATTAATAGGGGTATCACTTGGTATCTTGCTCCGATGGCTCAGGGCTGGTGAGTTCCCAGGCGAGAAAGTGCGAACTAGCTGGCACGTAAGTCTTAAGGATATCGCTGATGAGCTAGGGACAAATGAAGAGAACGCCGAAGAGGATTAGCCTAAGGCTGGCCTTATCACACATGCTTCTGTATGTGCACCTCTCTGTTGTAGCCGGAGCCATCACTATTTCTCTTTCTATATACTAATAAAAAAGCGAGTCTAAGCTTCAATTATTGAAGTGTGCGTAGCATGATTTAAACAATTTGACGTTTTGTTACTCTTGACCTACTTACTCCCTGTCTTGTAAGCTATCACTAGCTTTATTGTCAATTGTTCTAACCTACAAGCTATCATGAAAAGTAGCCGAGCGGGTATATCTAGATGTATTTACGAATCATATTTGCAGTCTACGGGTTAGACCATACCCTCTGGCCAATCTGTTTTCAAAAGGAACCTTCGTATTTAGGGGTATTGATAATTCGCATAGGCAGATTTAAGATATAGATAGTTTTTAAAAACATACATTATGAGGGGGCTAAACATTGTTTATTAATACAAGTGGTCTACCGAGGAAAGAGCTCTGTGACGGGGTAAGCACAAACGTAGCTTGGGGTGAAAAGATTATGTTATCCTTCGTAAAGCTTAATCCCCATACCACAGTCCCACCCCACAGCCATCCCCATGAACAGATGGGCGTCGTGTTATCAGGTAAGTGTGAGTTTACCATCGCTGAAGAAAGCAGACTGCTACAAGAGGGAGATGCCTTTCTAGTGCCTTCAGGTGTAGAGCACAGTGTCAAAACTCTAGAAAGCCAGACCCGTGTCCTAGATATCTTCAGCCCTCCACGAGAGGACTTTAAGTAGCGATTACTGAAATCGGATTAGGCTACTTTTTATACTCCTAATTTATGCTACTGTCAGTATCCTTAAAAACTATTTTCAGTTCAATTTTTCCTAAAGGGCTCTATACTTATTTTGGGCTGCACCCCTATGATTGGACAGATAGGATTAGGAGAGTCTGGCGGGGTAACTGGGTTGCCCCCATAGTTAGTACCACCTACAGTGAGAGAGTAAATCCGACGATTAATAATTTTCTGTTCATGGTAAGTTCATTTTGCGGTGCTAAGTTTTATCCGGAGGATAGAATTGATTCACCCACTCCGGAGAAAGGAGAAGACTCTACAAAAGGAGGGTAACGAGATAGCCGGGAATTTTTAGGGCCGAACTTATTTCCCCGGTATAGATAATTTAAGATTTGAGTTGTATAATTAGCTGGATATACATATTCTCCGATTGGAGAGCCGGGGTATAGATGCTATGAAGGTTTTAAGAATAACAATATTAAGTATTTTCGCTTCCATACTGGCGGTTGCCAGCCCGGCCAGCCCGGCCCTGGCCGCTTATTATGAAGAAATCTCTCTTGACCCGGATGAGGGTGAAGTCGGCGATTATATATATGTGAATGGTAACGACTTTGACGAGAGCGGACATGACTCCGAGGACTACGTTTATGTGAGAATATATCTTACCCATGAAGAAGCGGAACCGGGTGACGATATAGACAGCGATGTTGAGGACTACGAAATAGTGGAGTCTTCGGTTTTTGTCGATGATGACGGTGAGTTTGAGGAAGCAAGCTTCAAGATACCCTCAGCACTCACTGATGGCGAAGATGATGTAGAAGTTGGCGGCGGGACCTACTATGTTTGTGTCACCTATTCCGGCGATGACAGAATAGTGGCAGTTGCTGAGTTGACCATCATCGGCGGCGAGATTGAGATAGCCCCTGACGAGGGCAGTGTAAATTCCGAGGCCGAGATTACGGGTACGAATTTTTCCGAAGACGAAGAGCTCACGGTTGAGTTTGATAATGAGGAAATTAACATCGATAGCGGTGACGAACAGGTCGATGAAGACGGTGAATTTGAATTGACCATTATCATTCCTGAGAGTACTGCCCGAGAGCATACTATTACCGTCAGCGGCGATGAAGGTTCCAAGGCTGAAGCCACCTTTACCGTTCTGCCGGAGGCATTTGTAAGTCCCCTTGAGGCGCCGCCCGGTGACCTGGTAACGATTAGCGGTACCGGATTCGGCGGCGAGGAAGATGTTGACATCGCCTTCTGTAACGTTAATTTCGAGTCCGCCGCCGAAACGGATAGTGACGGCAGCTTCAGCGTTGACCTTGAGGTGCCCGATGTGAGCAAGGGAATCTATTTCGTCGACGTCGAGGATGAGTCGGGGAACGAATCCGTCACGATTAATTTCACGGTAGAGGAAAATATCGCACTCAGCATCAGCCCGATTACCAGCGCATCCGCACCGGGATACGTCGGTATGGACATTACGATTAGCGGCATGGATTTCAAAGCCAGCTCTCAGATAACCATCACCTACGCATCGACGCCGCAGACGGTGGCTACCACAGCCAGCGATATCTATGGTAATTTCATCGCCAGTTTCCCGATACCGGAAAGTACGGGAGGGAGCCATACCATCACCGCCAGCGACGGCACTAACTCACTGCAGGTCCCCTTCTACATGGAATCCGAAGCACCGAATATCCCATCGCTGTCACTGCCTCTGGCAGGGAGTAAAGCAGAATCGCTGACCTATTTCGATTGGGACAACGTGAGCGACGACAGTCTCCCGGTAACCTATACCCTGCAAGTAGCTACCAGTGAGGACTTTACTTCCGCTTCTATGGTACTTGAGAAGGCGGGGCCTACTTCTTCCGAATATACTGTTAATGAGTTAGAAGAGTTTGAGCCGCGGTCTGAGGAAGAGCCCTACTACTGGAGGGTAAAGGCAGTAGACGGGGCGTATAATGAGAGCGCTTGGTCAGGAGAGAGAGCATTTTATGTCGGTTCTCCTGCCTGGACCGTCAATATCTTCGGGTTTACCCTGTCCGTTTGGGCGATTATCTGGTGGTGTGTGGGCTGCCTGGTAGCCGGTTTAGCGGGCTACTCGCTGGGTAGACGGCGGGACAGAAGTGAAACTGATTAAGCTCCGGTATATATCTGTATGACCTGCCCCCATAAATTATACCAATTTCTAAGTTAGCGTTACCGACATGACAGCCGGCTAGATAGAACAATCGCTTGTTGTTACCTCATTGCACGAAGTGACGGAATGTACTATCATTCAAGGTTATAGGGAGTGACGTGTCAGCAGAAGATGCAAGCTGAAACACTCATGTTACGCAGGTCGATCGTCGCCATTTAAGCCTGTAATCTATTGGTATTCATCAACATCGGTCATAACTTGGACTACAGGGTCTCCGGTTTTAACAAAGCTCTCCTCCTCTTTGATATCTTCCCAAGTTTGTTCATCCGTCTTAAGCGTTTCATATCTAGATACCCATTTTGGAGGCATTAGCTGTTGGGCTAAGCCAGTAACTGCTAAACCAAGCCCAGTACCTTTTCCACCTACGTTTATTTGGTTCTTCTTGTAAGTAGAGGCAACTGATATTCTTTCTTGAACATCAGTAATTCGAACGCGGACCTTTGGTCTCTCTATTGATCCGAGTATTTCGTTAGTATCGGGATCCCGTATGTCTTCTCCTTTAGGGTCCATGACATCGAAATACATACCAGACGTAACTCCTTGTTGAGAGCCAATATTTAGTACCAGGTTACGAGAATCTAAGATACGAGCAACCTTACCTCTAAGTGGCTCGCTATTCATTATCTTCCCCTCCATTCGTCTCCTTAAACTTCTCACGAATTTCATCCACCTCTTCGGGCACGATATCTCTCCAGTCCTCAAGCGCATCGTCAGCCGTAGCAATTTGTTCTGTGACTATGGCTTCAAGCTTATCTAGAACAGGTTGATCCTTCATTGGTTTTGATGACCTAGCGTTTTCGATTGCAGTAGCTAAACGCGAGAGGCTATTGAATAACGACAGAAGGCGACGAAATGCTGAGCGGGCGTGGGGCCTAATGGTTTCGCGTGCAGATTGCATTGCTGATTGTCGGCCGAATACGAATGAGCCGAGCAGACCAAGAAATAGGGTAATAGCTTGAAAAAACACTATCTCTAGTTGTGTCAATGTCTCTTTCAGCGCAGTTATGACAAATATGACAGCAACTGCAATTGAAGCGGCAATCAATACGACAGCTATGATTGTTTGTTTGTTCTTATTCATGTGTGGTTCTAACTATAGTAGTCGATTCAATTCTTTTTATCAATAGGACAACAATTATGGCTGCGGTTGGTTATACCTTTCAAGCTAGCTGAACAATCCTGACTATTGTTACTCATTTTGTTTTTCTAAGGCGATATTGATATGGCAGAGTGTAGACCGTCAGCGATAATGGGACACAAATAGGGCCACTATAACCGTACACTCTAGACGGGTGGCACGAGCTCCTGAGAGGTAGTAGACTGACTAAACAGAGAAAGGAGCGAGTTGTGTCGC
>SDBS01007974.1_pt1 | contig 10264 bp, 7 predicted proteins | sample 2277091 | NCBI WGS metagenome assembly SDBS01 (sample SAMN10404972, study PRJNA504765) | marine sediment metagenome | isolation source: marine sediment core GS10_PC15, 163 cmbsf | place: Arctic Ocean: Southern Knipovich Ridge | collected 2010 | reverse complement strand
AACTAAACATCGGAGGATATTCGAGTTCCGGATCCCAAAAATATATCGGAACCTCCTTGAATACCACCTGGGATTTGAATGAATCGAGAAGCCAGCTGTCAGCCGTGCCTTTTAAATCAAGAGTGACCGTGATATCCCACAGCTGGATGCATGGCGACTGAATATAGTTCCCCGCGAGAATGTCGTCAGCGAGCTGTTTATAGCCCAGTAACTGAGCCTGTGCTGCAAGTTCGCCGCGTGTCCGCATGATGTTTTCAGATCTTCGGATTTCATCCTGGATTTTGCCATGGACAAGCAAGTCTTCCCCTTCCCCCCTCTTGAGCTTTTCATTCAGAGTGGATTCCATGATGGCATCAACATTCTGAGCGACGAGGGCTCGGAAGGTTATTTTTATCCACTCCATGAGCTCGTCCGCAAGAGCTTCCTGTCTAAGCTGGAATGCATCGGCCGCACACTCTCCAGCTCGAAGCCAGTCATCGAGTGTTGCATCACACGGATCTACAGCCATAATCTCTATTGCCCTTTTTTTGACCGCTTTTTTCAATTCTTCCACCTGCTGGTCAATGAGCCCCTGCTGCTGATTGACCGCCTTTTCGGTTAGGGATTTACCTGTTTTTGGGCCCGGTATTTGATTTTGTGCAGAGTGGAGATTGATTAAAGAAAGACAGACGGTCGTAAACAAAAATATCATAATAAATTTCTGTTTCATATCATTTCTCCTTAGAGTCTTCTTGGCCCTTATCCTACATCACAGCCGTTTAAAAACAAACTGAGAATTGGGGCCTGTGTATAGTAGAGGTAAATGATCGCCTCTCTCCTTCAGAATTAAATTATTGAGAAGTAGTTAGTTCTGTCCCCCATGGACAAAGGATTTCCTGTATGATATTAATGATTCCATAGCACAGGAGAGGTTAATGCCAACCAAATGTCCCAAGTGTCAACATGAAAACCCGGAAAACACGAATTATTGTGGAAAATGTGCAGCGGATCTACAGTCCGATGTTACTATGACCAAACCCTACAACAAAATAATCGATATTCCATTTATTCATTTGTCAAAAGGAACGGTGTTTGCAAATAGATATGAAGTGATTGAAGAACTTGGACAGGGAGGCATGGGAAAAGTTTATAGAGTTAAGGATCAAAAAATAAATGAAGAAGTGGCCTTGAAGCTGATCAGGCCTAAAATTGCACTGGATAAAAAGACCATTGAAAGGTTCAGCAACGAGCTGAAAATTGCCCGCAAGATTACGCATAAAAATGTGTGCCGGATGTATGACATAAATGAGGAGAAAGATACACATTACATCACAATGGAATATGTGCCGGGTGAGGACTTGAAGAGCTTCATCCGGAGATCTGGACAATTAGGCATTAGCGCTACGATAAAGATAGCCACACAAATCTGTGAAGGATTGGCAGAAGCCCATCATTTGGGAATAGTGCACCGCGATTTAAAGCCGCAGAATATCATAATTAATGAAGATGGTAATGCGTCCATTTTGGATTTTGGCATTGCACGCTCGCTAAAAGACAGCGGCTTAACCCAGACAGGCATTATTATGGGAACTCCTCACTATATGTCTCCTGAGCAGATCGAGGAGAGAGATATTGATCAGCGTTCAGATATCTATTCTTTAGGCATTATCCTCTATAAAATGCTGACTGGGGATCTTCCATTCAAAGGGGACACACCCATTAGTATCGGAATTAAGAAAAAGACTGAGGTCCCTATCGATCCCAGAACCCTCAATCCTCAGATACCAGAATCCCTGGGTCTTCTGATCCTAAAATGTATGGATCGAGATAGACAAAGAAGATATCAAACCATCGAATCTGTGACTGCGGATTTAAAAACAATCCAGTCCGAACTCTCTTCAACGGTTACATTAAAATCCTCGGGGTTCAAAAAGAAAAAGTTTTGGCCTATCCCGAAAATTAAATTCCTGTGGATTGCGGCCGCGGCTGCAGTCACAGCTTTTGTCATTTTTATGGCGCTTTCTACCCGTCGAGGATCTTTCCGTTCTCAGATTCAGTATGAAAATATGGTCCTGCTTGATGTGGTTACTGATGAGTTCCAAAATATTGAAGACGATTTCATAGATTATCTTTTTCTCCGGTCTTTATCTGCGGCCACGGATCTGAATGTCCTCGTAGAGAATGACTACTTCTACTACAAAAAGAGAACGGAAGCTGCTGAAATAAAAATCAAGAGTCCTCTGATTTCCGTTCAATGCCAAGTCTCATCTACAGTGACGGGTCTAGAGTTCTTCCTTGCCGTCAAGAACATGAATGAAACAGCCCGACAAAAATTTGAATGCAGAGGACCTTTAGATCTTCTCTCGGACAAAATCGATCAGATGCTCCAATTCATCTCTGAAAAAACAGATGGATTGATCGGGCCCATTGAAGGGGATAGGACATTTGCTCAGATCTGTACGCCGAATTATGATGCGCTCATGCACTTTCTGCGGGGTGAGAAAGCCTGGAGCAAACTTGATTCCGAAACGGCGCAGGGCGAATTCCGCAGCGCCATAGAAAATGATCCTGACTTCAGCCTTACGCGTTTGAAGTACGCCGATGTTCTCAATTTCAGAAACTATAGGAATGAGGCGGCGGAGAATCTTGAATTGGCCGAAGCGAAAAAGGAAAGACTCATCAAATACGATATATTGAGGCTCAATGTTCTCAAGGCGAGGATCGAGGACAAAAAAAGTGAAGAACGACAATATCTCGGGCGATTGAAAGAGGCATTTCCATTAGTCAAAGAGTACCACTATGAGTATGCCGAGTCCTACTTCCACGTTGGCAATCCCAGAGAAGCCATCAAACATTATTCAGTCGCTTTAGAGCTCGATCCATTGTATTCCCTTGCCTATAACCATCTTGCATTTTGTTATTCATGGTTAGGAGAACATAACAGCGCTATTCAGCACTTTACCAGATATGTCGAACTGGATAACACAGCGAATTCCTACGACAGCCTAGCGACGGGATACATGTTTTCCGGACAGTATGACCGCGCTATCGAAGAGCTTGATAAGGGAAAAGAATTCAAGCCTATCCCGGATTATCTATACGGCAATATCGCGCGCAACTACGTTCTAAAAGGAGCCCTTTCCAAAGCGGAGGAAAATCTACAAGAGCAAACCTTTATTGCGGACAGGGAAAGCGTAAAAAACAATATCGCTTTCAACAAGGCTTACATCGAGTATGTACGAGGGAACCTGGACAAAACGATCAAAGAATTGATACCCGTGAGAGAATTTTATTCTCAAGATCTTTTTCAGCAGAGAGTAGATGAGTCTCCAAATCTTCCCTTTTGGTTAGAAGGTGTTGCGGCTGCAAAAAATGGGAATAGAGACAGGCTTATGGGGATGATTGCCGTGTTTGGGGAGAGAATCTCCAATAAAAACGTAAATGCGACGAATTATTTTCCTGTCTATAAATTTTACCTGCATCTAAAAATTCTTGAAGGTGTGGCGAAGAGGGATGAAACCCTCGTGTTGACCACGATCGAAGAGGGAATAAGGATAAAAGAAAAGATGGGCTACTGGAGTTCGATGTTCAACCTTCCCTATTTTTTCAATCTCTTTGCGGAAGCTCTGTTGGCGATCGATCGGCCTGATGATGCTCTCCTTTTGTTGAACGAAGCCGTTTTGTATAATCCCAATCATGCCGCCGTGCGCCTCAATCTGGCTAAAGTGTATTTACAGCAGGGTCAAACAGAGATGGCGAAAACGGAGTATACAAAACTTGTTGAGCTGCTGTCCGATGCAGATGAGGATTTTTTCCTCATGTTGGAACTGAAAAAAATTAAAAACTTCTTTTAAAATTTTCCCTTGCCAATATTTTAATCTATAATATATGTCTCTTAATTAACACGAGTTAGCAGAGCTAAAAAAATGAATGTACTCGTCGTCTCTGACAAATCAGAATTTTTTGATTCCTTAAAAGAATTTTTATCGGATAAAGGCTATACCCCTGTTTTCTGCAAGAAGAAAGAAGATATTTTCGCTTTTATCGAAGATAAAGAAATAAAAATAATTCTCCTCGATTTTGTCCGGGAAGAGATTCAAGATACTGAGCTTGTAAGAGGGATAAAAAGTTTTGATCCTCTAGTCGAAATAATCATCATAGGTGAGTCAATCTCTTCTATTAAACTCGGTGAATTAATCAACCTTGGAATAAGCGAGTATATCACCCGGCCGCTAAAAATTAACGAAGTTCAATCCGCCTTAAGAAGAATAGAAGATAAGAAGGCTCTCCGGAAAGATACCTTTTTATTGGAACAAGAATTAAACAGAAAGTATATTTTCCATGGGATGGTTGGAAAGAATCCATTCATGCTTGAGACTTTTGCTCTCATCGAAAAAATTGCGCGATATCCTGTCAATGTTTTCATATCGGGAGGTACCGGGACAGGCAAGGACATGGTTGCCAAAGCCATCCATGAACTCAGTCCTCGGAACAAAAGAAAACTTGTTGTCTGTGACTGCACCACGATTCCGGAAAACTTGTTTGAGTCTGAACTTTTCGGATATGTCAAAGGGGCTTTTACCGGTGCGGACAAAATGAAAAAAGGATTATTTGAAGAGGCGGAACAAGGAACAATATTCCTGGATGAAATTGGAGATTTGCCTTTTTCTGTCCAAGCCAAGCTTTTAAGAGTTTTAGAGGAGAAACAATTTCGCCGATTGGGATCGACTGAATTGATTTCCCTGGATATCAGAATCTTATCCGCGAGCAACCGTGATCTTAAATTGGGAATAAAAAACAGAACCTTCAGGGAAGATCTATATCACAGGCTGCATGTTGTGGATATTAACCTTCGAGCCCTCAAGGACAGAAAAGAGGATATTCCGTTGTTATCGCGCCATTTTCTTGATAACTGCAATAAAAAATTCAACAAAGGCGCAAGAGGAATGTCTCAGCGGGTTCAGAAAATATTATTGAGTCATGACTGGCCCGGGAATGTAAGAGAATTAGAAAATGTCATAGAACATTCCGTGGCTCTTTGCCAGAAATCCTTCATCGATATCGAAGATTTGCCCAAGTATCTGCAGAAACTTTCGATCGTAGAAGATAGCTTGGTATCAGATGTCGGGACCTTAACGACTTTAGAAGAGCTGGAGAAAGAATACATCGCGAAAGTCATGAAAGCCGTGGGTGGAAACATCAACCGCTCGGCGCAGATATTGGGTGTCAGCCGGTATACCCTTTATCGAAAATTAAAAAAATAGAAATTGGGGACTGTCCCCATTTCCCTGGAGCGCAGTTTGGTTTATTGACAACAATTTTTATTGTTCATATAATCAATATATAGAAGGAGGAAAGATGAAAAAAACATTTAATTATCTGGGTTTATGTTTGGTATTGATCTGGGTGATCTCCTGTGCACCCATGGCGACTGTTACTTCAACCGGCGGTCCTACTATCGCAGAAGCTCAAGCCGAGAGATATGATGGTCCCAAAGCAAGGTTGGCAGTGGGAGAATTCACTGATAAGACGGCGACAGGTGGAGGGCAAACCGGTTGGGCGGCTTCATATGGAGTTACCTTCGCGAGTGTCGGTGAGGGAATGCGCGATATGCTGACAACAGCTTTGTTCAACTCCAATCGTTTCATTGTGTTAGAGAGAGAGCAGCTGGAGGTAGTAATGGCTGAACAGGATCTGGCTCAAACTGATAGGATTAAGAAAGGAACAGAAGCCCCTATAGGTGAAATTTATGGGGCAGATCTCATCATTACTGCGGCCATTACAGAATTTCAAGGTACTGCGAAAGGTGCCCAAGGAAGCACTAGGATTCTTGGAGTACAAGTCGGAGGAGGCCTTTCGAAGGGGCATATAGGTATTGATTTAAGAATCATAGATGCCAAAACCTCACAGATTGTAGCGGCAACGAGTGTTGAAGGAGACGCGAAAAGCTTTGCTGTTGGAGGGTCAACCAATATCGGACGCATTCCTCTCTCCCTGGGAGGAATCTCAAATACTCCAATTGAAAAGGCGATTAGAGTCTGCATCCAAAAAGCCGTCGAATATATCGCCACCAGGACACCGGCTGAATATTATCGCCACAAGTAGGTAGACCAGAGTAGTCCTGTCGCTCTGAAATTCGGAGGGAGGAATTTTCTCCCTGTCTTTCTTGTTCATCTGACATGTCATGCAAAGTAACTGAGGAATGGGAACACAACAACAATAATTTCTTGACATAGTGTTTTTGTTCTTGATAAAGTCAAAGATAATAAAGGAGGGAGAATAAGATGAAAAACAAATTGATAATTATTTTGGCATTCTGTGTCTTGGCGATTGGTGTATCAAGTACCATTATTTTTGGAAATCACGAGAAAAAGGGGGCGTCTCCACCGACTCCGGTTGTAATCCCAGCCACAGCTGATGTCCATGTTGAATTGCAAAAACCTGATAACCACGAAGGAGCTGTTTATACCCTTGTAGGGTTGTTTTCCCCGGGTTCAAGAAAGTACTATACATTGATAGAATTCAGGACTTTATTTAAAGCAATTCCAAAGGGCAGCTCGATCAAAAAGGCAGTCCTTCGACTATATACCTCAGACCCCCATGGAGATCCTCCCCCCCATAGGGTGATCCTACGTCGAATCGATGGACCTTGGGATCCTGCAACTGTAAATGGGCTTCAAAACAGTATGCCACAGCTAGGAAATCAATATGCTGGTACCCAGCCAGCTCTCTCTGCACCAGCGATTTGGAATGTGACGCAACTTGTCCAAGATTGGGTAGACAGCACACATACAAACTACGGTCTGGTTCTCACTCCTGGTGATCCGGTCAGCTGGTACTACTCTTTTCATGCCATGGAATCACCTTCGCAGGGAAAAAGACCCAGACTTTTGGTTACATATGAATGATCACAAGACAATTAAGCGCCAGCCCATGACTTTGGGAAAATTCTGTTAACACACTTTGAATGAGGGCTTGCTCTTAAAGCTACTTTTTACCGGGTTGCATGTCTTTGAGGCACACTTCTGGCTCGTTTTTTGAATCTTAGTCTCTGCTGTGGCAGAAATCCAGGTTGCGACACAAATTTGCTTGTATAATTTTTTTTGAGATAATTTCATTAGATTCCCTCCAAATGCCAGTTAAAATATTATAAGATTTTGGTTTTGGGCTTGCCATTTCCTTGTAATAAAAGCTTCTCTGTTGGAGGATTAACCAATATCGGAAGAATTCCTCTTTCCCTGGGAGGAATCTCAAATACTCCAATTGAAAAGGCGATTAGAGTCTGCATCCAAAAAGCCGTCGAATATATTGCCACCAGGACATCGGCTGAATATTATCGCCACAAGTAGGTAGACCAGAGTAGCCCCGTCGCTCTGAAATTCGGAGGGAGGAATTTTCTCCCTGTCTTTCTTGTTCATCTCCATATTTCTTTACTTGGAGGTGAGTTTTTTCTATCGGATGTCAGATTCTCCTAAGTTCAGGGAGAGCTGAGAAACTCTAATCTGGGGAATCTTAACAACTCTTACATCCCATTCTAGACTTTCGCCTACTTTCAGATAATAAAGCATAATCTGTCCTTCTCTCAGTGGAGACTCTAGGGGTTTTTGAATCAAATTGTCCAGCATCTTCCGCTTTTGGACCTGTTTTGGAAATTTTGGTCTGATTGTAATAATCCTACGATATGCATCATCATTATAAGTATCATCAATATGACTGAAATTGTACCAGCCATCATCATTCCCATAATGTCCCATATTTATATGAATGATAAACTTATTTGCTATATATCCTGCGCCATCTACGGCAACGGCGTGATAAATGCGATCCTTACCTTTTCTAGGCATTGTACGAATGTGCATCATTACCGGGTGCCCATTTTTAATTTCGTTTAAAATAATACTCTCCATTTCTCCTAAGGAATCTCCGCTCCCTGTGTAGTAATGTCGCGTTCCTGTGTTATAATGATCTGCAATCGACGCAGCTCGTTCAGGTTTTGACAACATATATGAACCTGTTCCAAAATCTTTTTGTATAACAGCTGCAGTGTAGTAACAATACCTTGCCACCTCGCTTTTGCTATTTGAAGAAGTATTAGATTCGAATGCATTGACAAACTTATTCCAGTCAAAATCAGAACGCAGACTAACACTGATGTGGCAGACATTTCCATTTGTACAATCAGAGCTGGTATCGTAAGTGATGAGACCTTGAGGTTGTAACCGATGATAATAGAGAATCTGGGCCAATGCCGTAGACCAACAGCCTAACCGGAATCTTTCTCCTGAAAATCTTTCTTTTAAACCGGATTCCTCCGGGGGACAAAACCCTTCGAACCCACCTTTCTGTCCCCAAGTGGTTTCCAGCAGTGGGCCAAATAATCTAGATATTGGTCTTCTTGTCTTTCTCGTTTGGCTTTCCCTAACCAGTTCCATATTCTTCATATAGAGATCAGCTTGGACTGTAACATTTTCTTGTTCAGTGCTTTCCAAGCCATTCAGCTGGGCAGGGCCATCGAATCCGGAAAAAATCAAAATTAACAACAGGAAACTTAAAATAATTGTTTTCTTTTCCATTTACTCCTCCCCAATTAGATCATTACTGGCGGTAAGAATCCTTTTTCATCTCTTCCCGAGAACCTTGGAAAGTTGAGGTTGGACATTATTGAATCGAGTGCGGTCTGCCAATTCGCACGCGGCCGCAGGAACAAGTGCCTTTCCCAGCACACTCTTTAGATCCCCTGGCTCTACAGCATTCCGGATCGTCTGATGATTAAAGGAAACAAATGCGGCATTGTCAACAGCTTTAGGCATCGGCTGTTTCATGATATGTTCGACATAGGATCGATCAGGATTTAAGCGGACAAATTTTGCTCCTGCTTGACGAAATTCCTCGTACTGAAGCAAAACATGTGGATGGTCAGGAGCTGTCTGGACATGGTCTATTTCAGATGAAATTACCAGAAATTTAAGCTGGGGAATTTTTTGCACAGCCTCTTCGATCCAGTATTCCCCATTTCTTTTTTCCCAGAAAGATCTTGTTTCAGCAAGATTAATTATGTGGGGAGGAGGCCCGGCACTGGACGGTGAATTCGCCACAGCTTCCTGTCTCACCCTTTCCGAATAAAATGCCTTGTAGCGCCCATCCAGTTTAAATACAAGTGGATAAGGGATGAAATCAGAGTCGTAATCTACATTGCCATTCCCATTGAAGTCAAAATAAAATCCTCCTGTGACCTCATCTTTAGTATCGACGACTCTAATAGTGATTGAATCGTCATACGCCAACGACGTCAGGTCCCATGTTCCTGTGGCGGTATTATAAGCGCGATTATTTCTTGGATTGATAGGGCGTATATATGATTCGATTGCGCCTGCTTCCGCAGTGGGCATGCCGTCGCCCACCGGTGATTCCCAGTTCAGAATCCACGCAAGATTTTTTATTTGATCTCCGTAAACTCCAGCCACACAGATATTGGTGACTCCACCGTAAGACCAGCCGATGAGGCCCACATTGGAAACTGAAGGTCTGAAAGGAATGAGTTCCGAAATATTTTTCCCCATCTTATCATTCATCAAGCCGAGTGCAAAGCGGATGACGTCGCGCAGTGCCATGAGGCTGTTTGGCCCGCGGTAGTCATATATTCCACCGCTCTTGCGAGCTCCGGTGCCAGATCCCTGGAAATTGAAGCGAATCTCGATAAAACCCTCCTTGACAAGCTTAGCAGTCTTGTCTTCTATACCAGCGGCTTTAAATCCTCCAGGGACGTAAATCGCGACGGGCGCACCGATCTTCCCGTAGCGGGGGGCCCTAGGCAGATCTATCTGGACGGCAATGCCTTGAGCGCCGGCTACTTTAGAGGGAATGGACGTGAACACTGATTTTATTTGAGAGGGGCTTTGTTTTTTTCGAGAGGGGCTTTGGGCGGTGGATACAGAAATGACAAGAAAAAGAATTGCTGCAGAGACACAGGTTGCGACACAAATTTTCCTGTAGGAATTTTTTTGAGATAATTTCATTGGATTCCCTCCAAATGCCAGTTAAAATATTATAAGATTTTGTTTTTGTACTTGCCGTGCTTGACTCACATTTTTATCCAATTTCCGCCCTCTGACATCCCTTACAACCTATATCATAGAGAAATGTTGTAGTCAACACGTGGAAATCCTGGAGTTCCCCCAAAATTTATGGATTGAATAGGCTGAGCTGTTTATTTTCTTCAATCCACTGGTTATGAAAGCCATTTAAGCCACTCTGACGGCTGAAAAGGTACTCACGAATACCATCG
>SDBS01007973.1_pt1 | contig 10264 bp, 9 predicted proteins | sample 2277091 | NCBI WGS metagenome assembly SDBS01 (sample SAMN10404972, study PRJNA504765) | marine sediment metagenome | isolation source: marine sediment core GS10_PC15, 163 cmbsf | place: Arctic Ocean: Southern Knipovich Ridge | collected 2010 | reverse complement strand
CCCAGCAGCAGGGCCGCAGCCGGCGCAGGGCCGGCCGGGGCCCGGGCGGACCCGAGCTGTTCCTGTTTTGCATCTCCAAGCCAGACGGGAAGATTCTCTGGCAGCGGGAGCTGGACAACAAGAACCAGATCCACCGCAAGCAGAACGACGCCTCCCCTTCACCGGTGACCGACGGCAAGCATGTCTGGATCGTCACCGGGACCGGCATAGTGGCGGCCTTCGACATGGAGGGGAAACAGGTCTGGAAAAAGGATCTGCAGCAGGACTACGGCCCCTTTGGGCACAACTGGGGGTATGCCTCATCTCCGCTGCTGTATGACGGCAGCCTGATCATCGAGGTCCTGCACGGCATGAAGACGGACGAGCCGTCCTATATCGTCTCCCTGAATGCGCTTTCCGGCCAAGTGATGTGGAAGCAGGAGCGGCCCACGGATGCCCAGAGAGAGTCTCCGGATGCCTACACCACGCCGGTCCTGCTGGAGCACAAGGGGCAGACGCAGATCATCATCTCGGGTGCAGACTATGTGACGGGCCACGATCCCGGGACAGGGAAGGAGATATGGCGGGCCTCTGGTTTGAATCCCCTGAACCGGCCCAACTACCGTGTGGTCGGGACCCCCATCATCAACGGCGACCTCATCTACGCTCCCACGCGGAAAAAGCCCCTGCTGGCCCTGAGGGCCGGGGGTACGGGAGACATCTCCGAAAGCCACCTGGTCTGGAAGTATGAGGGCTCGGGCGGGCCCGATGTCCCCTCACCCATCTGTGACGGAGAGTATCTGTACCTGGTGGATGACAGGGGCATGGTGACATGCCTGGATCCCAAGACAGGGGCCGTGGTCTACGGCCCGGAGACCACCCGTGAGGGCATCGTGAGCGCCTCGCCGATCATTTCCGAAGGCCGGATGTACATCCTGAACGAGCAGGGTGTGACCACGGTGGTGGCGACAGGGCCGGAGTTCAAGATCTTGGCCACAAGCGAGCTGGACGGGTCCTACACCCTCGCGTCTCCGGCCGTATCGGGCAAACAGATCTTTATCCGAACCGAGACCCATCTATACTGCATAGGCAAGGAGAAATAAATGAAAAAAATCAGCATCATACTCGGAATGCTTCTGGCTGCGGCTTTGGTGATTGCCGCGGCGCAGGATCCCGTGGGATCCGACAAGTACTGGCATCAGTGGCGGGGGCCCCAGATGAACGGAGTCTCCACGAACGGGAACCCCCCCCTGGAATGGAGCGAGACCAAGAACATCAAGTGGAAGGTCGCGATCCCGGGCCGGGGGCATTCCACCCCCATCATCTGGGAGAACAGGATCTTTATCCACACAGCCGTGCCGCTCGAGCCGGAAACCAAACCCGCGGCCAAGGAAGGGGGCAGACGCGGCATGCCCAGCCGGAAGACCAACATCAAGCACAGGTTCGATGTCCTGTGTCTCGACCGGAGCGACGGGAAGGTCATCTGGCAGAAGACGGTGAGGGAGGAGGTCCCCCAGGAGGCCACCCACGACCTGGGCAGCTGGGCCTCGCACTCTCCCGTGACCGACGGGGAGCATGTGTTCGCCTACTTCGGATCCCGCGGCCTGTTCTGTCTGGACGCAGCAGACGGCAGCCTCAAGTGGGAGCGGGACTTCGGCCAGATGAAGAAGCGCATGGAGTTCGGGGAGGGGAGCTCACCGGTGCTCTATGGAGACAGGATCTTCATCCTCTGGGACCATGAGGGGGATTCGTTCCTCTATGCCCTGGACAAAGAAACGGGCAGGGACGTCTGGAAGGTCGCACGCGATGAGAGCACGTCATGGGCCACCCCCATCGTGGTCGAGGTGGAGGGGAAGCTTCAGGTCATAACCAGTGCCACAAAGCTCATCCGCAGCTATGACTTCGAGACGGGTGAGCTGATCTGGCAGTGCGGCGGCATGACCAATAATGTCATCCCCACTCCCATGGTGGCCGACGGCGTCCTGTATGTCATGAGCGGATTCCGCGGGAATGCCCTGCTGGCCATCCGCCTGGCCGGGGCCAAGGGGGACATCACCGGCACGGACGCCATCGTCTGGAGCTATGACGGCAAGGAAACCCCTTACACGCCCTCGGGGCTGCTCTACGGCGGCAAGCTCTACCTGCTGAGGTCCAATAACGGGATCCTGTCATGTTTCGACATCAAGACTGGTGAACCATATTACACAGGCCAAAGGATGGATGGTTTCGGCAATTTGTATACGTCTCCTGTGGGCGCCCGGGACCGGGTCTACATCCTGAGCCAGAAGGGCACCATGTTCGTGGTGGCGCATGGCCCTGAGTTCAAGGTCCTGGTAAAAAATACCCTTGACGACAGTTTTCACGCCTCGCCGGCCATCGTGGACGACCAGATGTTCCTGCGCGGGTTCGAAAACCTCTACTGCATCGAAGAGAAGTGAACCTGGCTAATAACCCAGGATGAGCTTCGGATTATTATTTTGGAAGTTCCTGTGCTAGAATAAGCGTTCTATGCGGAGAAGAGCAGGGAAGACCGGCTGATCATGACGAGTGACACAAGAGTACGGATGGAACATCGAGTCGTCCTGACCGGGTCTGGTGTTGTCTCCCCGATCGGTCTCGGCCTGGAAGAATTCTGGAAAGGCTTGAAGGAAGGGCGGAACGGTGTGGGCCGGATCACGCATTTCGATCCCTCCGAGTTTCGATCCCAGATGGCGGCGGAGGTGAAGAACTTCCAACCCGAGGATTGGATCGAGAAGAAATCCGTGGGAAGGATGGACCGGTTCATCCATTTTGCCTTGGCCGCCGGAGCCATGGCCATGCAGGATTCCGGGCTGGCAGAGTATCCCTTCGACGGGAACAGGGCCGGCGTCATCATCGGCTCGGGTATCGGGGGGGCTTTGGCCATCCAGGAGGGGCATGCGATCCTGCATGAGAGCGGGCCGAAGTCCCTCGGCCCCTTTTTCGTGACCAAGACCCTCATCAACATGGCCGCCTGCCACGTGTCCATCAGGTACGGCCTGAAAGGCCCTCTGTCGGCCCCCTGTGTGGCCTGTTCCACCTCCTCGAATGCCATCGGAGATGCCTTCCGGATAATCCAAAGGGGAGATGCCGATATCATGCTGGCCGGGGGATCCGACGCCAGCGTCAACCCCCTGCCCTTCGGCGGCTTTTGCGCGACCCGCTCCATGTCGATCCGGAATGACTGCGTAGAAAAGGCGAGCCGGCCTTTCGACAAGAACCGGGACGGCTTCGTGATGGGTGAGGGATCGGGAGTCGTCGTGGTGGAAGAGCTCGAGCACGCACGCCGGCGCGGCGCCCGCATCTATGCGGAGATCAAGGGCTATGGGAACACGGCCGACGCCTTTCATTTTACGGCCCCCGATCCCGAGGGTGACGGGATGGTCCGGGTCATGCGGGCGGCTCTCGAAGACGCGGGGATCGAGCCGCAGGACGTGAGCTACATCAACGCCCACGGCACCTCCACCCTCCGGAATGACAAGGCCGAGAGCACCGCCATCATGAAGGTCTTCGGTGAGCACAGCCGGAAGCTCAAGATCAGCTCCATCAAGTCGATGATCGGCCACCTCCTGGCCGCGGCCGGGGCCGTGGAGATGATATCCACGGCCATGAGTGTCTATGCCGGCATCCTGCCGCCGACCATCAACTATGAGGAGCCCGATCCTGACTGCCCCCTGGATTATGTGACCCATGGGGCGGAGGAGATCGATCTGGAGGTGGCTCTCAGCAATTCCTTCGGATTCGGGGGTGGCAATGTCTGCCTGGTTGTGAAACGATATGGAGATTGAATGATAATCCCAAAGCTTAAGATCGGCAGTGTTACTGTGGATGTCCCCATCATCCAGGGCGGCATGGGTGTGCGCGTTTCGCTTTCTTCTCTGGCCTCGGCTGTGGCTGAGGAGGGCGCCATCGGCACCATCTCGAGCATCGGCCTGGGAGAGGTGGAAGACTGTAAGGCGGATTATGAAAAGGTTACGCGCGAGGCCCTGGAGAGGGAGATCCGTAAGGCGCGGAGTATGACAGAGGGCCACATTGCGGTCAATTTCATGGGTGTCCTCAGCAATGTGGATGACCTGATCAAGGCCTCCGTGAGGGAGGGGATCAAGCTGATCATATTTGGGGCCGGGCTCCCTGCCAAGCTTCCCGCTCTGGTGGACGATCCTTCCGTAAACCTGCTCCCCATCGTAAGCTCTTCGCGTGTAGCCGAGTTCATCCTCCGCGCCTGGGACAAGCGCTATGCCAGGATCCCCGATGCCTTGATCCTGGAGGGGCCGCTGGCCGGGGGCCACCTCGGATTCTCGGAGGAACAGCTCCAACAGCCCGAAAAGTACTCCCTGGAAACGCTGCTGCCCGGGATACTGGAAACGATCAAACCCTATGAGGACCGCTATGGGAAAAAAATCCCTGTTATCGCCGCGGGAGGGATCTTCACCGGGGCGGACATAGCCCGCATGCTGTCCCTGGGGGCCTCGGGCGTCCAGATGGCCACTCGCTTCGTCTGTACCGAAGAGTGCGACGTCTCCCCGGAATTCAAACAGAGCTACCTGGATGCCGAGGAAAAGGATATCGTCATCATCAAGAGTCCTGTGGGCATGCCGGGCCGGGCCATGAAGAATAAATTCCTGGATGACCTGGAAATAAAGGGCAGATTGAAGATCAAGTGCCCCTACAGGTGCCTTACGGCCTGCAAGGTAGAGTCAGCCCGGTACTGCATTGCGGCGGCCCTCTTGAATTCCTACTTCGGGGACGTGGACCATGGGCTGATTTTCTGCGGGCAGAATGCCTACCGCATCGACAAGATCGTCACCGTCAAAGAGCTCCTCACCGAGCTCCTCACCGAGCTCGAGGCGGCCTAGGTCGTCCTTAGATTCCTCAGGGCCTCCTTGATTCTGACCGGCGTCATGGGGAGCGTAAACATACGCACACCCGCGGCATCGAAGACCGCATTGGCGATCACCGCGCCCAAGGGCGTGATGGCCGGCTCTCCGCACCCCTGGGGCGCCAACTCGGGATTGTCCACCAGCACCGTCTCTATTTTGGGCAGCCAGGAGAAGCGGGGGATCTCATAGGTGTCGAAGTTCTCGTCCAGTATCCGGCCGTCCTTGAACCGGATCTCCTCTCTCAGGCAGTAGCCCAGCCCCATGGTGAGACAGCCTTCGATCTGCATCCTCACGCCTTCCGGGTTGATCACCTCGCCCGTGTCCTGGGCGCACACGATCCGTTCCACCCGGACCTTTCCGGTGTCCCGGTCGACTTTGGCTTCCGCCATGGTTGCCACATACGTGCCCAGGTAGTCCGTGCAGGCGATACCGTATCCTTTTCCGCTTGGTGCAGGGGAAAATGAGTGCCCGAACTTTTCGGCGGCCGCGAGCAAGACGCGTATCATCCTCTTGTCCGTCAGGTTATGCAGGCGGAACTCCAGGCCGTCCATGCCCGAGGCCGCTGCCATGACATCTGTGTGGGATTCCATGGCGAACACATTGGTGTTGCTGCCCGGACCGCGCCAGGCGCCGACGCTGAAGGGGTGGGGGCTGCCTCCGCCCCTTCCTCCCCAGCCGCCCATGGATAGGACGCGGTGATGGGGGATGCTGTAGAACGGCTGGGAACTCCGGTCGCCGGCAAAGTAGTTGCGATACTCCCAGTAGACAATCCGGTTGGCGTCATCGAGGCCTGAGCAGATCTCGATCACGGCCGCCGGCCGGAAGGTGTCGTAGAAAAACTCCTCCTTGCGGGTCCAGGCCACTTGGACCGGACGGCCGCTCAGCTTGGCCAGCAGGGCCGCTTCCGTTACCTGGTTTCCCTGATTCTTCCCACCGAATCCGCAGCCCACAAAGGGGGTGATCACGCGGACGTTCTCGGTCGGGAACCCCAGGACCTGGGCGGCTTCTCTCTGGGCCCGGAAGGGCGACTGGGTCGAGGCCCAGACCGTCGCCTTGTCCCCTTCCACATGGGCCACCGCCGTGTGTGTTTCCGAGGGGGCATGAGCGACATAGTGGTTGAAGTAGGACTCGTCAAAGGTTTTGGCCGCCAGCTTCTTCCCCTCCTCTATGCTTCCGGCCTCAATCACGACGTTCCCTTCCGGGGCTGAGGCCTTGAGATGCGTGAAAATGGTCTCGTTGTCCAGCCTGGATCCCGAGGGCCCGAACCGGGCATCGATCAGGTTGACCGCCCTATCCGCCCCATCCGGGTGCTCGTGAAGCACGGCGACCATGTCATCGGTCTGGATGACACGGATCCCGGTGATCTTTTCGGCCGCAGTAGTGTCCACACTCTCAAGCTCCGCCCCATGGGCCGGAGGCCGCACGATCCGGGCGTACAGCATCCCGGGGAGGCGGATATCGACGGCGAATTTGGCCTCCCCCGTAACCTTGGCGTGGCCGTCCCTCCGGTCTGTGGGCCTTCCCGAGATCGTGTGTTTCGAATGGTGTTTTATGGGCGGCTTTTCCTCCAGGTGACGCTCGATCGCCTGGCCCCTGGCCAGTTGGGCGTATGTGACCTTTTTCTTGGGATCGTTCTTGACCAGGACCTCACCTCCCCGAGTCAAAAGCCGCTCCTCTTCCACACCGAGATGTTCGGCCGCCAGCTGCATGAGCACCACCCGGGCCTCGGCCGCGGCCTGCCGCAGGGGAGGGCCGAAATACTTGGTGCTCCGTGAGCCAAAGGTGCCGCTGTCATAGGGGCAGAGGGCCGTGTCCCCCATGACCATGTCCACAGAATCCAGGGGCACGTCCAGCTCCTCGGCCAGCATCTGTCCCAGCGAGGTGTGGATCCCCTGGCCCATCTCGATCTTGCCGGTGAAGCAGGCGACACGGCCGTCTTCGCCGATCTTGAGGTAGGCATTGAAATCCTCGGGATAGCCCCGGCCGCGCCTCCGCTCCTGGGGCTGCGAGGGATCATCCACGGCAAAGAATATGACGATGCCTCCGCCCAGAAGCTTTATGAATTCCCTGCGGTCCAGGTTACCCGGTATGACATCAGTGTCCGAATCATACAAGACCCATTTGTCGTCTTTCATCGGACTCCTCCCTTCATGCGGTGGGCCGCGGCCTGGACGGCCCGGACGATCCGGTTGTAGCTCCCGCAGCGGCACAGGTTCCCCTCCATGGCTTCAGCGACTTCCGTGGCTGAGGGCTTGGGATTCTCCAGCAAGAGCTCATAGGCCTTGAGGATCATCCCGGGAGTGCAGAACCCGCACTGGAGTGCGTTGTGCTGCATGAAGGCTTCTTGCAGCGGGTGAAGGTCTCCGTTCTCAGCGAGCCCTTCGATGGTCAGCACCTCTTTTCCCTCCACGTCCTGGATCGGATACTGACAGGACAAGACTGCTTCGTCGTTCACCAGGACCGTGCAGGCTCCACAGAATCCTTCTCCGCAGCTGTGCTTGGCTCCTGTGAGCTCGAGGTCCGAGCGCAGCACCCACAGGAGCATGCGCCCCGGATCCGTAGTCACACGAGCCGGTTTGCCGTTCAGATTAAAGCTTATGGTTTTTTCCATCCCGAAACCTCTCATCCGATGCGTTGGCCATACGTTTTTTAAAATTAGCACAGGTGAGTTCCTCCTGTCAAAAGAAGGCCGGGTGAGTACCAACCGCTTGAGAAAAAACGCGGTCTCCTGGCTTGACACTTTTCATGTTATGAATATCCTGTGACCGTAATAAAATCGGGGGTCGTTCGGGAGGAATCAAATGCGGCGCTCTGGGACCATTATCACACCTTGCCTCGATCGCATGTGCCGTCGTGGGCGGCGACCGCGTTCGCAGTCAGCTGCAGGCCCTCAGGACCGCCGTCGCCGATCCGGTGGAATCCCTCAGGTACGAATGACGCTCAGCGCCATCTCCAGCATCTGGGGAAATTGTAACCCATACCACGGCCGAAACCTCTAGCGTTCCATGCTCCTGCACGCGCCACGCCGCGGTTTATGCCTCTGGCCGGTGCCCTGCCGTACCCCATGCCAAAGGCCGGACCCATGCCCAGGCCGCCGAAGCGGTCAAAGAGCACCTTCTGCTCGTCCGTCAACAGGGCGCTGATCTGCTGCTGATGGGCCTCGAATTGATTGTCGAATTCCAGTTCCATTTGATCCAGCTCAGCGATCTTGCCATCGATCTTTGGCTGCTCCGCGTTCTGCAGGTACAGGTTATCCAGCTCCATATAGCCGGCCATCAGTTGGGTCCTGAGGGACAGGATGTCTTTCTGGAAGGCCAGCCGCTGCTCCTGAATCGCGGCCATCTGTTCCTCAGTCAGGTCGAGGAAGTTGTACGGCTGTGCCTGCCAGCGCAGGCCCTGGGCCGAAGCCGGTATGGCCAGGGTGAGAATAAGAATGGGTAAGAAGACGATAAGAACTTTGCTTTTTATCATGAAAACCTCCGTTATTGATTGCGCTGCCAGCCCCGGCCTCTCTTTCCCCTGACACGCCTGCCTTGGCCCCTGCCCATCCCTCTGACATGCTCCTCGAACATGGAGAAATATCGGGTCTGTTGGGATGGGGTCATGAGCTCCTTGTCCCGCATGAGGCTGCGGATGGTCTTTTTCTGGATCTGGGACTGGAGCAGGGCGATCTCATCGATCGTTTCGTCCACATCCGTGAGGTCGGGCTCGGGGTTTTGCATCTCAAGGATAAGGGCCTGCCTTTTCTGCTGTATTTGCACGAGGATGGAAGTGATCTCATCCTCCAGGGCTCCTCTCAGGCCCTTCATCTGCTGGAGCTGTCTCTGATCGAGTCCAATGGGCTCCTGCAGGGCCTCCAGAGTCCCGGGGGATTCTTGAGGGAAGGGAGCCGGGGACCTTAACCAGCGGTTGTAGGCCAGGGCCGCCAGTGCGGACAGGTTGATGATGAATAAAAACGCCAAGACGATGGGCAGGATTCTTCGTTTCATGGCTTTTCATCCTCGTCCGAAGTTTCAGCTCCCAGGTAGAAATCGGCCAGCGAATCCTCAGGGATATCCGTGAAATACTCGAAGTAGCGGGCGGCATAAGCCTCCTGCTTCAGTTCGGGCGAGAGCTCAGAAAGCTGCGGGCCTGGCGCATATCTCCCTTGGAGACCTCCCAACTGGAAGCCGGTCAGCGCTGCGATCAGCACGGCCAGAGATACGGCTGCAGGGCGCAGCAGACCCAGGAATCCCTTGAAAAAGGCGCTGGATCGGAAGGGATGCTCCTCCCAGGTGTCGAGTGCCCTTTCCAGAGAAGGCCAGAGGGATACCGGGGGCTCCCTCCTGGCACGGGGGCCCAGCTCTCCCCACAGTTCGGAAAAGTCTCGGGCAAGCCTCTCGCATCGGGGACATTCGGCCAGATGCACCTGCATCTCTTCCCGCAGCTCAGAAGGAGCCGAGTGTTCGATGAGCTCCACCAGGCGATTTTCTATCTGTCTGCAGGCAGCGGTTATCATTCTCGACTTTCTCTATGAGGTATGACACCTGAATATCTTAAAAACATACTCTAAGTTCTATCGCTTTTAAGGTAAACGAGGAGCTTTTGCTTGAGATTGGCTTTGGCCCGGCGGAGGCGCGCCTCCACCGCGGTGATGGGGATGCCCAGGATCTCTGCGATCTCACGGGATGCAAATCCTTCGTACTTATGGAGGATAAAGGCCACCCTCTGTTTGCTGGGTAGGGCCGCAACGGCCCGGCGGACAAATTCGCTGCGTTCCGTATCCTCGAAGGCCTGATCGGGCGGCGTAGCCCGGGCATCCGGCAGAACGCTGATCTTGGGGTCCTCTTCGGCCTCATAAGAGCTCAGGCTCTGGAGCCATCGGGATCTCCGGTTGTGCCGTATGAGGTTTAGCGACCGGTTGACGGAGATGCGGTACAGCCATGTGGAGGCCGCGCTCTCGAACCGGAATTTCGCGGCCGACCTGTAGACCTGCAGGAACACCTCCTGGGAGACATCCTGGGCCTGCTGGTGGTCGTGCAGCAGGTTGAGGCAGGCCGAATACACGAGCGCCTGGTGGCGCTCCACAAACTCTTTAAACGCCTCGGGATCCTTCTGAACGATCCCGCGGATCAGGTCATCGTCTGTCGGAGTGGGAATCTCGGCCCTCCCAGATCATTATCGTAATCATGATCATGATAACTAAATCGTGACGAAGTTGGAAGGGACCGCGGCTCTATGGAAATCTGATCTAGACAAATTGTACAACCTATTGTACAATAACTGTGGAGTGAAATAATGGACAAGACAATCGGGATTTCAGAATTCAGAAGGTCGATATCCGCACGGGTCAATGAGGTCCACGAGAAACGATCCCGCTACATCATTGTGCAGCGCTCAAAGGCCAA
>SDBS01007972.1_pt1 | contig 10264 bp, 8 predicted proteins | sample 2277091 | NCBI WGS metagenome assembly SDBS01 (sample SAMN10404972, study PRJNA504765) | marine sediment metagenome | isolation source: marine sediment core GS10_PC15, 163 cmbsf | place: Arctic Ocean: Southern Knipovich Ridge | collected 2010 | reverse complement strand
GGGCGCTCCCGAATCACCGACCAGCTCCACCTCCTCCTCGATGAGCTTCTCGGCGAGCTCTTTGGGGTTGGCGATGGTGGCCGAGGAGAGGATGAAGACCGGTTTCGATCCGTAGAAAGCGGCGATGCGCTTCAGCCTGCGCATGACGTTGGCCATGTGGCTGCCGAAGACGCCGCGGTAGGTGTGCAGCTCGTCAATAACCACGTAGCGGAGGTTCTCGAAGAGGGAGAGCCACTTCGTGTGGTGGGGCAGGATTCCGGTGTGGAGCATGTCGGGGTTGGTGATGACCACGTTACCGCCCCGGCGGATCCTCCGGCGCGTGTCGGCCGGTGTGTCTCCGTCGTAGGTGTTGGCGACGATGGAGGGATCCAGAAGCTCGGCCAACCGGGTCAGCTCCACGAGCTGGTCCCTGGCGAGCGCCTTGGTGGGGAAGAGGTAAAGCGCGCGGGCGCTGGGTTCGCGCAGGATTCGGTCCAGTATCGGCAGGTTGTAGCAGAGGGTCTTGCCGCTGGCGGTGGGGGTGCTGACTACCACGTGCCTGCCCGCGTGAACGAGGTCCACCGCCTCGCGCTGATGGGTGTAGAGCTTCTCGATGCCGCTCCGCTCATAAACGGCCGCGACCTTGTCGTGCAGCCAGTCGGGGAAATTGACCAGGCGGGCGGGGGCGGCCGGGATGATCCGCCAGTGTGTGATGTGGTTCTTGTACGGAGCCTTCTTCAGGCTGTCGAGAACCTTTTCAACTTGAGTCGGCATGGCATTATCCCGTTACGGTCGGGCTAAGACGTAGGCGCGAACCTCGGCGGCTCCCGCTTCACGGAGCATCCTTCCGCACTCCCGGATGGTGCTGCCCGTAGCGGAAACGTCGTCAACGAGGCAGATTCGTCTGCCGATGACGGATGGTTCATCGGTAACGGCAAAGGCTCCGGCGACGTTGGTCAACCGCGCCTTCGTGGGCAGTTTGGCCTGGGGGATCGTGTTTCGCGTTCTGGCCAAGGGTTCGGCCAACTTCGCTCCCCAGTGGGCGGCGAGACGGCGGGCGAGCAGCAGGCTTTGGTTAAAACCCCTCCAGCGAAATCGCTTGACGTGCAGAGGCACCGGGATGACCAGGTCGGGACGCCAGGAGCCGAAGAGGGCGTGGGCCCTTTCGACGAAGAGATTGCTCAACTGGTCCGCCAGTGAGGGCCAGAAATCGTACTTGAACTCGGATATCAGCCGGACCAGCGGTTCACGGTAGCGGGCCGTCCCGCGCAGGATCACCGGGAAGGGGTCGAGGCGGCAGTCGAGGCATAGGTTCTCGCCCCGGGGATCTACGATCTCCTTCCGCTCGAGTTGGCGGCCGCAGGCGGCGCACCAGGGGTGTTTGATCAGCTCGACGGTGCGCCAGCAGGCCGAACAAAGCCCCATTCGCCGCCCCTCGGGCAGCCGTTCGCCGCAGACGTGGCAGGTCGGCGGGTAGAGTAGGCGAAGCAGTCCGTCAATGGTTCGTCTGCCCAACTCCCCGGCCCGGGCGAGCATCACTCCCCATCCGGATGGAGGAGGGAGAAGATCATCCTCAGGGCTCCGACGGTCCGGGGACCCGCCCGGAGGACGAGGTCGGGATCAAGGGCATGGACTCTGCCCAGTACCACCGCATTCAGGTTTTTCCAGCCCGTTCTGCGGGCGGCCATTTCCGGTGTGGTCAGACCGTCGCAGAGGAGAACCACGTCGGGGTCGGCCACCAGAAGCTGTTCCGGAGTCACGTTGTGGTAGGTGCGCGGTAGGTCGTCGAAGACGTTCACCCCGCCGGCGGTGGTCACCATGTCGTGAATCAGGCTGCCGGAGCAAGCGGTCATGGGCGGTTCGCCACATATTTCGATGTAGACATGCGGCCGGTTCCCGTCCTCGTTTTTCAAGCCGATTTCCTCGACGGTCTGCTCCAACTCATCCGCCAGCCGTCCGCCTTCCTCGGGATCGCCCAGAAGTCTGCCCAGCTCCCGGAAATCCCGCCCAAGCTCTTCGAGGGAGCCGGGGAAGTAGACATAGACAGATATTCCCAGATTGTCGAGCTTGGCCAATAGGTGGGCCTGCTCCATGCCGGTTACGATCACCAGGTCGGGCCTCAGGGCGGCGATACGCTCGGCGTCGGGGTTGGAGAAGTCGCCGATTACCGCTAGTTTCTCGACCCAGGACGGGCGATTGCAGTAGGCGCTCCGGCCGACGAGGGCCTCCGGAGCGATTGCCGAGACGGTTTCCGTGGCGTCGGGCGCGGCAGAAACGACGCGCTCCGGCGTGGCGGAAAGTACGACCCTGCGCCCGGCGTCATCGATTGCGATGATGCTTCCCTCGGGGGCGCTTTCGATTTCTCCCCGACCGCATACGAGGGGAACGGCTGAGAGAAAGATCGTTAACAGGACCGCAACGTAACGTTTCATTTCTTCGGCTTTGCCCCGGCGGCGATGATTCGCCTAACCATTATTCCCCCCACTCTGGTGGACGAGCTCGATGGAAACGGCACGCCCGATTTCCTCATCGTACTCTACGACGCATCCCCGAACCGCGGCCGGACCCTTGGCCGGGACGGCGCGAAAAGGGAGGGCGTTCAAGAAGCGTCCCATCACGCTCTCGGCTGTTACACCGATCACCCCCTCGGTGGGTCCGCACATCCCGGCGTCTGAAAGGTAGGCGGTTCCACCGGGGAGGATGCGGTTGTCGGCGGTCTGCACGTGGGTGTGGGTGCCGACCACGGCCGCCACGCGCCCGTCGAGATACCGCCCCAGGGCCTCCTTCTCGCTGGTGGCCTCGGCGTGGAAATCCACAAAAACTGCGGTAACTCCGGTTTTATTTAGGGCCTCTATCTCCCGATCGGCGGCGCGGAAGGGACAGTCGGTCTCGCGCATAAACACTCGTCCCTGGAGGTTTACCACTCCGAGAATCGTCCCGCCACCGGGACGATCTTCCGGAACCCGGTACACGGCCACGCCCTTTCCCGGGACGCCTGGCGGGTAGTTTACCGGTCTCAAGAGGTATGGTTCACCATCCAGAAGCGCGTAGCCCTCGCGGTTGTCCCAGATATGATTGCCCGAGGTCATCACGTCTATTTCCATGTCCTTTAGCTCCCGCAGTGGCTTTGCGCTGATGCCGGCACCGCCGGCGGCGTTCTCGACGTTGGCGATGACGATGCTGGGGCTGAGTCCGGCAACGATTTTTGCCAGGTGTTCCTGGAGCACACGTCGGCCCGGCCGACCCATTACGTCACCGAGAAAGAGGATGCGGAGCAAGATGTCCCTTCGCTTGGGTTGATACAATCACGGGACCCGTCGCCGGGCCCCGGGGTCGGGCGCGTTCGAGGATCGGAGGCTCAGCCCAGCTCGATAGATCGGTACTCCCGCTTGCCGCTCTCGTAGGCGCTGTGTCCGCGGGAATCCTGGGCGACGACCAGGGGGAAGTCCTTGACCTCGAGCCGACGAACCGCCTCGGTGCCCAGGTCCTCGTAGGCGATCACCTCGACGGAGACGATGGATTTCGCGATATAGGCGGCGGCCCCGCCGATAGCGGCGAAGTAAACGGCACCGTGCGTTTTCATCGCCTCGACTACGCCGTCCCCGCGCATACCCTTGCCGATCATCCCACGTACACCCACCTTTAACAACGGCGGGGTGTAGGGGTCCATCCGGTAGGATGTGGTTGGACCGGCGGAGCCGATTGGGCGCGGCGGCTTGGCCGGAGCGGGACCCACGTAATAAATCACGGCGCCCTCGGGCGGGAAGGGAAGAGCCTCACCCTTTTCCAACAGCTCGACCAGCCGGGCGTGGGCGGCGTCGCGGCCTGTGTAGACGACCCCGGAAAGCCTGACCCGGTCGCCGGCCTTCAGTCCGCGGACCGTCTGCTCGGAAAGGGGTGTGGTTAGCTCTATCGGGTTTTCAGACACGTGGGGTCCGGATGAATCGCTCATTGCCCTCCGCATGCCCGTTTTCACACTCGGAAATGTGGGGTCAGCTTAGCATAGGGGCGGCTCCGCGTCAAAGGGGTTGATCCGCCCAACCGGCGGCCTTGCCGGAGTGGATTTCCGTTGCTACAATTCATCGAAGGATTTGGTTCATACTGTTGAGCCTACGATGAAAGATGAAAGTTCCCGACACGGCGGAAGCCTACACCCTTTTCAACGGCAGCCTTAAGCTATGCCAACCGAGGTCCGGCCCGCGAACCAGCGTGGATGCCATTCTCCTGGCGGATTTCCTCTCCACTCGCTACGAGCCGATCGCGGAACTTGGGCTGGGGAACGGGGTTGCGTCGCTGGCCGCCCTGTATCTGGGTCGTGCGCCCGCGTCCTGGGGGATCGAAATCCAGAAAGACCTGGCGGAACTCGCCGAGCTCAACGCGGAAGCCGGTGGCTATTACCTTGAGATTTGTCATGGTGATCTGCGTCTTACCGATGACCTGGGCGGATCCAGCCGTTTCACTCGTGTCATCGCCAACCCGCCCTTCCGCGGACCCTCCGACGGCCGACGCAGCCCCGACCAAGGCCGGGATGCCTCCCGGCGGGAAGTTCATGCGAATCTGGGCGACTTCCTCGACGCAGCGCGGTGGCTCCTTACTAGCGGCGGAAGGTTCACCCTCATCTACACAGCCCGGCGGCTGGCCGAGCTTATAACAGAGTTGAGAGCGAGACGGCTCGAACCCAAGCGGTTGCTCCTCATTCACCCCTCGATGGACCGTCCAGCGCGGCTGGCAATAATCGAATCGGTCTTGGACGGCGGTGTCGAGTTAAACATCCTGGAGCCCCTTTTCACCCACTATGCCAACGGTTTCTACACTCGGTCAATGGGTAAGATTCTGGCCGGGCGTCCTTCTCCCGGTTAGTCTGGCCTGCGCACCACTCGGCGGGCTCGACGGACTGACGCAAGAGTTCGGAGCGCCGGGCCCGGTGGATTACCTCGTGGCGGGCTCACCCGAACAGGCACGGGAACTTGCTGAAGAATTAACTCTGAACTCGATCGAACGCCTGTACACTTCGGCGCAGTTGGCGATATTCGATGGAGATCCAATCGAGGCCTTTGAACTTCTGGGTAAGGTGGATTCTGAAACCGCGCGGCTGCAACAGGTTAGACTGGCCGTCTCCGGTAGGATTATGTTGACCCCCGAGGACATACCCCCGCCGGGGGAGAACCAGACTTTAGAGCTCGGATACGGGACCGCTCTTCTGGCCGAGGGTTTTTCTGAAGAGGGGATGGAGCGCCTTAAGACGATCGAGGAGGGGGTTCTCGGCGCCGTCGCCGCCCTGGTGCGCGCCGGGGAGCTCGATGGATACGACGAGACGGAGGAGCGCCGACTGGCCCTGGGGAGAGCCTGGCGTCTGTCTAACGCCGCCCTGCGTCCCCTGATCCTGCCCGATTACCTCGCCGCGGTGCATGACGTCGGCGGGGGTCGTGGGATCGCTGGCGAGCTGGAGCGGCTCAGGGGGGAGGTTGAGGCCGGATCGCCGCCCTGGATAGACCTTACAGTTTGGCTGATCCAGGCTCGTGTACCCTTCGAAGCGAGGGAGACGGCCTGGGAGCTGGCCGGCTACGCCCCCGAGGAGGCCTTCGCCATCCTCGGTGAGCTGGAGGCGTGCCCGCCGACCGAGCTGCTCCGCCTGGCCGCGCTGGCTTTGGAGGTGAATGATACCGAACTGGCCGGGAAAGCGATTGATGGGATCAGCCTCTCTCCTGCGGTTTTTTTGTTGAAGGGTGAGTACGAGCACGCCATCGGCCGCCCCCGTCAGGCCCTGGCCCAGTACGCCGAGATCTTCGACGATCCCGAACTCGGCGGGCTGGCCCGTCTCTATGCCGGGGTGACCGAGTTGAGCCGGGATCGGCGCGCCGCGGCGGAGGAGTACTGGTTCCGCGTGACGAAGGCCACGGTTCCATCGGAGCTGGCCGGGACCTACCTCGAACGGGATGCGTTATTGGCGACGGCCAAGGCCGATTACTACCGGGCCAATCTGAGGCGGTACACCTCTCCCGAGGAGGCCGCCGGGCTGTACGCCGATGCCCTCGCCGGCGGTTTGTCGGGGAAGGAGCAGGCGCGGGCCGCCTGGCGTCTGGCCACCCTCCGGGCAGCGTCGGGGGAATGGACGGAGGCGGCGGAGGCCTTCGCACAGGCTGCGTACGATCCCGCCTACCGCCCCCACGTGGAGTACTGGCAACCGAGAATGGAGCAGCTCGCCGGCATGGACACAAAACCACCGGCATACAATTGGGCCTACCCTTTCTACGAGCTTCCGGTCCGCGGCGTCGAGTGGTGGGTTTTACCCGAAACGACCGAATTGACTCTCCGGTACCGATTCGCCGATCTCCTCCACCTTCGCACCGAGGATGGGGAGCTTGCCCTGCTCTCAGTGCTTGCCAGCGTGGCCGACGATAATCTATTCATCTCGTATGCAAACGTCATTGAGCGGTACCGCCCGGATGATCCCGAGGTTGTCGTCGCTCTGGCCCTGGCTCATGCCCGGCGTGGTTTCGAGGTTGGCGACTACGGCGTTCTCCCCGAGATCGTCTACGCCGGCCGTGCACTGGCGAATTACGAACCCGGAGCCCTATCCATTCTTCGGGTGCTGCCCCTGGCCTATCCGCTTACATACCTGGAGGCGACCCGCTCGGTGGGCGAATCCTTTGATATTGATCCTCTCCTCCTCCTGGCGTTGGTCCGCGAGGAGAGCCGCTTCGACTCCGAAATCGTCTCCAGCGCCGGAGCGGTGGGACTGACCCAGAAGATGCCGGCCACCGCTGCAATGCTGGCCGCCGAGCTTGAACTGCACGACTACGACCTGCGTGATCCCGCGGACTCACTCCTCCTCGGAGCGGCCTACCTTCGCAAGATGCTCGACCGCTTCGATGGCAACCTGGCGCTGGCTCTGGCGGGGTACAATGCCGGCCCGGGTAATGCGAGGTTTTGGGTAAAATCCTTCGAGGAGCTGCCGCCCGACCTGTGGCTCCTCCTCGAGCCCTTCGACGAGACGCGACGCTACATCATCCGGGTTGTGGGGAGTTACTATCGCTATCGCCAGCTCTACGGGGAGTAGATAACCTTGAACCAGATAACCGGGAAACGCGGATTACGGCTGGCGTTTGATGTACTCCGCCCCTGGCGTCTGCGGCTGCTGGGGCTGAACCTGCTGGGCTTGCCCCAGGCGGGGCTGAACATTCTCTTGGCCTGGACCATCGGCTTCGGCGTGGACCGCTTCCTCGAACAGGCCGAGGTTCTACGGTCCCTCATACCCATTCTCTTGATCGGCCTCTTCCTATTTCGTTCGGGCGTCGAGGTTTTCATCCGGTACATCTCCCTGCGGCTGGGTTCACGTATCCATCTCACCCTGGAACGCAAAACCTTCGACAAGCTCCTCCGGATCCCGCTTCTGGACGCCGTGGACGCCGGCGAGGCAACGACCTCCCTCTTTCACGACTGCGCCCACTACGCCCACGGGATCATTGACCTGTACGGCACTCTGACCGTGGAACTCCTCCGGGCCGCGGCCCTGTGGAGCTACCTGTTGGTGTTGGAATGGCGTTTGGGGATTCTGGTGGCCGTGGCGATCCCGGTTTTCCTCCTGCCGCTGCGATTCTTGATGCGCAAGATGCGACGTGCGAGCACCGAGCTCTACAAGGAGAACCTGCGCTACTGGAGGCGGGCGGTGGACGCGGTGAGCGCCCCGCGGCTGGTGAGGGGTGCCGGCGCACAGCGTTTTGAGTTCGACAGCTTTGCCGATGTGGGGGAACGTAAAAGGAAGGGAATGCTCAGACAGGCCGTCTACCGCTCCTTCATCGGTCCCCTTGGAGAGGTCTTCGCGGCCTGCGCCATCGGGGCGGCCTTCTGGCTGGGGGTGGACCTCATCGGCGTTGAGGGGCTGAGCCTGGGCGGTCTGGGTTCGGCGGCGGTGACCACGGTCTGGCTCCTGGGAGCGCTGAAGGGGATATTCGGCGCAGCCGGAAGCGCCCAGAGCACCCTCGTGCTGCAGGATCGTCTCCTAAAGATCTGGCGGATAGGGGACGAGGTTCTCGATGGACCTGAGCCGCCGGAGTGGCGGGTTCTTTGGGTGGACGGACTGGATTTCTCATATCCGAACGGAACCGCGGTCCTTCGCGGTGTTAATCTTGGCTTGAAGCGGGGGGAGATCGTCCACCTCAGCGGTCCCTCGGGGGCGGGGAAGACCACTCTGGCTCGGCTGCTCTGCCGTCTATACGAGCCGATTGGGGGGCGTCTGCTCCTCGGCGATAGTCCGCTAAAAGGCTATGGGCTCGGACCTTGGCGTCTGAAGACCGCCCTGGTGGATCAGGAACCGGAATTCCTCCCCGGCACCCTGGAGGAGGCCGTGGCCTATCCCGACGAGCCAGGCGACGCTGGGATACACGAAATTTTGCGTGAGGTCGGCCTGGGCGACCTGGAGAGGACCATCTCATCGGGCGCACCCGAGCTCTCGGGTGGCGAGCGTCGGCGTCTGGCCCTGGCCCGAGCGCTGTACCACCGTCCCGAGCTTCTGATTCTCGACGAGACGACCAGCTTCGTCACAACCGAGCGGGAACGGGCGCTGATCGAGCTGGTACGGCGGAGGCTGCCCGATACCGCGGTCCTGGTCATCAGCCACCGCGAGAGGGTGGGGGATTTGGCGGACCGGCGACTCCGCCTGGAACCCAATGGGATGGTTGAGATTTAATCCCACCGGATGGTTTCCCCGTCAGGCGACCTCCGCGGGCGCACCCTAACTGTAGGGGCGGCCCTCTGCGGCCGCCCGCGGGCGGGTCTAAAGACCCGCCCCTACATTCTCCATCTCACCTTTGGGGAGGAGCAGTCGCTCTAGGGCTGGGGAGAGGGCTACCTTTATAAGAAAGCGGCGGGGATGGGAATCCCCGCCCTACGGTTATTTGCCGATGTAGGGCGGCTCCTCTGCGGACCGCCGCGTTTTTTTATCGGGTGATGACCAACCGGCAGGTGAGTGGCTCAGCGTTGGTCCTCAACCGGACGACGTAAACTCCGGAGGGTAGACCAGAGGTGTCGTAGTTGATTTCGTGGCGTCCTGAGGCGGTTGGGACGCTCACAGAGGACGCTACGAGCCGTCCCGAGAGATCGTAGAGCGAGAGCTCTACGTTTCTTGTGTCCTCTGGGAGGTGGAAGCTGAGGGTCACCTGATCCGTCGCCGGGCAGGGGTATGGGGCGTAGAGGGTTAGTCTGTCGGCGTCAGGTCCCGACCAGGTGGCTTCGACGGGGCCGAAGCGGCTGGTCGTCCCGTCCTCCTCGACGACCTCCAGCCAGTACCGGTACTCGACGCCCACCTCAACCTCTGTATCCAGCCAGCGTACCGCCGAGCCGGGAAGCGCGCCGGAGACGGCCACCGGCTCGCCCTCCCCCACCGACCGTAGGACACGCAGACTTGCCGGAACGTCGCCGGTGATGGTCCAGCCGACCAGGACGCCCTCGTCGCGGGCCTCGGCGAAAAGCTCCACATCCCCTACATCCGCTTCATCACCGTACCAGGCGTATTTGAGGTCGTAAGAGGTGTTATCGTAATACGAAATGTGAGGATTGTCGTAGGAGTCCAGCGCCAAGGATGTACAGTAGCCCACGTTATCCGTTGAGTCAATGGTCTCTATCTGCCAGGAGCTTCCGTTCCAGCGGGCGTATTTTAAATCTCCGTTGGTGAAGTAGTAATACGCGATGTGGGGGCGGTCGGAGGAGTCCAGCGCCAGAGAATCGTACCAGCCTACGATTCCCCCCGAGTCAACGGTCTCGATCTGCCAGGAGCTGCCGTTCCAGCGGGCGTATTTTACAGCACGGTTGTGTTCGTGATACGAGATGTGGGGGCGACCGGAGGAGTCCAGCGCCAGAAAGGTAAACTCGCCTACGCTTCCTTCAGAGTCTACAGTCTCAATCAGCCAATCGTCGCCGTTCCAGCGGGCGTATTTTAGGTGTTTGTTGGTGTAGTCGTAATACGAGATGTGGGGACGGTCGGAGGAGTCCAGCGCAATGGAGCTGTAGGTGCCTACGTCTCCCGATGAGTCCACGATCTCGATCTGCCAGGAGCTACCGTTCCAACGGGCGTATATTAGATCACCATAGGTGTCATCGTAATACGAGATGTGGGGATAGTTGGAGGAATCGAGCGCTAGAGAGGTGTACGCACCCACGTTTCCCGTCGAGTCAACGATCTCAATCTGCCAGGATCTACCGTTCCAGCGGGCGTATTTAAGATTACTGTTGGTGGTCGCGTAGTACGAGATGTGGGGGCGACCATACGAATCCAACGCAAGGGAGG
>SDBS01007971.1_pt1 | contig 10264 bp, 12 predicted proteins | sample 2277091 | NCBI WGS metagenome assembly SDBS01 (sample SAMN10404972, study PRJNA504765) | marine sediment metagenome | isolation source: marine sediment core GS10_PC15, 163 cmbsf | place: Arctic Ocean: Southern Knipovich Ridge | collected 2010 | reverse complement strand
CAGCAGTTGGCGATGGCCCCGGCCCACCTCTCCTCGGGTACTTCTTCCTTTTCCCAGCCGCCCTCCGTGCGCAGGACATCGGTGCCGACGATCTGCGCCAGCTCGCAGACCACGCGCAACTGCGCCATCTGCTGAGCAATCTCGTCAGGATCGAGGAGGACGAAATCGTTGAGTGCGGCGACTGCCGAGGCCTTCAGCCCGCGCTCCTGGAGCATGGCCAGGACGTTCTGTGCCTCGGCGTGCGGTTCCCCGGAGCCTTCTGGCCACAGGTCGGTCCTATTCAGCTCGACATACTCAAATCCGGTTTCGGCCGCCCAGTCGAGGAACTCGGCGAGCGTCTCGCCAGGCGTGTTGTAATGGATCACTCCGAAGTTCATTGGTCAGCTCTCCTATCTGTGTAAGGTGTGTGGTGTGGACATGGTCCGACGGACTAGGCTTGAGCCTGGCCCGGTTCGGTCAGTCAAAGTGCTCCTCGGTCTGGGTTTCCTCCAGGTGAGTGTGCTGGCGCATCAGCGCCTGGTTATAAGCGGATATGACGTTTTTGCGGGTTATCAGGCCGAGCAGCTTGCTGTGGTCTTCGCGAGCTACTACGGGAATGCGGCCAACGTCGCGGAGGCCCAGCTTGCGCAGGCCGTCGTTGATGCTTTCGTCCGGGAAGGCGATGATCAGGTCATGAGTGGCGATTTCCCGCGCCGTCTTGGCCAGGCCCTCCGGCCCAGACTCGTGGACGTCACCAATGGTGATGACACCGTGCAGTTTGCCCTGCTCATCAACGAGCGGGAAACCGTGGTGCTTGGTAGTCTCGAAGAGCCGAGCCACTTCGCGCACCGGTGTCTCCGGCTTAACACTGATGATCTCGGTGGTCATCGCCTCGCCGATAGTGATTTCGTTGAGCAGCCGGGCGTCGCGCCCCAGCTCGACATGCACCCCCCGGCGGAAAAGCTTAAGGTTGTATATGGAGAAGCGGTAGACCCCTTTGGCGGTGACGACGGAAACTGCACAGGCCAGCATCAGGGGCAGAATCATGTGGTAGTCCCGGGTCAACTCGAAGCCAAACATTACGGCACATATCGGGGCATGACTGGTGGCCGCAAAGACTGCGGCCATTCCGGCCATGGCGTAAGCGCCTTCAGTGCTGATCAGGCCGGGAAGCAGGCGGTGGAGCACTACACTCATTGCTCCTCCGAGAACGGCCCCCATAAACAGCGAGGGTGAGAAGATGCCCCCCGACCCGCCCGATCCCAGCGTCGCCGATGTGGCCAGGATCTTCAGTCCCAGTAGAGCCATAAGCACGCTGATGCTGATCGGTGCGCCCTGAAGTAGGTCTTCGATGAGCCCATAGCCAACCCCGTACAGCTCGTGATGGTACAGGCCGATTGCCCCGACGAGCAAGCCGCCGCTGATGGGCAGAAGATAAGGGGGGAGGGGAATGGCTTCGAAACGGTCTTCGGCCCAGTACACGAGGATAGTGAAGAGTATTCCGACCAAAGCGGCCAGCAAGCCCAGGACGGCGAACAAGGGCAGCTCGCCAAAAGTTGCAGTGGTGTCTTGGGGGATGAGGAACGACGCCACGTCCCCGAAGGCTAGGCGGCCCACAACACTGGCGGCCAGTGCGGCTGCTACTACTGGCGCGAAGGCCTCCGCTGTCCACTGAGCTAGGATGACTTCCAGGGCGAAAAACGACCCGGCGATTGGGGCATTGAAGGTAGCGGCAATCCCTCCAGCGACCCCGCATGCGACCAGCGTGCGAATACGGTCATCGGATAGCCGCAGATACTGGCCCAGGCTAGACCCAATAGCAGCGCCGATCTGGGCAATGGGGCCCTCACGCCCCACTGAGCCGCCTGACCCAATGCATATTGAAGAGGCCAGTGATTTGACCAGTGCCACGCGCGCTCGTATGCGCCCCCCCGAGCGCACAATCGCCTCCATTACCTCGGGGACCCCGTGCCCCTTCGCCTCGCGAGCGCCGAAGTGGATGAGCAGACCAACGATCGCACCGCCCAAGGCGGGGAGAACGACAGTATAGTAACTACCCATGAAGCCCAGGGCTACCGCGCCGAAATCGAAGAAAACTCGCGTTGCCAGCGCAATAAGCAAACGGAATACCACGGCGCCAGCGCCAGCCGCCAGCCCGACCACTACCCCCAGCGCCAGCAACGCGGAGGATTCGGATATCCGCGAGCGCAACAACCGTTGCTCGAGCGCGGCCAGTACTCGACCAGGCCCGCTGGGGCGTGCAGATTCTGAGGCTACGCCTTTGTCATTCATTGGCGTTGCATACTCATTCGACAACTGTAGTTACACGTGCTACAGAAAAGAGCCAGCACAGGCCATCGTCATGGCTGCCGCCTGACTCAAGGCATTCCGGTACGAGTGCGCGGTTGGTGTTAAGACTGCTGGATTCGGTGTTGCTAGCCGGTAACTGTCGCCGTCAGCCGATTTCCGGCTCGATGAGCCCGTAGTCGCCGTCGTGGCGGCGGTAAACGACACCGACCCGCTCGGTCTGGCCGTCAACGAAGACGAAGAAGTCGTGGCCCAACATATCCATCTGCAAGACGGCTTCTTCCGCGGTCATCGGCTTAAGCACGTGACTCTTGGTGCGGACTATGCGGATGTCGTCCAGGCCCACCGCAGCACTAGCACCGGCATCCGCAGTAGCAGCCGGCTCCGTCGCGGCACTCGCGTCTGCCCGGTTCGCCCCGTTGTGGCTATGCCGCTTCTCTTTGTACCTGCGCAGTTGCCTTTCTACTCGCGCCAGCGCTTTGTCGAAACTGGCCAACGCGTCGGTCGAGCGGTCTTCGCCGCGGATGAGCGTGCCAGCAGCGCTAACCGTGATCTCGACGGTGAGCAGATGGCGCTGCTGGGAAACGACGATTCTGACCTCAGTTATCCGATCGAAATATTGGGTCAGTCCTGCAACGCGCGGGTCGGCATGTCTGCGAAACGTCTGGGTAATGGCGGTGTTACGCGCCTGATAGTTGACTATCATATAGCGGCCAAGTCTCCTGTCTGTGGTATGCCAGCCTGCTAGCCGCCGAGTCCATTGGCTACGGGCACAGTGAGGGCTCGCTTGGCGGTCTCGCCGCCGGCTGCTTGGCTACCACGGCTGGCCGGTTTCTTCTTCGTCTTCCGGCTGCTGCAATACTTGTTCCCCGGTCTCTGGTTCCGAGGACGCGCCCACGCGCGTTACATTCTCGGCTTGCGGGCCACGAGCCGACTGGACGATCTCGAACTCCACCAACTGGCCGTCGTCAAGGGTCTTGAATCCCTCCATGTTGATGGCTGAGAAATGGACGAAAACGTCGGGGGCTTCGTCCCGTTCGATGAATCCGTAACCCTTGCGAGGATCGAACCATTTGACTCTACCTTGCAGGCGCACCATGCTCCCCTCCCCAACTTGTTGATCGGTCTGCCGATCACGTTTTCACTGTAGTACAAACCGCCGATTATGTCAACCACCGGCTTCGGTGGCAATGGCGGGAGGTGACTAGCTTCCCTCGCCCAGAGCCGCCGCCCGCACCGCGTCGGCGCGGCGGAAATAGTCGGCATATCGCTCCAGCTTGAACTCTTCGATTACGTCCTCGATGTCGAGGCCCTCCCGCTCGCAGCCCATGGCGTATTGAGCCTCCGGACTGGTGATAGTGTTGGGGTGGTTAGTTCCTCCTGCTGCGCTAGCTTCCTTCCAGGGTAGTCCGTGGGCAGCAAGAATATGCCGACAACGGGGAAGGACTGACAGGTCTTGTGGCGAATTGGCTGGGGCAGTCGCTGTCAGTGGCGGCTGGTAGACCTACGTACTAGTTGCCTGGCGGCAGCGGCCGGCCGGGCTTCGAGGAGGGAGATTTGATGCCTAAGAAACTACGTGTTGGACTGATCGGCGCCGGAGGCATTGCCCAGGCGCATATGGAGGGGTGGCAGCAAAGCCAGCATGCTGACGTCGTCGCGGTATGCGATATCAGCCGCCCGGCGCGGGAGGACACTGCCGAACGCTGGGACGTGGCCAAACAGGCCTTGTTCGAAGACTACAACAAGATGCTCAAGCAGGTCGAATTGGACGCGGTGGGTATCTGCACGCCTAACGCCTATCACAAAGGTCCTACTGTGGCAGCTTTCAAAGCGGGATGCCACGTGCTCGTGGAGAAGCCGGTGACGATCTCGGCGGGCGATTGCCGGCAGATGATTGCTGCCGGGAAGAAGGCGAAGCGGCTGCTGATGGTCGCTCAGGTAATGCGCTTCGGCGTGGAGGGGCAGACACTGCGAGCGTGGGTGGATGCCGGGCTGGTCGGCAGGATCTACTGGGGGCACTGCACGCTACTGCGGGCCCGCGGCGTGCCCTCCTGGGGGAAGCTCATAGATGCCGAGGCGTCCGCCGGCGGGCCCTGCTACGACCTGGGAGTGCACATCCTGGATCTGGCGCTGTGGCTGATGGATTTCCCCGAGCCGGTCAGCGTCAGTGCGGCCACCTACCTTGAGCTGGCTAATAAGCGCTCAATTATGAAGCACAGTCCCCGTAAGTACACCGTGCCGGAAGATATGGCCGCGGGGTTTGTCCGCTTCAAGAACGGCGCGACGCTCTCGCTGCAGACCAGTTGGGCGCTGAATGTCACCGAAGCCGCCTCCCCGATGAACGTCATTCTGTGCGGCACCAAAGGCGGTTTGCAGTACGCGCCCACAGCTCTGGTCAGAGAACAGGAGGGTATGCTGGTCAACTATACGCCGCAGGTCCCGGTTGACGTGAACAAGGACAGTTTTGCGGCAGAGATAGACGCGTTCGTTGATGCGATCCGCAAAGGTAGGCCGTCGCCGGTGCCTGGTGAACAGGCGCTGATCACCCAGCGGATCCTCGACGGCATCTACGCCTCCGGCGCCGCGGGCAAGGAGGTCAAGGTCTAGACCGGCAGATTGCTCCGCTTTGTTACTGGTTCGCGAAACCACGCGGGGGCCGGCCTTTGGTAGGGCCGGTCCCCGTTTTCGGTAGTTCAGGATTTCGCCGGCTGGGCGAGCTTACCATTCCGGCCAGGTCTGGGGTGGGTAGATGCCCGGGCCGTCGTCTTCGTAACTGAGCGGCAGTTCCACGCTCGCTCCGCCCATACGACTGGACAGGTAGATCGCCCTAATCACCTCGACGGCATGGCGCGCTTCGCGGCCGGGAATAGTCGGCTCTCGGTCGTTAATGATCGCCTCGCACAGGTCGCGGACGTGCTCAGTGTGCCCGAGGGCGTCCATAGCCATCGGATCAGCCGCGGTGCCTTCGTCGGTGGCCTCGGCAGTGATCTCTTCTTCGCCCTCGATTGCCCACTGTGTAATTGTGTTGCCGTGCATCGTGATGGAACCGCAGTCACCGTGGATTTCCATGCGACAGTCTTCGCCCGGCGAAACCGAGGTAGTAGTGACCAGCGTGCCGAGGGCGCCGTTGGCGAACTCAACGGCGGCGACGCTGGTGTCATCCACGCTGATGTTGCGCACCAGGCGTCGGCAGTAACCGGTGACGCGAGCTGCACGTCCCATGACCCACAAGACTTGGTCAATGCCGTGGACGCCCTGGTTCATCAGGGCGCCGCCGCCATCCAGCTCCCAGGTCGCCCGCCAGTCACTGCTGGCATAGTACTCGTGCGACCGGAAGTACTTCTGGTAGCAATCGCCCAGGACCAGCTTACCTAGCTTGCCGCCCTGCACGGCCTCGCGGATTTTGATGCAGTTGGGCCAGGTCCGTCGCTGGAAAACGCTGGCCAGCTTGACGTTGTTGGCCGCCGCGGCCTCGATCATCGCATCAATGCGTTCCAGTGTGATGTCGAGCGGCTTCTCACACAGAATATGCTTGCCGGCCTCGGCGGCGGCAATAGCATGCTCGGCGTGCAGCCCACTGGGTGTGCAGATCGAGACCGCCTGGATGTCATCATTAGCCACCAGCTCGTCGAGACTGGTTACATACGAACAGTCATACTTCTCCGCCATCTCCCTCGCCCTTTCCTCCACAACGTCGCATACCTGAACTAGCATGGCCAACTCAGAGTTGGCCTTTACCGCGTCTGCGTGCCACGGTCCGATAGATCCGCAACCGACAATCCCCCATCCGATCTTGTCGTTACTCATGGAAGAAGTTCACTCCCCTTGCGTTGGTGTTACCAGGATGACCTCCACTTATTCCGCGCGGGCCCGGGATTGTCCTCCCGCATCTACGTGGTGGTTTCTTTCGCCGCCCGGGACTCTTGTGCGGCTTGCTTAGCCAGAGCATCGGCGTGCTGGTTCCCGTCCCGAGCCGTGTGCTCGATCTGGAAATCATCAAACTGGGCGATAAGCTTGCGGGCCCACTCGTATAGCGGGCGGATGTTCTTAGCCCGGACCTTGTACTTGCCCTGAAGCTGGCGGCACATGAACTCACTGTCGCTGTAGACGCGCACTCGGCGTATTCCCCGTGATAGGGCCTCGGAAAGGCCGGCAATGAGCGCCCGGTACTCGGCCACGCCCACCGTGGTTTCCCCGAGCGGAATTGCCCGCTCGACCACCACAGTCTTATCCGGGCTCGTCAGGACGAAGCCGGCTCCCGCCGGGCCCGGGTTACCCAGCGAAGCCCCATCGGTATGGAGCACAGCCTCGGCCTCAGTTGCCATCTGTCATCTTCGTCCTCAAGGTAATCTTTGTGGGAGCAGTCGGTCGTGGACTATTCGCCTCGCGACGGCAGTCCTTCCTCGGACTGGCCCGGTTTGGGCGGTAGGGGCGGTTGGTCTTCGGACCGCGGCGGCAGTTCCACAGACGCGGGGCGAAATCCTTCCGGTCCCCAGTCACGCCCGGCGCCGGGACTGCTGGCCTCCATAGCTTGTGCCAGCATCATCAGGTCGAAGCCTTCTTTGCGAATGCGTAGGTCGTAGTATATCAGAACTATACCGATCATCACGACGGGTTGGACGATGATGTTGGCCACGGTCTGGACCGCCTGGCTCAGCGACTGAGCGACGAGCGGATTGCTTTCGCTCAGCAGAATCATAATGCCGAATGTGGGCAGAGCGTAGATTGCGTAGGTAGCCACGCCCACGATCAGGTACAGCAGCAACAGCGTCGCAAAGACCCGCCAGCCGTGCCCGCTGATCAGATCGTACGAGCGCCGCAGGGCCTCCGGCCCCCAGATGCGCTCGATGGCAACGATTGGTGTGGTGATTGCGAACCAGACCATTAGGACGATGGCGGGAATAATACAGAAGATGAGGCCGGTTGCGGTCGCTAACCCAACGAGAATCATTGTCAGTAGCAATCGCCACACCAGCGGCCACATCCGGCGGTATGCTTCGACCACCGAAATGCGCCGGCCCAGGTAGGCCTCCGAGATTGCAAAGGCGAGCGCTCCCGGGCCGTGGGGCACTAGGATTATCACCCCCGCCACCGAGACCAGGACCAGGGGCACAGCCGTGGCGAGGGCCTCCCACGGCACCTCTTCCCCGCCGGTCTCCATCAGCGAGCCGAAAAAGAGCCGAGTCATTACCAGACTCCCGGCCAGTACAACCAGTTGTATGACCGCCACGATCTGCAGCAGCACCAAGAAGTTGTGCCGGTACAGACGGATGGCGGCATCGAGAATGTCGGCGATCTCCATCTTTGCCAATATCGGGACTTGGCTCGGCCTAGCCTCGGCCATCTTCAGTACCTCCTGTGCCCCAGTCGGTTCGGAGGATCCGACTTCCTACTGCACGCCAGTGGCTAAAGTTCTTGTGCCATTGTGCCAATAATATGTAATGCCACGCCAATTACTCGCAGGAGGCCAGCCACTTGCTCATTGTTATGACTGCCGTCTTGGCTATCTGGCTGCTGCTGGGTGTACTGGCGATTGCGGCCTGTATTCGCAGCGGTCAACTCACTGAGCCGCGCGACCAATATCTGGCCGAGCAGTACGATGATCGCCCCGCCCCGAACTTCTAGCTATCTCTCGAGCGCTGCCCGGGCGGCCGTTACTCCTCAACCACGACTACGTTGAGCCGGTCGCTGGTCAGCTCGAACTTCCCCCAGCTTAGCTCGTACTGCGCTGGTTTGTCGTTGGCCACCGCCAGCAAGTTCTTCGCCTGGACCAGCAGGAATCCTTCTTTGATGTTAACCCGCTTGAGCTTGAGCTTGGCCTCGTCAGCAGCAGTCGGAAGGCAACTCCCGGGCAGCACGGCCGCCGTCACAAGCGGGAACAGATTCAGGCGCATCGGGCGTTTTCTCCTATGGATTCTCCGACTTGGTTGTTCGCCGCGCTGTGGGGCTGTACCTGCTGGCGCGGGCGACCTGCCTCCTCGGCAGTGCTTGATTGTACGGCGCATTTCGGTGTATAGTTAAGTGTTATGGCGTGGATGATCTTGCCACGTCAGTGAGTAATCAGTAGGGAAGAGATAGCTTATGTGGAGAAGAGCTCGGGCAAGCGCAAAGCTGGCGGCTACGCTTGTTGTAGTCGGGATAATCACTGTCGTCAGCCTGGGGACTGTGGGTTGCCGACCCACGCTTGAGGGCAACGTAGCAGTAGATCAGTCCCAGTTACCCCTCCCGGCGTCTACCGGCACCGAGGCCAGCGATGGGCCGTTCCTTGCACTCACCAGAGATACATTCGACGAGCTTGTGCTCAACACGGATAAGCTGGTAGTCGTCATCTTCACCTCCCGGAAGTGCGGCGTTTGCAAGAAGGTCGAAGGGCAAATGGTAGAACTCGCCAACCAGTTCAAGGACTCGGTTGATTTCTTCAGGGTGGGGGATAACGTCACCCCAGAGCTGGTGATGGAATTCAAGGTGCACACCTTTCCCACCGTGATGTTGTATGCGCAGGGCGAACAGGTGGATTCCTGGAGTGGCTTGGCCGCGGAGAAGCTGGAAGCGAAATTGAATCGTCTCTTGGGAAAAGGGCAGTGATGGGAGGCAGGATACCACAATCGTAAATAAGGTTCGCCCTAACCTGGTCCTGAGCATGATAGCGGTGACAGCAGTTGTCGCGCTTCTATCGTTGTCCGGTTGCCCGCCACAGCAGGGCGATGATCCTAGCGTGCCCCTCCCCGAGCCAGAGGAGGTGGTCGGTCCTGCTGCGCCGCCACCTGCCGAATCAGCCGAGCCGCCGCCGGAGGCGGATGCGACTGAGCTACCGGCGCCGGACCCCGTTGAGGCAAGTCAGCCGGACGAAGCGGCGGGCAGGATAGTAGAAGTTACCCGCAGCACCTTCGAAAAGGAAGTTCTCGGCACGGATAAGCCCGTGGTCATTGACTTTTGGGCGACGTGGTGTGCGCCCTGTCATCTTCTCAGGCCGCTGCTGGAAGAGCTGGCGGCGCAATACGCCGGCCAGGTAAAGTTCATTGGAGTAGATGTCGGGTCTAATCAAGGCATAGCCACGCAGTTCGGCATCAGGTATATTCCGACGCTGGTGGTGGTCCAGGACGGTAAGGAGAAGGAGCGTTTCAGCTTCGAATCCGAGGAGCAACTGCGCGAGAAGATAGCCGAGGTGGCCGCGTCGGCCAGATAGCAATGCGGCGCCGGCTGGTCAGGTGGCGGCAATGGGCTACGAACCACGCGTCTATCGCAGGTGTGCCGCGAGTCCGGACCTGGCGGGCTTCGCCGTCTCGGTCGCGGAGACGGATCTGTACATACAGGCGGAGGTGCGGCTGGTCGAGGAGGCCCTGGCAGGCGTCCAGCAGGCGCGCGGGCAGATCGAAAGGCACGCCCGTAGGTACCCGGACTTTGCCACCAGCCTGTGCCCTCTGTCTGAGCCCGAGGCCTGTACCGACGTCGTTGCCACTATGTACCGGGCGGCGCAGCGGGCGGGCACCGGCCCCATGGCGGCGGTGGCCGGGGCCATTGCTGAATATGTCGGGCGCGGGTTGCTGGCGCACAGTCGCGAAGTGATCGTGGAGAATGGCGGTGATATCTTCCTGGCCACCCAGATGCCGCGCGTGGTGGCGATCCGGGCGGGCCGCTCGGGCCTCAGCGGACGGCTGGGACTGGTAATCCCGGGAGACGTGAAGTTGGGGGTTTGTACTTCCTCCGGGACAGTGGGGCACTCGCTCAGTGCCGGCTGGGCCGATGCCGCGGTGGTGGTGGCCGAAGATGTGGCTCTGGCTGACGCCGTGGCGACGGCGATGGCCAATCGGGTAGACGATCCGCACGATTGTCAGGCAGCCGTGACCTGGGCGGCGGAACTGGGCGGGATAGTCGGGGCACTGGTTATTGCCGGTGAGACGATGGCGGCGTGGGGTGAGATCGAGCTTCAGCATCTGGGCTCTGTCACTTCTGGGCGGGATTCAGGAGCTGACTTACC
>SDBS01007969.1_pt1 | contig 10266 bp, 9 predicted proteins | sample 2277091 | NCBI WGS metagenome assembly SDBS01 (sample SAMN10404972, study PRJNA504765) | marine sediment metagenome | isolation source: marine sediment core GS10_PC15, 163 cmbsf | place: Arctic Ocean: Southern Knipovich Ridge | collected 2010 | reverse complement strand
AAAGATTTAGCCGAAGCCGAAAAGCTGTCGAAAACCTTCTCGGAGCAGATTTGATGTCCCAATCGACATTCCACAAAACGTCGGAAAATCATTCAGAACTGAAACGGCCTGCTGTTTCACTCCTGACGAACAGGCAGTGGCAGTATCTGCAGAGAAGGTACAAAATCACCCCGCGTGAACTGCAGATTGCCGGGCTCATCTGCCGTGGTTTTGGTAACAAAGAAATCGCCGCCCATCTCAATATCACAACCGGAACAGTGAAAGTCCATCTCCGCAACCTCTACCGCAAGACCTGGGCAGAAAACAAGATACTCATGCTCCTCCGATTCATCGAAGATGCCTCCGGCCTCTTCCCCCCCAATAGCTAATACTGCCGGATTACTCCGGTAGTGGTAGTTTGCCGCCCACTTTTTACGAAACAAACCCAAATCAGGATGACATCTTCTCGATGGGTGGCAGCCATTGGAGCGAAACGCAAGTGGATGGGAACGCCGGGATTAGCAGTATTTCTTAAGGATTGGTATACGGGCCAGTGATGACAGAAAAAGGGTGATTTTTTTTTAAAAATAGGTATTTTTCCCCCTTGACAATAATTTGCCCGTCCGTTATTATATACCCCTGTACTATGAAGTTTTAATACTTATAGGATGTCCCGCCATGGAGGGGGGATTCCCCTTAAGAATTCGTGATGGCGTTGTGTAGCCATAGCGGCTGGGCAGAATAGAAAATTGAAGAATTGAAGAATGTTTTCCGGTCGGGAGAGACAGTGGAAAGCTGGAGGTTGAAAGGGTTAATGTGCCTTGTGGTTGTGTTGGTTGCAACTGCGGGCGTTTTTTCTGCGCAGGACTTAGAGCCTCTCCGAATAACCTCAGCGGTTCCTGTATCATCTGCGCTTCTTTCCAATGATACCGGTTTGTTTGAAACCGGCGCCCTCCAGACAACTTCCTCAACTGATTGGCAGTTGGAAAATATCGGCAGGCAGATCACCGATCCTGCCCGAACACCCTCACCCTTCCAGGAAGGTCATACCCGCATTATAACCACACTTCCCGCGGTTCCTGCCGCGATCTCAATGACGCTTTGCGGGTTCCTGTGCATCTCGTTCGTTCGTGACCGTCGCGCATGGCTTGCAATGGCGGCAGGTATTCTCTGGCTCGGTCAGACGGGCATGAACGCCGTCCCCGAACTTACGCACAGGATATGCTCCCGCATCACAACCTCGGCAAGCTCTCCCACCAGCCTCGACAGGCCGGATATAGTTTTCTCTTCGGATTCAATAACAGGTAACGCACAGAGCATACGCTTCATTGGTCTGCTAAGAAAACTCGAAGGAATACCAGACCACAACCTTGGTGTTCTTTCCATTGACACTCAGTCAATCCAGGCTGCTGCCGACAATTTTGACAATGCAGGCAGGCAGCCAACTTGTGCGCGCAAACACAGCACATCTTCACCGGCTCTTGCTTTACGCGATTGTCGGCATAATACACTGATTGTGTGCCCGGTAACAGCATCCGGGCACTTCATCGTTTTTTCACCAGCATTCATTTTCCAGAACCTCTCCCGAGGCCCTCCCATCCTTTCCCCTGATACGGCATGAAAAGAATCAGGAGTGAGCTCGCGAGATATTCCTGAATGACTTGACATCACTAACATGAGAAAGGAAAAGAAGATGAAAAAGTTTATTGTGTTTATCTGCCTCTGTGTGGTCGTCACAGGGGCAACGGTCAAAGGCAATCCAAATTTGTTAATCAACGGCAGTTTTGAAGAACCTGCGCTCGCCTATGGGGCTTGGCAAGTTTTCGGTTCAATCCCCGGTTGGACAGCTGGTGGGGCAGGAATTGAAATTCAAAATCATGCTGCGGGTGATCCGTACCATGGCGACCAGCTTGTCGAATTGGATACTACCCGTTCCAGCCTCATGTACCAGAATATCACCACTGATCCGGGACAATTCTACATTCTATCGTTTGCTTACTCTCCCCGTCCGGATTTTCAAGCGAACCCAAATGAAATCGAATTGTACTGGGATGGAACTCTGGTTGACACGATGCAGGGGATTTCGGGAAACCAGACCCAGTGGCAGGTTTTCAGCTATGTAGTGCAGGCAAATGTCCAGCCAAGTACTCTCGAATTCAGAGATGCTGGTAATTCAAACAGCTATGGTGGTTATCTTGACGATGTCAGGCTTAGTGCTGTTCCCGCCCCAGGTGCTCTTTTGTTAGGCAGTATGGGCATGGGCCTTGTCGGCTGGCTCCGGAGACGCAGAATGCTGTAGCAGACGCGAGTCAGCGTCGGAAAACCTGATGTGTTGTCAGGTTTTTGAAGGGAATGTAAGATAATAAGTTTATGGATGAAGGAAAAATGATATGAAAAAGTTAATGAGTATCGGTGTTCTGCTGCTGATATTCAGCACAGTGGCGCAGGCGGCGCCGACGTTCTATACTGATACGGTAACTGTCAACGAAGAGATATGGGACACAGCAATGGGCACTTTCAACGATCAAGCCACTTGGACCCATATCAATCCTTTTCCCGGGACTACCGCACAGTATCACGATGCAGTGGGTGCAGGTGAAATTGCCGTTTCTTTGATAATTACCGTGACGGAATTGGACCCCACAGATGATTTAGTCGGAGTGATTTTCACCGACAAGGACGGTTTTGACCAGGATTTGGGCTTCTTGACCTTCGGTGTTGGTGACTTCGAGCAAACGTTTCCTTTGGATCCTTCATGGTTAAATGGCGTAAGTGTTGCAGGTACACTTACCTGGACCCACGTAGGGGCGGAAGCGTCTGTGGATAGCGCTACTATCGTGACGTCAACTCTGAGAGTAGCACACGATCCTGGTAGTGGCAACGCTGTTTCTGTTCCTGCTCCGGGTGCGTTGCTGCTTGGTTCGATGGGAATGGGTCTTGTCGGCTGGCTTCGCAGGCGCAAGGTGCTGTAAAGTGTTTAAGAATCTCCCGATGGCAGGGCGTTTGCCCTGCCTGAACGGGGGATAGAAAGGAAAGGCTTATGAATAAGGTTATATTAGTATTATTCATAGCTCTTATGTTCTGCGTTTTTACGGCTGTACCTACAATGGCCAATATAACATGGAACGCTGATGGTTCTGCAACGTTTAGTTTTTATCATATCTGGGAAGAAGGCGATGGTTCTGATGAGCTTACAAATGCCGAAATTGGCGAAAATCAATTATCGGTAACTGTCTCAGATTATTCTTCTTCAGATAACGATGTGCTTTTCACCTTCCGAAATATCGGGCCTGACCAAAGCTTCATTTCCTTAGTATCTTTTTACGATGGAGTGCTGCTTGACATGTCGACCCCGATAGTTCCTGTAGACGGAAGCGTGGCATTTACTGGGGACGATAAGCCTAAGGATATGCCAGCGATAAAGCAACTCGTTGCTGAATATGGCGTAGACCTTCTTGCCTCAGCGGGCAACAACCCGGGAGCTACCAATGGCGTTGATAATGTTGACGTTGCAGGAGATACCGAATGGTTAGGGATTCGCTTTTCACTCGTCGAACTGCCACCTGAACTGCTCCCATATACTTACCTGGATGTGGTTGATGGGATGCTTGATGGATCGATCATAATCGCAGCTAAATTGCAGGGATATGAAAATGGTGGCAGCGAAGGATTTACCACAATCCCTGCCCCAGGCGCACTCCTTCTGGGCAGCATCGGTGTGAGCATTGTCGGTTGGCTACGGAGACGCAGAATCGTGTAGTACAGTACTTCAACGAGTAATTGGGCCGAGGGAAGGAATCTTACTAACCTCGGCCCTTTTTTGTTCTCCTCTGCTCTTTAAGGTGCCATTTAGTGCAGAGGAATTATCATCTTGGCAAAGTGTACAAGTTTCAAGAACAGAACCTCAAGGATAAGGCCCGATCGGCAGATGACAAGACAGAATCCCATTTCAAGCAGCCGAATGATGCTTTCATTCTGTGCCAGAATCGGTTTGTTGGTTTTTGCATGTGCCTCTGTTCATCAGGTGGGGGGCACCAGGGCATATGCCGGGCAGGTAGCGGCCGAAAGAGCGAAAAGAGCAGCTATGGGCTTTCTGGAGACATCGCTCCTTCCATCCCAAGCTGCTCGAGATAAACAGGATATACGGATAAGAACCGTTTTAGATGAAAAGGCGCATCCGTTGTTTTACGCGGTATCCCTGAATCCTTCCGGATTCATAATTCTCCCTGCAGACGACCGTATTGAGCCGGTTCTTGCATTTTCTTCTGATGACATTTCCGATCTGTCACCGGAAAGTCCATTGTATATTCTGATCTGCCGGGACCTGAAGGGACGTATGAGCCGGATCCGGGAACATTTTGATTTAACTTCTAATGATCCGGCCCCGGAATCGACTGATGTCAAAAGTAAATGGGCCTATCTGGAAAATTCAGGTGCAGTGCACTCAGGTCAGCTTTCAAGCCTGAACGTTGAAATCATCTCGGATATCTATGTGCCCCCTTTGATTGCAACCCGATGGGACCAGTCTTCGGTATGCGGCGATTATTGCTACAACTATTATATTCCGAACCACTATTATGCCGGTTGTGTCGCTACTGTAATGGCGCAGTTAATGGTTTTCCATCAACACCCTGTCCTGGGAATCGGCGAAAACACTTTTGCCATTACAGTGGACGGCACTCCTCAACAGGCTTCCACCCTCGGCGGAGACGGTTCGGGCGGTCCCTATTATTGGCCTGATATGGTATACTCCCCTGATTGCAGTCTCACTCAAGCTCAACGACAGGCCATTGGCGCACTCTGTTACGACGCGGGCTTGTCCGTAAACATGGACTATACAGGCTCCGTTTCCGTTGCCAACACTCCAATGTCAAAAGACGCGCTGTTGGAAACGTTTGGCTATAGCAACGCGATCAAGACGACAGCAGCAGGGTCAAGCCTTCTGCCCGGCTTTAACGAGATGGTAAACCCCAATCTGGATGCAGGCTTTCCCGTCATCCTGGGAATCTATGGGGTCCAGGATATAGGCCACGCCGTACTGGCCGACGGTTACGGGTACAATCAGGGGACTTTGTACCACCATCTGAATATGGGGTGGTCAGGGGCGTATGACCTCTGGTACAATCTCCCTGACATTGATTCGAACCCAGCCTACACGACAGTGAATCATTGCGTATACAACATCTTCCCCACAGGCGCCGGTGAGATCATTAGCGGCAGAGTCACAGATTTAGCCGGGGCTCCTGTCGCCAATGCGGCCATAGAAGCAGAAACTGCTGACGGCACAACATATGCTGCATCAACGAACGATAGAGGCATTTATGACTTTGCCTGCGTTCCGTCAAACACTACCTTTACGCTCCGTACCGATAAAGAAGGTTTGTATTTTCTTGACCAGATCGTTGCTACCGGACAATCCAGTGACTATCAATCTTCTTGCGGCAATGTCTGGGCGGCTAACTTTGTGGCACAGGTTCCCAGCCCGCCCATTGCCCAGGACGTCAATGTCGCTGCCCAGCCGTTTATCCCCCAGGCGATAATCCTTCATGCTATCGACGAAGGACACCCCGATACACCGGGGGAATTGAATTATATTATTACTTCGTTACCGGCGTACGGCACTCTCAGCGAGCCTCAAGCAGGCGTTATCGAAAGTGATGACCTTCCATACACTCTGCGTGGCTATGGCAGGCAGGTCAACTATTATTGCTATACGGTCGATGCCAACGAACCTGACATCTTTTATTTTAAAGCCAATGATGGCGGCACTGCCCCCGAAGGTGGTGATTCCAATGCCGCTCGGGTTGCGATTGATATAGAACCGGCTGAAGTTTATTCATTCGATTTTGAAGATGGATTGCCGACAGGCTGGACAATAGTCGATGGATTTTCTGATGGTCATACATGGGAATTGCACACTGAAACAGACCCTTCCGGTGAATCCATAAGCATAATGATGGTGGATGGTCAATTCGCCGGTTCTTTGGACGAGCAGTTGATTTCGAACTACCTTGACTGCTCACAATTTGACGGGCTCAGTATTTCCTTTACGAATATGTTTGCGGGATTTTTCACCGAAGTGGCAGAGGTTGATATCCGTGTAAATGAGGGCCCATGGCAAAACATAGCCCGGTTCCAGGGCGCCTTTGCCCCGGAGGTTGTTGAACTGGATGTATCCACCATTGCAGATGAACAGGCCGATGTCCAATTCCGCTGGCACTATACCAAACCGGCATTTGGCTTCGGCTGGATGTTGGAGCATATCCAATTGTTTGCTTTTGACAAGGCGTTGAAAGTCGCCTTGGGTGATTTTGAGCCGGATGGCGACGTAGATTTAAACGATTTCAGACAGTTGGCTTTGTCTTGGAAAACTTCAGTCGGAGAGCCAAACTTTAATCCTGCCTGCGACATCTCAGACCCGGATGACGGCAGGATCGACGTTCTTGACCTGGTCATATTCTCAGAAAACTGGTTGAATACAGGCAAATAGCCTACCTGTTTTGAAGTGTCATGTCGCCGGTGGCGTCAATCTAATAGACTTTTCCTTCTTTTCCTCACGCTGGCTCAACGCGAATTGTGATGACTCAAATGGTTGTGATGGAACCGATATCGACGGTTCAGGCGTCGTAGATACGGCAGACCTGACCATCTTGTCGGGCTATTGGCTTGACATCACTGAACAGCTATGAACCTGAGTAACGTCATCAAAATTAATGAAGATCAGTTCAAGGATCATCTCGGCAAGATTGTTCGCAGTACCGTTGAGGAAACTCTCAATGATATGTTGGACGCTAAGGCCGACCAGCTTTGTAATGCCCGACACTACCGTTGATTCATTGGGAGTGTTTGAGGTCTCTACCTCAGGATTTCAATAAGAGCAGGGCTCCTCCAGGTGCCGATTCCGTCCCACCATATCGTGATATAGTCAACTATCTTCTCACCGCTGCGCTTCACAAAATCCGCCATCGCCATCTCATGAAGCCGCCGCATGCACGCAATTCCTCCTAATCGCCACGCCTCGGCGCCCATTTGGGCTGTTTCCTTTTCCCTTTTGCAGAAATCACCCTGGCCATCGGCTACGATCCTGGCAAGCTTTTCGGCCATCGGCTCGAGAATCGGCTGCCATTTCTCATAGCTCTGAAGTTCCTTCTCGTAGAGTTCAGCCAGAAGCGTTTCGCTTTCCATTTGCCTTTGACGCTTCTCAGCCTTTATCCGGGCCAACCGCAACTTTCTAAGTCTTCTGCTCTTCGGCAGGTACATTTCAATAAACGCGATGGCAGGATCCAGAATGATCCAGACCAGAAAAGTCGTGCCTAACGAACCGAAAGCAATCATATTTACATGTCCCATCAGCCCTGCGACATCATAGCCGCTGATCAGGCCCGCTGTCGCACCGAGGAAAGGGCAGATATCATAAAACACCTTGTAGCAGGGATATGATGTCAATGGGTATTCATCTTCAGTCTCATGTCGCCTGGCTCCACGGTAGACGGCCAGAAGATATATGCTAACCAGGACAAAGATAAGGACGAGCGAATAACCGCTGAGAGAGAATATCAACCACCACGCCGCACCGGCCTGGCGCATGGCAAGAGTCAGCAGGAAACCCGCACACAAGACAAACCATGCGGTACTGCCTGCATGAACCAGTTTCAGTAGGCGCTTGCCAGTCATAATCTCTTGCCAATCATATTCCGTTGTTTATGGTGCTATTGGATATCCAAGGGTGTTTGCCGCACCTGCAGTCTGGAACAGCGGACCAACAATTTCCTCAAGAAGCAGACCGACTGAACCGAGTATGGTCGGAGGTACATAGATAACATCGCCTTCCGCCAGAAGAACATTTCCACTCATATCCCCATGCTCCAGCATCCTCTCGAAATTTAGTTCGAAAATCTTCGGGCCTTCCTCGAGGTTCAGAGATGGCCGAATCACCTGTATCACCTGCTCCCACGCTCTCACATTCGGAACCGCTTTGCAGATAGCCGAAAGAGTTGTTTCCCTTCCCGTATATATCTGAGCGCCCGGTCTGTTGACCTGGCCGAGAATGTAATAGTACTTACTACGGTTTGTGACACGGACATCAACAGGGTAGTCGCTGGTGAGTTTGTAAAGTTCCTGCATCTTTTTTGATATGATGTCAGCAACCTGCCGCGGTGTCTTGCCTGCCACCATAATCTCGCCGACCGATTCGACGGATATTTTGCCGTCAGGCCGAATTGTCTGTGTAAGGCCTTGCGAAGATCCCAGTGAACTTCGCGCCAATTCGGGAATCTTTGACGAGATAATTGTTAAGCCATCCGGTGGCTGGAGAATATACGTATCTTCCGTAACATCGGCCTGGTCCGGTCTTAAAAATGCCTTTACGTCATCCGGATTGGCAGAGTAGCATCCTGCCAGGCCGATAGATATTGCTGATAGCACGACGAGCAAATAGAGCGGTCTGACTTTCATTTCTCACCCCTTCCTAACGATTAAACATATGGGTAAATAGTCTTTTCATCACCAACGGAACAGACCGACGGCACAAACATTATTATAAACTTTTCGCTCAACCGTGTCAAGTTTTTTTTGGACGGATTTCGGCCGATAACTACTTGATATCACAGGCCTTACGTCCGATTTCTCATGAACATGCAGAAGTCTCAATGGTAGAGAAATCCCTGGCAAATCTTCCCAGGGATTAGCCGAGGTGGGAGTCGAACCCACACGCCCTTGCGGGCAGGGGATTTTAAGTCCCCAGCGTCTGCCATTCCGCCACTCGGCCCAGGAACAACCGTATGCCAGCCGGATACTCACATGAGCATCTTGCAGGGCGTTCGGAGACAGGCTCGCCGGTTTGACGAGCCCCGATTGACCAGGACAATCACGTTGTCCTTCTATCGCCCTTTTGAGCCGAAAATACAGGACTTATTCGACCAGCGGCTCACATCCGGAACCGATATTTTATTTAATTCGCCCCCCAATGCAAGGCATTTCTTGAACCGCGACCACCACCACTTCCCCTCTGCCAAAAGACCCGACCGATAAGCGCAAAAAAACAGCCCATGACTATCGCCCCACAGCCATGGGCTCTCCTCACCTCTCCATAGCTGACAAGATACAGTAAAATGCACTTGAGCGTCAATCGGGTAAAATACCTAATTTTAAAAGTATTTATGCCGAGGCCTGATATGGCCCGGAGTTCTTAGTTGACGGTTGACACGGGACGGGTACCCGGCTTGCCGGGGTATTGCTTTAACCTGGCTCCGACGCAAGCGGATTTGCTATTGGGTTGTTGACAAGGGTGGTTTTGTGTCGATAGAATGGCTGTCAGGAAGGGGGAAGGTGGTGTTTGATGGCTTGGCGGGGTCTGTTGATGGATGCTGTTGAAAGCTTGTCTTCGTTTTTTTGCTGCGGTAATGAGCTGCGATCGTTTGTGGTCAGCGGCCAGGTGCTGCCGTTCTGCCAGCGGTGCACGGGGGTTTATCTGGGACTTGGAATCACGTTTATATACCTCCTGGCCACTCGTTATTATCGGAGGGGTTCGCCGCGTGGGGGTGTTCTTTTGACGAATCTGTTGTGTATCGCGGTAATGGTTGTGTTCGGCTGCCATATTCTGGATCCTGGTGCGCGGTGGCGGTTCTGGAGCGGGTTGATATTCGGCAATGCGGTGGCGTGGCTGGTGTTTCCTTCGGCATGGGAGTTGTGGTCGGAATCGGATTGCAGGCCAAGATCAGTGGGGGCGGGGTTTTGGCTGTTGTTTATATTCCTTAACACCGTCCCTTTGTGGTTTACGTTTGAATGGAGCGGGGCGCGTGTTTTAGTCGATGCCCTGGCTTTGGCGGGCTTGATCGGTACGGCCGGCTGTGCGGCGGCTGTTTTGGGATTCGGATTGAGAAAAGGGTTCTGTGCTTTGCATTTTGTTATTGAAGGGAATGGACGATGAAAACCAGGTTGATGCGCAAGGTCGGTGCGAATAAGGCGTTGCTGCTTTTGAGCGTGGGGTTTTCGGTGCTGGCGGTCTATGTCATTTCGTGTGTTTACTCGCCGGTGAGCTGGTCGCCGGATTCGTCAAAAATAGCCCTGTTTGTGATGCCCGGAGAAGATGAGCCCGAGATTATGGCGATATTTACCTACGATATTGAAACGGGCAATCGCGTTGTGATCGATAAGATGGGCGAAGGCGGCATGCTGTCTGGTCCGGCGTGGTCGCCGGATGCCAAGTGGCTTGCCTACTACAAGTTCATTGAGCCGGATAAGATCGAGCCGGACGCTGCAGATGCGACCAACGTACCTGACCCGAAC
>SDBS01007968.1_pt1 | contig 10267 bp, 8 predicted proteins | sample 2277091 | NCBI WGS metagenome assembly SDBS01 (sample SAMN10404972, study PRJNA504765) | marine sediment metagenome | isolation source: marine sediment core GS10_PC15, 163 cmbsf | place: Arctic Ocean: Southern Knipovich Ridge | collected 2010 | reverse complement strand
GTTCAAGTCCCCCCAAGCGCGCCAGCTTTGGAGAGGTGGCTGAGTGGTCGAAAGCGGTCGCCTGCTAAGCGATTAAGTGCCCTAAAAGGTGCTTCGAGGGTTCGAATCCCTCCCTCTCCGCCACTGCAACCAATTCGAATCATTGTTCGCACTTGTCATTTAACAGCGCAGGAGCTCGAATCTTTGCTTTCCTAATCTTCCCACCGTCTCGAACATTCCTTGTAAACACCTTGCATCTGCTACAAAAGGCTATATGATACTAGCGTGAGAGACATAGCGTTGTATCTAACCCAAACTCAACTTGCCCAAAGAATTCATTCTAAACAAAAAAAGCATGTCTCGCTACGAAACCGGGGCATCGCCACCATCTATAAGAACTCTGGTCAAAATCGGCAAAGGTTCTTGAAACAACGAGCGGGTTATTTTTTGGATCAATAAAGTAAAGGGGGGGGTCTGGCAAGGCTAAAAGAGGATGTATTACCAATTTATCTTCTCTATATTTCTACTAAGGGTTCCCCAGTAACGGTTTCTTGACCCATCCACCGATTGTGCATTGATATTCTGTGTGTATAATAGAACTCTGTATAATAATATGTCAGCAGGAGCATAAATGGAAGATTTATTCAAAATAATACTCTACTCATCTTTTTCTGGAGCCCCTGTATTCCTCGGGGGATTCCTTTCGAAATTATTTGAGAGATATTTTCGAGAAGGACTTGTCAAGAAAGAAATCATTCATACATCAGTGGCCTTCGGCGGAGGAATAATAATTGCTGCTGTTGCATTTGTTTTGGTGCCGAAAGGCATGAACGTATTGCCTCTTGCACCAATGGCAATACTATTCTTAACAGGAGCAATTATTTTCTTCTTTCTAGATAGATATATAGAGAAAACAGGCGGAACAATTTCTCAATTATTGGCAATGTTGATGGATTTTGTTCCGGAAGCTATTGCATTAGGCGCAGTATTCGCTACCGACCATAAATTGGGATTATTACTAGCAATCTTTATCGGCCTTCAAAACTTGCCGGAATCATTCAATTCATATTTGGATTTACGCAACAATGGATATACTTCAAAAAAATGTTTGTACATCTTATTCTTTCTGAGTTTTTCAGGAGTCTTCGCCGCCATTTTTGGGTTGCTTTTGCTGAGCAATATGCCGCAAGTTACAGCATCATTGATGCTGATTTCCAGTGGTGGAATACTTTACTTAGTATTTCAGGATATTGCGCCAATGTCCAAATTGCAGAAAAGTTGGTTTCCTGCACTTGGCGTAAACTTTGGTTTTCTTGTTGGAATGATCGGACTAAAAATATTGGGATAACTTATCCTGCTAACAAATCGCTGCACCTGACCGCAAAAACGTACGGCGTTTTGTACCCTCGCTTTGTTCCGCTCCTCGGGCCTCGCCACATTTTGCCTTCTCTGCAAATCGGCAAAACGTCGTATGTGCTTAAGACATTGTGTGTAAGAACGATTGGAAGTTAAGACCGTAGCTGTTGGAAGTAGAACATCCTGAATAAAGCCCTAAGTACTATCCAACAGCACTTTCTTTGACGTAAATCTCAAGGAGACTAGTTTTTTGGCTTTATCAGTCTGGTGTAAGACACGAATTTGAGCCCATATATATGGTTCGCTTGGACATGTACGTCCCTGAACGCCAAATACCAGAACATAACGCTACGTGCTTTTATGCCTGCAAGCTCTTATGGCGGTTCTCTTGTTGATATTTGAACTTTTGGCTGTTTGTTGATAGGACATTCCGAGTAGGCGGAGTCGGGTTGCTTTTTTAGATAATTTCTGATACAAATAAGGCTGGTGGACAGGAAATATTTTGATGTGTGCAGTTATTTCGGCGGCGGTTCGAATTGGTTTAGAGCCGTGTCCGCCAGTTTCTTACCTTACCTTTTTCGAAAAACTCGAAAAGGAGATGCAAAATGAAGGGAAAGAATATGTGGACACTGGGTGTGTTGGTTCTTGCTCTCATTTTGATGGCAAGTTCAGGTTCTTCTGGTGCGGTTACTCCTGCGGATCAACTGCAAGAAGCTCTGGAGTATATGGATAGAGAGGACTATGGCCAGGCTGTAGATGTTTTGGAAGATGCTCTGCTGACTCTTCGGGAAAAAGCTCCGCTTAAAGTTGAAAACACAGCTCTGGTTACTAAAATATACCAGTTCGGTGCCTATGATGAGAGAGAGGATTCAATCTTTGCTGCCGATGAGCCTATCCTCATCTACTGTGAACTCGGGAATTTTACTACTCAGAAAACTGGTCCGGAGCTATGGACTATTCGACTCCGGGAGGACTTTCAACTGTTCGACGTTGATGGTAACGTTCAGATTGAGCAGAAGGAATTCGCCAAGATAGAGCTTACTTTCAGAACCCCTGGAGTTAGCGATCTTTTTCTCCGAAATACAATTTCACTAACCGGTGCCCCACCCGGAGATTACAGGATAAAGATAGTCGTCACCGATGTTCCTTCGGGAAAGAAAGTAGATTTGGTGGTTCCTATCTCTATTAGAGAAAAGGGGGACTAGGAGAAATACTGCCAACCTTGCCGTCTGTGAGTTTCTAACCTTTCTTATTTCCCGCATCTCGCGTGCCAAGAGGCGTGAAACATACACTCACTAGGATGGCATATTGATCTTTCCGTGGGGGTAGGTAAGATATAGTTTCTGCAAAATAGGGGGGATGTGGCTCAGTGGGTAGAGCGCTTGCTTCGCATGCAAGAGGTCGGGGGTTCGAATCCCCCCATCTCCACCAGAAGGAAAAAAGATGGCCTATCAGGTTCTAGCGAGAAAATGGCGTCCCCAGCTCTTTGAGGAACTGGTGGGTCAAGATCATGTGGTGAGGACATTAAGGAATGCTATCTCTATGAAGCGGGTTGGACATGCCTATCTTTTCACCGGGCAGAGGGGAACAGGCAAAACTAGCACTGCCCGTATTCTAGCCAAGGCCTTGAATTGCAAGGATGGACCCACCCCCAGCCCCTGCAATCAGTGTGACAACTGTCAGGAAATAATCAGGGGTGAGTCGCTGGATGTACTGGAGATCGATGGGGCTTCAAATCGGGGTATTGATGAGGTGAGAGATCTTCGCGAGAGGATGAAATTCACCCCTGCCAAGGCAAGATCTAAAGTCTATATTATAGATGAAGTCCATATGCTCACCCGTGAAGCTTTCAATGCTCTTCTTAAGACTCTGGAGGAACCCCCCTCCCATGTCATTTTCGTCCTGGCCACCACCAATCCCCATAAGCTTCCCCTCACTATTATTTCGCGCTGTCAGAGGTTCGACTTTAGAAAGATCTCCACTGCTGAGATTTTTGCCCGTCTTGAGCAAATAGTGGAAAAAGAGGGGATAGGTATCAGCAAAGGCGCTCTTAGTCTTATTGCTGAAGGAGCAGAGAATAGTATGCGGGATGCTCAGGGAACTCTTGACCAGGCTATCTCCTATGCTCGGGGTAAAATTGAGGAGCAAGATGTGGCTGAGATCATGGGAATTCCTGAAAAGAAGTCTCTTCTGGCCCTCACCGAGAACGTAGCTGGCAAGGACCCCCTGGCCAATATCGAATTAGTCAACCAATTGCTTGAGAAGGGGAAGGATCCTGAATGGCTGATCAAATGCTGGCAGAAATGGTTCAGGGACTTGATGGTGGTGAAGACGGGGGGAGGGGATCTTGTCTCTCTTTCAGCTGGCGAGCGCAAAGAAGCTGAGAATCAAGCTGGCCGTTTCAGCCTAAAAGAGCTACTGCACATTATGGAGCTTCTTAGCCAGGCCAGAAGAAAGGTATCTTTTTCCTCTCAGCCCCAGATTCAACTGGAGGTCCTGGTGGTTCAGCTTTCTTCAGATTTTGAGCTGGAAGACCTTGCCTCGAAAGATCCTGGCTTAGCCAGAGTTTATCAGAAGATAGTTGATTTGGAGGAAAAACTAGGTCTCGCATCTCCCGCTCTCAAAAAAAAGATGGAGCGGTCTTCGGGGGCTGCGGAGAAAAAACAGGCAAAGACAACTCCCGTATCTATCCAGAAACTCGAGGAAAAAAGCGAGGAAAAAAGCGAAGAAAAAGGCGAGGAAAGAAGCGAGGAAAGAAGCGAGGAAAGAAGCGAGGAAAGAAGCGAGGAGAAGAAAAGCTCACCTCGGGTTCAAAAGAAGGAGAAACTCCAGCTCCAGCGGGAAGAAGCTCCCGGAACTCACCAACTTGATGAGTTTGCCCAAAAGTGGGAGGTTGTGGTCAGGGAAGTGGATAGTAGGCGAAAATCTATTGGCTCTATTATGCAGAAGGCAAAGATATTGAAGGTGGAGGGTAGCTCCGCCACCCTGGGACTGGTGAAGCCGTTTCACCGGGAAAGCTTAAAGAAGAAAGAAAACATTCGCCTTATTCAGGAAGTTCTCGACAAATTCGTTGGGCCCAACTTTACCCTCCGCTATGTCTTACTGGAAGAGGGTAAAGAGAGAACGTCAGAGGAGGTTTCCTCCAGGAATGAACTAGCCGGTATAGTCGCTAGGACTATGGATCTTTTCCAGGGGGAAATAGTGGAGGATACAACCAGGAGGTAGTCTCGATGATAGAGGGTGTTGCCAAACTCCTTCGGCAATTTCATACTATGCAGGGGGAGATGAAGAAAATTCAGGAACAAATGGCCAGAGAAGAGGTGACCGGCTCTAGCGGCGGAGAAATGGTTAAGGTAACCATCAATGGCAAGTTTGAGGCGCTTGATGTGCAATTAGACAGGAAACTCTTGGAAGAGGGTAATGTAGATATGCTCGAGGGTATGATTGTCGCAGCGATGAACAACGCCGTGGCTAAGATGCAGGAGTCGCTCAAGGAGAAGATGACGAAACTCACCGGAGGACTGAATCTAGGGGGGCTGGGAATCCCCGGACTTTTTGGTTAAGCCTTGTATTCCCACAATCTCCTCAGGAGTTTGTTTTTCACATATCGAGGGTATCTAGACAAAGGGGGGGAATGTGGAATTTGCTGGTGAGCTAACTCTGTCAGAAAGCTCTCGACACGAGCTTAAATTTTCGGGCAAAGCGTGATCGGCAAGCGTTTCTTGTAAGATCGCCCGCAAGAACCTGTAACTCTCTTGTCCTGGAGGGGGTTGACAGGAGGTCGAAGATATATATAATTATAATTCAAAAAAGGAGGGTATAGGATGAAGATTAAACCCCTGGGAAAGAGGATAGTGGTAAAAGCTCTGAAACAGGAGGAGAAGACAGAAGGAGGGATTTATCTACCTGAGACTGCCAGTAAAGAAAAACCCCAGCAGGGAAAGGTAACCGCGGTTGGATCCGAGTTCAAGGGGGTTAAGGTAGGTGACACAGTCATTTTTGCCAAATATGGGGGGACGGAGATAAAGATCGACGACGAAGACTATCTTGTCCTCGGCGAGGATGATGTTTTGGGCGTAATAGAATAAAAGTAACAGGAGGGAATAAGAATGGCTAAGCAAATACTATTTAGAGCCGACGCCAGACAGGCTCTATTGAGGGGTGTGGACCAGCTGGCTGACGCTGTCACCATTACCCTAGGCCCCAAAGGGCAAAACGTGGCTCTGGCCAAAAGTTTTGGTTCTCCCACAGTGACTGACGACGGGGTGACGGTAGCCAAGGAGATCGAACTTAAGGATCCGAATGAGAATGTAGGTGCGCAGCTGGTCAAGGAGGTAGCTGAAAAAACCAAAGATGTAGCCGGGGACGGAACAACTACAGCTACTCTTCTTACTCAATACATAATTCATCAAGGATTGAAACATGTCATGGCGGGAGTCAATCCTACTCATCTGAGAAAAGGAATAGAAAAAGCGGTAAGTGTAACAGTAGATGAGATCAAAAAGATGAGTAAAGTGGTGAAGGACAAAACGTCCATCGGCCAGGTAGCCGCAGTGGCTGCTTCCAACGATCCCGCCGTAGGTGATCTCATTGCTGATGCTATGGATAAGGTAGGAGAGAATGGGGTCATTACTATTGAAGAGGGCAAAACAGCTACCACCAGCCTGGAAATTGTGGAAGGTATGCAGTTCGATAGGGGGTATCTGTCCCCTTATTTTATTACCAATCCCGATAAGATGGAAGTGGCAATGGAGGATGTCTACATTCTCCTACATGACAAGAAGATCAGCAATATGAAGGATCTCCTTCCTCTTCTGGAGAAAGTAGCTAATACAGGTAAAGCTTTCCTCCTTATTTGTGAGGATGTGGAGGGAGAAGCCCTGGCTACCCTGGTGGTCAATAAGATCCGCGGAACTCTGAAGTGTGCCGCCGTCAAAGCTCCCGGCTTTGGAGATCGAAGGAAATCCATGCTGGAGGATATTGGTGTCCTTACCGGAGGTCAGGTAATAGCCGAAGATCTCGGTTTGAAACTCGAGAGTGTTGATGTTTCTATGCTGGGAAGAGCTAAGCGAATAAAGATTGACAATGAGAATACCACCGTCATTGAGGGTCATGGTGATCGGAAAAAGATCGAAGATAGGATCGCTCAGATCAAACTTCAGAAAGATGATACAGATTCTGACTACGACCGGGAGAAGCTTGAGGAAAGATTGGCTAAGCTGGCTGGTGGAGTAGCGGTGATTAATGTGGGTGCCGCCACAGAAGCAGAGATGAAGACCAACAAAGCCAGAATTGAAGATGCTGTAGCTGCCACCAGAGCTGCTGTGGAAGAGGGAATAGTACCTGGGGGAGGGGTAACTCTTATCAGGGCTATTGGTGCTCTAAGTAAGGTGAAGATGGATAGTCCCGATGAACAGATTGGAATAACAATTATTCGGGAGTCCCTCAGGGAGCCGCTTCGTAAGATTGCGGAAAATGCTGGTCTAGAAGGAGGGGTGGTGGCGGAAGAAGTCATGAAGAGACAAGGTGCGGTCGGGTACAATGCAGAGACTGGAAAGTACGAGGACCTATCGGCGGCTGGGGTCATCGATCCTGCCAAAGTGGTTCGAAGCACCGTCCAGAATGCGGCTAGTATTGCTACCCTTATTCTGACTACTGACGCCGTGATTACTGACATGCCGGAAGAGAAAGAAAAAGGACCTGGAATGCCTCCTGGAGGCATGGGAGGTATGCCACCTCAGTACTAAGCTGACAAAGGTAGAATAGTGAACTTTGAGGGCAGAAGGAGAATCCTTCTGCCCTCTTTTTGTGATTAGCCGGCGGATTTACTAGTGAATGATCTGGTATAGGGGTTTTCCCTGAGCTAGGATACCTGAGCTAAGATAGTAATTATTTGTGTAACCAAGCTTAGGTCTCGCTTGTTTAATCTCTGGCTTAGCCTCAATAGATCCTGTCTCTCTTTGTCTTTCAGTAAATCCCTTATCTCGCTGGGCAAAAGATTAAGCGAACGCAAGAACTTATGATCCTCAAAGAAGTACCCCAAGGGTACGGCGAAAGCTGCTCCTATCTTCTCCAGCATTTTAAGGGAGGGATATTGCTCTCCCCTTTCTATTTTTCCTATATAGGTGTAATCTACTTTGCCCGGCACTTTTTGGGCAAACTCCTTCTGGGTCAATCCCAGGTTTTTCCTTATCTTCCGAAGCCTTTTCCCCACTGTTTCGGTCATCCTTTCTCCTCCTCTAATTATGTAGAACCTGATGGTCATTCTTCTTAGTAATACAAAGAAGCCACTAAATTTGGTAATTGTCTATTAAAACGGTGGAGTGCCTACCCAGATAGCAGTACATTTTTCCTTAGCTAGATTCCTTGTTCTGTGGGGGAGAGTGGACTGAAACCACATAGAATCCCCTTCTTCCAAGGTGAACTTTCTATCACTTACGGTGACCTCAAGTCTTCCTTTCAAGACAAAGACAGACTCCTCTCCTTCGTGTCGGTATGGCTCATCACCCGTGGAAGAGTCTGGTTCAAATTCATAATAGAAAACCTGTAGAGCATAGTTACTTGGAGATAGGATACTGAATTTTACACCTTTTTCTGTAACCGTAGGCTTGCGTCTGCCATTCTTCCTTACAAGCAGGAGGTTCTCTCTGGTTGCTCTCTCTTCCAACAGAACCCCTACGGAGGTCTTAAGACAATCAGCAATAGCACGAAGAGTGCTTATCGATGGGTTTACAATTCCTCTCTCAATTTGGCTCAGAAGACTCGGACTTATTCCCATTGCCTCTGCAGCCCCAGTGAGGGTTTTCCCTGTTTGTTCTCTTTTTCTTCTAATCTGCAGGCCCAGGTACCGATCTACTTGGCCTTGTTCTTTCATTCTTTTCCCAGCTTAGTCTGAAAGATTAACGGTCACTGCATCGTGGCCGCTTTACTACATATATACATCATAGTTTAAGACGTCTTGCGTGTCAAGTCCACCCACCACCTCTGTCTGGCTGCCTTTGCCAGAAGTGAATGACCGCACCAAGGCTATCTTTTGGCAGCTTCTCTCCGGGAGAAGCAGAAATAGCTTATGGACTATTGTGAACGTTCTCGTCTGCAAAAGGCCCTTCCTTTGTCCTGTTTCTCCCCAGCATTTGCAAAATTACCACACCCTTTCCCACGATCGGTGGCTCTCTGGCCTGACGCGACCGTCAGGAAATCGGTAAACTCGCTCTCGGCAGGAATTGACGAGATCCCTACCCTGGGAAGGTTATTTATCCTGGTATAGCCTTGACGACCATACATATTTGTCGTAGAATATAGTTACGCCGAGTGCCAAAAGGACAACAGTAACTGCGGACCTGAGTAGTGAATACCTCTTCTGCAAGAATCCCTGATAACCTATTCTCAGGAAGATTAATCATGGGTGTATATGAACAAAATGACCTTTCAAAGCAGAGGTGTTCATAAAGGAACTTCTGAGGAGAAGAGCAATTGAGGATTGGTGCAGTGTTAAGCAGAGCTAGAGGACCCATCATAGTGCTTTTGTCTGTTACTTTGATTATGGCAATAACTACAGTTGCCCCAGCCTTCGTAGATTCTGTATTCACGTACAGTGCATACACCGACCCTACAGACAACGTGCCAGCCACAACCTTTGATAATAACGCTACGGTACACGTGACAGTTACCGACCAGAATACTTCGGGAGGAAGCAGAACAATAAGCGTCAGGAATGACGAAGAGGGGAATACTATATCTGTGATTGTTGATGATACCGATGCGGATAAGATCTACAAAGGAGAATTTGTAATTCACTCTGGACTAGATGGATTCCAGATATTGCACATGACAGACGGTCAAACGGCAACCATTACAGCCAACTTAGATGGTGATGAGTATGTCGGAACCAAGCAGATAACTGCTGATTACGTTGACGCATTTACGGATCAAATATGGACCTACAGTGACTCTGCTCGTACCGTGGAAGAAACGGGATTTGGGGATGGAGACTCTGTATACGTGAAGGTGACGGATACTGTAACAACAGGTGGGACAAAGGTAATGACTGTTACTAACAGCACCATAGGAAATACAATATCCGTCAATGTCGACGACCTTGGCAATAATTCTTTCTATATTGGGTACTTCATAGTGTACTCTGGGCCAAATGATGATGCTAATGATCAACTAGCTCTATTCTATGGGGAGTCAGCGACTATTACTGCTGACCTGGCTGGTGACGGAGCCCCTGGAACCGCAACAATTTCTGCTGACTACGCTGCTCCTGCCCCCAGCAGCTTAACCGCCACAGCCATTGCAGGAGGAAGCATTAGAGTTGACTGGACTCCCTCCTCTCCTGAGACTAACGTTGATCAGTACAAAATCTACCGCTCCACCACCTCGGAAGGTCAAGATTTTAACAGCCCTCTGGCAAGTGTTTCTGCGGGAACAACCACCTACACTGATAGTACTACCGCTAGTGGAGTAACTTATTATTACGTAGTCAGGGCTCAAGATAAATCAGGGAATATGGAAGACAATACCAATGAAGCTATGGCCACAGCAGATGCAATTCTTCCCCCGTCTCCCACTAATCTCCAGGCTGTTCCTATTAGTGGGGATGGTATTGAGCTTACCTGGACTGCCTCTTCCCCAGAAACTGATGTCTTTCGGTATAACATCTACCGGGCCACGAGCTCAGCTCAGGACTACTCTTCCCCCACCTACACCGTCTCTGTTGGAACCACTTCCTACAGGGATGATGCTGCTACTCCAGGCGTAACTTACTACTACGTGGTAAGAGCTCAGGATACTGTAGGAAATACCGACAATAATACTAACGAAGTCTGGGCTACCGCTGGCTTTTCCTTCACTGTTTCCGAGGTCTACATAAGACATCAAGGCACTGCTCTTTACGACCTTTCATCTTCCACCAGCCGCAACAATCCTA
>SDBS01007967.1_pt1 | contig 10267 bp, 7 predicted proteins | sample 2277091 | NCBI WGS metagenome assembly SDBS01 (sample SAMN10404972, study PRJNA504765) | marine sediment metagenome | isolation source: marine sediment core GS10_PC15, 163 cmbsf | place: Arctic Ocean: Southern Knipovich Ridge | collected 2010 | reverse complement strand
CCAAAAACCGGCCCCATCGCTTACAGGTACAACCAACTATATCTTCACCGGTGCTGATGATCCCCCGACAGTCGATGCCGAGGGAAGAGTACTTTGCTGGAAAGGAGAGATTCACGGAGACATTGAGGGAGTAATATTATGGTGGTTCGATATGGATCGTTTTGTGAGCACCGGACAGATATCCCACTGGGTAAACAGATGGGAAATCTGGAGTGATGACCCCCTGGAGAATTCAGGAGAAGCCGTCTTGCTCATGGCCGGAGACGAGGCAGGTACAACCACAGCTCCGCCTGGAGAAGATGGTTTTTGGTGGGGGAAAGGCAGAATCACAGAAGCGAGTGCGGAATTCGAGGATTGGATTGGTCGCCAGATGTACGACGGTGGAAATTTTACGTGGGCCGCCCCTGGCTTACCAGACAGCGGCGAGGGCACATTCCGAATCAATCTAGTCTTTGACTTTAACGGGGACGGAAAGGTGGACAACACAGACATCAGCATAATGGCTGGCTACTGGAATACGGGTGAGCCATTGTGTGATATTAGCCCGACACCTCTCGGAGACGGTATAGTAGATGTCCATGACCTGCTCATCCTTACTGAGTATTTGACGAAGGCAGATGTCGAAGCCGACATCGCTGCAATCGAAGAGCTTTTGGACTTGTATGCTCTCGCTATGAAAGCTGGAGATTTAGATCTTTGGATGTCCTTGTATACAGATGACACGATAAAGTTGGCACCGGACGGACCTGCCGCGTTCGGAAAAGAGGAGTTACGGGCAATGATGAAGCCCCTCTTCGATAACTTCACATTCGAGGAGATGGACATCTTTGACGTGGAAATTCAATTAGCTGGTGACTATGCATTTACTCGTTGTAATTTCACAGCAACAATGGCTCCCAAGGCAGGGGGAGAGTCACTTTATATGGATGCCAAAGACTTGTGCATCTACCAAAGACAGGCCGATGGTTCCTGGAAGATTTACTGGGATTGCTGGAACAGCAATGTACCACCACCAACAGTAGAGTAATAAATCAAGCTGGCGGTGATAGACGGCAGCAGCGGCGGGAAAACACAGGATATAAAGTACAATTCTTATCACCGAACTGAAGGGCTGTGAGTATAACACTTGCAGCCCTTTTTTTATTTTAAAAAGGCTCTTCGGGCTTTGCATTACGTGAACCGGCGGTGAAACCACCGGCTAAGTATGAGCCGGGCAGTGTAATTCATGTTCCTGCGATATATTGTCCCGAAAAATCCTTTGGCTCCGACGGAGAATTATTACAGCAAGTGTTTGACTATAGGCTGGTTGGTGGGTAAAATGCCGCTTTGGTACGAAGAAACCAAATGTTTAAATATAAAATCTAAATTGTGGAATTGTCGCAAAGCGGCAATAACCTGGTTCCCGCAGAGCGGGGGCTCTTCTCAAATTGTACATTTTGCTCTCTGAGTTTCGGACTTATAAATCGATTATGGCAGGTGAAGAAAAACGTCAGACAGCTAAACCGGCAGGATCCGTGCGTAATAGGCCGGATGCTCCCGGTACGCTTGCGACGCTGCGGAGCATGCCGGAATCGTTGGCCGCTGAGGCGGCGGTCTTAGGCTCGATGCTGATCGATCCGGAATGTATCGGGGAGGTCGTCGAGCTGGTGGAACGGGATGCCTTTTACCGCATCGAGCATCGTCACATATTCGAGGCGTTAATAACGCTTTATGAAAAAAACAAGGGCATCGGGATCGATGCTGTTCTGCTTCGCGATGAGCTTGTCAAGCGCGACTGTCTTGAAGAAGTAGGCGGCGTCGAGTATATCGCGAAGATTTTGGACTCTGTGCCTTCGTCGGCAAACGTCGCATATTATGCGAAGATCGTCAAAGACAAGCTGCTGCTGCGCGAGCTTATTTCCACGACCGGCGCGATCCTTGAAAATGCATACAACCAGACCGGCGAACCCCACGAGGCGCTTGACGATGCCGAACAGAGGATATTTGCCATTACGGACAGAAATATCAGCGGTAGTGCCATGGCGCTCAAGGATTTGGTCGTTCGTTCTTTCGAGCTGATCGAGAGTCGCCAGGGCAGTCACGTCACGGGATTAAGCACCGGCTTTTATGAGCTTGACGATTTGACCTGCGGCCTGCAAAACGGCGAGATGATTATCGTCGCCGGCCGGCCCAGCATGGGAAAAACCAGCCTCGCCTTAAATATCACAGAGCATCTCGGGCTCATTGAAAAGGTCCCGATTGCCATATTCTCGCTGGAAATGGGCAGGCAGCAACTGGCCGAGAGATTTCTGTGCAGCATCAGCGAAATAGACAGCCAGAAGGTCAGAAGAGGCCTTCTGAACGATGAGCATTACAAGAAGCTGGCAGATGCATGCGCGGAACTGTCCGAAGCGCCCATTTATATCGATGACACTTCGACGCTCACGCCGCTTGAGCTTCGCGCCAAGGCAAGACGGCTCAAGAGCAGGCACAATATACAATGTATCATGGTGGATTATCTGCAATTAATGAATCTCGGCTCGGGGCGGATTGAATCTCGCCAGCAGGAGATCACTACGATTTCAAGATATCTCAAGGCCTTAGCCAGGGAGCTGGATATTCCGGTTATGGTTTTGAGCCAGTTGAATCGGTCTCCGGAGGGTCGAGAAGGACACAGACCGAGAATGAGCGACCTGAGGGAGAGTGGCAGTATAGAGCAGGATGCTGATGTTGTGATGCTTCTGCACCGCGAAGATTATTACCATCGTGGACAGGAGGATTACGAGGAGGATAATACGGCCGAATTGATCATAGCCAAGCAGCGAAACGGGCCAACGGGAACTGTTAAACTGACATTCAGGGAAAAAATTACACGGTTTGAGACCGCCTCCCATGTAGGAGAATAAGTGGCACAATTTTAGTGTAAGGACATTAATTCGTGCCTGGTCTTTCTATTTACGATGTGCAAAACATGAGATACGAGATACAAAATACGATTTTAATTGTTCTTCTATCGATGGCGCTTTCGAATCTGCCCGTGGTTTGTGCGGCAACCCCAGACCTCGCGGAAAACAACGAGATAAATAATGCTGCCATAGACAGCGGTAAAAAAGACGTTATCAAATCAATCGAATTTGAGAACAATCGCAAATATAAAGACAAGACATTGCTGAAGAAGCTGGACTTCGAGGTGGGCGACTACATCGACCCTATTCTGGCTGAGTCAAACAGAAGAACCATCGTTGAATTTTACCGAAGCAAAGGTTATCCGCTTACCGAGGTAACGCTGAACAAAAAGAAGCTGCCGGAGGGCCATGTCATTTACACGATTGTGGAGAGCCTGAGGTTCCGAATCAAGTCTGTGAAATTCAAAGGCAATAAGGCCATAAAGACGGGCATTCTTAAAAATACCATAAAAGAGACAAAGACACGCAGTTGGCTTTTGTGGCCGGTCTACTATACCGAGGAGAAAATAGCTGCGGACGTGGAAAAGCTGCGAACTTTTTATTTTAATCGGGGATTTCTGAATCACCGAATTTCCGTTCAGGGCCAGAGTCATATTACTTTCACAATTGAGGAAGGGCCGCTCTATAAGCTCAGGAATGTCACCCTCAGGGGGAACACTCTCTTCGATAATGAGACACTGCTGGCAGATTTTAAATTAGAATCCGGGCAAACCTATTATCAGCAAAAAGCCCAGATACACACCAGGCGTATTCTAAAGCTTTATCGCGAGGACGGATATGTGGATGCATATGTCCAGCAATGGCACAGATTTGTTCCGGAACCCAACGTTGTGGACGTTGAATATGAAATCACCGAGGGCAAAAAATTCAGGATCGGCAAGATTGAAATCACAGGCAACGAAGAGGTCCATGACAAGGCCATCCGGCGAATCCTGGACGAGTATGATTTTTCACCGGGCGAATTATACAATGCCGATATCGCTCCCAAACAGGGCGGCGGCCAATTAGAACGATATGTCCGAATGATAACGTTGTCCGAGGAAGCAATGATCAGACCTGCTAAGCCGGCCGAGGGAACACCTGACCATCTGGACGCCATGGTGGACATCAAGGAAGGCCTGACGGGAATATTGAGACCGGGGATCGCCGTGGGCAGCGACAGCGGAGTCGTCGGCCAGTTGAATTGGCAGCAACTTAATTTCGATATTCAGGATTGGCCCGAAAGCCTCGGCGAGCTTATCACTATGCGGGCATTCAAAGGCGCCGGCCAGAGCCTGAGAGTCGCGCTTCAGCCGGGGACCCATATGAGCCGCTATTCGGTGACATTTACCGAACCATACTTCCAGGACAAACCGACATCACTTGATGTAGACGGATCAATCTTCGAACGGTGGAGAAAAAGCCACAACGAAAAAAGGGAAAAAGCATATATCGGATTCGAGCAGCGGCTTAAGAACCGTTGGCGACCGAGTTTCGGCTTTAGAGTTGAGAATGTTGAGGTCGTTGACCTTGATTTCGATGCGCCTCAGGAGATTATTGATGTCAAAGGGCATAATATGCTCTTAGGGGCAAGGCTTGGCATCGGCAGAGACATGAGGAATGATCGATATATGCCAAGCGATGGTTATCGCTTCGATGTCGGCTACGAACAGGTGACCGGTGAATACGACTTCGGAATAGTGAAAGGCAGCACAGTTGGATACAAAACGCTTTATGAGGACTTGCTCGAGCGAAGAACCGTCCTGGCACTGAAGCTGCTCGCTGCGACAACCGTATCCGAAGCGCCTCCTTTTGAAAAGTTTTACGCCGGCGGTACGGGCAAATACGGCATCAGGGGTTTCGAGTACAGGGGCGTAAGCACAAGAGGACTGCAAACAAATGTTCCCAACCCGGTGCGAAAAGATCCGATAGGCAGTGACTGGATATTCCTGGCCAACGCCGAGATAATCGTGCCCTTAATCGGCGAGAACTTTGGTGCGTTGTTTTTCCTGGACAGCGGAACGATCGATACCGGCAGGTACCGTGTTGCGATTGGGGCGGGCATAGAAATATCGATACCTCAACTGCTCGGTACACGCGTGCCGATGAGGTTCGAGTTTGCCATGCCACTTGCGAAAGACGAAGAAGACGAAAGACAGGTCTTCAGTTTCTATATGGGAAGACTGTTTTAAAATTGATTGTCGAACTGTCAATAATAGCCTAAATCGAGAAAGGGAAATATTTATGAAGATCAAAACGGCAATTTTAGGTTGCTTGATGGGCACTGTGGTTTTGCTTTTGGTCCATGAATACAGCATGGCCCAGGTGAAGACTAATGATACGGTCCTGCCGATCGGCATTGTCGATGTCGGGCGGGCATTGCGTGAATGTAAGGCAACAGAAAAGTTCGGAGAAAGAATGAATGCCGAAGACAAAAAATTGGATGCAGAGGAGCAGCAGCTCTCCATAGAGATCCAGGCGCTGGCAGCCGGCCTCAAGGCCCTAAAACCGGGTAGCAGCGACCATCTGGCGCAATATAAGGCGTATCTGCAAAAACAGGCAAACCTTAAGGCCATGCTGGAATTCAATCCCAAGCAGAAAGTAGTGAAACATCAACAATGGACACAAGAACTCTTTAAAGAGATCCTGCGGATAACCAACGTGCTGGCCGCTGAAAAGGGGCTGCCTCTGGTCCTTGGGAGCGATGAACCTGAATTTCCTATGCAAAGCTACGAGCAGCTTGTTATGACTATCAGTACTCATAAAGTGTTGTACAGCAACGGATGTTTGGATCTTACCGATGAAGTCATCGCCGAGCTGGATAAAGAAGAATCGAAATTCATCAATTAAATAGTGGAGTAAAGAATGTCCGTCACTGACGGGCTTGAGACTTTTTAGTCACAAGACTCAGGTTTGCCGTATGGTTTCTATACCGCAAGTCCGTATCCATATGACGCACTTTACTGTTTGATTTAAAAATGAACTTAACGATTGAACAATTAGCCAAGCGGCTCGGCGCCGAGCTGACCGGTAACGCCAATGAAATCAGCAGGCAGATCATTGCTGTGTGCCCGATTAAGACGGCGGTCGAAACTGAAGTTACTTTCGTCACAGATGACAAACATAAAGCCATGATCAGCCAGTCACATGCGTCCGCGGTTATTGTCTCGGCACGTATTGACGGCCTGGACAAACCGCAATTGATCGTTAAAAATGTCAATGCCGCTCTCATAGAGACCTTGAGAATTTTTGCTCCCAAACTCCAAGCCGTTACAGAAAGTGTCGATCCGACTGCCAGGCTCGCCGACAATGTCAAGATAGCCAAAGGTGTGTCTGTCGGTGCGAACGTGGTGGTTGACGACGGGGTCGAAATCGGACAAAACAGCATCATCGGCAACGGGTGTAAAATAGGTGAGAATTCAAAGCTGGGTGAGCATTCTCGTCTTGACAGCAACGTCGTCATTTACCACAACTGCTGCATAGGCAACAACGTTATCATTCAGGCAAACAGCACGATCGGCTCAACCGGCTTCGGATATTCATTTATCGACGGTACTCACAGACTGATTCCGCATAACGGCGGCGTGATTATCGAAGACTTTGTCGAGATAGGAGCCAATTGCTGCGTTGACAGGGCCAAGTTTGGAAATACCATCATCGGTGCCGGGACAAAGATAGATAACCTCGTACAAATCGCACATAACGTGGTCATCGGCAAATGCTGTTTGATAGTGGCTCTGGCCGGTATTGCCGGCAGTTGCAAGCTTGGTGACGGTGTCGTATTAGGCGGTCAGGTCGGCTTGGCCGATAATATAGAAATAGGTGATGGCACGATGGTTAGCGCTCAGGCTGGCGTGATTAGCAGCGTGCCGGCCGGTCAGAAATTGGCCTGGACACCGGCGATTAAGAGAGAAGACGCAATGCGAACAATCGGCTTGGTTCTGCGCCTGCCAAAGATGGCTCGGCAGCTCAAGCAACTGAGCAAGAGGATAGAAAAACTTGAAGCTGCAGAAGACGATAAAAAGTGAAAGCAGAATGCGAGGACGCGGCCTGTTCGGAGGCAAGGAAGTGAAGGTTGTCTTCCGCCCCGCTCCTGCAGATTCCGGTATAACTTTCGTTCGGACTGATACCCCTGAGCCCGTCCGGATTAGTGCCGTTGCGTCCAATCTTGCCGAGCGCAGTCGTCGTACGACGATCAAGAAGGGCTCGGTCAGCATAGAAACCATCGAGCACTGTCTGGCCACAGTGAACGCACTTGAGATCGACAACATGGTTATTGAAGTGAACGGCCCGGAGCTACCGGCTCTGGACTGCAGTTGTGCCGAGTATTTCAAGGTCCTCAAACGTACCGGCCTCATCGAGCAAAACGTCAGCCGGAAAGAGTACGTAATCAGAAAGCCTATCACCGTCACCGCCGGTGATACGTGCATTTACGCCCTTCCTTATTCTGATGACGGATTGAGCCTGACCTACGATCTTGATTATGGTGGGCACACCGGTATTGGCAGGCAAATTTTCAGTTGCCAGCTAACACCTGAGAGCTTCGAGAAGCATCTTGCACCGGCCCGGACCTTCTTGCTTGAGGCAGAGGCAAAACAGTTTCAGGCCCGTGGTATAGGAACGCATATCGGCCCACGCGATCTTCTGGTAATCAACTCAGATGGGCCAATCAAGAACAGTTACAGGTTTCCCAATGAGTGCGTCAGGCATAAAATTGCTGATTTAGTAGGCGATCTGGCGCTTGTCGGCCGGGCTGTGAAAGGGAGAATTGTCGCCTATAAGAGCGGCCACGTCCTCAATCAGCAGCTTGTCAGGAAATTATACGAGGCGGCCCAGCAGCAGGAACGCATTGCCAAATTTGGCACCGATGCTCTTTTGGATATTCGGCAGATCGCCAAAATTCTGCCGCACAGATATCCGTTTTTGCTCGTGGACAAGGTTATCGAAATCGAAGGAGAGACACGAATCAAGGGCATCAAGAATGTCAGCTTTAACGAGCAATTCTTCCAGGGTCATTTTCCCGGCACGCCGATTATGCCCGGCGTTCTTATCGTTGAAGCAATGGCACAAGTCTCCGGCTTGTTGTTTGCACAGCGACTCGAGCATACCGGCAAGCTTGCAGTGTTGTTGAGTATGGATCATGTAAAATTGCGTAAACCTGTTGTCCCCGGCGATCAGCTTATTCTTATCGCCGAGACTATCAAACTGAGGAAAAGAACCGCACAGTGTCGGTGCAAAGCGATGGTTGGTGATGTAGTAGTTGCCGAGGCACAGATCAAATTTATGCTCGTCGACGATGAAAAAGTATAGAAAAAGTTTTTAAAGAGGTAATATGTCTCAGATACATCCCAGTGCAATAATCCATAAAGATGCCCAGTTGGACGACGATGTTATCATTGGGCCTAATTGTGTAATTCACAGCGGAGTCACGATCGGCTCCGGTACGATACTCGATGCCAACGTGGTGATAAATAAGAATGTCAGGATCGGTCGGAAGAATCAATTTTTCCCGAATTGCGTACTTGGATGCCGGCCGCAGGTTCTGCGTTTGAAGCCGGATTCCGAGATCGGCGGCCTTGTAATAGGAGACGGAAACGTAATTCGCGAACTGGTCACCATCCATCCGGGTATTCATCCTGGCGATCTGACAACAATTGGGAATGATAATTTTATGATGATCAGTACGCACATCGGACACGACTGCACAGTGGAAGATGATACCGTGATGAGCAACCTCGTGCAGATTGGGGGACACTGCAAGATCGAAACGGGAGTTTGGTTCAGCGGTTTGGCCGCTTCACATCAGTTTGTGACGGTCGGCAAGTGGTGCTATGTAGCCGGTTTAGCCGGGATTAATCGGGATGTCCCGCCGTTCCTGACAGTCAGTGGACATTATCCACCGAGGATTCGAGGGGTGAACAAGCGAGGTCTGAGTCGATCCGGTATGAGCGAGGAGCAGCAGCAGCAAATATTCGAGGCGTATAAGAAGCTATATCGGCAGGAAGGCACGTTATTTGACAATGCAAAAGCTTTGGCAATGGAGGATGGACTCGATGATAATATTCGAGCCATGATCAATGCGATAACCAAAAGCAATGAACACCAGTTTGGCAGGTACCGGGAGAAGTTTAGAAACGGTTGATAGTTTATCGACGAATAATTAACAACGAGAGCCGAACAATGAATGAATCTATTCAAAATACGAAATTACGAACCGCCGTTATCGGCGCAGGCAAAATGGGGGCTATACATGCAAAGGTCTATAACCAATTGCCGGAGAGCGACCTTGTTGCTGTGGTCGATATTGATCCCGGCAAAGCTCAGCGTCTGGCCGACCAGTATCACTGTCTGGCCACGACTGATTGCGCAGAAATCCTGGACAAGGTCGATGCCGTAACAATCGCGACTCCAACGGTGACGCATCTGAATTTGGCGAAAATCTTCATCAAAAATAAAATCGCGGTGCTGATCGAAAAACCGCTGGCGGCCAATGTCAGAGAAGGCAGGAAGATAGTCGCCCTTGCGAAAAAGAACGGTAGCGTAGTAGCGGTGGGTCATTCCGAGCGATGTAATCCGGTTGTTCAGGCAATGAAAAGACTTGATATCCAACCGAAGTTTATCGAGGCCAACCGTATCAGTCCATATCCGTTCCGCTCGACCGACGTCGGGGTAGTGCTGGACGTTATGATCCACGACATAGATATTATCCTGTCCCTGGCGGCAAGTAAAATCAAGAGAGTGGACGCCGTCGGTGTCAACGTTGTTGAAGACAGGGAAGACATCTGCAATGCAAGGATCGTTTTCGAGAACGGCTGCATCGCAAATATTACCGCTTCGAGACTTGCTCTTAAAACCGAAAGAAAGGTCAGGGTCTTCAGCCGGAAAGCGTATCTGAGCGTGAATTATCTCAGAAAGAGCGGGATTATTATTAAAGCCGATCCAAATATTAACGTTCTCAAGTGGATAAAAGGGCATAAAGAATCCGGGGATTTTGATCTGACTTCGGTAAATTGGCCGGATTTGCTGCACATCGAGCAGCTTAACATCGATGATAAGGAACCCATCCGTCTGGAGCAGGAGGCTTTTCTGCAGGCCGTTACCGATAGAGCATGCACACCTGAAGTCAGTGCCCAGGAGGGACTGGCCGCACTGGAATGTGCGCAGAAGATTCTGGCCTCGATCAGGAAGCACAAGTGGAAGGAAAAAATCGGCGATAGTACGTAGCGAACGGCTTGTGAAGTAAATAAAACCGTGCGATTGTAAAATTTTTCTTTTGAGAGATATATATATGATGAATAGAAAATCATGGTTCTATGGATTGTTGACGGTTGTTGTTTTGGCCT
>SDBS01007966.1_pt1 | contig 10267 bp, 9 predicted proteins | sample 2277091 | NCBI WGS metagenome assembly SDBS01 (sample SAMN10404972, study PRJNA504765) | marine sediment metagenome | isolation source: marine sediment core GS10_PC15, 163 cmbsf | place: Arctic Ocean: Southern Knipovich Ridge | collected 2010 | reverse complement strand
GGCTTGCAATATATTGCCGCAAGAGCATAGCGTCTCCAGAAGGCCGATGACCACCTTGCCGTCGTGAGAGGGGTCGGTACAATGCCCTTCACCCACGTTGCCGTGGAGGTGTACGAAGCGGGGCACATGCTCCAAGCCGATTCGATTGCCCACCCGATTCCACGCCTGCAGCAGGAACGGGTCCCAATTGAAGGTGGCGATCATGTCCTTAGAACGAAGCGAAAGGATCAGGTGATCATAGAGAGTCGCCTCATCGGGAAGTTGGAGTGGGGCGAAATAATCGAAGATGATCTTTTCGATTGCCCCAAGATGCTTCTGCTTTGCCTCGTTCTCGGCGAGATCGGCGTAGAGATTCTCGATATTGCTCGACGAATAGCCGATGTCTTCCATTTCAAGATAGTTCTTTAGCCCATCTACAACATCGATCAAATCAGACATCTCGGGCAGCTTCCGGCCGCGCTTGTCCCCATTCGGGAAGGCGGCCAGGTTCGCGCCAGCCCCCAGCAGCACAACATGAGGCGGTGTCATTCTGACGGGAGTCCTGTCACTCGGATTCGCCATCAGATCACCTCCCATCGGATGGGGAACAGCGTCCGGACGCTCCGGCGCTGTTTGAGTTGTTTCTCGATATTGGCGATGAGTTCTTCTCGTTGGGCGTCGATGGTGTCCTGGGCGTCGAAGAGTTCGCGCCGTCTGGTGTTTCTGGTTTTTTCCAGGGCTTTGATTGCCTTCTCGGCTTCGATTTTGTCTCGAAGCGATTGCCCGAGGGCGGCCGTCTTGCGGGCCTCGCGGATAGCACGATCGCCAGGCAAACCAACGTGATTCTGGCGTGCTGCATTGTCTTACTCTCCCGTGGTCGGGGCAATGGAAGATGCCCCAGAGGGGCCTGGACCCACGGCTGCCGTGCGCGGTCTTGGTCATTATCAACCCCGCGGGCGGTCCGGGCAAGTGCAACTCCACCGGCGCCGGGTGACGCCTCGCCGCCCGGAGCCGGCCGCACCCGTGCTCCAGACACCCAAGCACCCACGCACACCCCCCAGAGAACCAGGAACGATGCAAGACCGTAGTGACCCATAGGACTGGACGGTGAGACGAATCGTCCCCGTCGGTGCGATTCCGATCCGTGATCCCCCCGCTCGACCCATGCGGGCTGGCGGGTTGATCCGCCCACCGGCGGTTCCTATAATCGCTAGATGAAGCTAAGGATATAATCCCGCAGTGACGATAGTTCTCTTGTGGTGAGGATATTTGGCAGGGCCCGTTTATGAGCACAGTCCCCATAGAGGGATACGCGGATCTCCCCGAGGAGGAACTGCTGGAGCTGGACCCGGCGGCGCCACAGGCGCCTTCCGTCGGGGCTCATCTCGGTGTACTTATCGCCATGGCGGTGTTCGGTGTCCCCGGTGTCTACTTCATGCTCGAGGGTGAGACCTTCGCCGGGACGCTGCTGATTGGAATCCCGTTCGTCGTGGTCAGTTTCATCAGTCCGTTCATCGGGCTGTGCTATCTCTTCGCCATAGCTCCCCTCGACTCCATATACCAATTCGGGCTGCCTTATTTCTCAGGCAGCAAGACGGTGGCGATCCCGATCGGATTGGGATTCCTCCTGCACCTTATCGCCAGACCGGAGACGCGCGTAAGGCTGCCAAGGGAAAGCAAGTTCCTCATCGCACTGGCGGGGTGGAGTATCCTGACGGTGTTCTGGTCCCCCTACCCCAAGATCTCCGCGCTGGGGTGCTCGTCGTTCGCCCTCCTGAACGTCCTCCTCATCATGGTGCTGGGGCTGGTGCGGTCGCCCAGGCATCTGACCACGCTGTTGCTCTACGTCTTTGCGGGCAGCGTCGTCCTCGGGGTTTACAGCCTCATTCGTCCTGCCTACATCTCGACCGCGCAACGAATCACGCTGGGCGAGCTGAACCCCAACGACTTCGGACATGCCCTGGCGTTTGGGCTGTTCGCGGGGCTGTACCTGGCGTGGCGGTCACGAATGTTCCTGGTGAAACTGGTCTGCGGATGTGGAATGTTCGCGCTGCTCATGACGATCTTCGCCACACAGGGCCGGTCCACCTTTGTGTCCCTCGTGATTGCTTTAGTCGCGGCCGGCTTCGTGGTCTATCGGAACAAACCTTTTCGCGTACTCTTCATTCTTATAGGGATTGGGGGTGTTCTGCTGCTGGCAGGACTCGTGGCATACGAGCAGGGCTTCTTCGGGGAGGCAGCCGCTCTGAGGCGATTGACCGACCTCCGGGGAACATCCGGCGGGCGTCTTGAAATCTGGGGGATCGGAATCGAGACGGGCCTGAGAAGGTTATTCGTCGGATGGGGCGCGGAAATGTTCCCCGTCGCCACCAACACCGGCCGCGATGCGCACAGCAACTACGTGAGTCTGTTCGTTGATCTGGGGGTCCTCGGACTGGCGCTCTGGGTGACGGCGCTGGTATTGATGTTCGTCTCGGCCGTCCGCACCCCGGGCAATGCAAATGCGTTCCTCCTCGTGACACTGGTGACCATGATTGCCGTGAGAGGGACTACCGGGACGACTCTCACGACCAAGACGGTGTGGTACCAGATCGGGATCATTCTGGCGGGCAGTCAGATATTCCTTTCCAGGAGAGGTCTTTATCCTCCCGAGGAACCCTACCCGCTGGAGGAGTCCGCCGTTCCCCTCTACGATGAGTGAAGCCCTGCTGCGGACGATCCGCCGGACACTCACGAGCGCACGGACCGTCGCCCCTTCCGGAGCGATCGACAATATTGAATAACATGCGGCCGAGCACGGGGCGGGAGATACAGCGGGATGTTCTCGCCGGGAGAACACCGACCCACGGATGGATCGGGGGCCGAACAGGGGTCGCCCATGACCGACACGACCGCTTCAGAATCTTCTCCTGAAACCAGCGCTGCCCCGCGGCCGAAGCGCCCGCTGCGAAGACTCCTTCGCCTCTGCCAGTGGACCGTCAACCTGTGCTTCTTCCCCGTGGCGGTTCTGGCGTTCACCCCGCTGGGATACCGGCTTGGAAGGACACTGATCGCCGTCGATCCGATCGCCAAGAGCGACTACATCGTCGTCCTCGGCGGCGATAACTCCCGTGCGGTCGAGGCAGCGCAGTTGTACCGCGAGGGGTGGGCCCCGAAGGTTATCGTCACCTCCAATCGGGACGCGAAGCTCCTGGGGGCCGTCGCCAAGGCTTACGGCGTTCCGGAGGCGGCGCTCCTGATAGACGAGACGTCCAGGCGCACGGCGTATCACCCGGGCGCCGTTGGGAAGCTGGAGGGGATCGACAAGCGGCGGTCCAGGCTGATCGTCGTGACCACCGCCTTTCACACGTCTCGGGCGAAGGCGTGCTTCGTTCGGGCGGGGTACCGGAACATCCGAATGCGCATCCCGAGATGGGAGGCGGGAGGGGAATACGAAGCACCGCGCCGGGGCTTCACCAGCCCGATCCGCGACTTACCGGCGATCATCTACGAACTGCTCGCATGGGTGCGGTACAAGCTCTCCGGATGGGTCTGACGCGAACGGAGTCTCCGTTGCATTCGGATAGGCTCTTAGGACTACCCCCCCAAGAACTCCTTGACCTTGCCCGCGACGTACTGAATCTGCTCATCCGTCAGCTCGGCGAAGATGGGAAGGGCGAGGGTTTCCTGGGCGGCCTGTTCCGATACGGGAAAATCGCCGCGCTTGTATCCCAGCTCCTTGAAGCATTCCTGCTCGTGCAGGGACAGCGGGTAGTAAATGGCCGTCCCGATCCCCTGTTCCTTCAGGAACGCCTGAAGCTCGTCTCGCTTCGGTGCGCGGATCACGTACTGGTTGTAGATCGACACGTTGTAATCGCGGACGACGGGAGTGACGACCTGTTCGCAGTCGGCGAGCAGTTGGTCGTACCTGGCGGCGTTCTGGCGCCGCTTGGCGGACCAATCGTCCAGGTGGCGGAGCTTGACGATGAGCCCGGCGGCTTGGAGAGTGTCTAACCGGAAGTTGCCCCCCACCCACTTGTGGTAGTACTTCGGTTTGGAACCGTGGTTGCGGCACTGGAGGAGACGGTCGGCGAGCTGTTCATCCTGGGTGACGATCATCCCCCCGTCTCCGAGCCCTCCCAGGTTCTTCGACGGGAAGAAGCTGAAGCATCCGACAGTGGGGATCGAACCGGCCTTGCGGTCCTTGTAGGTCGCTCCGATCGCCTGGGCGGCGTCCTCGACGACGTGCAGTTTGCGCTTGGCGGCGATCTCCATTATCGGGTCCATGTCGGCCACCTGTCCGAACAGGTCCACCGGCATGATCGCCTTGGTCTTCTCGGTGACGGCGGCTTCGATCTTCGTCGCGTCGATGTTGAGGGTGTCGGGCTCGACGTCAACAAACACCGGCCGTGCGCCCGTCCTCCAGATGCTCCCGGCGGTCGCGAAGAACGTATACGAGGTGGTTATCACCTCGTCCCCCGGACCTATCCCGAGCGTCATGAGGGAGCAGAGCAAGGCGTCGGTCCCGCTCGACACCCCGATCCCCGCCTTGCACTGGCTGTGCTCGGCGACCAGCTTCTCGAGTTCCTTGACCTCGGGACCGTTGATGAAGTACTGGCTTTCCATCACGGCCTCGATGGCCGGTAGCATTTCATCCTTGATCGTTGCGAACTGCGCCTTCAAGTCGAGAAACGGGACGTTCATGGTCGTCTTTCCCTTCTGTCTGTTCTGCCCGCGGGCCGGTGGGCGTTCTCTCGGCGCCCGGCGTCACTTCTTCTGTTGGGGGCTCTTGAACTCATCGTACCGTATTCTCCCGACGGAAAGTTCCGCCGGAAGCGGGGCCTCCTCGTCCAGGTCCAGGCAGCGGATGACGCCCGGTTCGACCTCCTTGTATCGCAGCTTGCTCTCCGGGCAGACCATCACTCCTTCGGCGTCCGGGGCGGGCATGGGCAGTCCGTGCCTCGTCGCCCATCCCTTTCGCCTCGCCGGTACGCCCATCATCAGCGCGTAATCGGGAACGTCCGCGGTGACCACGGCCCCGGCGGCGATGAACGCGTAGCGGCCGATCTCCACACCGCAGACGATCGTCGCGTTAGCGCCCACGGTCGCCCCGCGGCGGAGAACGGTCTTCTCGTAGAGGCCGTGACGGACGACCTGCGAACGCGGGTTGGTCACGTTGGTCAGGACGCAGCTGGGCCCGAGGAAGACGTCGTCCTCCACGACGGTCCCGGTGTAGATCGCGACGTTGTTCTGGACCTTGACGTTGCTTCCGATCACCGCGTCGCTGGCGACCAGGACGTTCTGCCCTAGTATGCACCTCTCGCCGATCTTCGCCCCGGACATGACGTGCGCGAAATGCCAGATCTTCGTTCCCTCCCCGATCTCCGCACCTTCGTCCACGTAGGCGCTTTCATGAACGAAGTACGGTGTCGATTGTCCTGTCATGGGAGGCAGCCCTTTGCAGTGGTGATCGCGACATCCGCCGGGCGGACGGCGGACCTTTCGGGTCTCACAGTTCGATCAGCTTTTCGCCCTCCGCCAGCGACTTACTCCCGGCCTCCAGCACCCTCACGACGCGGAGCCCGTCAGCGCCGTCGGAGCGGGGGGTGGTATCGTTGACGATCGAGTCCACGAAATGCTGGCACTCCGCGCGGAGCGGCTCGCCGACGGGTATCTTCGGAATCAGTATATCCCCGGTCCGTAGCGTGATCGCCTCGACGTAGCTATCGACGCTGCGCTTGACGTCGGCGCCCTTGTCGTAGACGCGTATCTTCTCGGCCGCTTCCATGTCGTCGAAGACGACCATCTTCTGCGAGCCCACCAGCGTGACCTTGCGGATCTTGTGCGGGTCCAGCCACGAGACGTGGATGTGCGCCATCCGCCCGTCTGCGAATTTCAGGTTGGCGAACACCACATCCTCGATCCCCTCCTGGAGGTAAGCCTGACCGGAGGCCGAGACACTGGCGGGCTCGGCGTCGAAGAGGTAGCACGCGATCGAGATGTCGTGCGGCGCCAGCGACCACCACGCGTTCTCCGCCTTGCGGACGATCCCGAGATTGATCCGCTGGAAGTACAGGTAGAGCGCCTCTCCGACTTCGCCCTTCTCGATCATCTCCTTCATGTAGTTGACGGCGGGGTGATACTCCAGGAGGTGGCCGACCATCAGCTTACGGTTCCTCGCCGCGGCGAGGTCGTTGAGTTCCCGGCCTTCGGCGCTGGAGAGTGCGAGCGGCTTCTCGCCGGAGGTGGGCTGCGCCGCCTCGATGGATTGTTTGGCCAGCTCGGAGTGGTGGGGGGCGTCCACGGCGACCACGACGGCCTCCACGGCGTCGGCCGCGATCGCGCGGGCGGTGTCGTGCGTCACGCTGGCCTCCGGATAAAGCTGGGACATGGTCCTCCGGGCGGCCTCGTCCAGGTCGCAGATGTACTTGAGCTCGACCCCCTCCAGCGACGCGAAATTGCGCACCAGGTTCTTTCCCCAGTTGCCCGCTCCGATGACGGCCATGCCCAGCATTGAAGGCTCCTTCCGAACGACAAAGGGCGGAAACGGACACGCCCGGGTCGCAGTCAATGTCGGGGATTATACGGTGCGATCTGAGGACCAGCCAACGTTTTTCAACCCGATGGAGAGAGCGGGGGAGAGGCAGCCCTTGACCTCCGAAATGGAATCCACAATCGGACCGCCGGGGATCGGGCGGTTGGGCTTGGCCCGACGCCCCGGACAGATGAGAATGACCTTCGACAACCGGTGGCGGCCGCGGGAGGGGATGCATCCGGGACATGTCCGCCACGGAAGGGGGCGGGCGGGATTAAGGAACCGGCAGATGCGTGCTCTTGTTACCAGACTGAGGGGTGACGGTGAGAGGGAGAAGGTCCTGGTCGAGGACTGGCCCGATCCGGGGAGCCCTTCCGACAATCAGGTGCGAACCCGGACGGTGTACTCCGGGGTCACCAACGGAACCGAGCGCAACGATCTGATCCGGGGCAACTACGCCCGTGCAGACGACGCACTTCCCGCCGGGTGGGGCTACCAGAACGTGGGCGAAGTGATAGAGACCGGCCCCGGCGTCCGGGGGTTGAAGGCCGGCGATCTGCTCTACATGAGTCAGGATCACATGGAGTTCTGCCTCGAACCGGAGGACGGGCTGCACGTCAGACTCCCCGAGGGAGTCGATCCAACGCACGCTGCTCTGTTCGGGATGGCCAGCGTGGGGATGCGCACCTGCCGCCACGCCGACCTGCGCATTGGCGACCGATTCCTGGTGGTCGGGGCCGGGATCGTCGGCCAGCTCGCCGCCCAGATCGCGGCGGTCATGGGCGCGCGGGTGACGCTGTGCGACATAGACGCCCGCCGTCTCGACGTCGCCCGGCAGATCGGGGCGGGTGAAGAGGTGATCGACGTCAGCGGGCAGGGGTGGGAGAAGCACATCCCGGATTCGAGCTTCCGCGCCGTTCTCGACGCGGCCGGTGTCCCCGGGATGGAGGACAGGCTCATCGCGGCAGCGGAGCGGCGCGGGACGGTCCTGTTCATCGCGGGCAGGTTCAAGGTGGAATACGATTTCAACCTCGGGCAACGACGCGAGATCACGATCAGGCAGAACTCCCACTTCGACAACTCCGACCTCGATAACCTCTGCCGTCTTGCCTCGCGCCGGACCGTTGACATCGCTCCGCTCATTCAGGACGTAGTCCCGGTCGCGGAGGCAAAGGGCAACTACGACACGCTGCGGGATGAACCGCAGAAGCTCTTCGGAACCGTTTTCGACTGGAAGGACCCGAGATGAAGGATGCACCAGTGAAGACCGCCGTCGTCACCGGCGGGCACAGCTACGACGTGGTGAACTTCCAGCGTCTTTTCCGTGGCCTCGACGGGATCGAGCCCTACGTCCAGCACATGGACGATTTCGCATCCTCCGACGAGGACGTGCGAGATTCGTACGACACCGTCGTCTTCTACATAATGCTCACGGATGGGCCCAGCGATGAGGGGAAGCCCTGGTATGCGGGCAAGCCCAAGGCAGCCCTGGAACATCTCGGCGGTGCAGCGCAGGGGATACTCCTTCTTCATCATGCGATCCTCGCCTATCCGGAATGGCGTCTCTGGGATGAGATCGTGGGCATCGAAGACCGGTCGTTCGGCTACCACATCGGGGAATCCGTCCGCATTGAGGTGGCGGATCCCGATCACCCCATCACCCGAGACTTGTCGGGTTGGGAGATGGTGGATGAGACCTACACGATGGCCGAGCCCCGCGCCGGGAGCAGGGCCTTGCTCTCAATAGAGCACCCCAAGAGCATGAAGACGGTCGCGTGGACTCGGGAGTACAAGCGCTCCCGCGTGTTCTGCCTCCAGTCCGGCCACGACAACCAGACCTGGGGAACCGGAGGCTTCAGTGAAGTGCTCCGCCGGGGTATCCTCTGGTGCGCCGAGCGAATCTAGGAATGCCCGACGAGATATCAGGCGTTACGTGTGCCGCCCCGTTCGTGTATGATACCCGCCTTTCCGACTCCCCCCGCACGGGCCGACAGGGGGCGGAGCGGACGAAACTAGACCGTGAATTCGTAAATGCGGACGCATGGCGGCGCCCCGGGCGCCGGGTTATGAGGTGTGAGAGATGATCAAGAAGCTCCTGGCGAAGATCGAGTCCGGGAAGGCACTTGTGGGCGTGGTCGGGCTGGGGTACGTGGGCCTTCCGCTGGTCAGGGAGTTCATTCGCGGGGGCGCGAAGGTACTGGGCTTCGACGTGGACGTAGCGAAGGTAAAGGCGCTGACGGCGGGAAGAAGCTACATCGAGCACATCCCCGCCCGGACGATTAAGGAGATGGTCGCCAGCGGGCGGTTCTCGGCGACTACCGATTTCAGGCAGCTCAGGAAGCCCGACTGCATCCTCATCTGCGTCCCCACCCCGCTGACGAAGATGCGCGACCCCGACATGACCTACGTAGAGGCCACCGCCCGCGCCATCGCCAAGACACTCCGACCCGGGCAGCTCGTCGTCCTGGAATCCACCACCTACCCCGGGACCTGCCGCGAAGTCATGCTCCCCATCCTCGCCGAGTCCGGCCTGAAGGTCGGGAAGGATTTCTATCTCGCCTTTTCCCCCGAGCGCGAAGACCCCGGGCGCGAGGACTACACCACGCGTACGATCCCGAAGGTCGTGGGGGGGTACGACGCCCGTTCGCTCAAGGCCGCCGTCGCCTGCTACAGGATCGCCATCGACACCGTCGTCCCGGTCAGCAGTTGCGAGGCCGCCGAGGCCTGCAAGATCCTCGAGAACACCTACCGCTGCATCAACATCGCCCTGGTCAACGAGCTGAAGGTGCTCTTCGACAAGATGGACATCGACGTATGGGAGGTCATCCGGGCCGCGAGCACCAAACCGTTCGGGTTCACACCGTTCTATCCGGGCCCGGGGTTGGGGGGGCACTGCATCCCGATCGACCCGTTCTACCTCTCGTGGAAGGCCCGCCAGTACGGCCTCGCCACGCGGTTCATCGAGCTTGCCGGCGAGGTAAACGTCGCCATGCCCGAATGGGTCGTCAACAAGCTCATGGGGGCGCTCAACGAGCGGGGACGCGCCCTGAAGGGGGCCAAGATCCTCATCCTGGGCCTGGCCTACAAGAAGGACGTGGACGACATGCGGGAAAGCCCATCCCTGGCGCTGATCGAGCTGCTCAAGGAGCGCGGGGCCAAGGTCGATTACAACGACCCGCACATACCGAAGGCGCCGCGGACACGGGAGCACGATCTCAGGATGTCGTCGAAGAAGCTCACCCCCAAGGCGCTGGGTGGGTACGACGTGGTGCTCATCAGCACCGACCACGGAGCGTACGATTACCAGTTCATCGTCGATCACGCGAAGCTGGTGATCGACACGCGCAACGCGACCAAGGGCGTGAAGCGCGGCCGGCGGAAGATCGTCAGGGCGTAGGGGCACCCTCCCCGCATCGGGCATAACGCTAAGAATGTGCGTTGGCGATATGCGCTCGCGCGGGGATCGCGTGAAACAATTCTCCCGTGGGGACTGTTCTGTTATATGGAAGGACCCGGGTAGAGCGCATCCTGCGAGCGGTTGCGAATGGAAGACGTATCCGACGACGAGTTGATCCGGATGTACTGCGACGGCGATCCCGAGGCGTTCGACACGCTGTTCGACCGCTATCACGTCTCGGTTTACAACTTCGCCCGGACGATGCTCGGCGATTCGGGCGCTGCCGAAGAGGTGCTCCAGGAGACGTTCCTTACCGTGGCGCAGACGGCGAAGACGTACAGGCCGTCCGGGCGAAGTTGTAGACAGAGGCGTGATAG